>CEOS01096962.1_pt1 | contig 24584 bp, 20 predicted proteins | sample 530601 | NCBI WGS metagenome assembly CEOS01 (sample SAMEA2620666, study PRJEB7988) | marine metagenome | biome: marine biome (ENVO:00000447); feature: mesopelagic zone (ENVO:00000213); material: "saline water (ENVO:00002010), including plankton (ENVO:xxxxxxxx)" | depth 1000 m
CCTCGGCCGAACGCAGGACCGCGCCGATATTGTGCGGGTCGCTGACCCGGTCCAACGCCACCAGCAGGGGGCGCGCCTCGCCCGGTGCCTGGCGCAGCGCGACTTCGCTGAGACTGCCCCATTTCAGCGGCTTCACCTCCAGCGCGGCACCTTGATGGACGCTATCGGGGGACAGCGGCACGGTCTTGGCGAAGACGCGCGGATCGGTGATTTCGGGCGTCATGCCGGACAGATCGCCCAGCCGGTCCACGGCGTTGCGCGTGGCCACCAGACGCAGTTTTTCCCGCGCCGGATTGGCCAGCGCGTCGCGGACCGCGTGCAGGCCGAACAGCCAGACCGTCTCGGCCGCCGCCGCGCGGCGGGTGCGTTCCTTGTCAATCACCCATGCGGGCTTTCTGGGTTTTCCGGGTCTGTCGGCCATCTGCGGATCCTTTCGCATGCTGTCCTCTTGCGCGTCCCGGACGGGCTGTGCAAGCCCCGGCCGATGAGGGCGGGAAATCCGCTTGACGGCCTTGGGCGTCGCGGCTAATCACGCCCCCACGCCGAAGGCTGTCGGCGGGCGACGTGCTGCAAGGTGCGGCAGCGGACTGTAACTCCGCCGGGGAGACCCATGCCTGGTTCGATTCCAGGGTCGCCCACCATCTTTCATCAGATCAAGTGCTTCGCCGCTGGTTGCATCTGGCGAGACCTGCCTTGAAATCTTGCCGCCGACCGGCTGCCTCCTGTCATTCATCCACGACGTTCAGGATCTGCGGTAAGGCGGGGCAGGGAAGCAGCTGGTTCTTGGCCACGTCGCCCAGCGTGTGATTGTGCAGGAAGACATAGACATGCGCCGACAGGCTTTCCCACAGCCGGTTCGACAGCGTTTGCGCCCGCGATCCCGACACCCCGCCCGAGGCCCCGGCCCCGACATGCATGGCGCTGACGGTTTCGTCGACCGCCTCCAGCACCTCGGCGATGCGGATCGTTTCGGCCGCGCGGGCAAGGCGATACCCGCCGCCGGGGCCGCGCACCGAGGTCACCAGACCCGCGCGTCGCAGCCGCACGAAAAGCTGTTCCAGATAGGGCAGCGAGATGTCCTGGCGTTTCGAAATCTCGGCCAGCGAAGTCATCTCGTCCTGGCGCGCGATCGCCAGATCGGTCAGCGCAATGATGGCATAGCGCCCCTTGGTCGACAGTTTCATCGCCCGCTCTCCCCTCGCCGTGCACGCCGCATTGACGGGTGTCGCACGGCTGCGTTATGCCGCCGAGGCCCGTTTCTTGCGCAATCGGTGCCGGCTTCCCAGATGATACGGTCTAGAAGCCGGACGCGAAGGCGTCAAGGAACCACCAAGTTCGTGAAGGACGACGATGCCAGAGCTGATTTTTCCCGGCCCCGAAGGCCGCCTCGAGGGCCGCTATCACCCGCAGCCGGGCAAGCCCGACGCCCCCATCGCCATCGTCCTGCATCCGCATCCCCAATACGGCGGCACGATGAACAACCGCGTGGTTTACAACCTGCATTATGCGTTCCATAACATGGGCTTCACCGTGATGCGGTTCAATTTCCGCGGCGTCGGGCGTAGTCAGGGCGAATTCGATCAGGGGATCGGCGAATTGTCCGATGCCGCCTCGGCGCTGGACTACCTGCAGGCGATGAACCCGAATTCCAAGCATTGCTGGGTGGCGGGGTTCAGTTTCGGCGCCTGGATCGGGATGCAGCTTTTGATGCGACGCCCCGAGATCACCGGCTTCATCAGCGTCTCTCCGCCCGCGAACATGTATGATTTCAGCTTTCTCGCGCCCTGTCCCTCGTCGGGGCTGATCGTCAATGGCACCGCCGACCGGGTGGCGCCGCCCAAGGACACCCACACACTGGTCGGCAAGTTGCGCGAACAGAAGGGGATCACCATCACCCACGAGGAAATCGAGGGCGCTGACCACTTTTTCCGCGACGACGAGACGCATATGAATCCGATGATCGGGCTGGTGCAGAACTATGTCCGCCGGCGCCTGACCGAAAGCAGCCGCTGAGACGGCCGTGTCGGATCGTATCGCCCGCCAGATCGCCTTTCTGTGCGAGGCGGATCGGCTGAAAACGGTCCGCCGCGCGAATGTGCTGATGGATCTGTCGCGGTCCGAGAACAGCGCCGAACATTCCTGGCACGCCGCGCTGTGGGCGATGGTGTTCGGCGGATCGGACCGCGCCATCGCCATGCTGCTGCTGCACGACCTGGTCGAGATCGATGCAGGCGATCAACCGATCCATCTGGATCACGATGCCGCGGCCCTTGCCCGGGCCGAAGCCAGGGCGGCCGACCGCATTTTCGGGCTTGCAGGCGATTCAGGCGATTTGCGCGGAATCTGGGCCGAATTCGAGGCGGCCGCCTCGTCCGACGCGAACTTTGCCAAGCGCATGGATCACGCCAATCCGTTGTTTCAGGTCGTCTCTGCTGCCACGCCGCGGCCCGATCACGTCCGGATCGTACAGGCCAACTTGAATGGCGGCCGCGCCAGGCGATTGCGGCAGGACTGGCCCGAGGCGGCTGCGGCCGCCGAAGCCCTGATGCGGGGCCGCGCCGTGCCCGACGGCGATCTGGCACGGCGGCTGGCCTTTCTGGCCGAGGCCGATCGGCTGAAATCGGTCTATCGGGCCAATACGCTGATCGACGGGTCGCGGCGCGAGAACAGCGGCGAACACAGCTGGCACGTGGCGCTTTACGCGCTGGTCCTGGCCGATCTTGCCAAGGGCGCGGTCGATATCGGCCGGGTGATCCGGATGCTGCTGATTCATGATCTGGTCGAGATTGATGTGGGCGACGTGCCGCTGCATTCGGCCCAGGGTCAGGCCCACGGATCGCCCCGGATTCAGGCGGCCGAAGCCCGCGCCGCGCGCCGCATTTTCGGACTTCTGCCGCAGGATCAGGCCGCCGAATTGCTGGCGCTGTGGACCGAGTTCGAGGCCGCGGCGACACCGGACGCGGTTTTCGCAAAGGCCCTGGATCGCTGTCAGCCGGCCGTGCAGAACCTGCGCTCGGGCGGAAACGGCTGGCGCGAATATGCCGTCACGCTGGGCGATATCGAAACCCGGGTCGGAACCAGGATTGCCGCCGGGGCACCCGGCCTTTGGTCATGGCTGCATGGCGAGATCAAGGGATGGTTCGGCTGAGCCACTCAGACCACCAGCGGGCGGGCATTGGCGTTGTGGCGATCGACCAGGTGGCGTGCACGCTTGCCGGTGGCAAAGGGCCGCGCCGCGGGAAAGGCGTCGCTGCGATCGCGCAAATCCGGAAACAGGGTAAAGATTTCCTCGGCGACCGGTCCCAGAGACAGCAGCGCCTGCGGGCCGGGATAGAGTGATTCGGTCTCGGCCCCGTTCGACAGCACGATTTCGTGCTGGTCGAACATCAGATGCAGATAGGTCACCTCATCCAGATCCGCGGCCGGCTCGATGCCAGGCATCTCGGTCATCTGCTTGGCCGCAACCAGCAATTCGGATGCGCCGAACATGCGCTGCGCGATGGGTGAGCGGACCAGAACCCGGTGCTGGGGCGACACGACCAGATCGTGACGTGGCAGGCCGTCGCCCAGGGCGCCCACGCGGATGCGGATGGGGCGCATCCGCGGCATCGCCGCCAGCGCCGGCGGATCCAGTCGGCGCCGTCCGACCCAGCGGATCGGCTGCAAGCCGTGATCGCGGGTCCAGACCAGATCGCCCGGCACCAGTTCCTCGACAGCCCGTTCGCCCCGATCGGTGAGGATCATCGTGCCCAGGGTAAAGCAGGGCGGGGTGACGGTCGCGAACGAGGCCATGTCATGGCGCCCGGCATAGGCCGCATTGTAATTGACGTTGAAATCCTGCGCCCGCGGCAGCGCGATCGAGACGATGGGATAGGTGGTCACGGCCGCGACCTCGGCCTGCGTGCTGTCCTGCACCGGCGGCGGAATCATGAAGACGTTGCCCGATGTGTCCTGGAAGATGCGGACCATGCTTTTGACCGTATCGGTCCGGCCATCGGGCAATAGGCGGGTGATCGCGACCTCGGTGGCGGTGAAGGCGCCATCGATCTCGTGCGAGGCGGTTTGCGTTCCGTTCAGCGAATAGCTGATCTTTTCCTGCTCGCCCCGCCAGTTGTTCGTCAGCAACTGACCATCGCCGTTGTCGTCCTGCATCGTGACGGCGGTCAGCTTGCCGTAAAGCGGATCCTCGGCGCTGCCGAAGGATTTCCCGGCAAAGATCCGTGTCGCTTTTTCCGAGGCAAAGCTGCGTTCGTCAGGATCGATGTCCGCGAACTGGCCCAGATGGATCATGTTGTAGGTCGGGTATTCGATCATTTTGAAACCATCCACGCTGAAAACTCGACGATGGCTATCACGTCCGACCTGGAAACGCATGGGGATTGAGTTTGAAAATTTATTAAAATCAGGTTGTTAACCTAAAAATAACGCCCGCGGAACGCTGATTGCATACAGTCGCATACATTCTTTCCTTTCGCGACCGGACGGGGTATGACCGCGGCAATCCGAATCCAACGCCAAAGGGGGCATCATGTCGAAAATCAAGGTAGAGAACCCCGTCGTCGAGCTTGATGGCGACGAGATGACCCGCATCATCTGGGATTTCATCAAGCAGAAACTGATCCTGCCCTATCTGGATATCGACCTGAAATATTACGATCTGGGCATCGAGGAACGCGACCGCACCGACGATCAGATCACCGTGGACGCGGCCGAGGCGATCAAGAAGCACGGCGCCGGCGTCAAATGTGCCACGATCACCCCGGATGAGGCGCGCGTCGAGGAATTCGGCCTCAAGAAGATGTGGCGCAGCCCGAACGGCACGATCCGCAACATCCTGGGCGGCGTGATCTTTCGCGAACCGATCATCTGCAAGAATGTGCCGCGGCTTGTACCGGGCTGGACCCAGCCGATCATCGTCGGTCGCCACGCCTTCGGCGACCAGTATCGCGCCACCGATTTCCGCTTTCCCGGCAAGGGCAAGCTGACCATCAAGTTCGTCGGCGACGACGGCGAGACGATCGAGCACGAGGTGTTCCAGTCGCCCGGTTCCGGCGTCGCGATGGCGATGTACAACCTCGACGATTCGATCCTCGACTTCGCCCGCGCCAGCATGAACTACGGTCTGAACCGCGGCTTGCCGGTTTATCTGTCGACCAAGAACACGATCCTGAAAGCCTATGACGGTCGCTTCAAGGATCTGTTCCAGAAGGTCTATGAGGAGGAATTCGAAGATCGCTTCAAGAAGGCCGGCATCACCTACGAACACCGGCTGATCGACGACATGGTGGCCAGCGCGATGAAGTGGTCGGGCGGCTATGTCTGGGCCTGCAAGAATTACGACGGTGACGTGCAGTCGGACACGGTTGCGCAGGGATTTGGCAGCCTGGGGCTGATGACCAGCGTGCTGATGACGCCCGACGGCAAGATCGTCGAATCCGAGGCCGCCCACGGCACCGTCACGCGACATTACCGTCAGCACCAGCAGGGCAAGGCGACCTCGACCAACTCGATCGCATCGATCTTTGCCTGGACGGGCGGGTTGAAGCACCGTGCCAAGCTGGACGGCAATGATGCATTGCTGAACTTCGCCACGACGCTGGAGAAGGTCACCGTGCAGACGGTCGAGGATGGATTCATGACCAAGGATCTGGCGCTGCTGGTCGGGCCGGATCAGGAATGGTTGACCACGATGGGCTATCTGGAAAAGGTGGATGAATACCTGAACAAGGCGCTCGCCTGACCGCACGCGCCATCTGATCCCGCCGATCGTTCCGGGCGCGGGGGTGCCGACTTCGCAAGGCCGCGCGGATTATTCCGCGCGGCCTTTCGCTTCGCGCAGGCCCGTCAGCAAAGCGGGCAGGTCGCGCGCGCCTGTTTCTGCGTGACGCACGAGCTGGTCGAAATGCGTCGTCAGGATGCGGACCCGGTCGCTGTCCCGGAAAACCAGGTAATTCTGACCGATGTAGATGGCGGCCATCAGCGGCCCGAACACCGTCAGCGGCGCCGAGAACAATTCCCGCGCATCGAAAAGACAGACCCGCAGCGAGGGATAGAGCTGTTCGGTCACCTCATGCACATGGTCAAGCTGGGCATCGCGCAGGGCGCCGGGCAGATCGTCGTAATAGCCTTCGCCCCGCGCCAGCGCCTCGAGTTCTTGCCGCGGCATGGCGATCTCCAGGTCCGATGCGGTCTGCCGCATCCAGTCCAGCCGCCTTTCGCTTGCCTCGATCGCCTGTTCCGTGCTGCGGGTCCGGTGTCGGGCATATTCCCATCGCAGCATTTCATGGGTTTTCAGCATGTCGGGAAGGCCAGTGGGCACGTGGCGGATCTTGTAGCCCGCGGCCTGCTGATGCCATTGGTAAAGCTGATCGTCGATCAGCGCCCGCGTGGCCGCCGTCACCTGCAACGAGGCATCGACCAGATCGGTTGCCATCTGCTGATGTTCGCTGAGACCCAGCAGCCAGTCCGTGCTGATCCCGAAATGCCGCGCGGCCGAGGCAACCAGATGCGCGCCGGGCATCCGCCCGCCCTCATCCGCAAGAAATTGCGACACGGTCGACCGATCCACGCCGATCGCACGGGCCAGACCTGACTGCGTTTCGCCGGTCTCTGCCATGATCCGCGAAAGCCTGCGCCGCAATTGCCGCGCAAGATCGCGCCTGTCCACAAGATTCTTCATGTGGTGACAATTATCACGCTTTGCGCCTTTATGCTAACAATGTTCGGAATTCTGTGCGGGTCGGCCGGATGATAGCCCTGTCGCAATCCCGAACAGAAGGAGCAGGACATGGAAACCCGTCGCCGATCCCTGACCAAGGCCGTTCTCTGGCAGATGCTGGGGCTGGTCGTGATGACGGTGGTGGGCCTTTTGGTGACCGGTTCGGCCAGCGCCGGCGGGTCTATCGCTCTGATCAACGCGGCGTTGGGAATCGTTCTCTACACGGGCTACGAACGTCTGTGGCAGCGCATCGGCTGGGGCAGGGCCGCGCGGCCAGCCACCGCCGCCCGCCGCGCATAGCGGGCGCGGACAGCGGCCCGCTTTCCAACGGCGACGAAATCCGCTATCGCCTGCGCAGCAAGGACATTCCCGTCTCGTCCCGCCCTCCGGAGCCCGTCATGAAAGCCGCGATCATCACCTTTCCCGGATCCAATTGCGACCGCGATCTGGCCATCGCACTGGAACGCGCCGGGGCCCGCGTGGAACGGGTCTGGCACAAGGACGATTCGTTGCCCGAAGGCACCGATCTGGTCGGCGTGCCGGGTGGGTTTTCCTATGGCGACTACCTGCGCTGCGGAGCCATCGCCGCGCATTCGCCCATCGCCGCGCCGCTTCGCGACCACGCCCGAAGGGGTGGCTTCGTGCTGGGCATCTGCAACGGCTTTCAGGTGCTGACCGAACTCGGGCTTCTTCCTGGCGCGTTGATGCGCAATCGGGGGCTGACCTTTCTGTGCAATCCGGCGCGGCTGAACGTGGCCACGACCGCCAGCGCCTTCACAGCCGGCTATGCCGCCGGACAGCAGATCACCATTCCCGTGGCCCATCACGACGGCAATTATCAGATCACCGACAACGGGCTGGCCGAACTGCGCGACCAGGACCGGATCGCATTCACCTATGCGCCGGGCATCAATGGTTCGATCGCCGATATTGCGGGGATCCTGTCGGAAAACCGCCGCGTTCTGGGGCTGATGCCACATCCCGAACGCGCCGCCGATCCCGATCTGGGCGGCACCGATGGCGCGGTGCTGTTCCGGTCGCTGGTGGACCATCTGGTTCACGCCTGACTTGAGCGATCGTCCTTCTGGGCCTAGATTGCGACGATTACAGGATTTTCGCCGGATGAACCCGTGACCGAGGATCAGGACAGCGGCGCCTTGGACGAAGGCGCGCGCGCGGGCCGGCCCCAGCCCGCCAATCCGTGGTGGCTGCGCCTGGCCATCGCGCTGATCTTCCTGACGGCGCTGGCTTCCATCTGGACAACCAACACCTGGCTGACCGAGCGGTTTTCCGAAAATACCCGTGTCCGATCGGAATTGCGGCTGGCGTTGTATACCGGCAATCTGATGTCGGAATTGCAGCGCAATCAGGTGGTTCCGCTGCTGCTGGCGCGCGACCCCACGCTGATCCAGTCGCTGCAGGGCAACGAATTCTCGATGACCTCGGCACGGCTGATCGAGGCGCAGAAGGAAATCGGCGCGGCCTCGATCCGGCTTCTGGACGCTTCCGGGCGCACGGTCGGCTCGACCGACCGCTATCAGCTTGGCAGCAACAACGCACTGGCACCTTATTATGTCGAGGCGCTGCGCTCGCGCGACACGGTCTTCACGGTCTCGAATCAGGGGTCCGGTGCCTTCGAATTCACCTATTCGCGCGCGGTGGTGGCCGATGGCAAGACGCTGGGCGTGATCGTGGTGGGCGCGGATCTGACCCGGCTGGAACGGTCCTGGGCGGGGATCTCGGACGCCGTTGCGGTGACCGACAGCGAAGGCACGATCATCCTGGCGACCGAGCCGCGCTGGCGCGGGCTGACCATGCCCGAGGCGCTGGCGGTGCGATCGGCGCCGTCAGCGATCCAGCGGGCATTCCAGGTCACGGCCGACTGGACCAGCCCCCCCGCCGACGCCTATCTTCAGGGCCGCGCCGTGATGCGCAACGAATCGCGGATCCCGTTCCGGGGCTGGCGGATGGTCAGCTTCACCACCTATGTTTCGATCCGCGAGCGTGTGAACGCCGTCCTCGCGCTGGAAATCATGGGTTTTGCGATCCTGCTGGCGGGCACCTTCTACGTCCTGTCGCGTCGGGCGCGGCGGCAATCGGCCGCCTATATGCGCGAATCGGCCGATCTGCGGGCCCTGAACCTGCGCCTGACCCGAGAGATCGCGGAACGCGAACGGGTTCAGAAAGAGCTGCGGGTGGCCGAGCAGACGGTCCAGCAAAGTTCGAAACTGGCGGCTCTGGGCGAGATGTCGGCCGGTGTCAGCCACGAACTGAACCAGCCGCTGGCCGCGATGAAGACCTATCTGGCCGGCGCGCGGCTGCTGCTGCAACGCGGCCGCGGCGAAGAGGCATTGTCCAGCTTCCAGCGCATCGACGATCTGATCGAGCGGATGGGCGCGATCACCCGGCAGCTGAAATCCTACGCCCGCAAGGGCGGCGAGGCGGTCGAGCCGGTCGATCTGCGCGCCGCGGTCAGCAGTGCGCTGACGATGATGGAACCTCAGCTTCGCGCGCGCACGATCCGCGTCAATCGCAACCTGCCGCGCGGCCGCGTGATGGTGCTGGCCGACCGTATCCGGCTGGAACAGGTCATCATCAACCTGCTGCGGAACGCGATCGATGCGGTCAGGGACCGCCGCGAGGCGCAGATCGACATCTCGGTCGAGAGCGGCTCTCACGCCTATGTGTCCGTGCGTGACAACGGACCGGGTGTTTCCGACCTGGAAAAGCTGTTCGAACCGTTCTGGACGACGAAGAAGCCCGGTGAAGGAACCGGATTGGGCCTTGCGATTTCCTCTACCATCGTGGCGGATTTCGGGGGGCGCCTGACCGCACATAACGAAACCGGGGGCGGCGCCGTCTTTCAGGTCGAGTTGCCCCTGCACCGGCCCGGACGATCGCGCGAGGCGATGGCCGCCGAATAAGAACAAAGAGAGAGGATGCCCGATGTCCCGCAAGCTGAAGATTGCGATTGTTGACGACGAACCCGACATGCGGGAATCGATCAGCCAGTGGCTGGTCCTGTCGGGATTCGACACCGAAACCTATGCCAGTGCCGAAGATGCCCTGAAGGTCATCGGGGCGGACTGGCCGGGCGTTGTCGTGTCCGATATCCGCATGCCCGGCATGGACGGGATCGCGTTCCTGAAGCGGCTGATGGGGCTGGACTCGGCGCTGCCCGTGATCCTGATCACCGGCCACGGCGATGTGCCGATGGCGGTCGAGGCGATGCGGTTGGGCGCCATGGACTTCATGGAAAAGCCGTTCAATCCCGACAAGATGACGCAGCTGGCCAAGAAGGCCACTCAGGCGCGGCGGATGACGCTGGACAACCGCGCCCTGCGCCGCGACCTGTCGGAGGGCCAGCAGGTCATGTCCAAGCTGATCGGATCCAGCCCGGTCATGGAACGCCTGCGCGAGGATATCCTGGATCTGGGGCAGGCGGATGGGCACGTCCTGATCGACGGCGAGACCGGAACCGGCAAGACGCTGGTCGCCCATGCCCTGCACGCGGTGGGTCCGCGCGCAACGAAGAAATTCGTTCCCGTCTCCTGCGCCGCCTATAACGACGAGGCGTTGGCCGCGCGGCTGTTCGGTCCGATGGAGGACGGCCTGCCGGCGGTCGAGGAAGCGCGCGGCGGCACCCTGTGCCTCGAGGATGTCGAGGCGCTGTCCGAAGGGTTGCAAGCCCGCCTGCTGGCATTCATCAGCGAACAGGGAACGCCGGCCGAGACCCGCATCATCGCCATCTCGAACGCCCGAGGCGAGGGCCGCAAGGCCGAGGATTCGTTACGTCCCGACCTGTTCTATCGCCTGTCGGCGCTGAAGATCGCGCTGCCGCCGCTGCGCGCGCGCGGCGAGGACATCTTGCAGCTTTTTACCCGCATGACCGAACAGTTCAGCGAGGAATACGGCTGCGAGCCGCCGCAGGTCAGCGCCCAGGAAGCCGCGCAATTGCTGCAGGCGCCGTGGCCCGGGAATATCCGCCAGCTGATCAACGTGGCCGAACGGGCGGTGCTGCAGAACCGGCGCGGGTCGGGATCCATCGCCTCGCTGCTGATGGCCGATGGCGAGGATACGCAGCAGGCGACCACGACCGAGGGCAAGCCGCTGAAGGAATATGTCGAAAGTTTCGAGAAGATGCTGATCGACAATACCATGCGCCGCCACAAGGGCAGCATCGCCGGGGTGATGGACGAATTGTGCCTGCCGCGCCGGACGCTGAACGAGAAGATGGCCAAATACGGCTTGCAGCGCGGGGATTACCTGTAGGCGGATTTGAACCGGGGGCGGTCTTCGCCCCCGGAGCTCCCCTTCCCCTGCTGGTAACAGCACACGGGTCACAAACACATCTTGCAGGGACGCGCGAACCATACTCGTCAAACGATCCTCCCCCGATCCGGCCGACAGGGCCGAAGGGGACGGACAACACCAACCGGTCCCACGCTACCATCCGCAAACCCGCCGGACGGTGATTGAGCAAATGCAGCAAATCCGGTGGGAGAACAACTTGTCCTTATGGTCAACTGTCGGGTGCACGGGCTCTCTGGTGGGCCTTTGTCTTGCGATCGTCCGCGCGCGGGTTTAACCCCGTCGAGGACATCGAAAGGCAGCACGATCATGAGCCAGGACGCGTTTCGCCCCCGCACCAGGGCCGTTCATCACGGCACCCGCCGCAGCCAGTATGGCGAAATGGCCGAGGCGATCTTTCTGACGCAGGGTTTCGTCTATGACAGCGCCGAACAGGCCGCGGGTCGCTTTGTCGAATCCGGCCCTGACGAATTCATCTATGCCCGCTACGGCAATCCGACCAGCCGCATGTTCGAGGACCGGATCGCCGCGCTGGAAGGGACCGAGGATGCCTTTGCCACGGCCAGCGGCATGGCGGCGGTCAACGGCGCGATGTTTTCGTTGTGCGTGCCGGGCGATCACGTGGTCGCCGCCCGCGCGCTGTTCGGATCCTGCCTTTACGTGCTGGACCTGCTGCGCAGGTTCGGGATCGAGGTCAGCTACGTGGACGGCACCGACCTGGAGCAATGGAAAACCGCGATCCGGCCGGGCACCAGGGCCGTCTTCTTCGAATCGGTCTCGAATCCGGGGCTTGAGGTGATCGACCTCGCCGCTGTGGCCGACCTGGCTCACGCGGCGGGCGCGCAGGTCGTGGTGGACAATGTTTTCGCCACCCCGGTCTTTTCGCGCGCGGTCGAACTGGGCGCCGATATCGTGGTCTATTCCGCGACCAAACATATCGACGGCGGCGGACGTGCCCTGGCCGGGGTGATCTGCGGCACGCGCGATTTCATCAGGGGAACGGCCGAGCCCTATCTGAAGCATACCGGCGGCGCGATCAGCCCGTTCCACAGCTGGCTGATGCTGAACGGCCTGACCACGATGGACCTGCGCGTGCGCGCGCAGGCCGAGGCGGCCGGGACCATCGCCGGCGCTCTGCAAGGCCACCCGGCCCTGTCACGGGTCATCTATCCGGGCCTTGCCGATCATCCGCAGCATGATCTGGCCATGGCGCAGATGGGATCCGGCGGGACGATGATCGCGATCGAGCTGGCCGGCGGCAAGGACGCCGCCTTCGCGGCGCTGAACCGCCTGCGGATCGTGAAGATCTCGAACAATCTGGGCGATGCGAAATCCATCGTCACCCATCCGGCGACGACCACCCATCAGCGCCTTTCGGACGAGGCCCGTGCGCATCTGGGCATCACGTCCGGTTTGCTGCGCCTGTCGGTCGGGCTGGAGGATCCGCAGGATCTGATCGCGGATCTGGTCCAGGCCCTGGAGGGGTGATTCCGCGCCGTTGCCGGTTCCGGGGCTGATTTGTCGCATCCGGACCTTTAGAATGGCACCGCCCGGCCCCATATTTCCGGGGCTGCTCAAGGGGAATGTCCTGCATGACCGAAGCCCGTCCGATGATCCCGGCCTATCCGGCGCTGAGCCGTGACTATGACGCCGAATTCCGCGCCGATGCCGATTACAGGCAGGGAATGCCCGATCTTCAGAACGGCCCGGCCAGCCTGATCGTGGGCGCGCGGGCGCCGATCCAGCATGTCGGCATCTCGAATTTCCGGCTGCCGATCACCTATCAGACCCGCGACGGCGGCGAGATCGTGCTGGAAACCAGCGTGACCGGCACCGTTTCGCTGGAGGCCGACCGCAAGGGCATCAACATGTCCCGGATCATGCGGTCCTTCTACGCCCATTCCGGCCACCTGTTCAGCCTCAGGGTGCTGGAGGCGGCGCTGGACGACTATAAGACCGATCTGGACGCCTTCGACGCACGGATCCTGATGCGCTGCTCCTACCCGATCCGGGTCGATTCGCTGCGTTCGGGCCTGTCCGGCTGGCAGTATTACGACATCGCCCTGGAAGTGGCCGAACATCGGGGTCAGCGTCTGCGGATCATGCATTTCGATTATGTCTATTCCTCGACCTGCCCCTGTTCGCTGGAATTGTCGGAACATGCGCGCGAGGCGCGTGGAAGGCTGGCGACGCCGCATTCGCAACGCTCGATCGCGCGGATATCAGCGGTGATGACGGGGCCGGAAAAGGTCTGGTTCGAGGATATGGTCGACATGTGTCGCCGCGCCGTGCCGACCGAGACGCAGGTCATGGTCAAGCGCGAGGACGAACAGGCTTTCGCCGAACTGAACGCCGCGAACCCGATATTCGTCGAGGACGCGGTGCGGGCCTTTGCCAAGGGATTGCTGGACAATCCGCAGATCGGCGATTTCCGGGTCGTCGCCAGCCATCAGGAATCGCTGCATTCCCACGATGCGGTCAGCCTGCTGGTCGAGGGGTCGACCTTCGCCCAATCCTCTCTGGATCCGATGACCTTCGCGGGAATGCGGGCTTAGGCTTGCGTCCCGCGACGGCCGGGGACTTCGCGTCCCCCGGACCCCCTGCGGGATATTGTCACCAAGACAAATTCAGGAACGCAAGGTGAACAAGGCTTTCCTTGTGCCAGCGCCGGCCCTATGTTGACCTGATGCAACTTCTGGACGATTCCGACGATTTCGATGGGGTCCCGCTGTCACAGCGGGCGATGGCCGCGCGGCCCGCGCCCTATCTGGACGGTCTGAACCCGGCGCAGCGTACCGCCGTCGAGGCGTTGGACGGACCCGTCCTGATGCTGGCGGGGGCGGGAACCGGCAAGACGCGGGCCCTGACCACGCGAATCGCGCATCTGCTGATGTCGGGCAAGGCCCGGCCGGGACAGATCCTGGCAGTGACCTTCACCAACAAGGCGGCGCGCGAGATGAAGGAGCGGATCGGCCGCCTGCTGGGCGAGGTGGTCGAGGGAATGCCTTGGCTGGGCACCTTTCACAGCATCAGCGTCAAGATCCTGCGCCGCCATGCCGAACTGGTCGGCAATGGCGAGTTGCATCTGAAGCCCAGCTTCACGATCCTGGACACGGAAGACCAGATCCGACTGATGAAGCAGTTGATCCAGGCCGAAAATCTGGACGAGAAACGCTGGCCGGCGCGGCAGCTGGCCGGGCTGGTCGATGGCTGGAAGAACCGCTGCCTGACCCCCGCGCAATTGCCGCGCGGCGAGGCGGCGGCCTTCGACGGCTGGGGCGGGCGGCTGTACCAGGCCTATCAGGACCGGCTGCTGACGCTGAACGCTGTCGATTTCGGTGATCTGCTGATGCATTGCGTGACGCTGTTCCAGGCCCATCCCGACGTGCTGAAAGGCTGGCAGGACCGGTTCCGCCATATCCTTGTGGACGAATATCAGGACACCAACGTCGCGCAATATCTGTGGCTGCGGCTGCTGGCGCAGGGGCATCGCAACATCTGCTGCGTGGGCGATGACGATCAGTCGATCTATGGCTGGCGCGGGGCCGAGGTGGGCAATATCCTGCGCTTCGAGGCCGATTTCCCCGGCGCCCGGGTGATCCGGCTGGAACAGAATTACCGGTCCACGCCGCAGATTCTGGCGGCCGCCTCGGGGCTGATCACGGCCAATGCCGGGCGGCTGGGCAAGACCCTGTGGACCGATGCCGAGGACGGCGAGAAGGTGCGCCTGATCGGGCATTGGGACAGCGAGGCCGAAGCGCGCTGGATCGGCGAGGAGATCGAGGCTTTTCAAGGCGGACATCGCGCCGCGTTCGGCCGCGTCGGTTTGAACGACATCGCGATCCTCGTGCGCGCGTCTCACCAGATGCGCGCCTTCGAGGACCGTTTCATGACGATCGGCCTGCCATACCGGGTGATCGGCGGCCCCCGCTTCTACGAGCGGCAGGAGATTCGCGACGCCATGGCCTATTTCCGCCTGGTGGTCAGCCCCGAGGACGATCTGGCCTTCGAGCGGATCGTCAATACGCCCAAGCGCGGGCTTGGCGACAAGGCGGTGCAGACCATCCAGGCGGTCGCGCGCCGCAGCGGTGTCAGCCTGCTGGAAGGCGCGCGGATCGTGGTCGAGGAAAAGCAGCTGGGCGGCAAGGGGCTGGCCAATCTGCGCGATTTCGTGGGCGGCATCGGCCGCTGGCACGCCGACGCCATCGACAGCGCCGCAAGCCATGTCGAACTGGCCGAGCGGCTTCTGGACGAATCCGGCTATACCGCGATGTGGCAGAACGAGAAGACGCCCGATGCGCCGCAGCGGCTGGACAACCTGAAGGAACTGGTCAAGGCGCTGGAGGAATTCGACAATCTTCAGGGATTCCTGGAGCATGTCGCACTGGTCATGGATCGCGACGACGGCGAGGCTGGCGAAGAAGTCAGCATCATGACCCTGCACGCCGCGAAAGGTCTGGAATTTCCGCTGGTCTTTCTGCCGGGATGGGAGGACGGGCTGTTCCCGAACCAGCGCGCCATGGACGAGCAGGGCACCAAGGGGCTGGAGGAGGAACGGCGGCTGGCCTATGTCGGCATCACCCGCGCCGAGCGGCTGGCCACGATCAGCTTCGCGGGCAACCGGCGGCTTTACGGGCAATGGCAATCCTCGATGCCCTCGCGTTTCGTCGATGAACTGCCCGAGGATCACGTCGAGGTTCTGACTCCGCCGGGACTTTATGGCGGCGGCTACGGCGCCGCGATGGCCTTTGCCGGGGCCAATGCCGGCACCGAGATGCATGACCGCGCGGCCCGCGCCGACGTCTACAATTCTCCGGGATGGAAGCGGATGCAGGCGCGGGCGGCCGACCGCAAGCCGCCCGTGCATCGGATGCCCGTCACCATCGACGCCGAACCGGCGGCGCGGTTCAGCGTTGGCGATACGGTGCAACACGCGAAATTCGGCGAGGGCCGGATCATGGGAATCGCCGAGGATACGCTGACGGTGCAATTCGCGGCGGGCTTCAGGAATATCAAGGCCGCCTATGTGCAGCCCGCCGAGGGCGAACAGGACGTGCCGTTCTAGCAAGGCTGGGCGGCCCCGAAGGGAAGGACGCAAGATGCTGAACATCGACGTGGATACCGGCCGCAATGTCGTCACCGCCAGACCCGAAGGTGCGATCCCGGCCTCGGATTTCGAGGCTCTGGGACGCGCCATCGACGATTACGCAAACGAAAACGACCGGATGCCGGGACTTGTCGTTCGGCTGAACGGCCTGCCGCAATGGCAGGGCCTGTCGGCTCTGCGGGCGCATTTCGACGTGGTGCGCAAACATGCCGCCGTCCTGCCTCGGGTGGCGCTTGTCACCGACACCATGGGCCTGTCGATGCTGCCCAATATCGCCGACATTTTCGTGCGGGCGCGGGTGCGCCATTTCGATGTCAGCCAAGAGGAACAGGCGATCGCCTGGGCCGGCTCGTCCGAAAAGGAGCCCGAGGGTTACGTTCTGCTGGAGGGATTCCCCGAAGAGGTGATCGCCATCCGCGCGGTGGGCGAAGTCACCTCGCGCGATTACGAGGATCGGCTGATCCCGCTGGTGCGCAAGATGGAACGGAAACATGGAAAGCTGCGGCTGCTGATGCAGCTTGGCCCGGATTTCGAAACCTATACGACCGGCGCGATGTGGGACGACGCGCGGCTGGGCCTGACCCATTGGCGCAGTTTTGAAAAGGTCGCGGTGGTCAGCGATATCGGCTGGATCACCCGATCGGTGAAAATGTTCGCGCCGCTGATGCCGGGCGAGGTTGCGGTCTTTCCCGGCGACGCGATGCAGGCGGCGACTTCGTGGATCACCGAAGGGGCGGGGTCGGCGAAACCCGAGAAATCCGGCTCCGGAAAGACTGCGCAGGACAGTGCCGCGCCCGGGAAATCCTCGACCCGCAGCCAGCGGGCGACAAGGCCGGACGCGGCGAAGTCCGCTGCGGCGAAAGAGGCCGCGGGATCGACCGGCAAGACGGCTTCGGCAAGGCCCGCGGCCGGGCGGAAAGCGGCCGCATCCCGAACCGCCGCGAAAAAAGCCGTCGCGAAGCCGGGATCGGCGAAACCCCTGGCCAGCGACTCCGCATCCGGGAAGGCCGGGGCAAGCTCTGGCGCCACCAATGGCAAGGCGGCCACGAAAAAACGCGGCTCCGCCGCAAGACCGGCGCGCAAGCCCGCCGCCCCGCGAAGGCCGAAAGCCTAGCCTTTCAGCCGCCGCCTGTGCCGGTGCGTCGCTTCGGCGGCCGCCTTCACTTGCCTCTGCGATCTGTCCCGGCCTTGGATTGCACGATCCCTTTCCGGTCGCGTCAGCTTGCCCGCAAGGGGAAAGGCGCCTGATCCCCGGCAGGGCGTGCCGGTGCGTGCAAGGCGCTGGCGGCGCTGCCTTTCCGCTTCGCCGACATCGCGCATTGACAGGTTCAGAAACTTCCCTGATAACGCGTCGAAAGTTGAGTAAAGGAGTCGGATATGCCTGACGTGAACAAACGGACCTTTCGGAGCATCACCCCCAAGCGGATCGTCGCCCTGGGCGGCGCCGCGGCCATGGTCATCGGCACGCCGCTGATGGCCCAGGCAGAGCGGATCGAGGGCCGCTCGAGCTATGTCATCGCGCAAGCCGAGGGCGAAGGAGAGGGGGGCGCGGCCGAAGCGCCGGTCAATGCCGAGGGCGAGGGTGAAGCGTCAGCCGCCGAAGGCGAGGGCAAGGGCGCCGAGGGCGAAGGCGAGGGGGGATCGGTTGCCGCCGAAGGCGAGGGTGAAGCCGCTGCTTCCGAAGGCGAGGGTGAAGCTGCCGCTTCCGAGGGCGAGGGTGAAGCCGCCGCTTCCGAAGGCGAAGGAGGCGGCGAGGGCGAGGGTGAAGGCGGCGGCGCCGCAATCGATCCCGATGTCGCCTTTCTGACCGATCTCGGCTTCATGGAAGGCCATCTGCGCGCGGGGCTTGCGCTGTACGAGGCGGGCGATCTGTCGGCGGCAAAGACGCATATGGGCCATCCGATCGAAGAGAAGTACGAAGCCGTCGCCAAGCGGCTTGACCAACTGGGATATGGCGATCTGCGGGAACAGATCTCGGCGCTTGCCGCAGCGGCCGAGGCGGAAGATTCCTATGAGAAGATTGCGGAAATGTTCGGCAAGGTGCGCCAGACGCATGAAGAGGTCCGGACGAATTTCGACGCGGCTGATCAGTTGAAATCCTTTGCGGCGCTGACCCGTGTCGCGGCCGACGAATACGCAATAGCGGTCGAAGGCGGAACACTGGCGAATGTAAAGGAATACCATGATGCCTGGGGCTTCATGCGGGTGATCGAGGCCGAGGCAGGCGAACTTGCGGCAAGCGACGACGCCAAGGCGTCGGATGCGGCGGCGGCGATCGTGGAACAGGTCGAGGCGGCAGGTTCCGCGTTCGGTGATCTGCAGGGACAGGGAGATTACGAAAAGGATCCGTCCATTCTCTACGCGGCAGCGGCAAGAATGGAACTGGCCTCCCTCGGGGTAGAGTGAATCCATGATGATCGTCATCGGAAACGCCCTTGACACCCACGAAACGGCGGCCTTGCGAGAGGCCGCCGAGAAGCTCGAATACGAGGATGGAAAGCGCACCGCCGGTCGCTATGCGCGCAACGTCAAGAGCAACCTTCAGGCGGTGGCATCGCCGGGACTGGAGACGATCTTCACCAAGGTGCGCGACACGCTGAACGGCAACGAGGTGTTCCGCTCGGCGGCGCGGCCGAAGAAGTTCGCACGCCTTCTCCTGTCGCGCTATCGCGGCGGGATGACCTATGGCACCCATGTGGACGATCCGGTGATGATGGGCAGCCGGACGGATCTGTCCTTCACCCTCGCGCTCAGCGATCCGGGGGAATACGATGGCGGCGAACTGGTGATGGAGGACGCGGTGGAAGAAAGAGGCGTCCGGCTTGCTGCCGGTGATCTCGTGCTCTATCCGACATCGGCGCTGCACCGGGTAGAACCCGTGACCCGCGGCGAACGGATGGCCATCGTCGGCTGGGTCACCAGCTGGGTCCGCGACCCGGCACGCCGTGAGATCCTGTTCGACCTCGACGCCGCCGCCAAGGCGATCTTCGACGAACAGGGCAAGTCGCCGGCTTTCGACCGGGTGTTCAAGGCCAAGGCGAACCTGTCGCGCATGTGGTATGACGACTAGCTGTCCGATACCGGTCTTCGATGGCGAAATCCTCGCGCCAGAGCGGGCCGGGGCGCGACGGCAATCATTCGGCAAAGGCAATGTCGGTTCGCGCCCGGCCGTCCTTCTGCGGTCTGGAAGGCGGGCGCGATCAGCGTTCGACTGACGTCAACAGATCCTCGAGCACCAGCGCCATGATCCTGGCGCTGTCGATCATGTCCTGCACGCCGATCCATTCGTCGGGCTGGTGGGCCAGATCCAGCACCCCCGGACCATAGGCGATGCAGTTCTTCAACTTTCCGATCCGGTCGATATGCTTCTGGTCATAGGTGCCGGGGCTGACGACATAGTCGGCTTCGCGGCCCAGCACGCGCCCGATCGCGGCTGCGGTCGAGGTCACGATCGGTGCGTCCTTGTCGGTCATTGACGGCACCACCTCGAAAAGGTCGCGAATCTCGTATCGAAAGCCGGGCCGCCGCGCCTTGACCCGATCCAGCAGGGCCGTGATCTCGGCCTTGACCTCGGCCAGATCCTCTTCGATCAGAAAGCGCCGGTCGATGGTGATGCGGCAGCGGTCGGGCACGCAGGGCGCGGGCAGGCCGGTATAGCCGTCCTCCGGTTCGGGCGCGCCACCATGGATCGCGTTGAGGTTCAGCGTCGATGACCGCGCGCCTTCGGGGATCACCGGCATCGCGGTATGCTTGCCGGCCAGCAGCGGCCACAGCGCGGCCTCCATCTCGGCCAGAACGGCACCCATGTGGCGCACCGCGCAATCGCCCAGAAACGGCATCGAGCCATGGGCGATCCGGCCATGCGTCTCGATCTCGGCCCACCAGACGCCGCGATGGCCCAGGCAGATGCGGTCCTTGTGCAGCGGCTCGGGGATGATGACGTGATCGACATGAGCAAAGGCACCCCGTTCGGCCAGGTAGGCGACGCCGCCATAGCCGCCCGATTCCTCGTCCGCTGTCGCGCTGATCTCGATGCTGCCCGCGAAATCGGGATGGGTCGCCACGAAGGCTTCGGCGGCGATGATGCTGGCCGCCAGCCCGCCTTTCATGTCGCAGGATCCGCGGCCATAGATCCTGTCGCCGTCCAGTTCGCCCCCGAAAGGATCGCGGGACCAGCCATGGCCGACCTCGACCACGTCGTGATGGCCGTTGAAATGGACGCATTCGCCCGGCGTTGCGCCCGCCTTGCGGGCGATCATGTTCCAGCGCGGATAGGTGTCGCTGTCGCCGGGGCTGCCTTTGGCACGGATCAATTCGCAGTCCCAGCCCTGCGGCGCCATCCGGGCCCGCAGATAATCGCAGATGTCGCGATAGTGTCGGCCCGGCGGGTTCAGCGTCGGGATGCGGATCAGATCCTGCGTCAACGCGATCAGATCGTCACGCCGCGCCTCGATGGCGGATTTCAGCGAATTCATGGCCCACAGGCTAGGCCGCGCCGCCTGCGAAGACAACGCCCCGTCGCGACGACGGGCCGGGCGGAGAACGGCCCGCCGACAGGTCCGGCAGATGCAGGGCCCGCGCCCGGAACCGCACGGCCCGATGCGGCGCCTTCCGCTGGCCCCGGGCGCGCGCGTCGTGGTAGCCTGATCCGGAACCGGGCCGTCCGTCAGGCCGCGCCGCGGGGTTCGGCCCGGAGAGATATCGTTGATCGCCTTCTTCCGCCTGATTGTCCTTGTGCTGCTGCTCGAGGCGATGTTCTATCTGCTTCTGCGACTTTACATCCGGTCGCTGCGCCGCGAGAGGCTGGAGAACATCTGGGCCGAGCGTCACCCCGACATGGCGGGCGATCGGGCCGCCCGGGGCAAATTCGTCCGCAAATCCATGGTCGGGTTTGACAAGAGCCTGCGGTCGCGGCTCTTGTGGCTGGTCTTCATCATCCCGACATTGACGATCATGGGAATCGTCTACTGGATCAACTGGCAATAAGGGGCCGCCGGAAAATGCATTACGTCAAGGTCGTTCTGGGGGTTCTGCTGGGGATCGTGGTGTTCCTGTTCCTGGATTATGCGCTTCCGTCAAAGAACACTGTCCGGATCACCAATACCTATAACCGGCTGACCCCGGTCACCTCGTCGAACGCGATCTTCTACGCCGCCCAGGATACCGGAACGGTTCAGAACGCCTCGGGGCAGCGCGATGTCCGCTTCATCGAAACGGTGCGCCCGAATGGCAAGGTCTTTGTCTATCGCAACGAGGATACCGGCTGGATCTGGCCGCCCTATTTCAAGTATGACAGCGCCAATCTTCATGCCGAGGCGACCAATCTGCGATCCGGAAAAGCCGATCCGCAATGGGTCAGCGTGACTGCCTATGGCTGGCGCATCCCATGGTTGACCGCCTATCCCAACGCGATCGCGATCGACACGCTGGCCAATCCCAATGACCGCCCGCGCAACTGGGGCGCGATGATCATCTCTGCCGTCCTGCTGATCTTCCTTGTGCTGATCTGGCGCATGTGGGCGCAGTTCCGCGAACGGACCCTCGACCCGGCGATCAGATCCGCGGATGCAAGGTGGGATCGTACCACCGATCGCGTCACCTCGGACGCCGCCGGCGCGCGCGGGCGCCTCAGCGGCTGGTGGAACACTCGGCGGGCCAGGCCGCGGAAATAGCCGACCGGATCGGCGCGGGCCCAGGATCCAAGCGCCGGGAACGCCGTCGGGCCGCCGCCTTCCGCGCCCCGATCGGGCGCCGTTCCGCGACAATGCCTGACCGATGGAAGTGCCGCGCGTGCGCCTCGCACCTTGCCGCCCTGACCGGCTGGGGCTACCTTGCACCCTGCCATCCGGTCCGAGGGGGGACATGTCCGATCATCGCAATCCCGGCACCGATCTTCGCATCGAAGGCTTCGCCGATATCCGCATCAATACGCCCGCCGCGCTGCGCCGGGCGGCGACGCTGCCCGTGCGCCGCAGCCTGAAGAAGGACCATCAGGCAGCCTGGCTTCTGAATGCGGTCCGCTGCATCGACCTGACCACGCTGGCCGGCGACGACACCGAGGATCGGGTGGCGCGGTTATGCGCCAAGGCCCGCCAGCCCGTCGCCGCCGAATTGCTGCAGGCGATGGGCGTGCCTCACCTGACCACGGGCGCCGTCTGCGTCTATCCCACCATGGTCGCCGCCGCCAAGCGCGCGCTTGGCAATTCCGGCATTCCCGTGGCCAGCGTCGCGACCGGCTTTCCCGCCGGCCTGATGCCGCTGGATCTGCGTCTGGCCGAGATCCGTCATGCCGTCGATCAGGGCGCCGACGAGATCGACATCGTGATCACCCGCGCCCATGTCCTGCGCGCCGAATGGACCGCCCTTTATGACGAGATCCGGGCCATGCGCGATGCCTGCGGACCCGTCCGGATGAAAACCATCCTCGCCACCGGAGATCTGAAATCGCTGGAAAATGTCGCCCGTGCCAGCCATGTCGCGATGCAGGCCGGGGCCGACTGGATCAAGACCTCGACCGGCAAGGAAGGTGTCAACGCGACCCTGCCCGTGTCGCTGGTCATGTGTCGCGCGATCCGGGACTACCGGACCCTGACCGGGCACCGGGTCGGATTCAAGCCGGCGGGCGGATTGCGCACCGCCAGGGACGCGATCGACTGGCAGGTGCTGATGGCCGAGGAACTGGGCCGCGACTGGTTGAGCCCGGACCTGTTCCGCATCGGCGCCAGCAGCCTTCTTGGCGATATCGAACGCCAGATCAGCCACCACGTCACCGGCCGCTATGCCGCCGGTCATCGCCAAGCCATCGCCTGAGGGACAGAATGAGCCGCGTGAGCGAAATCATGGACAGCATGGAATACGGCCCCTCGGTCGAAGACAGCAGTGCCGCCCGCGACTGGCTGAAGGCGCGCGCGCCCTTTGGCCATTTCATCGGCGGCAAGGTCACGAAACCCGGCCAGACCTTCGCCACCCGCGATCCCTCGACCGGCGAGGCGCTGGCCAAGGTGACGCAGGGCAGCGCCGAGGATGTGGCGCAGGCGGTCAGGGCCGCGCGCCGGGCACAGCCGAAATGGGCCGCGCTCAGCGGGACCGAACGCGCCCGTTACCTTTATGCCATCGCGCGGCATGTGCAGAAACGCGAACGCATTCTGTCGGTCCTGGAGACGCTGGATAACGGCAAGCCGATCCGCGAAAGCCGCGACATCGACATTCCCCTGGTCGCGCGACATTTCTATCACCACGCGGGTTGGGCCGAACTGCGCGATACGGCCTTTCCGGGCCACGCGCCGCTGGGCGTCTGCGGCCAGATCATCCCGTGGAACTTTCCGCTGCTGATGCTGGCCTGGAAGATCGCGCCCGCCCTGGCGGCAGGGAACACGGTGGTTCTGAAGCCCGCCGAATACACCCCGCTGACGGCCTTGGCCTTTGCCGAAATCTGCCAGCAGATCGGCCTTCCCGCAGGTGTCGTCAACATCGTGACCGGCGACGGCGAAACCGGCGCGGCGCTGGTGGCGGCGCAGGTGGACAAGATCGCCTTCACCGGCTCGACCGAGGTCGGCCGCGCGATTGCCGGCGCGATGGCGGGCAGCGGCAGGGCTCTGACGCTGGAACTGGGCGGCAAATCGCCCTTCATCGTGATGGAAGACGCCGATCTCGACGCGGCCGTGGAGGGCGTCGTCGATTCAATCTGGTTCAACCAGGGCGAGGTCTGCTGCGCCGGTTCCCGCATCCTGGTGGCCGAGGCGGTTTCGGACCGGTTCGAGGCGCTGCTGCGCGCACGGATGGAAAGGCTGCGGCCGGGTCCGCCGCTGGACAAGTCCACCGATATCGGAGCCATCGTCGATCCGGTGCAGAAGGACCGCATTCTGTCGATCTGCAAGGCTGCGACCGATGCCGGGGCTGAACTGATCGGCGGACAGCCGGGCGAGGGCTGTTTCATCGCACCGGGCTATCTGCGCAACATCGCCCCAGGCAACCCGGGCATGGAGCAGGAAATCTTCGGCCCCATCGCGACACTTTCGACATTTCGCACCGCCGACGAGGCGATCTCGCTGGCCAATAACACGCGCTACGGGCTGGCAGGCTCGGTCTGGTCGGAAAGCGCCAGCGTGGCCACGGACATCGCCGCGCAGGTCAAGGCCGGGGTGCTGTGGATCAACTGCGCCAATGCCTTCGACGCCGCGGCGCCCTTCGGCGGCTATCGCGAAAGCGGATTCGGCCGCGAGGGCGGGCGCGCGGGGATGCTGGATTACCTGGCCGAACCGAAGATAAAATCGGCGGGCGAAGCCGCGCCGAAGGCGCCGGTCGTGATGGACGGCGCGGAGCAGGGCGGCGGGCTGGACCGCACCGCCAAGCATTATATCGGCGGCGCGCAGAAACGGCCCGATGGCGGTGTCATGTATGGGGTGGCGGGCGGACTTGCACCTTTGGGCAACCGAAAGGATATCCGAA
>CEOS01139380.1_pt1 | contig 24520 bp, 17 predicted proteins | sample 530601 | NCBI WGS metagenome assembly CEOS01 (sample SAMEA2620666, study PRJEB7988) | marine metagenome | biome: marine biome (ENVO:00000447); feature: mesopelagic zone (ENVO:00000213); material: "saline water (ENVO:00002010), including plankton (ENVO:xxxxxxxx)" | depth 1000 m
CGGCGTCGAATGGCTCGCCCGATGCGATCAGGCGGTTGGCGGCCTGGAATCCCGCCTTCTCGTTCGTCAGCGCGTCGAACTGCAAGGCCGGGTCGGGCTGAATGCCCGCGTCCCGCAATGCATTGCACAGTCCCTCGTAACGGTCCGCAAACTCGGGGTAATGGCTGTCCGCATGGCCCAGAAAGGCGATCCGGCGGCGGCCGAGCGACAGCAGATGTTCGCTCGCCAGCCGCCCTGCACCCAGATTGTCCGAGCCGATCGTCGCCCCGCTCGTTTCCGAACGCACCGAACCCCATCGCGCGAAATTGGCCCCCTGCTCGACCAGCTGCGCCAGCCGGGCCTGATAGATCTCCCAGTCGCCATAGCCCAGCAGGATCAGCCCGTCGGCGCGGTTCGCGTCCTGGTAACGCAGGTGCCAGTCGTCCTCCATCCGCTGGAACGAGATCAGCAGGTCCAGCCCCCGGTTCGCGCAGGCGCGGGTGATCGAACCCAGCATGGCAAGGAAGAAGGGATTGATCTTGCTGTCGTCGGCAGTCTGATCCTCGAAGAACAGCAGCGCGATGGTGTTCGACCGCTGCGAACGCAGCGATGACGCGTTCTTGTCGACCGTGTAATTGAGGTCGCGCGCGATCTCCTCGATGCGCGCACGGGTCTCGGCACTGACGGACCGGTCGCCGCGAAGCGCCCTGCTGACGGTAGGCTGCGACACGCCCGCGGCATAGGCGATGTCGAAACTGGTCGGCCTCCCCGTCGGCCTGCGCCCCATCGTTCCTCTCTCCTTCTTGGCGGCGAGTCCGATCCCGCCGCATCGCCAAATCTAGCCCAACTCGGCCGTGCCGAAAAGCGGCGAGAAACCCATTGCAATTCAGCAGTTTATGCAATCTCGCAACAGCAGCGTATACGTATGCCATCTATCGGGCGCTGCAAAATCACCTGTATTCAGAACCTCAAGGGCCCCGCCAGAGGCCCGAAATTGCAAGCCGGTTAAGGTCCTCCGAAGGACCCCGCAACACCGGACTATGGGGACTGAGGATGAGCAAGCGAAACACCCTGCGCCACGGCGCAAGCATCACGGCATTTACCATTGCGATGGCCATGATGGCCGCACCCGGAATCGTATCGGCGCAGGAAGCGACCATCGAACCCGGCGATCAGGACGTGGACGAGGACACCGGCGCAGCCGCCGGCGAGATCGTCGTCTCCGGCTACCGCGAGGCGCTCGAAACCTCGATCAATCTCAAGCGCGAAAGCCCGGTCATTGCCGAGGCGTTCTCGTCGGAAGACATCGGCAAGCTGCCGGACGTGTCCATCGCCGAAACGCTGGGCCGACTGCCCGGCCTCGCGGTGCAGCGCATCAACGGACGCGCACAGTCGCTGTCGGTCCGCGGCCTTGGTCCCGATTATTCGACCTCGCTGCTGAACGGGCGCGAGCTGGTGTCCTCTGGCGATAACCGCGCCGTGGAATACGACCAGTATCCGGCCGAGCTGATCAATCAGGGCATCGTCTACAAGACCCCCTATGCGGGCCTGATCGGCCAGGGCCTTGCGGGCACGGTCGACCTGCGCACGATCCGCCCGCTTGCCGCTGGCGAGCGCATCATCTCGCTTGGCGGACGGCTCGAATTCAACGAGGACGGCTCGCTCAACCCCGATCTCGACGGCTGGGGCTATCGCGCGACCGGAACCTATGTCGACCAGTTCGCAGGCGACACGCTGGGCGTCGCGCTGGGCCTTGCCCTGCAGTCGAGCCCTAGTCAGGTCGAGCGTTTCAACGCCTGGGGCTATCCCGAGATCTCGGAAGGCGACGTCACCGGCGGCGTCGCGCCCGCGGGCAGCGAGGGCACTATGGTGCTGGGCGGCATGAAGCCCTACGCCAAGTCCGTCGACCTCGACCGCCTTGGCGCGTTCGGCACCATCGAGTGGGAGCCGACCGCCGACATCAACACCTCTCTCGACCTGTTCTACGCCGACTACCGCGAACGCATTCCGATGCGCGGCATCGAGTTCCCGCTCTATCCGGGCTGGGGCGCGACCGACACGATTACCAATGTGGGCAATGCCGGCGGCTTCGCCGACGAGGTGACCTATGACGGCGTGCAGCCCGTGGTCCGCAACGATTACGACCGTAAGGATACCGAAACCTTCGCGGCCGGCTGGAACACCAAGTACGAGAATGACGATGTCCTGCTGAACCTCGACATCTCCTACTCGATGGCGGATCGCCGCCTGCAGCAGATCGAAAGCTATTCCGGTTTTGGCTATGGCGCCAACCCCGCCGATCCGTCCGACACGATCAGCTATGTGCTGTCCGACGGCAAGTTCCCCTATCGCTTTACCAATGTCGCCGATTATTCGGACACGAACACCATCGTGCTGACCGATCCGCGCGGCTGGGGCGGCGGGCGCAATATCGTGCAGGGCGGTTTCATCAACGACACCACCACCAAGGACGAGCTGTGGACCGGCCGGTTCGAGGTCGTGGGCAAGGTTCAGAGCCCCTTCATCAAGCAGCTGGTCCTGGGCGCGGCCTATTCCGACCGCACCAAGAAGCGCGACATCACGCAGAACTTCCTGAGCTTTGCCGGCGGCACCTCGACCGATCCGAACGATCCGGGCGCGATCCGCGAGACGCCGATCCCCGAAGATGCACTGCTGGATCCGATCGACAGCCTCGGCTTCCTCGGCTTCGGTCCGCAGGTCGCTTATGATCCGTTCGCGCTGATCGACAACGGCACCTATCTGCTGACCAGCGTCGAAGGGTCGGACCTGCCCTATCCCGGCGACTGGAAGGTCAGCGAGAAAGTGTGGACCGGCTATGTCCGCGCCGACCTCGACGCGATGCTGGGCAGCATTCCGATGACCGGCAATATCGGCGGCCAGCTGGTCTTCACCGACCAGAGCTCGAGCGGGTTCAACTCGCCCGGCGGCATCGGCGCGGTGCAGGTCCCCGTCACCGACGGAGACACCTATGCCGACTTCCTGCCCAGCGCCTCGCTGAACTTCGAGGTCGGTCTGGACACGACGGTTCGCCTTGCCGCGGCCCGCACGCTGGCCCGTCCGCGCATGGACCAGCTGAACGCCTCGACCAACGCGTCCATCGCAACCTCGCCACAGCCGCCCCTCGGCTCGATCTTCTCGGCCAGCGGCGGCAACCCGCAGCTTCGCCCCTATATGGCGGACAGCGTCGACCTGTCGTTCGAGCATTATTTCGCGGGCGGAAAGGGGTACATCGCGATCGCCGGCTATTACAAATGGCTCGACGACTTCGTGAACCCCAATGCGGTCAGCGCGATCCGCGATTTCAGCTATCTGGTGCCGACGCTGACGCCGGAACAGCAGGCAATCGTCGAGAACACGACCACGCTTGGCTTCGTCAGCGGTCCCGACAACACCGCCGACGGCAGCATCCGCGGCATCGAGGCCAGTGCCGCGATCCCGTTCGAGATCTTCACCACCGCGCTTGAGGGCTTCGGCTTCCAGACCAGCGTCGCCTACACCGACAGCAAGCTGGACGTGACCGACACGATCTCGGGCAGTTCGTTCGAATCCGACGTGCCCGGCCTGTCGAAATGGGTCGTGAACTCGACCGCCTTCTTCGAGAAGTCGGGCTTCGAGGCGCGCCTGTCGCATCGCTACCGGTCGAGCTATCTGGCGGAATTCATCGGCATCTCGGCCACGCGCCAGTTCCGCCAGACCTATGCGGAATCGATCTTCGACGGCCAGATCGGCTATCGTTTCGAGGACGGGTCGCTGGAAGGCCTGTCGCTGACCCTGCAGGCGCTCAACCTGACCGACGAACCCTTCATCAGTTACCAGAGCGAGGACAAGGCGCAGGTCATCGACTACGAACGCTATGGCCGCACCTATCTGGTGGGTGCATCCTACCGCTTCTGATCAGCGGTTTCTCCATTCCGGCCGGGTCTGCTCTCCCTCAGGGCCCGGCCGGAACCGAGCTGCTAGGCTGACCTAACGGAGCGAGCAGGGCCATGGACGATACACAGCAACCTACGATCCTGATCGCGGGCGGCGGAACCGCCGGCTGGATGGCGGCGGCCGCCCTCTCCCGCTTTGCCGCCGGACACCGGATCGTGCTGGTCGAAAGCGATGCAATCGGCACCGTGGGCGTTGGCGAGGCGACGATCCCGCAGATCCACCTGTTCAACAGCGCGATCGGCTTGGACGAGGCGGAATTCCTGCGCGAAACGCGCGGCAGCTTCAAGCTGGGGATCGAATTCGACGGCTGGCTGCGTGACGGGCACAGCTATATGCATGCGTTCGGCCAGATCGGACGCGGTATCGGTCTGCTGCCGTTCCAGCATTACTGGCTGCGTGCCCGGCAACTGGGTTTCGCAAAGCCGCTGCAACGCTATTCGCTGAACGAGCTGGCCGCGCGCACCATGCGGATGCAGCGCGGGCGGACCTCCGCCGGGGCGGAAATGCCATATGCCTATCACTTCGACGCCGGTCTCTATGCCGCGCTGCTGCGCCGCCATGCCGAAGCGCGGGGCGTGGAGCGGCACGAAGGCACCATGGCATCGGTCGACCGCGACGGGGGAAGCGGCGACATCGCCTCGATCACGCTGGACGATGGGCGGGTGCTGGCGGCGGACTTCTTCATCGACTGCACAGGATTTCGCGGACTGCTGATCGAAGGGGCGCTTGAGACCGGCTTCGACGACTGGTCGAATTACCTGCCTTGCGACCGCGCGATGGCCGTGCCTTGCGAGGGCGGCGGGGATTTCACGCCCTACACCAAATCCATCGCGCGCAAGGCGGGGTGGCAGTGGCGCATTCCATTGCAGCACCGGATCGGCAACGGGCTGGTCTATTCCTCTGCCCATCTACCGGATGACGAGGCTGCGGAAATGCTGCTGGCCAATCTCGACGGCGCGACGCAGGCCGATCCCCGTCCGATCCGCTTTACGACGGGCAAGCGGCGCAAGCACTGGAACCGCAACTGCCTCGCGCTCGGCCTTGCCGCCGGTTTCATGGAGCCGCTGGAATCGACCAGCATCCATCTGATCCAGAGCGCGATCAGCCGCTTCCTCGCCCTGCTGCCCGACGGCCGGCCCAGCGAGGCCGCGATAAGCCATTTCAACGCGCAGGCCGATTTCGAATGGACTCGCATCCGCGACTTCCTGATCCTGCACTACACCGCGAACGAACGGCACGGCGAGCCGTTCTGGGACGCGGTCCGCACCATGCCGCTACCCTCCACGCTGACCGACAAGATCGCGCTGTGGCGCGACACCGGCTTCATCCACCGCGAGCACGAAGAACTGTTCACCGAAGTTGCGTGGTTCCAGGTCTTCGCCGGCCAAGGCGTCGAGGCGCAGGGCCATAACCCCATCGCCGACACGCTGGACGAAGCGCAATTGCGCGACCTGATGCAGGGAACCGAGGCTGCGCTTGTCGAACAGGTGCGCGCCATGCCGCGACACATCGACTTCCTGCAGGACTTCATCAACGGCCGCGCCAAGGAACCCGCATGACACGCATATTCCCCGTGCTCGCCGCCATATCCGGCCTCGCCCTGTCGGCCTGCGCCTCGGTGCAGGCACAGCCGGCTTCCGAGGCGTTCCGCGAGCGCGCGCCTTCGGAGGAAGTGGTCTATTTCGTGCTGCCCGACCGGTTCGAGAATGGCGATCCTGCCAACGATCGCGGCGGCCTTACCGGCGACCGGCTGGCCACGGGATATGATCCCGCAGCCAAGGGCTATTTCCACGGCGGCGACCTGAAAGGCCTGACCGAAAGGCTCGATTACCTGCAGGGCATGGGGATCACCGCGATCTGGTTCGCGCCGATCTTCCAGAACAAGGTCGTGCAAGGACCGGTGGGCGACGAAAGCGCGGGCTATCACGGTTACTGGGTGACCGATTTCACGCGGCCCGACAGCCATTTCGGCACGCGCGAGGAATTCCGTGCCTTCGTCGACGCGGCCCATGCGCGCGGGATGAAGGTCTATATGGACATCATCACCAACCACACCGCCGATGTCATCCGCTACCGCGAAGGCGAAGCGAACGACTATCTCTATCGCAGCCGCGCCGATTTTCCCTATTCGACGAAAGGCGGCCCCAACGGCGAAGCGATCAACCCCGGATTCATGGGCGACACCGACAGCAGCGAGGCCAATTTCGCCAGGCTGACCGACCCGTCCTTCGCCTACACCCCCTATGTCCCGGCGGGCGAGGAGGAGGTGAAGGTCCCGGCGTGGCTCAACGATCCGGTCTATTATCACAATCGCGGCAATTCGACATTTACCGGCGAGGACAGCCGCTTCGGCGATTTCGTGGGTCTGGACGATCTGTTCACCGAACATCCGCGCGTGCGGCAGGGCATGATCGACATCTATGGATCGTGGATCGACGACTTCGGCATCGACGGGTTCCGCATCGACACCGCGCGCCATGTCGATCCCGGATTCTGGCAGGCATTCGTCCCCGCCATGCAGGCCCGTGCCCGCGCCCGCGGTATTCCCAATTTCCACATGTTCGGCGAAGTCTACAAGGACGTGCCCGCCAACGGCTATATCGCGCAATATACCCGCCGCGACGGCCTGCCCGCCGTGCTCGATTTCGCCTTCCAGTCCTCGATGCGCGAGGCATTGGGACGCGGCAAGGGCACAGTCATCCTCAACGAACTGTTCGACGGCGACGTGCTCTACGAAGGCGGAGACGAAGCGGCGCTGAACCTGCCGACCTTCCTTGGCAATCACGACATGGGCCGCTTTTCGACCCTGCTGCGCGAGGATATGCCGCAGATCGGGCAGGACGAACTGCTCGCCCGCGTGATGCTGGGCCATGCGATGATGCTGACGCTGCGCGGATCGCCGGTCATCTATTACGGCGACGAGCAAGGCTTCGTCGGCGACGGCAACGACCAGCTTGCGCGCGAGGATATGTTTGCCAGCCGGACCGCCGTCTATAACGACAACGCGCTGATCGGCACCGATGCGACCACGGCAGAGGCCAATTTCGACCCTGACCATCCGCTCTACCGCCTGATCGCGCAATTCTCCGCTATCCGCAGCGCGCACCCTGCCCTGTCGCGCGGCCGCCAGATGGTGCGCGCTTACGAACAGGAGCCGGGGCTGTTCGCTGTCTCGCGCTTCGATCCGGAAACGGGGCGCGAATATGTGCTGGCGTTCAACACGTCGGACGCGCCCATCACCCGCAATGTCGTGATCGATTCGCGAGTGCAGACGCTGGAAACGCTGGCGGGCAGCTGCCCCGCCGCGGCCAGCGCACCCGGATCGGCCCGCTTTTCCCTTCCACCATTCGGCTGGGCGATCTGCCGCGCCGACAAGGTTTCGCAATGACAGACAATTTTCCGTGGTGGCGCGGCGCCGCCATCTACCAGATCTATCCGCGCAGCTTCATGGATGCGAACGGCGATGGCATCGGCGACCTGCCGGGCATCACCCAGCGCCTGCCGCACGTCGCTTCTCTAGGCGTGGACGCGATCTGGATATCGCCCTTCTTCACTTCGCCGATGAAGGATTTCGGCTATGACGTGGTGGATTACCGCGATGTCGATCCGATTTTCGGCACGCTCGCCGATTTCGACGCGCTGGTCGCCCGCGCGCATCAGCTGAACCTCAAGGTCCTGATCGACCAGGTCTATTCGCACAGTTCGGACGAGCACCCGTGGTTCGTCGAAAGCCGTTCGAGCCGCGACAATCCAAAGGCGGACTGGTATGTCTGGGCCGATCCCAAGGCCGACGGATCGCCCCCTTCCAACTGGCAATCCGTGTTCGGCGGCCCGGCATGGACTTGGGATGCGCGGCGCGGGCAATATTACCTGCACAATTTCCTCTCCAGCCAGCCGCAGCTGAACGGCCACAATCCCGATGTTCAGGACGCGCTGCTGGCCGTCGCGCAATTCTGGCTGGATCGCGGGGTCGACGGGTTCCGCATCGACGCGCTCAATTTCGCGATGCACGATCCCGCTTTCCGCGACAATCCGCCCGCGCCCTGCAACGGCAAGCCGCGCACGCGCCCGTTCGATTACCAATTGCGGGTCCACAACCAGTCGCATCCCGAGATCCCGGCCTTCATCCGCCGCATTCGCGCCCTCACCGATCGATACGACGCGACCTTCACCGTGGCCGAAGTGGGCGGCGAAGGCGTCGAAGAGGAAATGCGCGCCTTCACCGCCGGGAACGCGCATCTCAATTCCACCTATGGCTTCGACTTCCTTTATGCCGATGCGCTGACGCCCGAACTGGTGTGCAAGGCGATCACGCAGTGGCCCGATGCGCCCGATGGCAACTGGCCCAGTTTCGCTTTCGAGAACCATGACGCGCCGCGAGCGATCTCGCGCTGGGCCCCGCCCGAGCACAAGGCGGAATTCGCGCGAATGAAGATGGCGCTGCTGGCGGCGATGCGCGGCAATATCATCCTCTATAACGGCGAGGAACTGGGGCTGGAGCAGGTCGATATCCCGTACCACCAGTTGCAGGACCCCGAGGCGATTGCCAACTGGCCCCTGACCCTGTCGCGCGACGGTGCGCGCACGCCGATGCCGTGGACGGCGCAGGGCGGCTTTGGCTCGGACACGCCCTGGCTGCCATTTGGAGACGCCAATCTCGCCCGCTCGGTCGAGGCGCAGGAGGAAGACGCGAATTCGCTGCTGCACCACACCCGCGCCATGATCGCGCTGCGCGTTGCGCATCCGGCGCTGCATCACGGGGCGGTCGCGGATTGCCGTGCGGATGGACCTTTGCTGACCTTCATTCGCGAAACCAGCGAAGAGCGGATCTCCTGCGCCTTCAACCTCTCCGCGGAAACCATAACGGCGCCCGAATTGCCCGCGAGCGCGCAAACCCTGCTGGCGCTGAACGGTGCCGATGCAGATGAACTTCCCCCCTTTGCTGTCCGGATTGCCAAGCTATGACCATTCGCCTTTTCGCCGCGGCCCTGCTGGCCGCCACCGCCCTTCCTGCCTCGGCCCTGGCGGGCACGGTCGCCTCGCCCGACGGACGCATCAGCGTGACGGTTGACGCGGACGAGGAAGGCAAGCCGTTCTACGAGGTGATGCGCGACGGAAAGGTTCTGATCGCGCGGTCGCAACTGGGTTTCAACTTCACCGACGAGGACCCGCTACGCCGCAACCTCGCCATTACCGGCGAAACGACCGACAGCGCCGACACGCGCTGGGAACAGCCGTGGGGCGAGCGGCAATTCGTCACCGACCGGCACAACGAACTGGCCGTGACCTTCGCGGAGAAGGACGACACCCCGCGCGGCTTTACCCTGCGCATGCGCGTGTTCGATGACGGCATCGGTTTCCGCTATGAATTCGCGGACCGGGCCGACCATCCGGTGACGAACATCGCCGAGGAACTGACCGAGTTCACCATCGCGCCGGAAGGCACGGCGTGGTGGATCCCGGCGGGCGACTGGAACCGTTACGAATATCTCTATTCGAATACGCCGATCGAGGGCGTGTCGATGGCGCATACGCCGATAACCATGCGGCTTGAGGACGGAACCCATCTGTCGTTCCACGAAGCGGCGCTGGTCGATTATTCGGGCATGTGGCTGCAGCGCCTGCAGGACCGCCGCTTCCGCGCGCATCTGGCGCCGTCCTCGCGCGGGGCGAAGGTGGTGCGCACCGGCGCGTTCCATACGCCGTGGCGCAGCATCCGCATCGCCGACGACGCGGCGGGACTGGTCGAGAACGATCTCGAGCTGAACCTCAACGAACCCAACAAGCTTGGCGATGTATCCTGGTTCGAGCCTGCGAAATATATCGGCATCTGGTGGGGCATGATCTCGAACCGCTGGACATGGGCGCAGGGCGACCGTCACGGCGCGACGACCGAGCGGACCAAGGACTATATCGATTTCGCCGCGAAGAACGGCTTTCGCGGCGTGCTGGTCGAAGGCTGGGATTACGGCTGGGACGGCATCTGGTTCGGTAATGGCCGCGACTTCAGCTTTACCAAGGCCTATCCCGATTTCGATCTGGAAGGCCTTGCCGCCTATGCAAAGGAAAAGGGCGTCCACCTGATCGGCCACCACGAAACCGGCGGCAATATCGCGAATTACGAGGCGCAACTCGCCGACGCGATGGCGCTGTACGGCAGGCTGGGCGTCGATGTCGTCAAGACCGGCTATGTCGCGGACGCGGGCGGCATCATCTCGTGCAATGCCGATATTGCGCTCCCCTGCGAGGGGCAGGTCATGGAATGGCACGACGGCCAGCGGCAGGTGCAGCATCATCTGCGCGTGGTGGAAGAAGCCGCGAAGAACCGCGTCGCGGTCAATCCGCACGAGCCGGTGAAGGATACGGGCCTTCGCCGCACCTATCCCAACTGGGTCGCCCGCGAAGGTGCGCGCGGCATGGAGTATAACGCGTGGGGTCCGTTCAACAACGGACCGGACCACGAACCGACGCTGGTCTATACGCGCATGCTGGCCGGGCCGATGGATTTCACGCCCGGCGTGCTAAGCCTGAAAGGCGACAAGGACGTCCCCCTCGCCTCGACGCTGGCAAAGCAGCTGGGGCTGTATCTGGCGATCTATTCGCCCATCCAGATGGCGGCCGATTTCATCGAGAGCCTGGCCGAGCATCCGCGCGAACTGGAATTCATCAGGGCCGTCCCCGCCGACTGGGCCGAGAGCCACCTGATCGCGGGCGAAGTGGGCGATTACGCCATCTTCGCGCGCAAGGACCGCAACAGTGAAGACTGGTACGTCGGCGGCGTCAACGACGCGACCGCGCGCGAGGTCGCGCTCGACTTCGATTTCCTGACGCCCGGCAAAATGTACAAGGCCACCATCTGGAAGGACGGCGAAGGCGCGACCTATGAAACCGAAGCGCGCCACCGCATCGCCTATGACAACCGCACGGTGAAGGCGGGCGACAGCATGTCGATCTGGCTGGCCCCCGGCGGCGGCGCGGCGATCAGATTGCAGCCGTTGGACTAGCCGCCTGCCGGGCGGGCACAGACCCGCGTGTACATCGCGCGGTGATCCGACCCGTTGTCCGGCAGTACGGCGAACGACCCCACCTCAAGATCGCCCTTCACCATCAGCTGGTCCAGCGGCCAGCCCGCGAACAGATAGCGCGACGGGAAAGTGGCATATGTGCCGCGACCGATCCGCGGATCGCGCCAATCGCCGGTCTCGCGAAAGCGAGTCGTCGTGCGCGACCACGGAACGTCGTTGAAATCCCCCATCACCAGCGCATCGGGCAAACGGTCTGGGGTCTGAACGCCGGCATTGACGATGTTTTCATCGCGCTGCTCGGTGTTCCAGCCGGGGAGCGGCGGTTTCGGGTGCAGGCCGATGAACTCGATCGGCGGTGCGCCGGCCGGTTCCAGCGTCGCATAAAGCGTGGGCGTATCGCGATAGGTATTCTCGACGATATTGGCCTTGGCGACCGGCAGGCGCGTCGCGAACACCAGACCGAAGGCATGCGGCTGAGGATGACGCCGGACAAAGCCATAGGGCGACAGCACCGGTTCGAGCTGGTCGATCCATTCCTTATCGGTTTCCATCAGGAACAGCACGTCGGGATCATATTCGCGGATCTGCCGCGCGATGGCCGCGTAGCCCTTGTTCTTCACCTTCACATTCACCGCCATCGCGGTGAAACATTGCCCGTCCTGCGCCGCATCGGAGCCGCTGGCCAGCCTGACCTGCGCTTCCGCGAAGCCGGAATAGGGCCAGATGCGCCAGACATTGATTGCGATGACCAGCGCCAGCACGCCGACCGTGGGCCAGCGCGTCGGTGCCTTCACCACGACCGCAACGATAAGCAATATCGCCGCGATCCAGCTCATCGGTTCGCGCACCATGTCGATGGTCCTGACGTACCAGGCGTCGCTGGGCAAAAGCGATACGAGCACCGCGATCAGCAGCAATATCGCAACGAAAAGACAGAAAATGCCGAGTTTTTTCATAATGTCCCCCTGTTCATCCAATCATCAGGGGGCGCAAACCGTTCCGAGAAATTGTGTCGGGGTGCCGCTTCGCCCTATTCGATCGGGTAGAGCCAGACGGCGCGCTGCCGGAAATCGGTGACGATGCGGAACTGCCGAAGCAGCCCTACGCCGACATTGGCCGGGACCTGCGCATTATCCGCGACATGCGCCCGGACGTTACGGAAACTTCGTCCCGCGATGGTAAGTTCGGGCACATAGACCACCGTGCGCCCGGCCGCCCCGCCGATGCCGCCTGCGGGTTCTACACCGACGGGCCTAAGATTCAGACGCTCGGCCAGTTCGCGGGACAGCAATAGCCCGGTTCCATTGCCGAGATCGAAGTCGGCATCGGCGGCGACACCGCCGAAGGTCACCGGGATCGTTTCGATGCCATGGGAAGCCGACAATGGCAGCATGACGCCCGCCATCGGCTCGTCACCGGACAGCCACTCGATCCGCCTTCCCTCGATATCGATGGCGAGGCGCCCCGCATCGAACAAATCGCGGCCCACGATGACGGGCACGGGCGCCTTCACGACGCGCGCCTCTATGTCCGACAGATCCATGACCGCTGCTGCGGGGAGCACGACCTGTCGTCCCAGCGCGGTCAGATTGACACCCTCGACGATTTGCGCCTTCACCGTGCCCGCCCCGGTGCCGCGCGCGGTCACTTCCTCGCCCTCCGCAAGCTGCGCCTCACGCGCGAAGCGTGTATCGAGCACCGTCATTTCCGCACCGCTGTCGAGCAGCGCCTCGGCCTTGCGGCCGTTCACTTCGGCATGGATGAAAAGGCGGTCGCCCCGCACGATCAGCTCATCGGCCTGAACCGTAAGGGGAATGGACACCGCAAGAGGGAAGGACAGGGCGGCGGCTATCAGGATGTTTCTCATTCAGCGCCCCTTGTCGATCAAACCGGCGGGCGCTGCAATTGATCGACGGGCGACATAGAACCGTCGGCAAACATCAGATCGGGAAACGAAAAAGGGCGGCATCCGTGCAGATGCCGCCCCTTTCCTCAGGACCCAATCGATCAATAGCGATCGGCGTTCATGACCTTGGTCCACGCATCGACGAAATCCTCGACGAACATGCGCTCCGCATCTGCCGAGGCATAGGCTTCGGCCACCGCGCGCAGTTCCGAATTCGATCCGAAGATCAGGTCCACCGGGGTCGCGGTCCATTTCGCCGCGCCGGTGGCGCGGTCCTTGCCGGCGTAGAGGCCCGCATTCGCGGTCTTTTCCCACACCGTGTCCATGGTGAGCAGGTTGGTGAAAAAGGCATTGTCCAGCACACCGGGCGTCTCGGTCAGCACGCCATTCGCGCTGTTCCCGGTATTTGCGCCCAGAACGCGCATGCCGCCGACCAGAGCGGTCATTTCGGGCACGGTCAGGCCCAGCATGTCCGCCTTGTCCACCATCGCCTCTGCCGGGGGAAGATCGGCATCGGGCGCATAATAATTGCGGAACGCGTCGGCCTTGGGTTCAAGATAGGCGAAGGATGCCACGTCGGTCTGTTCCTGCGTCGCATCGACGCGGCCGGGCGTGAAGGGCACGGTTACATCGTGGCCGGCCTGCCCTGCCGCATATTCCACCGCCGCCGAACCGCCCAGCACGATCAGGTCGGCCATCGACATGCGAATGCCCCGGCCCGCCAGATCGGACTGCACAGCCGAAAGCGCGTCCATCACCTTCGCGATCTCGGCCGGATCGTTGACCGCCCAGTTCTGCTGCGGATCGAGCCGCACCCGGGCACCGTTCGCGCCGCCGCGCATGTCGGTATCGCGATAGGTGGAGGCCGATGCCCATGCCGCGCGCACCAGTTCGGGAACGGAAAGGCCCGATCCCAGCAGCGCCGCCTTCGCGGTGTCGATCTGCGCTGCGCTCGGGGCAGGCAGGCTCGCTTCGGGCAGCGGGTCCTGCCAGGCATAGGTCGCCTTGGGCGCATCGGGACCCAGATAGCGGGCCTGCGGACCAAGATCGCGGTGCGTCAGCTTGAACCAGGCGCGCGCGAAGGCATCCTCGAACTGCTTGGGATCGTCCTGCCAGCGTTCGAGGACCGCGCGGAAACCGGGATCTTCCTTGAGCGCGATGTCGGTGGTGAACATGATCGGCGCATGGAACTTGCCCTCGACATGCGCGTCGGGGACCATGCTGTGCGTCGCCGGATCGGTCGGAATCCACTGCTTCGCACCGGCGGGGCTCTCGGTCAGCTCCCAGTCGAAGTTCAGCAGATTGTCGATATATTGCGTGGTGAACTGCGTCGGCGCGGCAGTCCATGCGCCTTCCAGGCCCGAGGTGATCGTGTCCTCGGAATGACCCTTGCCGCATTTGTTGGCCCAGCCCAAACCTTGCTGCTCCACACCCGCTGCGGTCGGTTCCGCGGCGAGGCACTGGTCCGGCTTGTGCGCGCCATGCGCCTTGCCGAACGTGTGGCCGCCCGCGATCAGCGCCAGCGTCTCCTCGTCATCCATCGCCATATTGCCGAAAGCGGTCCGGATCGCCGCGGCCGCCGAAACCGGATCGTGATTGCCGCCCGGACCTTCGGGATTGACATAGATAAGGCCCATCTGCGTGGCGGCCAGATCGCGCTTCAGCGATCCATCGGGGTTGGTCCGCTCATGCCCCAGCATCTCGGTCTCTGGGCCCCAATACACCATGTCGGGCTGCCAGGCGTCGACGCGTCCGCCCGCGAAACCGACGGTCTGGAACCCCATGTCCTCAAGCGCGACATTGCCGGTCAGCACCATCAGATCGCCCCATGACAGCGCGCGGCCGTATTTCTGCTTGATCGGCCAGACGAGACGGCGCGCCTTGTCGAGGCTGACATTGTCGGGCCAGCTGTTCAGCGGATCGAAGCGCTGTTCGCCGCCGTCGCTGCCGCCGCGCCCGTCGCCGACGCGATAGGTGCCGGCGCTGTGCCATGCCATGCGGATGAAGAACGGGCCGTAATGCCCGTAATCGGCGGGCCACCACGGCTGAGAGGTGGTCAGCGTCTTGCGGATGTCTTCCTTGACGGCCGCAAGGTCGAGCTTGCCGAACTCTTCGGCGTAATCGTAATCGGGACCGTATGGATTGGCCTTGGTCGCCTCATGCTGACGCAGCGCGCTGAGGTCGAGGCGCATCGGCCACCAGTCCTCGTTGGTCATTCCGCCGGGCCTTGTCGGGACGGGGCCCGCCTGCTCGGTCACGGTTTCGTTTTCGACCTGCGCATATGCGGGCAATGAAAGACCCAGAGCACTGGCAAGCAGCACGGTTCGAACGGCAATCTTCACAGCAATGTCTCCCCTGGTTCGATGCGTCGCAGCGCAACGACCATAGTGCTAGACGAAAGACAGTTGATCGTGAAAGCGAAAGAAATTGACGCCTGTCATCGAACCATTCGATTGACCATCCGGCGCATCCGATAATCGGGAAGACGCCCCCGATCGATCCTATGGCTGGACCGATCGGGCGGCAGAATGCCTGTGTGCAGCGAAGCGGCGCCTATTGCGCGGTTTTCGCCGCCTCCTCGCTGATCACGTAGAGATAGTCGACATAGGCCATCGTTGCCTCGTCCAGACCGTTGACCTTGGGATCGCTGCTGTCGATCAGGAACCATTCGTTCGGCGCATGCGCACCGCCGCCACGGCTCAGCCCGAACTGCGATGCGGGAAGGTTGAGCGGCGGCCCGTTGAAGATCACGCCCGGCCAGCTACCCGCATTGCGCGGCCTGATCGAATAGGGAATGCCGTCCTTTTCGAACAGCGCCTTCTGCGCGCGGATCAGCACGCTGTCCTCGTCGGTTTCATTGGGACCATATCCGCCCGAAACGGTGACCTGCACATCGTCGAAACCGCGCTTGGCCAGATGCGCCTTCAGCTTGCTGACCGCTTCGTCCTTGGTCATTGCGGGGACCAGCCGGAATTCCAGCTTGGCCTCTGCGCGGCCGGGCAGCACGGTCTTGCCGCCGGTTCCGGTATAGCCCGCGACAAGGCCCTGAATATTGACGGTCGGCTGCGAATAGAACCTTTCAAGGCTGGTGACATAAGGCTCGTCGTCGATCCAGCGGCCGACGCCCAGCAGGTCCTTCTCCGCCTGCTCGGGGTTCATCTTGGCTCCTTCGGCGATCAGCTGCTTCTGCCGTTCGGTCAAGGGGCGCACATTCTCGAACCATCCGTCGATCGCGGGCGTATGGCCGTCATCGGCGACCAGCGTGTCCAGCGCCTTGACCAGCCGCCATGCTGGGTTTTCGATCCGGGCGTGGTTCGATGAATGGATGTCCGTTTTGGGATATTTGTCGGATGTTTCCCCGCCGACGACCAGCTGGAATTCCACCGCGCCCTTGGCGCCCAGCGTGATATTCGCGCTGCCGTCCTCGCTCTGCGCGGCGGAAGGGATGAAGACGCCGATACTGCGCGAAAGCGCCTCACGCACTTCGGGAACGGCCACGACCTGATCGAAATGAGTGGAGGCGACCTCCTCCTCGCCCTCCGCCACAAGGACGAGATTGACGGGCAGTTTCTTGCCGCTGGCCTGGATCGCCTTTATCGCGGCGAGGAAGGCCATTTCCGGCCCCTTCTGGTTGACCGCGCCGCGTCCGACCATCGTCAGCCCCTCGCCTTCCCGCTCGACAAGTTTTCCTTCGAGGGGCGGGTTGTCCCATTCGGCGGGATCGAACTGCTTGACGTCATACATGAAATAGAGGCCGAGCGTCGTGTCGGCGCCTGCGTCCAACGTCGCGAACACTGCCGGGACGCCGTCGGTGGGGATGATCTTCGCCTGCTGGAAACCTGCGTCCAGCGCCAGCTGTTTCATATATTCGGCGCCCTGCGGCGTATTGCGCTTTTCCGCCGCGATGGTCGGGAGGGCAATCCAGTTCCTCAGAGCCTCGATCGTGTTGTCGTGCTGCGCCTCGACCACGCCGGCGATCTTCTCGCGATCGGGCGTTTCCGCGTTGGCTGGCATGGCGGCGGACACGAGAAGCGCGGCTGCCACGAAACGAGAAATGCGACCTGTCATAAAATTCGTCCCCCCATTGTCGGTTGTTACAAGGCTAACAGGCGGTCCGCGTGACGCAACGGGTTTCGAACATGCAAAAGCACGGTTCGACGGATGTCATGACGAGGTCGCTCTTGGGCAGAAGATGACTTAGGGATAACCAATCGGCAAGATTGGCGATCCAGCTCGCTACAGGGGCGCGTCCAGCGCCTCGCGCAAGGTCGAAAGGCATCTGGGATCGATTGCCCTGCCCGCCTCCTTTTCCATGATCGCAAAAGCCTCATCCACGGAGAGAGCCGAGCGGTAGGGGCGGTCCGCCGTAAGGGCGTCGAAAAAATCGCAGACAGTGATGATCCGCGCTTCCAGCGCAAGCTGGCTTTCGTCGAGACCTAGGGGATAGCCTTTCCCGTCGAGACGCTCATGATGCGAGGCGGCGATGTGCGCCATGTCCCGCATGGGCGCGATCCGGCCCAATATCTCGGCCGTGCGCAGGGCGTGACTGCGCATTGCGTTCCATTCGTCGTCCTCAAGCTTGCCCGGCTTTTCGAGTATCTGGCTGCTGACGCCCAGCTTGCCCACGTCGTGCAGCATGGCTGCCCTGCGCAACGAGCGCAATTGCGCTTCGTCCAGCCCAAGCGCCTCGCCGACCAGCATGGCGTATTCGCCGACCCGCTGGCTGTGACCCGATGTGAACGGGCTTTTCGCGTCGATCACCCGCCCAAAGGCGGCGGTGATGTCGTCAAGGAATTTTTCATCGACGGGAATGCCCATTTCTTCGGGCAGCAGCGTGACCACATGCATAGCGAGGTCGGGATCCGCAAGCATGCTCCAGAAACGCTCGTCCTTGCTCAATGCAGAGAAAGCCTCGCACATTCGGGGATCCAGCCAGCTTCCGGACAATCGTTCGACTTCGGCCTGTGCAGCCTGCGGTCCTGCATTGGTGAAGAAAACATCCGCAACCTGTGACAGCAGCGCGATGCGGGATGCGAGCGGGATGTCGCCGGCCTTGAGGCCGGCTGGCCGACCGCCGCCGTCCCAATGCTCGTCCAGCGAATAGATCGCCTGCGCGACCTCCTCGGGGAAACGCAGCAACCGCGCAATCTCGGCACCGCGAGTGCAGCGCGCCTCGATCATGTCATCGACGATTTGCGGTCCGTTCCGCAGGATGTTCACGATCGCGGTGCCGCGCCGCAACAGCGATTCCCCGCGCCCGGTCTTGGCAAAGACAAATCGCAGCGCAGGGCCGATGCCGTCGCCGATCAGCTTGAAATCATGTTTGAAGCTGCGATCGTCGGTCAGATAGACCTCTGCCACGCGGGCCGCGTTGCTGCTACACCCCAGATCCTTCAGCATGGCCGCGTAATAGATATTGCGCAGGTCATCCCGGCTTGCACCGAGCCGCTCGCCAAGCTGCATGGCGATCCAGCAAGCCCTAAGGCTGTGCCCTTCCGGTTGCCCCTCGGTAAGATCGAGCGCGAATGAAAACGCGCCCATCAGTTCCGGAAGCGAGCTTTGCACCTCGCTGCCATCGAGTTTAGCCAGATCCTGAATGTCAGCCATGGCAAGCGCGTCCCGAGTTGAAATCGGCTCGGAGCGTAGACGTCACAGGTAAACCGGCGCTTAAGGTCGGTTTCCTTCAGCTTGACGCGGATCTGTGAGGCTTCGCTGGGCGCGAAGGCATCAAAGATTTTTCAGCGCCGTGTCCAAATCGGCAATAATGTCGTCGATGTGCTCGATCCCCACGGAGATCCGCACGACATCGGGGCCTGCGCCCGCTGCGATCAGCTCTTCGCCTTCCAACTGGCTGTGCGTGGTCGAGGCCGGGTGGATGATCAGGGAGCGCGTATCGCCGATATTGGCCAGATGGCTGAACAGCTTGACGCTGGAAACCAGCTTCACGCCCGCCTCGAAACCGCCCTTGACGCCGAAGGTGAAAACCGCGCCGCCCCGGCCACCAAGATATTTGTCGGCCAGCGGCTTGTACGGATTGCCATCAAGCCCGGCATAGGAGACCCATTCGATCTTCTCGTGCTGCTCCAGCCATTTCGCGACGGCCAGCGCATTGTCGCAATGCCGCTCCATGCGCAGCGCCAGCGTCTCCATCCCCGTAAGCGCAAGCCATGCGTTCTGCGGCGCCATCGCGGGGCCGAGGTCGCGCAGCCCCAGCACCCGGCAGGCGATGATGAACGCGATCGGCCCGATCGGCTCAAGCGCATCGGCCAGCACCGCGCCGTGATAGGATCCGTTCGGCTGGGTCAGGCTGGCGAACTTGTCCCCGTGCGCCTTCCAGTCGAACTTACCGGAATCAACGATAAGGCCGCCCACGGCATTGCCATGCCCGTTGAGGAACTTGGTGGTCGAGTGCGTGACGATATCCGCGCCATGCTCGAAAGGACGGCACAGCATGGGCGTTGCCATCGTGTTGTCGACGATCAGGGGAACGCCGCCTTTATGGGCGATGTCGGCGATGGCCGCGATATCGGTGACCACGCCGCCGGGATTGGCAAGGCTTTCGACAAAGACGCAGCGCGTGTCGGCGTCGATTGCCGCGCGAATATTCTCAGGATCGTCGGCGTCGACGAAGCGGGTTTCCCAGCCGAACTTGCGGAACGCCTCACCCATCTGGTTGAGCGAGCCCCCGTACAGCTTGCGCGCGGCGACGATATTGCAGCCCGGTGCCATCAGCGTGAAGAACGCGATAAGCTGCGCCGCATGGCCGCTTGCCACGCCAAGCGCGCCGACCCCGCCTTCGAGCGCCGCGATCTTCTTTTCCAGAACGTCGTTGGTCGGGTTCATGATCCGCGAATAGATATTGCCGAACTGCTTGAGGGCGAACAGATCCGCGGCATGTTCGGTGCTGTCGAACACATAGCTGGCCGTCTGGTAGATGGGCGTGATCCGTGCGTTAGTCGCCGGATCGGGTTCGCATCCGGCGTGCACCGTCATCGTTTCCAGATTATGCTCGGTCATCAGAAATCCCGTCCCTTATGTCTTGAAGTCCGACAGCGATTAACACGCCATATCGACGACTTCCATCTCGCGCGCGATCCGGCGCTTGCGTATCGCGCGCGGCCGCGCCAATCGGCCTCTATGCGCATCGCCCTGTTCGAACCCGAAATTGCCGGAAACGTCGGCGCCGTCCTCAGGCTCGGCGCCTGTTTCGGGGCGACGATACATCTGATCGAGCCGATGGGATTCGAATGGGACGACCGGCGCGTCAGGCGGACCGCCATGGATTACATCGATCACGTCGATATCGTGCGCCATTCCGGATTCAATGCCTTTATCGCGGAAGCGCGCCCGGAAAGGCTGGTGCTGTTCACGACGAAAGCCAGTCAATCGGCCTATGAGTTCCAGTTTCAAACCGGCGACACACTGCTTTTCGGAAAGGAAAGCGCAGGCGTTCCGCAGCATGTTGCAGAGGCCTGCCAGGAACGGGTCAGAATACCGATGCGAGCAGAAGTTCGTTCGATGAACCTTGCGACCTCTGCGGCGCTCGCCCTTGGAGAGGCGCTTCGCCAGACCGGCGGGTTGCCCGCTTAGGTTTATTACCCTGAACGAAAAGATTTTCCGTCATGACACGGGTCCGCTAGGCAAAAAGCAACCTGTGCGAAACGGTAGCGGAGGGGGACACGAACCCCCGACACGCAGTTCAGGCGAAGGCCGAGATCCGGTCGATCACCCAGAACATGCTGATCGTCCCGATGGCATAAGGCGCCAGCTTGCGCGTAGCCATCGGCCAATCGGACTGCAGCGCCAGCAGGCGCATGACAATCAGCACCACGCCCACGAATGCCAGCTGCCCCAATTCCACCCCGATGTTGAAGCTGGCAAGTGCGAGCGGAATGGCACTTTGTGGCAGACCGAGTTCCGACAATGCACCCGCGAAGCCAAAGCCATGCAGCAGCCCGAAGATAAGTGCGACCAGCCAGGGTTTGCGACTGGTCAACGTCTCCTTGCCGTCCAATGTGCGCAAAATCTCGACCGCGAGGAAAACGATGCTGAGCGCGATAGTCGCCTCCACCGGCGGTCCCGGCACATCGACATAGCCCAGCACCGCAAGGCTGAGCGTGACGCTGTGTGCGACGGTGAAGGCCGTGATCATCTTTACGATCCGCACGGCGCCGCGCGTGATGATGACGAGCGCCAGCACGAAAAGCAGATGATCGAAGCCTAGCAATATATGCTCGACCCCCAGCACGATATAGCTGCGCGCCACCGTCCAGAACGACGGTTCGGTCTCGATCGTAACCGCCGCATTGGTCGGCTGCAGGAGATAGCTGTGGCGACGACCGTCCAGCAGATCGATCTCTGCCAAAGCATCAACGGTGGAGCGCTCCAACCCGTTGATCCGCAGTTCTGTGCCGCCCAGTGATCGGGTGCCGGCAAGGCGATAATGGAATACGACGAAACCATCGACCAGCGCCCCGTCTTCGGTTTCTTCCAACTCGAACGAGGAATCGAAACGTGGCGTGATGTCCAGCACAGTGTCGTCGGTGCGCGGCACCTTCCAGAGAACGTCATAACGGTCCGGCGCGATTTCTCGCACTTGCAGGAAGGCAGTGCGGATTTCATGTGCCTCTGCGCCTGCAACGCGGAACGTAAACATCATCAGCGCCAGCACTAGGGCGCGCCACAGCATCGTTGGCATATGCTGTCTATTGGCCTGCATCGTCATCGGCCAGCCATCGCCGTGCGAAGCTCTTCGGGAACGTCCTTGGCGGTGACGCGAACTTTGTAGTTTGCGAGCAGGCTCTGGAAGGTCGCATCCTCGGCATTCAATTGCGCCTGATATTCATATTCCCGCTGCACCAAGGACTTCACGGCAGCGAAATCCGGCATATGGGCAGCGTCGCGCTTGTCGATGCGGATAAGATGGAGCCCGTATCCGGACTCGACCGGCCCCGCCTATTCGCCAAGTGGCAAGGCAGCCAATTGGACTGGAAAGCCATCGCCAAAGGCATTGGCCAGATCGATAGAGGTCGTCTCCGGCCAGACATTCGGCACTCCCAACCGGGCCTCGCTGGTCGCAGGGACAGAGCCACCGCCGCGCAAGGAAGCCAGTGTTGCAGCAGCCTGCCGGCGCTCGGTCGGAAGAAACAACACCTGCTGGAACGCATAGGATTGGGGCACTCGGAAAAGCTCTGGATGATCACGCAGGAAAGCGCGCAAATCATCGTCGGTGGCCGGCTTCATCAGCCTGCCAAGATCGCCCGCCACCGCTTCCATCTTCTGCGCAAGCCGGCGCTTGATGATCTCGTCATTCTTGTCGAGATTCAGGCGCAGCCCTTCGCGATAGAACACTTCCTTGCGGACATGGCGGTCGATGATCGCCTGCACGTCCTGCGGGGACGGTTCGCGTTTCCACTGCGCCTCCCACAAGGTCTTCAAATGATCGAACTCCCGCTGGTCGATCACGATTTCGTCCATCGGCGGCTGTGGCGGGTGAAGCCAATACCAGCCGCCAAAGATCAGGGTGCCCAGCGCGATGAAATGAACCAACGGCTCCCGAGCCAGTCTGAGCATCATGAGGATCAGCTCGGTTCGTGCCAGATCGGCGAGCCCCACGCGCGCTCGACAATCTGGCGCTTGACGTCGGGAGCAAACTTCACGCCCTTGCGCAGCTCGTCGTAAAGCGGCCAGCGCGCGGTCGGCAGTTGCAACACGCGGATGTAGTAATAGGCCTGCCGGTTCGGATCGTAGTCGGGATCGGTCCACAGGCCCATCAACTCGGCACTACCCTTGGTGGTATTGAACCTGCCGGTCTTCACGTCGATGGGCGCATTGATCGGCTGTACCGTCCCGTCGGAGCGCAGGCGATTGCCCGATGCCACGGCATTATAGACCTTGTCCTTGATATCGCCGTTTTCATACCAGCCCTTCACGATCTGGATGCGATCGAGATTGGGGCCGATCGGGTCCTTCACCGCCCAGACCAGCAATTGCGGGGCGCCGCTGCCGGTATAGTTGCCACCCATCGGAACGCCCTTGGCTTAGCCGTCCCGGACCATAGCCGCATAGGAGGGATAGCTCGACGCAAACCCCTGCCCGGCGAAAGCCCGCACCTTCATTCGTGGCCCGCTGGTTGCGAAGGTTTCCTTGGCGGCCATGCTATCCCAGATCGCACCGCGGGTATTGGACGTCGCCCACACGCCCGTAATGGCACCGGGGTTGAGATCGGACACCTTCATTTCACCTTCAAGGATGGCAGTTGCCCGGATCTCTGCCGTCTGATCGGCAAGGCCGTGACTACCCACGTCCCAGTTGTCCTCGGCCACATTGCTGGGCGCGCCATTATGGCTGTCGGTGCCGCCGACAAAGCCGTATTTAAACGGGTTTACGCCAAGATCGGACCGATATTTCAGACCGCGACCAAGCCCCCAGCGCACGAAATTTCGCTTCATGAAGGTGCGGTCGTTATAGTCCTGCAGGGACCGCGCATTTTCAAAATCGGCAAACTCCTCATTCGGCCAGAAATCGGGCACCACTTCGGAATTGCCCTTGATCTGCATCATCTCGATCAGTGGCTCCATGCTGGCGCGCGTAGCCGCATATTCGCGCGTGATCGGCTTGCCGCTCAACGTGGTCTCGGTGAAGAGCAGCCCTTTGCTCTCGTTCGAATTGTGGGGCATCGCGAACACTTTGACGCCTTTGTCGCGCTGAGCCTTCATCCATGCCCAAAGCTCTTCAGGGTCGGCCCCCTCGTTTGACGAGAAAGGCACGTTGGGAACGTTGGTGTCGCGGAACAGAATGTTGCGATGCAGGTTCAAGCCGCCCGGCGCCGAAGTCCATTCATACGCGTGGATGGTCGTGAACTTGCCGGGGATATAGTGCTTCTCGGTCGCCTCGAAGTTCCTTCGCCAGGTCGTCTCGATCGCGCTGGTGCCCTGAAAGAACGAGGGACGCGGATCGCCCCCGCCCGCCAGCGGTTCCAGCACATATTTGGCGTAAAGCCCCAGAGCCGTCTCGAGGTCCTTCGCCTCACGGAATGACTTGGCGACCGGGTCGTCATAACCGGGCGCACCGGGATTCATCAGGCTATATGCCTCTCCCATGAATTCGGAGTGGTCGGTGACCGCCACGAAGTCGAGCGGGCGCTTGATCCTGTGCATCGATCCATTGACCATGATCTCTTCACCCTTGGCGAAGCGATAAGCGTCGTCGGGCGTCAGCCGGTTGCCGGCGACGAACGCATCCATCGAGACCCCTGTGTGAACATGGGTCTCACCAAAGAATGCATCTTTCAGCGGGTTCTGGCTGACACCGCTCTCGTCAGCCATCACGGCGGCAGTCTGGGCGCTGGCCGTTTCGCTTTCATAGGAACAGCCAGCCTGGGCCAGTGCAAGCACCGCAATGCTCGCGGAACAAAGGATCTTCATCGTCCTGTCTCCCCGCTCAGCAAATGCAACCCCTTGCGGCCGGGACGGGCGTTTCAGCCAGCGGGCCGTAAGAAGCCAAATGATAGGGGCGATGCAAGGCTAGGCCATCGGGAATTAGCCTAAGGACGAAATGGACCGGCCTCCCACGGGAATCGGAAGCCCAACCTTCAGCAAGATTTTCGAGAAGAATGGTAGCGGAGGAGGGACTCGAACCCCCGACACGCGGATTA
>CEOS01145773.1_pt1 | contig 24468 bp, 16 predicted proteins | sample 530601 | NCBI WGS metagenome assembly CEOS01 (sample SAMEA2620666, study PRJEB7988) | marine metagenome | biome: marine biome (ENVO:00000447); feature: mesopelagic zone (ENVO:00000213); material: "saline water (ENVO:00002010), including plankton (ENVO:xxxxxxxx)" | depth 1000 m
TCGTGTCGTCATCCATCGTGTCGTCTCCCTAGAGGCGTCCCCTGCCGCACCCTGCTTCTCGCCTTCATCAGCCCGCGCCCAGCAGCAGCGCCACAATGACGGCCGCGGCGGACAGGACGAGCAGCGCCCCGGCGCCGATGATGATCAGCCGCCAGGTCATCCGCCGGTGACGGGCACGGCGTGCGGCCGCGGAGCCCCCCGTCGGGGCGACCTGCGGCGCGGGCGCAACGCTACGGGTGATCGCCGGTGTCGGTAGCGACTCCCGGATGCCGTACGTACTCCGGGCAGCGGACTCCGCGCCTGGGTCATAGGCGATTCGCGCTCCCGGAGGTGGCGTCCACGCCTGAGCTTGCGGAGCAGGGGGACTGGCGGGGGAGCGCAGGATCGTCTGATCTGCGGGATCGACGCGCTGTCCGGCAAGCTCAGTGCGAGCCGTATCGGGCGTCCGTGGTGACGCGAGTGCCGTGCGCTCGGCGTCGAGGTCCCGGGTGGGGCCAATCGCCGTACGGTCATCGATCGGCTCGGAGAGCGTCCGTGGTGGCGCGATCGCCGTTGCCTCGTCCGGTACAGCCGGCGTCCGCGGGCGTGCGATCGTGGGCTCGGCGAGCTCGGGGTCAGAAATCGTTGCCCGCGCCCCGGCGATAGCGGTCCGGTCGTCCACCGGAGGCGTAGGGGACGGTGCGACGGCGCCCGCGACAACCGCCGTCTCGCGCGGAGAGAGCCGGGTGCGCTCGGCGCTGTCGTCAGGCATGTCCTGCGCGCTCGGGATGTCGAGGTGCGTCGTCGGAAGTCCCATGTCTTGCTCGATGCGCTGGAGTCCGCGCGCGAACTCCGAGGCTGATTGTGGGCGTTCGGTCGGATGCTTGGCCAATGCGATCGCGAGAAGCTGCTGAACAGCCTCGGGAACATCGTCGCGGGGGATTCTCGGCGCGGAAGTGGACATGATGTGCGACATGAGGGCGGGAACGTCACGCGCTCCGGTGAGCTCGAACGGCGAGGCGCCCGCGAGGAGCGTGTAGGCCGTGGCCGCCAGCCCGTACACATCAGCTGTCGACTCGAAAGGGTGCCCCGCGACGACCTCGGGTGCCGCCCACGGCAGCGACATCGCGCCGCCGCTGTTGGTCGGGTGCCCCGCCACGACAGAGATCCCGAAGTCTCCAAGGGCGGGCCACCCGTAGTCGGTGGTCAGAACGTTCGCTGGCTTGAGATCGCGGTGCAGGATCCCGTGGCGGTGCGCGGTCTCGACCGCGCCCGAGAGGCGGATCATCGTCTGCAGCATCTCCGGGACGCTCAGCGGCCGGTCGCGGATGCGTTCGGCCAGCCCCGGGCGCGAGCAGTACTCCATCACCAGGTACGGGCGGCCGGTTGTCGTGATCGCTGCGTGATACACCGTGACGATCGAGGGGTGGGTCGACACGGTTGCAAGCAGATTCGCCTCGCTCTCGAACGAGGCCTGCGTGCGGGGATCGGTGACCGCTTCGCGCATGACCTTGACAGCGACCCGGCGACGGGGGAACTCCTGCTGGAAGAGCAGTACGTCTGCGAACGCGCCGGCACCCAGGTGCCGCTCGAACGTCAGCCCCGGGATGTCCACCCCGCCGTACCCCGGAGTCACGGCACATCCTCCACGTGGATGCGCACGCCTCCCAGGTCCACCACGACTCCAGCGGTCAGCAGCGCGGTCTCGCCGCCCCGCAGGCGCCGGAGCGTTCCATCCGTCGCGAGGATCACCGTCCCGTTGGTCGAGCCCAGATCCTCGATGACGACGTTCCACCCCTCCACACCGATGCGCGCGTGGTTGCGCGAGACGTCGGTCGCGGCGCCTTCGATCTTCACCAAGGTCGGAAGAGTGCGACTATCCGACCGCTCTGCGCGGGGGCTGCGGCCGATGATCATCTGCGCGTCGATGGGAAGGCGGCGTCCGTCCGGGAGGCGCAGCATCCCCTGAGGTCGACTCGTGCGCGCCGGCTGGGCTCCCGTCAGCGGGATCGCGCACACGACGCAGGTCGCCCGCGTGGGCGGGTTCGGGTGGCCGGTCGCGCAGACAAGGCCCGACACCTCGGCCGACATCTCGTCCGACGCTGCGGGTGACATCGCGTGTCCTCTAGCAGTGGAAGACGGCGTCGGGAGAATGGCGGCGGGGGAGGATGCGACCTCGTCCTCCACCTCTTCTGCGCGAACCGCGGCTGCCTCGACGCCGAAGAATCTCGTGGACCCGAAGAGGTCGTCGAACCGGTAGCGGTCGGTCTCGGCCTCCTCTTGCGATCGCGGTGGAGAGGTCGGCTCGGGGTCGCCAGCAGAGGTTGGCGCCGGTGCAGCGCTGTGCTGCGCCACGGTCGCAGGTTGCTCAGTCGGGGAGGATGCGCTGGATCCGTCGTCGAAGAGGTGCGCGGGAAAGTCCTCGGTCTCGGCGCTGAGCCCTCCCCGCGCTGCGTGCGTGACCGTCATGAGCCGCAGCGGGGCATCCGGCCGGCGAAAGACGATCTCGCTGATCGCCAGGGCGCCCGGCCGGGCCGTGCGCTCGCGGTCCGGGATCGCGCGCAGATCCGCGCGGACCAGCTGCCTGTCGAAACAGACGGCCAGGCGTGTGACACCGTCGAACGCCACTTCGCGCCACGTCCGTGCGCCGAGGCCGTCAACCGTGGAGCGGCGCCACCGATCATCCTCGATTGTGAGGACCGCCGCGCCGCGCAGCATCGCCGTCAGCGTGCCGTCTTCTACCCTGCCGACGAAGAAGTCCGGTAGCGCGCCGATCCCAGTCTGGAGCACGACATCCAGCAGATCTTCAAGGGGCGTGTCGGCTGTCATCATGGGGAGCACCGCGCGGGCGCGGTCCTCGCCGTGAACACCGCCGAATGCGACGCAGGTCGATCCCTGGATGATCGCGGGATGATCGCCCCGCATGTACGTCCAGCCTGTCATCCGCGCGCCCGCTGCTTGCTCGAGGGGACTGTGTCCTCGTCGGGGAGCAGATCGGCGACAACCGCGCTGGTTGCGCCGATGCCGCCAGTGACGTCGTCGGAGTCGGGGCTCGCGCCGCCGGCGACGACGTCGACCACGATCGCCGTCACGTTGTCGCGCCCGCCGCGCTCGACCGCCTGCATCACCAGAGTGGTCGCCGTCTGCTGGGTGCTGCCACCGAGAGCGAGACCGGCGCGCAAACTCTCGTCGGGGAGCTCGCCGGTCAGCCCGTCGGAGCAGATCAGCAGCCGCTCGCCCGTGACGATGGGCAGCAACCAGTACTCGGCCTCACTGTCGGGGGCTCCCACGGCCCGAGTGATGACGTTGCGGCCGCTGTAGGTCGCCATATCCTCGCGGCGGAGCTTGCCCCCGTCGACGAGTTCCTGCGCGACCGAGTGGTCGACCGTCACCTGTTGGAGCGTGTTGCCGATCAGCCGGTACACACGCGAATCGCCGATGTTCAGCACCAGCCACCAGCGGTTCTCGTTCTGGGTGACGACGACGATCCCTGTGAGCGTTGACCCGGCTCCGTTGGGAAGAGCGTCGGCGATCGTCGCGACACTGTGGTGGGCGCGCTGGACCGCCGCCATCACATCGTGGGGTGCGAGATCATCGACTCCCACGAGGGGCCGGAAGGCATCGATGACCGCGGCGCTCGCCCGATCGCCGGCGTCGTGGCCGCCCATGCCGTCGGCGACGATGAACACCGGGTACGCGGCGAGGAGCGAGTCCTCGTTCATCGTGCGGCGTCGACCGGTATCGGTCTGCGCCCCGGTGGTGATCGTCAGCGTCGTCATGCGCGTGGTGGCCTTCAACTTTTGCGGATGCGGAATGTCGCGTCCCCGAGCTGGAACGTCTCGATGAGCGCGTGCGTTGCGGTGACCTCGATCTCGGCGCCGGATTCGTCGAGCACGATCGAGCCGTTGGTCGAACCCGAATCTTCGATGACCCAGGTGTCACCGACCAGACGCAGCACAGCGTGCGACTTCGAGACCGTCTTGGTGTCGTCTACCACCGCGATGACCTGGGCATCCGACCCGGCCGGGGCCGAGGGTGAGCGCCCGAGGATGACGGTACTTGCGGTGATGGCCTCATCGCTGCCGTCGGGCAGGGTCAGCAGCCACGAGGGACGCTTGGAGCGCGAGATCACGGTGCGCTCGTCATCCTCGTCGATGTGCACGGGAGTCGGGGCGGCGGGCGCAGGGGCCGCAGGAGCGACGTCCGGTGCCGTTGCCGGCGCGGGAGCCCACAGGCTGTCGGGCTGCTGCGCAGGGTTCGGGGCGGACGGCGGCGGCGGCGGGATGAAGGCGGTCGGCGCCGCAGCGGGAGCGGCTGGCGCCGGGGCGGGAGGTGCGGGCCAGGGCGTCGCGGGGCGAGCGTCAAAGGGCGATGAGGGGCTCGGGGGCGGGGGCGGGGCAAGCGCGGGTCCACGCGGGGGTGCCGGAGGCGCGGGGGGAGCCGGAGGTGGCGGAGGTGCCGCGGTAACTGCCGCGCCGCCCGCAAGTGAGAACGGACTGGTCGGCGGCGCGGGCGGCGCCGCCGGGGTGTCGGATGGCATCTGACCCGTCGGGTATGCCGGGCGCAGCGGCCCTGAGAGCAGCCGCGAGCTTCCCCACCCGAGGATGCTGGCCCAGATGGGGAAGAGGAACACAGCGAGGACGGTCAGCCCCGATCCCCGTCCGAATCGCTTGTTCACGGTATCGATCGAGATGATGAGGAAGACGAACGCGACGATGTTAACGATTGGCAGGAAGGCCAACAGCGCCCAGAACCCGGGCTTGCCGCCAAGCTCGTACAGCGTCCACGTGTTGACGACAGGGACCCACGCCTTCCAGACGGGCTCGCCGGCCTTCGTGAAGACAGCGCCGAGTGCGAGCGCTGTCCAGATATAGATGCCGAGAGGGATCAGTATCGCGACGAGGATCACGACGATCCCCGCTCCCATCAGCCCGGCGGCTGCGCCGGATCCATCGTTCATGAACGTTGCTCCTTCCGCGACGCCGTGCGCGTCATCCGGGTGGTGTGGGTATCAGCGGTGCGCGGGCGGGCGGCGCGCTCTGCTCTTGCCTGCGCGGTCGCCGTCTGGATGCCGCGGCGGAAGGATCGCAGCGAGATGCGAGCACGCAGGCTGGCCCACCAACCGAGCCCCGTTCGCAGATGCGCACGCTCTGCGTCGACGAGGCTCCAGAACGCGTCGCTCTCGGCTTCGGTGGGCTGCTCGAACGCGAAGGCCGACCGATCGGCCCACGAGGCCAGCGCGACCGCGGCGCCGGTGCCTTCCGCGTCGTACAGCGCAGCGAGCTCGGAGCGTGTCTGCGCGTGCGGCAGCGGCAACCCACGGTCGACCGCGGCATCGACATACTCGTCCCAGCCGGCGATCACCCGGTCTGCGGGGTCGGCTGCGTGACGGCGGGAGCGTCGCCGCACCGTCTTGGCCGTGATGATCGCCAGCAGGGGGCCCAGCAGGATGAAGAGGACCAGCAGGACGCTTCCTGACACGCGCAGCGCTGCCCAGAGATCTGAGAGGTCCACGCTCTCTGGCGCGGCCGTGTCGTCGGCTGTGCCGGCATCCGCGGGGGAGGCATCCGGTGGCGGGACGGCATCCGCCTGCTGCGGGCGCACGTCGGTGGGGATCGGGGGGTCGTTGCGCTGATCGATCTCGGGCGCGATCGGGTTCGCGTGCTGGGGCGTCGTGTCGATCGGGATCCAGCCGCCTGCGGTGTCGCGGATCTCGATCCAGGCGGCGATGTCACCGCCGACGCAGCTGCCGTCTTCGCAGACACTCAGCGTGTCGTCCTCGCTGTGAAGCCGGGCGCCGAGGACGACACGGCTCTCGAAGCCGAGTCGATCGGCGATGAGGGCCGCGGCTACGGCGAACTGCTCGTCGTCACCGACAGCGGCAACCAGCAGAGCGTCGTCGTTGCCGCCGACGTCATTCTGGCGCTCATTGAGGGCGCTGAACAGCGACCCGATCCGATCTGTCGAATGCCCGGCCCGGCTGGGCTCGAATGAGTAGTCGTCCAGCTGGGTCATCCACAACGGCGGGACGTCCTCATCGATCGTGAGTGCGTGGCTGAGATACCCGCGGGCGCGCAGGCGCTCGATGAGAGTCACCAGCCCGTCGTAGCCATCGGCGACATCTTGGAGCTCGAGCCACTGGGTGAGCGAATCCGGGATGACATCCTCGTCGAGTCGGGGCTCGCCGACGAGCGGATCCTGGACGTCGGCGGCGGCCAGCGTGGCGGTCTGAGAGATCGACACGCCCGGGGCAAGGCCCGGATCCGACAGCTGCACTCCCATGTCGGCGGTAGGGCTGAAGAAGAAGCCGTCCGCGAGCAGGTTGCGATCGGCACCGGAGAATCCCACGGAGGTGAGCCCGGCGGTGATCGGCACCCAGATCCCCGAATAGGCACCGATCTCGATCACCGAGCGGACGGTCCCCGCACCAGACGAAGTCGGAAGTCGCACGAACGCGGTGGCCAGCGGATCCAGCCCGTCCGGGGCAAGGACGCGCGCGACGACCCCGTCGTAGAAGCTGAGGGTGGCAAGGCGCACGCGGTCCACCGACGAATCGGTGGTGATGCGGAAGAGCTCGGTGTCCACGATGTCGTCATCGAAGTTCTCGCGGTAGGTGATGAGGGGGCTGAGTTCGGAGCGGATCCGCAACTCCGGGGCGATGACGGTGCGGGGAACCTCGCGCACCTGCCCCGCCACGGCCAGCGGCGCAACGACTAGCCCGACGACGGTCGCGACGGTCGCCATCGCACCGGCGAGCAGCCACTTGCCGGTCGCGGCGCCGCGGGGGCGCTTGGCGCGCACGCCGGTCGCTGTTTCGGCCGTGCGCAGCTCGAGGGAGCGCGCGGCGTTGGTACGCCACACGAACCAGCCGACGCATGCGAGCAGGCAGAACAGGCCCGTGGACAGCTCCACCACTCCGGGAACGGTGACGGGTCCGATTTCCAGGATGCCGCGCACCGCGCTTGAGCCGAAGACGATGCCGAAGACCGGCATCGTCAGTGCGAGCGGCGCGGCGAACACCCAGTGACGTGTGCGCCACGCCGTGCTCAGAGCGATCACAGGCGCGAGGAGACAGACCAGCAGGAGCGGTGCGAGCACTGCCTGGTAGGTGCCGAGAGGCACGTCGAGGGTGAGGATGTTCTTCCACCCGGTAACCGGCGCGGTGGCGATATCGACGACTGCGGCGGGAAGTTCACTGAGATCCGTGAGTGCCCGCGGCGCCCCGAGGGGGATACCGAGGACGAGGTAGGCGGCGACGGTAGCGAGGGCGACGATCCACCACGACCACCGGCTGCGGGCAGCCAGGACGGCGATCGCAACCCCCGTCACAACCCCGATTCCGACGGTGAGATACATCCAAGGGTCGCGGTAGATCGGCCACGCGGCCACAGCGGCGACGCCGCCGAATGCGACGACCAGCCCCACGTCGATGACCCACAGTCTTCGTGGCAGGGCGGAGGTGCGCGCGCTGCGGCGCGCACGGTCGCGGATCGGGGCGGCAGGCGCGCTCATGCCGCCGACCGCCGGGCAAGGATGTGGCGGAGGTCGTCGAGGAGTCCGATCGTGATCACGGCGATATCACCCAATTGCCGATAGCCGGGCTCGGCGGTTGGGTCGCAGACGATCACGATCACACTGACGTTGAGGGGAAAGGCGACGGCCGCGGATTGGATGGTATGCGCGGTGACTGTCGAGCCGCACACGAGGAATCCGACCGAGACATCGCGATGGGCCTCGACAGCGAAGGTGGCGACATCCAGGAGGGGGTTTACGGAAGCGCGCTCGGCGACCTCGCACAGGGCGTCCAGCAGCGTTCGGGCGCTCACCGTCGGCAGTTCGTGCACGGCGCGGGTGATGCGTCTGGCGAACTCGGGTATTTCCTGCCCGACGACGACGTCGACGTCACGGCCGTCGCGGATGCCGCGCACACCGAGCGAGCCGACGGCGCTGACCGCGAGCTCGAACTCGTCTTCGTTAGCGAACTCCGTCTCGGCTGTGGCGAGTGCGATCAGCATGCGCGAGCGCCGGGATTCCTCGTACTGGCGCACCATGAGCGTGCCGGTCTTGGCAGTCGACTTCCAGTGCACCTGGCGGCGGGAATCGCCGGGGACGTATTCGCGGATGGCATGGAAGGAGATGTCGGAGTCGACGATGAGAGACGAGGGATTGCCCTCGAGATCGCGGACGAAGCCTGTGGCGGTGCTGGGGATCACCGTGGTCACCGGGTGCACGTACAGGGTGTGGTGGTCCTGCCACGCTGTCTCACGTCGCAGCAGTCCGAGCGGGTCCCCGCGGACCGTGCGGGCTGGGCCGATCGCGATGACACCGCGGCGGTGGGTGGGAATGGCGACCTGTTCGCTGAAGACTGCCCCGGGCCGCAGCAGGGGTACGGCTATTTCGACAAGACCTTCGCCGACGGGGACGTCGACGACCCCTGGGAGGGCGAGTCGACGCCCGATGTTGGTCACGGTGATCGCGCCGCTGACCTCGGCGCCGGCGACGACCCGGTCATGGGCGAGCGTGAGGTCCACCTCGTAGGCCCGCGCGCCGAAGAGGAACACCGAGGCGAGCAGCAGAAGACTGAGAGCGATGGTCCCGGCGGCGACGAACTCGATCCAGCCGAGGATGAGTCCGGCCGTGAGCCCGACCACGGCGGCGGCCACCAGCATCCACCCGCCAGCGGTGACCGTTTCGGTCACCGCCCGTGTCGCGCGCGTGATCGTCTGCCTCAGCCGCCGCCAGAACTTGATTCCCTGGACGACGACGACCGTCGTGGCTCCCCCCGTTGCATAGCGCGTTCGAGTGGTGGACCGGCCGGTTGATCCACTCGTTCGCGTGATCCGGGAGTCGGTGTGTGAGCTCACGCGGACTCGCGCTGGCTGGGCGGCACGGTGTCCAGAAGCACCTGTCCGATGACGGCGTTCGCGGTGACCCCGTCGAATTCCGCCTCGGGGTCGAGGATGAGGCGGTGGGCGAGGACCGGCTCGGCCAGCGCCTTCACGTCGTCGGGGGTGACGTACGAGCGGCCGTGGGCTGCGGCCCAGGTCTTGGAGGCCTTTGTCAGCGCGAGCGCGCCGCGCACACTCACGCCCAGGCGCACCTGCGTCGCGTTTCGGGTGGCTTCGACCAGGCGCGAGATGTAGTCGAGCACGAGCGGGTTGAGGTAGACCTCGCGGGCGATGTCGGCCATCGTCACCACACCCTGGGGGGTGATCACGGGGGCGACTTCGCGCTTCGCTGTTGCCGTACCCTCGAGGATCTTGAGAGTGGCGGCGTGATCGGGGTAGCCGAGCGAGGTCTTGAGCAGGAAGCGGTCGAGCTGCGCCTCGGGCAGTCGGTAGGTGCCGGCCTGCTCGACCGGGTTCTGGGTGGCCACGACCAAGAAGGGGGTGCCGACCGGGCGGGTCACGCCGTCGACGGTGACCTGGCCCTCTTCCATGACCTCGAGCAGGGCCGACTGGGTCTTGGGGCTTGCGCGGTTGATCTCGTCGGCGAGGACGACGTTGGCGAAGATCGGTCCCATGTGGAACTCGAACTCCCCCTTCTTCTGGTCGTACACCGTGATACCGGTGACATCGCCGGGAAGCAGATCGGGGGTGAACTGGATGCGGCTGCTCGTGCCCTGAACGGTGCGCCCCATGGCGCGGGCAAGCGACGTCTTGCCCGTCCCCGGGTAATCCTCCAGCAGCAGGTGGCCCTCGGAGATCATCGCCGTGAAGGCCAGCTCGATGACGTGGCGCTTTCCGAGCACGACCTGTTCGACGTTGGCGACCAGGCTGTCAAACGACTCCTGGAACCAGTTGGTCTGTTCGGCGGAGAGGGTCATGCGGATCCTTTCGGGCGTGCGGTGCTCACGGGGTGGTGCTCCCCTCTGTTCCGGAGTCAGCGGGCGGCGGATCCGGGGCGGTGCAGGTGAGGCTGTATGACTGTGTGTCGAGCGCCGACAGGGCCGCGGTGAACGCGACCGAGTAGGTCGCTCCCGTCGAGCCATCCTCTGACGCGGACGTCGAGTATTGACCGGCCTCAGCTGCAACGACAATCTGACCGGGCGAGACGTCGCCGCTGACGCAGGTCGCGGGGAACTCGATCCGCACCAGGTAGGCCGGTGATCCAGTAGCGGGTGAGATCGTCACGGGTTCGGAACACGTCTCGGTGCTACCCGCCAGACAGGCCTTCGCGGTCAGCGGCGCCGGCGCCACACCGTTGTATCGGAATGCCTCGTTGAAGGAGGCGACGGGAGTGCCACCCGTGAAGAAGACCACCTCGTAGCTGCCGGTGGCGGCCAGCGCCGGGGCGCTGATGACACTCCATTCACGTACCCGCGCGTTGGCGACAGTGGAGTCGGCCGTGGCAGTGATCGAGTAGGTCGTATCTCCGGTCGGGGGAGGGATCGTCTCGCTGGGACGGACGGTGCCGCTGGTCCAGCTTGTCGTGCCGAACGACACTCCGTCGTACCAGGTCTCGGCACAGATATTGACCGTCGTCGCCTCCCATACCGTGCCGGCGAGCGTCGTCGAGAACGAGGATCCTGTCACCGACCCCGAGGGAGTGCATGTCGTGCCGGCCAGAACGGCCCGAGCCTTCACGGTGGCGCCCGTGCCGTTGGGCGTGACCGTCGCGGCGACCTGGATCTGCCCGCTGCCGTCGGTGCTCGCGGTGACCGTCGGGTCGGTGATCAGCGGCGCACCGATGCCCCAGGCTTCGCCCGAGACCGAGGTCCCGTCCGAGCTGCCGCCGGCGACGACGGATTCGGGCGGCACCTCGAACCGGGTGACCGGGGTCGCAGTGACAGTGGTGGGGGTGTTCGACCCGACAAGGAACGCGGGGAACTCGACGCTGTTCTGTCCAGACGGGACAGAAACGGTGACGGTCTCGCCGACAGGGCTTGTCAGACGGATGGCGCCCGTGGTCGGACCGATCCCGGTCACGGTGATCTTCGCGATGAGACCATCGGGTGGGTTCGGCACAGGAGCCGCCTCGATCCCGCTGGGGGCGACGGGGGCCTGATACGCCCAGGCCACGATGCTCGAGCTGGTTCGCGATTCACCCGTGGAGTTGACCGCCCACGCCTGGTACGTGACCTTCTCACCGTTGGTCGCCGAGATCGGGGCGCACTCGCCTGTGGCAGAGCAGGTCGTTTCAACACCGTTGCTCCCCGCGACTCGGTAGCCGCTCACCGCCGGGTACGACGTGGATTCGGACACCACCCGCAGGGTCACTGTGTCACCGGTGTAGTTGGTCCAGTTGATGCGTGCGGGATCTGCCGGCAGTCCCTGGAGGTCGAGGATCACGGTGCCGTCGCGATCCCCACTGGATACGCGTTGTTGCGCATCCTGCACTGAGAAGCTTCCGGTGCAGTCGGCCGCGCCTGGCGCATCGGAGGCCCAGCTCGCGGTCACCGCGGTGGCGCTGGCCTTTGTGAACGTGACGTCGGGGCAGTTCTCGGGGTTTGTCACCGAGACCAGCGTCAGCGGCGTGCCGGGAAGCGGATTGACCTCGCCGACCACGCCGATCACCTGGATCGTGCAGGATGTCGTGCCACCGCTCTGGGAGCACTGCTGCGTCGCCGTCCCGCCCTTCGGGAGTGTCGAAGGTGCAGGCCCGACCGTGAGTGCCAGGGTCGCTGCCGCGGCATCCGGGTGGCTGAGGATGCGCACGGTGACCGGCTCCTCACGGGCGGGCCGCGATGCGTCCTTCGCAACGATGGTCAGCGAGGAGCCGGACTGCGTCACCTCGAACTGATCGCCGGAGTACTCGATGCCGTACTCGACCGAGGCCCAGTCGGGTTCCCCGTTCCAGGTTGTCATCGACTGCAGGTCGTACACGGCTTCGGCGCCGGGGCTGACGCTGAGGGATGCGGCACGCAGCTCCGGCTGCGGTGCCTTCGCAATGATCGAGACCCGCAGCGCGAGATAGGTGGGATCCTCCTGCGAGGCGAGTCGCACCGGCACGGTACAGGTGTCGGTCCAGGGGCCGCCGACGCCCGCGTCATAGCGAATCGTCGTGCCGCGCTCGAGGGAGCACTGCCCAGCCCGGGAACCGGTCGAGGTGACGCCGGCGCCGTCAACGACAAGCTCCTCTCCCCTGGGGACTGCCACGGCCTGCGCCATGTCTACGTCGACCGAACCCTCTTCGTTGACCTCGATCTGTGCGAACCCGGCACGAAGCGCCAGTTCGATGTCGTTGTCGCCGGGGATCCGGAGGAACCCGTAGGTGACAACCTCGGTCCCGTTGAAGGCGGTGCCCGAGAGCTGGAAGGGCACGAGTGTGGAGTCCTCGGGAATCTCTCCTGAGATCGACCAGCCCTGCGCGGTGAAGGCCGCCGAGTCGTCCCAGAGAGCCATCGTGAGGTTCGAGATGTCGCCACCGCTCCAGGTCACCCGGCCTGTGACGACATCGATCCCAGCGGGCAGATCTTCACGGGACTCGGCGGTAAGGATGGTGTCCTGCACGACCGGATAGTCGGGTACCGGAGTACGCACGACCTTGAGGACGATCAGTCCTTGCGCTGTGTCACCGCTGCGATTTCGTACGGTGTAGAAGAAGGAGTAGGTGCCCAGTTCCGTCCCCGCCGCGAGCACGACCTGCCCCGTCTCGGTATCCACTGAGGTCAGCATCGCCTCGAGCTTCGCGTATTCGTCGGTGTCAGGTTGGGCGTTGGGACGCACATCGACCAGTTGCAGCTCGCTCCCGGTGGGATCGACGTCATTGTCGGTCGGGAACAGCACGACCGTGTTGGACGCACCGGCCTGCGCCTGGGCGTAGTCGCTGTAGGTCACCGGGCTCGGGTCGGAGGCCTCGTCCAGGATGCCGATGCGGACCGTAGCGACGGCGGTCTCGCCACGGGAGTCTCGCACCTGGTAGGTGAAGGCATCCTGGCCGCGGGCGCCTGGGTTGCTCGTGTAGACGATCGCATTAGACTCGGCCGAGATCGCCGCCGAGCCCTGCGCGGGCTGCGTGACGATGCGGTCGAGAACCACGCTGTCGCCGTCGGGGTCGACACCGAAGCTGTCGAACGGGATCGACACCGCGCGACCGCTCAGCACCCGTCCCGAAAGGTCGGTGGGAAGGGGAGCGGTGTTCGTATCAGAGGGCAGCACCGTGATGAAGATGCGCGCACTGTCGGTCATCTCGGGGAACCCGAGGCGGAAGATCGTATACGCCACGGAATAGGTGCCCGGCTCGGAGGGGGCCAGGTAACGCACCACCCGCGGTGTCGCGAAGGCGAGTCCGGCATCGGATTCGTTCACAACCTGGGATGGATCGATCGAGACAAGTGCGCCGGCGGGAGCGGTGTCGTTGGCCAGAACCGGGATGTCGATGAGGGAGCCGACGCGCACGGTGACAGTGTCATCGGTCGCGATCGGCGGCTTGGCGCTCGGGGACGGCAGCAGGATGACGGTCAGCTCGCCCGTTGCGGTGGCGTTCGGATCCCCGGTCCCGTCCGAGACCGTGTACCGGACTGTACCCAACTGCCCGGGCTGCCCGTCGGCGGTGGTACCGGACACGCGGATCAGGCTCTGTGCGACGACGTCCACGCTCAGCGAGGCGCCAGCGGCGGGCTCCGGGCGAAGATCGCTGACCAGCAGGACGCGCCCCGACGGGTTCTCGACCGCGGTGAGCACGTCGATCGAGGCATCCTCGTTCGGTCGGACGAAGGCGGTCAGCGGCGGCGTCGAGATGCGGACTTCCGCGGGATCGAGCACCGTGATCCGCACGGTCGCCGACATCTCGCCGGTGTCATCGCGCACGGTGTACTGCACGACATGCGAGCCCGGCTGGTCGGCGGTGAAGGTGAAGGAGAGCCCGGAGGAGTTCGGGACGACGGTGGCCGTCGAACCGTTGAGCGTCTTGACGGCGGTCAACGACACCGCGCCCTTCGTGCCGTGCACGCGGTCATCCAGGGTGACCGACATCGGCAGGCCGAGTTCCCCGGTCAACGCGAACGAGTCGGCGGACAGCTGTGGCGACGGGGTGACGGAGATGAACAGGGGCTGGCTCGATGACGCGCCACGGGAATCCGAGACGGTGACATCGACCTGCACGCTCAGCGCCGTCGTGGTGTTGGGATCCGGGTGCTGGTAGGTGACCGTGCCCGCAGGGTCGGCGGCGACCGTTCCCAAGCCGGTGCCGTTGGTGGCGTCCGAGAGGTAGACGGGGTCGCCGTCCGGGTCGACCCAGGCCTCCATCACGTCCACCGAGACGGTACCGCCGGGCAGGACATCGGGCGAGGGCCACGTGGCCAGACATCCCGGGTCGCCACCGCACCAGATCGGCGCGTTGTTGACATCCTCCGGGACGACGCTAACGGTCACGCTGGCTGGCTCGGAGTTGAGACCATCGGCCGTGGTCCCATCCGTCACCCGGTACGAGAAGGTCGCGGAGCCGGAGGCTCCCGCTGCGACCTCGATGACCAGCTGCTGACTCTCATTGGCAACACGGACGGTGCCGAAGGCCGGATCAAGCCCCGTCACCGACGAGCCGATGATGCTCAGGACATCCTCGTTGGGGTCGTGGTCGTTCAGGAGCACGGGCAGGACGACGTCCCGCCCCGCACGGACGCCGAAGGAGTCGGGCTCGGCGACCGGAGGTCGCGGGTCGAGGACTCGGTCGGGCGTCACATTCTGGTCCTGCTCCTGTTGACGGGCGGCCTCTTCGCTGCGCCAGGACTGCGACGAGGCGACCAGCGCACCGTCGGGCAGCGTCCACACCCAGCCGGAGGTGGTCTCGTTGAGGATCGCCTGTCCGGAGTTGGCCGCGATGACCGGCGTCAGCTGCTCGTCCAGCGCGGCTCCGGCGAAGTCGAGGTCGGTGGCTCCGGACTCCGAGGACCACAGCGTGCCAGCTTCGGCGGTGAGCCATGCGCCGAACAGGACACCCCCGACGGAGGTCGGCTGCGCGGGCGCACCCTGGGCCTCGACAGTGCGCTGCGTGTTCTGACCGTCGAGGGCGACCGTCACCAGGCCGCTTCCGTCGGCGATCGAGACCTCGGCTGCGGACGGGTCTGGACTCTGAAGACGTGCGTTCTCATCGACATCGAGGGAGACCGGACCGTCGACGCCCTGGATCCACAGTGTTCCGCTGGTGGGCTCCAAGACGGCCCACCGCCCGCCGACCCGACTGAGCTGCACGTCGTCGGTGGCCGGGATCTCGACCTCCTCCTCGTCGGTGATCTCGCCCGTGGCGGCGTCCGCGGTGAACATCCTCCCGCTCGCGAGCGAGAGCGCCAGCAACGTTCCGGTGTCGGTCACGGTCACCGCATCAGCACCGATGCGCGGACGCGTCTGCCCCTGTTCGACCACGACGTCGGCGTAGGGGTCGATGATCGTCGCGGCACCGCCGGTCGACAGGCGGGCGGCGTAGACGTCGCCCGTGTCGGTCAGATAGGCGAGATAATCGCCCGCCGAAGACACTTCGCTGGTTCCGGACGGGGTCGGCTGGAGGACGTCGGCGGCATCGGCGTCGATGTCGGGAGGTGAGGGGAGCAAGACATCCGCGTACTTGCTGTCGCCATCGGTGAAGACGAACAGATGCCCTTGCGTCTGGGCGAGTCTGCTGGGGTTCTCGACCTGCTTGACCGTGACGAGTTCGCCCAGTGCCGTGTTCACCCGTGCATAGTTCCGCCCGTCGCCGGTCTGCAGCGCCCACACGGACGAATCCTGCAGCGGCGTCTCCTGTGCATCGAATCCTGGCCAGACGGCTGCGGCCGCGACGACCAGGCCGACGACCGCGACCGTTGCCCCACCGGCCACGAGTGCGCGCCAGCGGGGCCCTGTCGGGCTCGTCGGGGTGGATGTCATCCGCTCAGAACACCCCCGTGAGGGCGAGGATTGTCACCGTCGCTGCGACGCCGACCGCCACCGCGCCCGCGATGATCGTCGGGATGAGCCAGCGGCTGCGTGCAGGCCGTGAGGGCGAGGACCCGGCGAGCACTGTGCCGTCCAGGCTCACCCGGCGCGCGGTGGAGCGCGACGCGCGCTGCGGGCGGCGGGAGGCGTGCTCGACGGTGGGGCGGACTGGGCCGCGCAGTGAGTTGTCCTGGAAGTCGATCGCGGCTCCCGCGGCCGCCCACTCGTCGACGGCAATCTCGAGGGGTGTCGAAGGGAGCCCCATCTCGTGCTGGACGACCTGCAGCTCGTAGGCGAACTGCGCCGCCGAGGCTTGGCGCCGTGCGGGGTCTTTGCTCATCGACCGCTGCAGCAGCGCTTCGAGCGAAGCAGGCACATCCGATCGACCTATCGGGGTGTACTGAGCCTTGCGGATCCGGCCCTTGAGCTGATCCCGCCCGTTCTGCCCGCTGCCGGCGATCTCGAAGGGGCTCCGCCCAGCGAGCAGCGTGTAGATCGTCGCGCCGAGGCTCCACACCTCGCTGGGGATCGAGCCCGAAATCGATTCGTCGACGACCTCCGGGGCGCTCCACGGGACAGACATAGCGAAGACCTCACCGTCGCCGCGGGCGTTGATCGAGGCCGCGATCCCGAAGTCCGACAGTACCGGAGCCCCGAAGGCAGTCATGAGGATGTTCGAGGGCTTGATATCGCGGTGCAGCAGACCCGCGCGATGGGCGGTTTCGAGGGCAGACCCGATCTTCACGCCGAGAGCGACGATCTCGGCGACCGGTATGAGCTCGCGTCGATAGCGGTTGGTCATCGAATTCGGGCAGTGCTCCATCACGATGTAGGGGCGACCGTCTGCCGAGACGCTGGCCTGGTAGATCGTGAGGATGGAGGGGTGAGCGCTCAGGCGCGCCATGACGTCGGCTTCCGCGTTGAACATCCGCAGCAGGCCGTCGTCAACGATGTCTTGAAGCAGCACCTTGACGGCGACGGGGCGGCGAGGCATGTTTTGCTCGAACAGGAACACGTCGGCAAAGCCGCCGGTGCCCAGTGGTCTCACATAGGTGAATCCGCTGAGGATCGGCGGCGCCGCTGGTAGGCGCCCTGCCATTGTTTCCCCCTCGAAGTGAGCGCGGCACCGTCGGGTGTGTGTACCGCGTTCAACTGCGTGACTGCCCTTGTTCCCCTGGCCGTTCGGATATTTCCTATCACATGCGGATCACGACTGTGCAACTCCGGCCGCGGGGACGGCCTTAGCGAGACAGAGTGACCTCGGCGATATTGCCGTCGCCGAAATCGACGCGGTCGCCGGGCGCTAGCGTTATCTCGCGATCGCGCACTTCGATCGTCGGGCCGTCTCCTACAGTGACGAATGTGCCGTTGGTGGACCGGAGGTCCCGGAGCCGCAGCTGCACCCCCTCGGCGACTACCTCGGCGTGTGTTGCGGACACCTCGTGTCGCGGCGAAGCGAGGGCCACTGTCGTCGCGCCCGCGCGAGTGGGTGAGCGGCCGAAGACGACGGTCCCCGCGATGGGAATGAGTGGGCCATTCCTGAAGTGCAGAGCCAGGCGCGGTTCGACGCGGCGCTGCCCGATGACGGTGGCATCGTCGAGATCCGCGCGGGCGGCGGCCCTCGAACCGATCACCGTGCGGTCGTCGAGCTCGCCGTGCTCGGGGTCGGCGCTCGGCACCATACCGGTCGCCCAGCGAGGCTCGGACGAGTGCTCGACAGCTGTGTCGAACTCCGGAAGTGGAATGCCCCAGTGGACCTGTTCGGTGCGGACGACTCCGCGCTCGACGGGCAGTCGCGCCGGCCCCGGAGGCTCTCCGCGCAGACCGATCGTCAGCTCGGCGATCTGCTGTGTCGATGCTTCGACCCACGTGGCCGCACCCTTGCCCGAGTAGCGCTGATGCTGGGCGCTGCCGACCTCAGCCCGTCCTCGCCCGCGGAGGGCGAGGGATGCCGAGCCGGTCGAGGCGTCCAGCAGCTCGATCAGCGCGAAGTCGGGGATCACCCGCACCCCGCGGGTGACCAGGGCTTCGAGGATGCTCTCCAGCGTCGCATCCGGGGTTGTCATCGTGCGCCACAGCTCGAGTGCGTGGCCCGCGTCGGTAGCGATCGTCAGGACGAACCGATCGGTGATCAGGCCCCAGGCGTCGCGATCGGCAGCCGCCGGGGTATAGCTGAACATGCGCACAGCATATTGCGCGCCCGTGGGGTCTTCTTCGCGCCACCCACGGCATCGCGGGCTGCGCCATGCCACGTAGGTAGGAATCATGACGATTCCTACGCTGCAGCTTCTCGATGGCAACCGCATTCCGCAGGTGGGTTATGGCGTGTTCAAGGTTCCGGCCGATGACACGCGTCGTGCAGTGCTCGAGGCGTTCGAACTCGGTTATCGGCATATCGACACGGCGGCCATCTACGGCAACGAAGAGGGGGTCGGTGCTGCGATCGCCGAGAGCGGCATCCCGCGCGACGAGCTTTTCATCACGACGAAGCTCTGGAACGACCGCCACGACGGCGACGAACCCCGAGCTGCGCTGGGCGAAAGCCTCGACAAGCTCGGACTCGACGCCGTCGACCTGTACCTCGTGCACTGGCCGACTCCGGCACGCGACAACTATGTGCACGCGTGGGAGCGCCTGATCGACCTGCGTGAGCAGGGTCTCACGCGAAGCATCGGGGTCTCGAACTTCCTTGTTCCCCACCTCGAGCGGATCATCGCCGAGACCGGAGTCGCCCCCGTCGTCGACCAGATCGAACTCCACCCCGCCTACCAGCAGCGGGAGGTGGTCGAGTGGGCACTCGCTCGCGGCATCCGGATCGAGGCCTGGGGCCCGCTCGGTCAGGGCAAGTACGACCTCTTCTCGGTGCCGGCTGTCGCGGACGCGGCAGCTGCCCACGGCAAGACCCCGGCGCAGGTCGTGCTGCGCTGGCACCTCGACAAGGGCAACATCGTGTTCCCGAAGTCGGTGCGCAGGGACCGGCTCGCCGAGAACATCGACATCGTCGATTTTGCCTTGACGGATGACGAGATCGCCGCAATCGATGCGATCGACCCGGGCGATGGTTCGGGGCGTGTCTCGGCGCATCCCGACGAGGTCAACTGAGCGCTACGCGTCAGATCCAGGTGGGCGACCAGTTGTGGAGTCGCCAGAAGTCGTAGGGCACGCTCGTCGCGGTGAGGATCGGATACCAGAACGCCGAAAGCACCAGAGCGACGATGAAGAAGACGGCGACCACCCGCTGGCCCGTTACGCGTCTTTCGGGACTGGCCCCGGCCGGATGGGCGAGATCACGCAGCGCAATCCCCAGTGCCAAGAGGAGGAACGGCAGCATCACGACCGTGTAGAACTGGAACACCGTGCGCTCGGGGTATAGCAGCCACGGCACCCAGGTGACGGCGACGCCGGTCAGGACAAAGCCCGAGGCGAGGTCCCGGCGTCGGATGAACCTGATGACGAGGTAGACGGTAGCCGCGACGGCGGCGTACCACACGAGCGGATTCGGCATCGAGTAGATGTTCTGTACGCATCCTGAAGCCGCTGTGCAGCCAGCCTCGCCGAGGGCATCGCTGTGATAGAACATCGAGGTCGGTCTGGCAAGGAGCGGCCACTGCCATGCAGGGCTCGCATAGCTGTGGCTTGCTGACAGGCCGACGTGGAAGCCGTACATCGACTGGTGGTAGGCCCACAGGTTCTGCAGAGACAGCGGTACCCACGACCAGAAGCCGGTAGCCGGCGAGCCGTCGACGGTGTGCCTGTCGTATCCGCCGTCGGTGGCCAGCCATCCCGTCCACGTCGCGAGATAGAGAAGGAGTGCCGGCGGCACGAGCAGCACGAACGTCACCGGTCCCTGGCGCACCGCGGCATCGGCGGGCCAGTACTCCACGCCGCGCCGACGCCGCTCCAGGGCGTCGACGATGACGAGGTAGATCCCGATACCGGCGAGCACGTACAGGCCCGACCACTTCACGGCGGTTGCGGCGCCCGCAGCAAGGCCGGCAGCGACAACCCACGGCCTCGCCCAGAACACCGGACCCCAGCGAGACTCTGAGCTCCAGCGCCCCGTTGCCAGTCGGCGCGGCCACTCTCGCTCGTGAAGCCATCGCCGATCCAGCAGCACGAACCAGAACGCCAGCAGGGTGAAGAACATGACGAAGGTGTCGAGCAACGCCACACGGCTCAGCACGATCGCGAGGCCGTCGATTGCCATCAGCCCCGCTGCTGCCGTCGCCACACCGATCGACCGGGTGAGCGTGAGTGCGACGACATAGAGAAGGAGTACGGCGAGAGTGCCGAACAGCGCCGTGGCAAAGCGCCATCCGACCGACGAGTCGGCGCCGAACAACGCCATCCCCGCACCGATGAGGAATTTTCCGAGGGGTGGGTGGACGACGTAGCTTCCTTCGTCGAGGAAGATGTCGGTCTCGCCGGCAGCGAAGCGTGAGTCGGCCTCATCGGGCCACTTCGCCGCGAACCCCAGGTTCCACTGGGACCAGGCATCTTTCACGTAGTAGGTCTCGTCGAAGACGAGTTCGTGTGGATGTCCGAGGTTCCAGAAGCGCAGGATGCCGGCAACGGCAGTCACGAGCGCCGGCACCGCGATCTGCAGTCGGGGGGAGGCCGCGACCCGGGTGCTGACACGGTCGTAGACCGTCGGCCGTACGGGGGTCTCGACGGTGGTGGTCACCGTGACAGCCTATTCGGGCCAGGATGTGAGCTCCGGCGGCTCCGACGCAGGGTCCGGCGGTCTCGGGGGGTCATCCGTGACGCCGAGCAGGAAGCCGGCGATCTGCACCGCGGTGCCTTCCAGCACCGGGCCGTTGCCGAAGGCCCACTCGGCATCGGTTGCCCGCACGGTATGGCCGGCGACGACGGCGCGGCGCTCGAACGGTCCGGCGCCGTGGGCGTACAGGGCGACGGCGCCGGCGGTCATCGGGTCGACTTCGAGGTCCGTGCCGAGGTCGGCGGCGATCCGGAGCGCGGCGGCGAGTGCCTTGGAGAGCACGCGGATGCTGCGCCGTTGCGTGAGCACGGCAGCTCGAAAGCCGGTGATCGTTCCATCCGACGCACGCCATGGCCCCGCAAGCCCGGCATCCGTCGCGAACGCCGCCCACATCTCCTTCGCGCCGGTCACCGCCGACAGGCTCTCCAGCAGAGCGTCGATCTCGCGACGGCGATCGCTCGAGACGTCTCCTTCGTCCTGACGCGGTCGGGCGCTGAGAGGAAGAAATCGCAGGAAGTCTGCCACCGGGACAGCGTAGCTGCCGGTTTCCCGCGGGGGAAGGACGAGTGCATGCCGGCTCGGCGATGTGACGGATGTGACAGATTCCGACGTCGTTCGGCACACGCGCCCGGCCCCGATGTGACAGTCACATACAGCATGCCGCTATCATGAGCGAACAGGCGCGGAAACCTGGCACACCGTCATGTGACCGTGCGCACGGAAGGTGTGCGATGAGCGAGGGAGCGGGCGGACGGCCGCCGAGCATCCGGGATGTCGCACGACTTGCCGGCGTCTCCCACCAGACGGTCTCGCGCGTACTCAACGACCATCCGAGCATCCGTCCCGAGACCCGGGCACGCGTCGTGCAGGTGATGACCGACCTGCGCTACACCCCCAACCGGGCGGCGCGCATGCTGGTGACCAGCCGATCGCAGACGATCGGCATCCTCGCGTCCTCCTCCACGCAGTACGGTCCCGCGTCGAGCATCGCGGCGATCGAAGAGGCCGCACGCGAGCGCGGATACTGGGTCTCCACCGCCAACATCGACGCCGCCGATCCGGACTCCATCACGGATGGCATCGCGCACCTGAGCGCCCAGTCGATCGAGGGGCTCGTGGTCATCGCCCCGCAGATGCGGGTCTTTCGCGCGCTGACCTCGCAGCGGATTGATGTTCCCTATGTGACGCTGCAGTCCGCGGTGCTGGGCCCTGAGCACACGCTTTCGGTCGACCAGATCGCGGGGGCCAGAATGGCGACCCGCCACCTCATCGAACTCGGACATCGGCAGATCTATCACATCGCGGGGCCCCAGGACTGGATCGAAGCCGAGGCGCGCATGCGCGGATTCCTGGACGAGATGGACGCTCATGACCTGCCGATGACGGCGCCGATCCTGGGGGACTGGACGGCGGAGTTCGGCTACCACGCCGGGCGGGAGCTGCTGCGAGTCCGCGACTTCACGGCGGTCTTCGCCTCGAACGACCAAATGGCCCTCGGTCTTCTCCATGCGATCCGTGACGAGGGACTGTCGGTGCCGCGGGACATCAGCATCGTGGGCTTCGACGACATCCCCGAAGCCGCACACTTCTGGCCGCCGTTGACCACTGTGAGGCAGGACTTCCCCGAGTTGGGCCGCCGCTGCGTGGCGCTGTTGCTCGATGACACGGGGGCCGGATCTGCCGCTGGAGGGATCGGCACGATCGCGCCGACCTTCATTCCCCGGGCGTCGTCGGGCCCGCTCGGGCGGATCTGACGACCCGCGCTCCGCGGGAAACGGCCCTCCGGCGGCCCGTTACCAATCCGAGACTTTTCGCTGCTTGACACTCGGGACGGCGTCCGGTCTATAGTTTCGCAATGTGACCGGTCACATTGATCGTCACACCGATCACCAACGATCGGAACGAAGGAGTTCAGCCATGCCGCCCAAGGATGTTGCGGGCACGACCGAGGGGTACGCCGCCGGTGTGAAAGCCGAAGTCGCGATCGCCCGGACGCGTGCCGATGTCGCTCATCGGCAGGCTGAGCTCGAGCAACGCGGCCTGGTCGCCTGCCCGCGCGGCAACGCGTCGGCGCGCATCACCGCCGCCGACCTTTTCGTGATCGCCCCCGCCGGTGCGTTCCTCGACAAGATCTCTCCCGAGCGCATGGTCTTGTGCGATCTCGACGGGGTGGCCCTCCCCGAGGTCCTCGGCAGCGAACGACTCCCGTCCGCGGATGCCTCGGTGCATTCACGCATCTACCGCGATGTCCCGAGCGCGCGGGCGATCGTTCACACCGACTCGCCGTACGCGTTGGCCTGGGCAGCTCGTGCTGCGTCGTTGCCCTGCCTCACGGTCGCCGCCGCCGAAGAGTTCGGAGGTGCAGTTCCCGTGACCGTGACCGACGTCGCTGATCAGGAGACGCTCGGGGAGGCTGTCGCCGGTGCCCTCGCGTCCCCGTGTTCGGTCGCCCTGGTCCGCGCGGTCGGGGTCTTCGCGATCGGTGCTGACCTCCGCGAGGCCATGAGGGTCGCGACCTCCCTCGAAGTCGCGGCGCGTCACGCGTTCCTCGTCTCTCAGTCCGGTCCGCTCGATGATCTCGCTCTCGACGCCGCGGTCGCCGCGGCGCTGCACGAGCGCGCCCGCCGTCATGCCACCTCGACCCCGGACGCCGCTGCGCCCGGGTCAGGTCTCACCCACAACTGAACACCCACAACTGAATACACGCACTCACCAGGACAACACCAAGACAACGATGTCCTTCAGAAAGGAAATCACTGTGAAGAGCACAAAGATTCTGCTCGCCGGAGCGGCAACCCTCGCCGCCGGTGCCCTGCTGCTTTCCGGATGCTCCGGCTCCGGTGGCGGCGGTTCGACCGACGGCGGCGGCGGAGACGGCGGCCTCGTCGGCGTCGCGATGCCCACCAAGAGCTCCGAGCGCTGGATCCAGGACGGCGACGCCGTCAAGGCGCAGCTCGAAGAGCAGGGCTTCACCGTCGACCTGCAGTACGCCGAGGACGACATCCCCACTCAGGTCTCGCAGATCGAGAACATGATCACCAAGGGCGCCGAGGCGCTCATCATCGCCTCGATCGACGGCACGACGCTCACGAGCGTCCTGCAGGAGGCTGCGGATGCCGGCATCCCCGTGATCGCGTATGACCGCCTCATCCGCGACACCGAGAACGTCGACTACTACGCGTCGTTCGACAACTACCAGGTGGGTGTGCAGCAGGCCACGTCGATCCTCAACGGGCTCGGGCTGACAGAGCTGGACGGCACGCCGATCGAGGGCGCCTCGACCGGTCCGTTCAACATCGAGCTGTTCGCCGGTTCGCCCGACGACAACAACGCCTACTTCTTCTGGGACGGCGCGATCGACACCCTTCAGCCGTACTTCGACGACGGAACCCTCGTCGTCGGTTCGGGTCAGACCGACTTCCAGCAGGCCGCGACGCTGCGCTGGGACGGTGAGACCGCTCAGAGCCGTATGGAGGACATCCTCACGGCGAACTACTCCGACGGTACGAAGGTCAACGCCGTGCTCTCGCCCTACGACGGCATCTCGCGAGGCATCATCTCGGCCCTCACCGACGCCGGCTACACGGTCGGCGACGGCTGGCCGATCATCTCGGGTCAGGATGCCGAGCTCGACTCGGTCAAGGCCATCAACCGCGGTGAGCAGTACTCCACGATCTTCAAGGACACCCGACTGCTCGCGCAGGTCGCGGTCGACATGGCGGTCGCGCTCCTGAACGGCGAGAGCCCCGACGTCAACAACACCACGGACTACGACAACGGCGTGAAGGTCGTCCCGTCGTACCTGCTGGAGTCCGCGATCGTCGTCAAGGACAACATCACCGAGGTCCTCGTGGACAGCGGGTACTGGACCGAAGACGAGATCAACGGCTAAGAACGATCGAAGGCACGGTCGGGCGGCGC
>CEOS01038349.1_pt1 | contig 24322 bp, 13 predicted proteins | sample 530601 | NCBI WGS metagenome assembly CEOS01 (sample SAMEA2620666, study PRJEB7988) | marine metagenome | biome: marine biome (ENVO:00000447); feature: mesopelagic zone (ENVO:00000213); material: "saline water (ENVO:00002010), including plankton (ENVO:xxxxxxxx)" | depth 1000 m
TCTAGTGCCGCGAGGTGTGAGAGTTCGAGTCTCTCCGCCCGCACAAAAAAAGCTTCTCAAATCGAGAAGCTTTTTTTATTTCTAGCTTTTTCTATTTTAAATATCAAACCCTTATATTTATTCCAATAATCAATAAAACAATATTTATTTACTATGAAAAAACTTAGCCTCAGCCTATTAGCCCTTTTTTGCTTAGTAGGTGCTCAAGCCCAATTTACGACTCCTGATACCGGAGTAAATTGGAACCTTCAAGATTTATTGAACGCCAATTCATCTCCACTTATTTTCAACGGAAGCAGCTATACATTAACCGAAGATTTAATTATTTCAGAAAATGATAGCTTCAACCTCAGCACTGCAGATTCATTATATGTAGATCAAGATGTGCTTATTCAAGTGTATGGTAGCTTTACTAGTAACCCTGCAAGTGGAGAAATGGTAATTACGGCTACCGATAGTTTAACGCCCTATGAAGGACTACGATTTGAAAATGATTCTCAAATTAGTATTAACAATACGGTAATCAAAAACGGAGGTGGTTTACGTGTTCTTACCCCAAATTTTTCACTTACCAATAGCTATTTAGCGTATAATGTAAGTGGTGCTGCAACCGGAGCTGTGGTTTCTGTTTCTTACGGATCGCCAATTATAGAAAACAATACCTTTTTAGAAAACGATTTACCTGCAGTTGCTTCAGGAGCTAACCAAGAAGTCGCTGCCATTATAACGGGTAACTATTTAGAAGGAAATGGACAAAGTAACCAAAACCGACCTCAAATTAATATGGGTCCTAGTGGAATCGATACTTTGAAAATCACACAGAATACGATTATTGGAGATCCCGCAATGACCCAAGTAGGTGGTATTGCTGTAGCGAACTTAACCGGTGGTGAAATTAGAGCTATTATCGATAATAATACGATAAGTAATAATCGCTACGGAATTACAGTGGTTGGCGGAAATTCATTCGCCTACATTAGAAATAATACAATTGAAAACAACAACACTCAAGGAAGTCCTAATCTTGGTGGAAGCGGAATTTCTTTAAACTCTTCGTCTAATACGCAACAAGTTGTAGCGACAAACAATGAGATTAGAGGGAATTTATGGGGAATTACCGTTATTGGTGAAGCCTCGATTAATTTAGGAGATAATTCAGACAACCCCGGTGGAAATATTTTTGCTAACAATGGGAATGGTGGAAACACTTATGCCCTTTACAACAATACTTCAAATACGATTACCGCATTGCATAATTGCTGGATTGAAGGGCAAACAAACACCTTAGCAGATGCTGAGAGTGTGATCTTTCATCAAGCTGATGATAATACTTTAGGTGAAGTACTTTATGATCCTGTTGGCTGCGGAAACCTAGCTGTAAATAATAATGAATTGGAAGCGATAACTTTTTACCCTAATCCTGCTTCTAACCAATTTTTGGTTGAAAATATTCAGCAATTAGAAAGTTTGAAAATTTTTGATTTGAGCGGAAAACAGGTTCAATTTCAAAAGCTCGATAAAGGAAATAATCGTATAAATATTTCTCTACATTCCGGAGTTTATTTCGTTCAATTTAATAATGGGAAGCAGACCATCACAGAAAAATTGATCGTAAAATAAGAAGTGATAATATTGTAAATAATAAAAACTCCGGTCATATAGATCGGAGTTTTTATTTCGCTGATATATAACATTCCAAAATGATAATGATCACCTTAAGGCTTTTCCCTAGCTTTTTTAAGATTAACTTTAGTGGTTTATGCTAAATTCACGCCAAACAAGTAGCCTACTAAAGCCGTTAACCCCATCGCTGCTGTGCCCCAGAAGGTGATACGAACAACAGCTTTTTTAATAGTTGAGCCTCCCATTTTTGCGGATAACATTCCTAAAATGATTAAGAATAAAATGGCAGAGGCATATAAGAAATATTCCATCAAATTTATGGGAGCAAACAAAGTGACCAATAGTGGTAAAAGGCCGCCTGCGCTAAAAGATATAAACGACGCCCCTGCTGCTTGAAATGGTTTAGCATGGACTATTTCGTTAATTCCTAATTCATCTCTTACATGGGTTCCCAGAACATCAAAAGCTGTAAGTTCCTTAGCCACGAGCATAGCTGTTTCTTTTTTTAATCCTCGTTTTTCATAAATTTCAGCTAGCCGTTGCAATTCTAACTCCGGCATTTCTTTAAGCTCTTGTTTTTCACGATCGATATCGGCATTTTCAATATCGTTTTGTGAACTTACCGAAACATATTCTCCTGCTGCCATGGATAAAGCACCTGCCACTAATCCGGCAACTGTTGCCAAAATAATAGGTGCTCTAAAATTATTCGCTGCAGCCACACCAATAGAAAGACTGGCAGTAGACAAAATACCATCGTTAGCACCAAGCACTGCTGCTCTTAACCAATTGCTTCTATTGATATAATGATTTTCTAAATAGTCGTCTAGTGAATTTGACTTATCCATAATTTGTTTTTTTAATTCAATATCTGAAAAACTTTTAAATCCCCTTGATGCCGGTCATAGATTTTTTAATTCCTTTAAAAAAAACAATACATTTACATGGTTGCCAGGCCAAAAGTACTTTCTATCTTTCATTTGGCTCCCGTAGCATCTACATATTTTCTTAGCTATTAAGGCCTAATCCTTTACATGTTATTGTTTTGTAATGAAGCGGATTTAAACATAAAAAGCCATTGTATATCCTAGTTAGTATTCTTACAATTCAAATATTCAATAAAATGGTTTAAGTATCGATGAAAGGCTTCTTAAGATTTGCTTAAGTTTGATCATCATGCAGGATCAATTAAAATCAAGCCTGTTTTTTAGATTAGGATATATTTTAATGAAATGTTTTTGCTCATTTTTATTCAGCTAAGATGCCTTTACCTTTACTATTAGCTAGCTCATTTTCAGTATACTTCTATAATATATTAGAAGCATTTTTTAGGAAAGAAAGAATAATAACTTCTAAAGTTAAGTTTATGGAGTATAAAAAAGAGGCTGTCTAAAAAGATGATTTTCGTCAACCTGAACGTGTTTCAGGTTCTCCTACTAAATTGATCATTAGCAGGATGAGATTCTGAATTTAATTCAGAATGACGATTTTTGACCCTTTTTATACAGCCTCTTTACAATAATTGTTTTCCGATATGGAAAATAATATTTATGGAAATTCTGCTCCACCATAAAGTCCATAATTATCACCTATAGGATAAGCAAGGGTAACAAGTATGGAGTTCCTTCCTTTATGTACGGTAAATGTTCCACCTACGTTAACCGTATTCCCTGTATTATTTCCATTTACAAAGATGTATAATGTTGGAGCAGGGTCGCCGGTAACTTTAAGTGTATAATGAGTAGCGGTCTCACTAACTATTGTTATGGTTCCATAGGGAACAAAAAAATTCATTTCACAATCGTTTAATTTCTTCGCATTGTCAATTGGTGTTGCAAACGCAAAAAAGCTTAAACATAAAACTAGAGAGGTTAAAATAACTTTTTTCATAATATATGTTTTTAAGTTAATATTACTCTAATTTACAAAATAAAATCAGACTAAATACATATTTCATAGATAAAAGCGTTTTGAGGAATAAAAAAAATCCTGCAAGTTTAGTTGCAGGATTCATCACCAAATACAAATTAAAACCATATAAATCTAGTGTTTCAATTTATACATTTCGCTGCCCGCTAATAGAAAGCAGCCTAATCCATAATCTTCAAAGTCGGGCATTTTATCATAAGAAAGTGGCTGACCGTCTTTCGGCTCTTTTCCGGTAGATTGCAAATAGCCTAAAAAGCCATTATCGTGTAAACCTTCTTCCACCATAGCCTTCCAGCCTTTTAAAATGACCGGTAAATACTCTTCTCGATCTAACAATCCATTGTTTACACCGTACGCCATTCCATAGATAAATAAAGCGGTTCCCGATAGTTCTTTACCGCCAAAGTGTTTTTCATCATGCAAGCTTACATTCCAAAAGCCATCTTTACGTTGTACTTTTTTTAGAGCGGCTGCCATTGCTCTTAAATCTTCGATATATTGATCGCGATGTGGAGCGTCTTCGGGGATAATTGCTAAGGTCTTCGCCAACGCACCAATGACCCAACCGTTTCCACGGCTCCAATAAGCATCTTCCCCATTCGGCTCTTGATAAGGTGGAATAAAGTCGGCATCTCTCCACCAAAGTCCGTCTGCTTCATTAAACAAGCCCTTCTCTCCTATTTCATTTCGAGAAGCCATATACATCTGGTACATCTTTTCAAAATAACGCTCATCATTTTCTAACACGCCCATTTTGGCAAATACCGGCATTCCCATTTGTATGGCATCAATCCAATCCCAATCATCATTCTGGGGAGTGTGCAAAAACTTCTGCATACATGCCCGGGTATTCTTTAACTTTTCAGGATTAGGCTGTAAATTATATAAATCAATATACGTTTGTGCCGCACAATAATTATCGGCATTTCTGGTAGTATTCCCTCCTCTAAATCCCCAATCATGAGAATTTGCCCAATCTAAAGCATATTGATAAAATGCTTCTTTGGGATAAATCTCATGCAAAGCCATCAAGCCTTCATAATACACGGCGCGTGTCCAAATATTACTAGGCCGCTCTTTATTGGTAATAATAGTTTTTCCGGTGTCGGGCCATTTATCCATAAAATACTGATTAGCCAACATCATTTCTTCTAAGACTTGTTTTCGATCTACCGAGGATTGTGCAAACGATAAACTTGCTACCAGTAATAAAGTGAGGGTGGTATATACTTTTTTCATTTTATATAATTTATTTCTTTTTAAGCGGAATTAATTTTATAGGACTCACTAAACCAGAAGGTGTCACTTCCCATTTAGTGGCATCAAATTCTTTATAATCTTTATTCACCATATTAATTTCATAGAAAATTTTCCATTCTTCTCCCCGATTCTCTTTGGCTCGAATTCTATTTGCCGGTAAATTGGTCACTTCCATACGTAACGTATTATTTTTATTTTTTAAGTTTTTTAAAATCAACTGGTGTGGAATCGACCAACTGCTCCCTACATATTCTCCATTCAGCCATACTTTAGCACTTTCTCGCACTTCCCCTAAATCTAGTTTCCAAAGTTTTACATCTGAAATGGGAGCATCAAATTTTAGCTCATAGCTCGCTGTTCCGGAGAAATTTTCAGCATCGGTTCCTAAATCGGTCCAAGTGCTTAGGTTTTTCATTTCTCCTGAAGCCGGTAATTTTGGACCACCGCGTAAAAAATCGATTTTCCAATTTCCGGTGAGTTCAAAACTTTCCTTTTCTTCTTCTACATATAACCAATCGTTCACCTCATTTTCACGACCGGTTTTTAAGAATACACTTTCACCCGGTTCCAACTGAACCCAAACCTTGGTCACTTCTCCTTCTTGCTCAATTTTCGCTTTTCCTTTGGTATTGCTCAGTGCATCAAATAAAGTAACTTGATTGGTTTGATGCTGAATAGGAATGTATTCATCGACCTTCTTAGCCGTATGATTCACCAAAAAGTAAATTTTTTCTCCGTTTAATTCTCTTCGAATATATTTTAAGCCGCTATTTACCAACTGTTCAGGTTTTACATGAGCTGCTTGTAATGCCGCGTCTATGTTTTGTTGCGGTTGTATTTGATTCGACTTTAATAAATACGTCAACTCTCTTTCTTTACTTCGGAAATCCTTAAAACCGGGAACACCTTGAGGTAAAGCTTTAAAAATGATGTTTGCTCCTTCTTTTTTAAGTTGAAGTAATTTTTTCAGTGTTTCTAGGGGCATGTATTTTACTTCCGGTATCACTAAGGCTTTAAAACTTCCGCCGGGTAATTGAAGTGCTCCGTTTTTTACCTTTGCTTCCGCAATAAATGCATCAGAAATAAAATCGACCCCGTAGCCTTTTTTCATTAAATCGGTACTAACCTCATAAAAAGAAGTACCGTGCAACCACTCATCCAAGGAATGTATTTTAAATTGGAAAAATAATTTATTTTTTAATTGACGATTATAAACGTCATAAATAGGCCAATACACCAAGGTTTCGTTATCCGGATTTCCGGCTTGTAAAATTTGCTGCGAACGAGCTAAATAGGAAAACATTTCTGGAGCATCTTCCCAAATGGTGTTATTCGGACTCATATTGACGGAAGCATAAAATTTCCAACCCGGCCAAGCGGCTCTTTTAGGGGAATAGGTGGTTCCGTGAAAAAACATGTGATTTACTCCATTGAGTAATAATTCTTCCGCTTCAGGTTTGGTTTGTGATAAAGCAGTTTTAAAGTGATCGCGCAACCACGTAAAACTTTCCGAAGAAATTAAAGGTCTACCGGCAATATGTCCCGCAGAAGAAGAAAACTTCAACATCACCGGATCGGCATCGCCATTTCTAATATTTTCTGCTTTTCTGCGCAAACCGGGAATATCAAACGGCATGGAACCAAAAGTTTCGCATTCCGGAATATCGGCAGAAGCATATAAATCGATTAAATTTCCGGGAGAACCGTGCGCTTGCAGTTTGGTTTTAAAACCGTAAGCATTCGCCCAATCGGTCCAAGGTCTATTAAAATCATTTAGTAACAAATCTGATAAAGTCTCTCGGTAATCTCCTTTTACGCGATTAGCAAGTTCGGTATTCATTCGACTAAAAAGTTCCGGCAAATGTTTTTTGAGATCGTAACCGCGATAGGCTTCGAATTTCTCAAAAAATTCAGGCGTAAAATTACTGTCATAAACTTCATAACTATCGTTAAAAATAGCTCGAATTCTATTTTTAAATGGCGGCAACACCTTATCAAAAGGTTTTACATAATCTTCAAACGCCTTTTTTGAATAATGGTCTAAGGTAAATCCTTTGCCACCCGGTGCGGCACGTTTTACTTGCTGACCGGTTTTTCCTATAAAAATAGCATAAAGGGTATAATGTTCATTTTTGGCTTTCCAGTTCAGTTCATCACCGTTCAACTCATCGGTTAAATCGAGGTAAGTTCCTTGGTGACCGTAAGCCACTACATATTTTAACTTCGCATACGCTTCTTTTTCATTCGGCTGAATTTTCTCTTTGATGCGCTCGTTTTTCTTTAGCTCATATTTTCTTACGATCAATTTGGTAGCGGCATCTTCCTGAGAAACCTGAGGACCTCCATACGGCCAACCCGTTCCCAAGACCATATCTACCTGCATGCCTAAACTATCTGCGGTTTGGAGCGTATAATCCAACATCTCCATCCATTTAGGCGACAAATAATCGATAAAATTTTCTTCTTCTCCTTTTACGCCATAAATCGGAGTGATTTCTACCCCACCTATTCCGGCTTCACTTAGTTGTATTAAATTATCCCGTAGATTTTCTTTATCCACCGCATTTCCCATCCACCACCAACGCGTCCAAGGTTTTTGGGTGTTGCTCATCTCAGGAAGTCCCGAAAAGGAGCTTTGGGCAAAAGCTATGCTTCCTATCAATAATAAGTTAAGTACAAGTAATTTTTTCATCCTTAGGCTTTATGTTTTTCAATTTTTACGGCATAAATTTGAGTATCACCCTCAAAATTTGCTCTAAAAATAATCCATTTTCCGTCGGGTGAAAAATGTACGTTGGGTTCTAAATCGTAGTTATGCTTGCTCATATCTACTAATTTTTCAGAATCCAGCTCAGTGCCGTTGGGAGTAAAATGATAAATCCATTGTCCATCTTCGGCATGGGCTACTTGAGATCTATCGCCTCCATCTCCGGCAAATGTTTTCATATCGGGTGAAATGTTATAATGAATAGACCACTCGTTTCTCTCTAATTGGTAGCGCGTTTCTTCTCCTGTATGGATGTTTTTTCCGGCTAAATAAAAAGTTTCTCCTCGTGGAATTTGCAAATCGAACCAGATGGTTTGCCCATCCGGACTAAAAAATTCGTGCCCGGCAATTTCGCGATGTACGGTTCTTTTATGAATTAAAGTAGTATCACCGGTAGCTAAATTGTAGGTCCAAATACGATTTACTTTATGCCAAGGTCCTTCGTGACAATACATTAATAAATTAGGATCAACAGGAGAAAACTGCTCGTGATTGAGCCAAGCATTTTCTCGGTATAGTTTGGTCAATTTCCCGGTCTCTACGTTAATGGTCATTAAATACCGAGGCAAATGTGCTTCATAAATCAAGTTGAAGTAGTCTGACTTTTTAGGATTGTTTCTGAATAATTCAGCTTCTTCTTCGGTAGCTACGACGCCACCCAATAATTCTTCCGAAGCATTTAGCGTATTGGTCCCAACGCTTACTCCTTCCGGTAACTTTTTGATGAAATCGGTTTTTTGCGTATCAATATGCGTTGCAAAAACACTATCGTTCAAGGTATAAAATACTTTTCTCGATTTAGTTCCTACAATTTCACCACGCTTTTTCCCGGGTTGAGTAGTTATGGCTTTTTGCTCTTGTGTAGTTAAATTGATAGAATAGAGCTGATTTCCTTTCTTACTATTTTTATAAAAAACCATTAACCAATCTTTACCATTTTTAGCTTTGACAAAAGGATTATTATGAAAATAAAAACTTCGGTTATTTCCTTCGGAAGTTAACTTTTTGAGTTGATGACCGGTGGTTTTATCAATCCAAGTAGTGGGCATTTCCCCTTCTCCTGTCATTAAAACAGGAACAGTATCTTTCTCCTCTTCTGAAGTTACTGGTTGATTGATACTATTTTTTTCTTTACAAGCAGTCAAGACTGAAAATATCAACAAAAAAGTAACTAATGAATAGGTATGTAGTTTTTTGGTCATTTTAATTTTATTAATTAATAGTCGAATTTTAAAATTCTCATCTTCGTCAGGTCGAGTGAATTTCAATAACAATTGAAATTTGTATCGAGACCTTGTTTCTCATTACTTCTCGATACGATTTTATCTCAGCTAACGCTGCTATAAAATCACTCGAAGTGACAGTATTTTTATCGTCATTCCGTGCTTGACACGGAATCTCATCACGTTCTCTGTAGGATGAGATCCCGGATCAAGCCCGCCTGCCGGACGGGCAGGCTTGATAAGCAATCTCAACACATCCTAAATTAAACTATCTGTTCATTTTGTCTTGATACAAAACGAACCAAACCTGCCTGCCGGCAGGCAGGAAATCAAGGCTTACGAACACTTATCTTTTGTCCTGATTCTTGAATCTTTTTTTCTAATTCTAACTTCTATTTTCCTCAGTACCACTTTAGCTTTGACAAAATTGCTCCTTCGTTGCGATCACTCCACCGCCGTTACGCATCTCATCGCTTTTTCAGTAGATCAAGTGCAAGAGGACTTCATCTATAAAAATGAAAATTACTTTTTCTAATTCATACATGTATCCTGTGCATTCCTGTTAAGGCATTTTTTTCAAGCCTTCCCATTTTACATTCCACTTACCATTATCAGGGAATCCCGGGTTTTTCTTGGTAGTTTCATCCCAACCGGCACACATCATCGCCACAGCGGTCAATAAACCGCCATTCCCAGGCATATATAAGGTTAAGCGCTCTTCTTGGTAATTATGTCCGTTTTTTAGATAGGTATTGGTTTGTACATCCATAAATAACGCATCGATTGCTTTTTCAGGTTTTCCCAATCGGGCAGCAGCCATAGCGGTCATGGGGAAATCCCAACCCCAAGTATCTTCCCACGTCCAGATCTCCCAAACCTTATTGAACGTATTGTTCATTATTTCCTTATCGAGCATCGGCGTTACTGGAAGCATTCCGTAAGTACCCAATACCGAAGGATGATCGGTTAAATATTCAGGATTGGTATAGGAGTCGGTGGCACTTTGGGTAGCTAAATAATAATCTTCCTGAACGGGAAGCGGCGATAAGTTTTCGGCTACTTTTTTCCATTCTTCCGGTGGTGTTTCGCCTAAACGTTCTTTCCATTCTAAGGCAGTGGTTAAAGCCCAATTCCAATACGCCAATTCATAAGTGGGATTAAAAGTTTTCATTTTCGGGAAACGTTCTTGTGCTGGAATGACGCCCGGACCTAAATCGTAAGTACCATTTTCATTCAGATGCGCAAACGAAGCCATAAAATCGGCTGTAGCAAAGACACGTTCTTTATAGTTTTCTAAAGTTGCAGCAGTCGAATCGGCACGATACATCAATTCGGCATAGGTAATAAAATGCGGTTGTTGCCATACTAAAAATGCGCCGACAGAAGATGGCCCTTCATCCCCATAAGGGTCGGTCATTTTTTGCCATCTTGCTCCTTTAAAACCTTGTCGTTCCGCTAGATGTTTCGCTTTTTTAAAGACACGATTATACCAAGGCAAGCTTTTTTCTAACAATTCCGGTCTTCCCCATAATGGAAAATGAACTCCATGCCACCAGTGCATTTCTAAATGTGGTTTTCCATACCAAGAATTATAGGTTAACCCGGTTTCCTGTGGTGGAATTTCTCCGGTACACTGCAACTTGGTGAGGTATTGCGATACAACCACGCGACGTTCTAATTCCGGAGCACGTTCATCGGTACACGCAGAAAAATCAACAATTCCACCACTCTTCCAAAACTCTTCCCAACCATTTTTGCTACTTGTTTCTACAGAACTAAAATCAGTTTCTTTATTGATGGCTTTATTGGTGAACTGACAGGTAAACGAAAACTTGTTTTGCTGCGGAATTAACTCAAAATACTGATCTTCTTTTTTACTGAATTTTGCTTCTCCTTGCCAGTTAAAACCAACTTTATAGTTTAACGAATCCATTTGACGTGTGACTATGGCGTGATTTTTTTCATTTGCTGAAATTTCACTTGGGAAATCTAAATGTTCAGCTTCCCACTGTGTTCCCAAATCGGTCCAACCACCGGTAGGATAAGGAAATCGAAGTCTAATTTTTAACTGCTTGTTTTCAATCAATTCAGAATTCACTTCAACCCCAATGATATCTTCCTTTTGATCGCAAACAGTTTTGACTTCTACCGGAATTCCCTCCAGCTTAAACCTACTGGTAATTTCTCCTGTCCACACATTCAGTTCCTGTTCGATATTGGTTAGGTCTTCCGGCCGTACTTTTTCTCCATTTTTCTTCACCAAATCGAATCCTAGATTTCCTAATTGTACGCGATGCGGATTCGATCTAAAGAAATCGACAGCCTTGCTAGCTCGTTCTCCTTTCTTTTGTACCGAATAGCTCACTTTTCGACCGTATTGATCGTAATCTTCCAAGGTTTCTTCAAACTTGTAATTTTCAGTATTTGGAAAAGAATCCCAACCCCATTCCGACTCTGTTCCCAGCGGAACACCATATTGATAGGTATCTGGGAAAGTTTGCAATCCGGTAACATCGGTGGTAAACGCAAACGCACCGTTACCAACACTTAAGGAAGCGAGGGTATCCAGTTGGTTAATCTGTATGTTATTTCTAGCAATAACCGCTTGACGGTCGATTTTAGAGAATTGTTCTTGTGGCGAAGATTTCACTTCTTTTTTCTGTTCTTCAGCACAACTCAACAGCAACAAGCTGAAGCAAAGTAAGGAAATGTATTTTTTCATAAGGTAAGGGTTATTATTGGTTTTTAGTATTGGGTCATTTATAGAATTTTATCATTTTTCGTCTACTTAAAGGCGGTTGTTTTGCTTCTTTTTTCCTAATTCTGGCATCTTATTTTATGCTCTAACTAGCATTCAGATCAAATGAATTTCATTGGTTCAATCAAAATTTATATCGAAACCTTGTTCCTCATTATTTCTCGATACAATTTCATTTCCGCTAACGCTGTAATAAAATCACTCGAAGTGACACTTCTTTTTTGTCTCCTGATTCTCATTATTTAGTCTATATTCTAATTTCTATATCCTAATACTCTGGCTTCGACACAATTGCTCCTACCTCGCAATCACTCAGCCGCCGTTAAGTAGCTCATCATATTATCAGTAGGATCTGATCCTGAATCAAGCCCGCCTGCCGGACGGACGCTCAGGAAATCAAGGCTTACGATCACTATTTAAATTTATATCGAAACCTTGTTCCTTATTACTTCTCGATACGATTTCATTTCCGCTAACGCTGTAATAAAATCACTCGAAGTGACACTTCTTTTTGTCTCCTGATTCTCATTATTTAGTCTATATTCTAACTTCTATACCCTAATACTCTGGCTTCGATACAATTGCTCCTACCTCGCAATCACTCAGCCGCCGTTAAGTAGCTCATCATATTATCAGTAGGATCTGATCCTGAATCAAGCCTGCCGGACGGACGGTCAGGTTCAGGATGACGCTCTTTATAATTCCTTGCTAATCAATTTTAAAAATAAAAGAAGAAGCAGTTTCGTATTTCCCACCTTGTGAGGCGGTAAATAGATAGCTCGGCTTCCCATTTTGAAATAGAATTTGTGGGCGCTCTGCCCTGCCATAGCGATTCAAGTGCTTGGGTGCAGGAGGTTGGCTCACATATTTTTCCAATGGTTGATAACCTATTTTCGGTTTGCTCCAATGCTTGCCGTCATCAGATTCCATATACAAACCATTATCAATTCCAAAAGTTCCTAAATCACGCGCCAGCATTTTAAACTTGCCATTCTCACGCCAGACAAAAGCATCTTCACATTGTTCGTTATTTCCCATACCTGAAAAATCAATCACCGGATTGCCTTTATATTTTTGATAGGGACCTTCCAATCGATCGGCCACTGCTAATCCGTATTTCCGATTTCCTCGAATACTGAATTTTGGATGCAAATAACCTTCTGAATCAAAAGATTTGTAATACAACCAATATTTATCCTGAAATTTTAGAAAAGAAGGATTGGTCGTGCAGTGATCGTCCCAACTTCCTGCTTCCCCGGGAAATAAAAGAGGCTCATCGGGTCGTTCCCAAGGGCCATAAAGCGAATCAGCCGTAGCCAATCCAATACGCTGAGTGTCCAATTTCCCATTAGAATTGCCCATAAAAAACAACGCATATTTCCCGTCTACAAAATGAATGCTTGGGTTATGGCAAGTCGTGGCATCCCAAAACCCTTTGCCTCGCGGAGACAAAACGGTCGCTACATATTCGTAAGGCCCTTCAGGTTTTTCGGCTACTGCATGGGCTATTTCCGAAGCATGAGTCCATCCGCTCATCGACTCGCTCTTGGGCCAGCAAGAATAAAACACATGGATTTTTCCATCAGGACCTTCTATAGGACTATTGCACCACACATATTGATTTTCAAATTCCAAGGCTCTTCCTACCGGACTTAAGCGCTTTTCAAAAGAAGACAACTCCGGATCGCTATAAAGCCGTAAAATAGATTGCCAAGGCAAGCAACTCGCCATGGCTGCTAAACTGCTTTGCTGCAAAAAAGTTCTTCGTTTCATTACTTTCGTTTTAAGCTTAAGCTCATCAATCCTATCACTATATCATTAGCTCGTGCTTTAAAAATGAGGCTTTTCAACTTCTTTTTTGGGTTCAGCGGCAAGTCTAAGATCGTGGCAGCTCCCCCGTTAATTCCTTTATTCGAATAACCGTGAATGTTGTAATAATCATCAAATTCCCTCGTTATTTCTCCGGTTTTCAGATAAACACGTGGTGGTTTCGGTGCATCGGTAGTAAACGCATAACCGTCTACATAATAATCCTGTTCTATTGGCCACCAATTTTCTGGGTTTTTGAGTTCTAGAATTTCTGTAGAATCGTCCTGATAAGTGACAATAACTTCTCCGTTCACAAACCTACTTTGCATGGGGTTTGTACTCCCGGCCATCATTAAATAGGCATGGGAAGCTTTCCCGTAAAGCGGAATCGCTAGCTGTTTTGGATAAACTTCCCAATTGGATACGAAAGCAATATTTTCTTGTTTTTCTGCGGAAGGCGTTTGAAACGGAATTCCCTGCGGAGTCAATAGTTGTTGGTTTTCACCTGCTTTTTCACGTAATCCTGAATCGTCGATATGCACTTCTTTGGCAATCCACGGGTAACACCAGTTACCAATTCCGGTAGTGGGCAATTGCAAGCTAGGGCGTAAAGGTCTTGGCTCCTGATACTGATCGGTAAAAATATCGCTGACTTCACTGTTAAAAATGGAACTCAAATCAATCGTTTCAAATTTTGATTTTGTTGAAGTTCTGATATCCCAATTTTGAAAATCTAAGTCGTAAGTTTCGCTTTTTGAATCTAGCTGAATGTGATTAGTTCCTGAAACTACATAGGCTATCGGGATTTTAAATTCAGTTACTGAATTAGTTTTTAACTCAATCTTTTTTTCACTCTTTTTGGCTGAATTCAACATCACTTTTCCGGCAATACTTGCCGAAGTATTATTTCTTAGACTCAGCTGCAATTGATTGCCCGAAATTTGTTGCTCGATGACCTCTAATTTTGGTACGATTTCCATAGCTATCATTTTCCACCAACGTTGCTCGCCTTGTTGCAATTTCACAAAAAAACTTTTATTTCCTAAAGAACTATTGAGTTGAAATTCGCCTAATTTGAGATTGTAATTCTTAATGATCTTTTGCGGATCATCCATGCCAACAATTTTAGCTTCATTCAGCTTTAAGTGTAAAGTTTCTTCGGCAGCGATCTTGGAAGGTAATTCTGGATTTTCTAGGTCATTTCCGCTTTGCTTGATTTCAACTTCATAATTTTCAGCATAAGGAGCTTCAATAATTAATTTTGGAGAAGTGTAGGCTACTTTTTTCCATGTGATAGGAATTGATTTTCCATTGACCAACACTTCTTCGATTTTTTCCGAAGTAATTCCCACTTCCATTTTTAAATCTAATTCCTTGGAAAAATCTTGCTGAATTTTATAAAATTTCGAATTCCCGTTTTGCTGAAATTCAATAGCAATATTCGGGAGTTGTAAAGAAGCTTCCTTCCACTCTTTTGGAAAACCGGGAGTGATTTTTAATTCATTTTCTAAAGCATTCGGTTGAATCCCAAATAGACCTCCTACTAAACTTCGAGCGGCCATCCCGATAGGATCGGCAAAATCACGATACAGTTCCCCACGAATCGCATCGTAAAACGACAACTGCTGAAAACCGCCGGGAGAAGCACCCAAATACATACTTTCGATCAATGCGCTTTGCCATAAATCGTAAGCTTTTTCTGTATTACCGCCTTGCCAATACGCCAAGGCCATATGTAGATTTTCAGCCAGTGCTACATTATTCACCGACCAGGTATAAGGTTGCCAATTGGTGGTAGAAATCAATGATAAATCTCGATCTAAGCCTTCTGCTTTTACCGGAATATGTGGAATTTCAGTCGATACATAATTCAGCATTTGTAAAGCTTGTTTTTCTGAAGGGACACCTTCATCAATCGTATGGTAAACACTCCAAATTCCCGGTTGTTCGTGCAGGTTTTGTTCCCCTAACAAATCTTTATACTCCGCAAAAATTCCTTTTTCTTGAATCCATAATTCTTGCTGAATAGCATTCTTGATTTTTTCAGCTTCTTCTTCATAAGCTTGTGGATTCTCACCAATAATGCTCGCCAGTTTCGCGGCCATTTTGTTAGCGCTATAATTATAAGCCGAAGTATAGACCACTCCCCCACCGGAATATTGCAAGGCATCGCTCGCCCAAATAGCTGCATAAGCATCATAAAGTCCGTCGCCGTCAGTATCAAAATTTCGTTTTTCCCAAGCGAGATGACGTTTCAATGTCGGCCATAGTTCTTTAATGTATTCCACATCACCACTCCACTGAAAATGTTTCAATAACTGATCGAAAAACACCAAATTCATATCGTAATGATGAGCGACTGTATTTTTATTAGGATGACGAGAAATATATCCACGACTAAACATGGAAGTCCCTATTTTTTCTTTTTGTCGGGCAAAATGGCGGGAAGTATCGGGAACTACCGGTCCGCTTTCAGGTTCTAACACCTGTGAATTGGCGTAACTGGAAAAATGCGTTTTTGCTCGATCGTGCCAACCTAAAGGATCGGCTACATAGGCACCACGCCAAGCATTGAGATGCATTCGCCAAGCTACTGAACCATGCAAATAAGCGGGCGCTTCCCAAATACCATCGGCAGCGGTAGCTAAAGCTCCGCCCAGCGTATTTAAATACGGGTCTGGCGTTTTAAGTTGAACACGATTTGCTAATTCTTCTGCTTTTGAAAAAGCTTTTTTAAAATCTTGCTGAAGATCTTTCTGTGATTTGTTTCTAATTTGAAGCTCGTTACCAATTTCCCAATAAAGTTCAGCATTCAAATCATTGATTTTTCCGACTAAAACCGGTAATTCTTCCGCAGTAGAATTCCATAAATTGAGTGGATTTTCCAATTGATGTACATCGGCTAATTTTACTTCAGCATCAGGGAAAACGCCCGTCATCATTTTTCGGGTTTCCTTGTTTTTAGCATCCCAAGCATAATCTAACTGAAAGGTATTCTTGGTGATTTCAAAATCGTTATGCTCACAATAATCGGGTTGCAGGTAAAAAACCGATTCCGGGTCGGCACCGATATCACCATCACGATGAAATTTCTTTCCGCTGGCGCCACCATAAACCCAAATTAAATCAACTTCCGCAGGGATATTTTCAGGAATTACTTGTAGAATAAAACCTTCATCATCAGCTAAAGCGAGGATTTGTAAGTGAAGTTTTCCTCCTTGCAAGATTTCATCTTCAATGCTATATTCCATTCTTCCCGGAATGTAGGAGGTTTTGATATGATTGGCTTCAGTAATCCATTTGCTTTTTTTATCAGAAGAAATCCCTAATTGAAAATTACCGCCCATTCCCGGCATATACATCGCAAACTCCGGTAAATCCCCGGCTTCAACCCGAAAACCTGTATTGGTCCCATAAAGTGCTCGATTAAATTTTCGGTTTCCATGAACCAACTCAAAAGCGTTTCCATTAGGTTGGTAGTGGATTTCCCGAGGTTCTTGGTGCCAATAATTTTCTTGTGCCACCAGTTCCACAGAGAGAACAAGAAGCATACATAAGCTGATGTTTCTAAAAACATTCCGCATAAAAAAGCGTTTCTGAGGTTATTGAATGTATAGTGAATCTGGTAATTGTACACCCGGCGAATGCTCTATTTTCACCTTAGAATTATCGTCGGTTTGCAGGCTTACATTTTCTAAGTTCCAGTTTTTACTGTAATTAATTTGTCCCGCGGTAGCTGCTTGAATGTGCACATCTTTTAAATGGAAGTTGGTGATATAAGAATTTTCCAATCCATTCACATTAATCGCCCTTTTAGCGCCACGCACCTCAATATTATTTAGAGAAATATCTTTAAAAGTGGGGATTCCCTTCGACTTGGGTTTTACTTCTTTTAATAGTGTTCGCCAATGTTTGGGTACCGAATCAATATCGTAGCCTTCAGGTAATTTAGAGTAGCTATAGCTCGGGTTCCAATTCATCGAAACTTCAATAAAGGTACGAACGCTATCCATTTCAATGTTTTCTAAATACACATCTTCTACGGTTCCGCCTCGGGTAATGGCCGATTTTATATTTAAACCATTTTTAGTCCCTAAACCTTTAATATTAGAAGCATATACATGACGAATATCTCCGGCAGTTTCGCTTCCAATGGTAAAAAGTCCGGAACCTGCTCGGGCAATACAATCCCGAATCACCACATATTCAGTAGATTTATTCACCCGCTGACCATCCCAATCGCGACCGGCTTTTAAACAAAAATTATCGTCGTTACAATCAATATCGCAATTTTGCACTAAAATCCATTTGGAAGAATCGATATCGACGCCATCGGTACTCGGCCCGTGTCCTCCAATATTATTTCTAATGGTCACCCCATCTACCGTCACATACTTGGAATACAATACCTGAATGGTCCAAAAACCGGCTTTCTGAATATTTAACTGCTCCAAGAAAACATTTTCCGAATTCGAGATTAAAAAAGTTCGAGGGCGTTTTGCATCGTAATCTACAATCCAACGTAAGCCTTTAGGTTCGTATTCTTTGCGCAAATTCCAGTAGTAATCCCAAAAGACCTTTCCTTGTCCGTTAACTAAACCTTCCCCATCTATCTTTACATTTTTTTGGTTTCGCACATTAATTAAGGCGGCCGGCCATTTCATCTCGATTCCGGCCACACGAGTATCAATTTCAGGATAATCATTTATGTTTTCGCTCCCGCGAATTTCTACGCCCTTAGGGATTTCTAAATGCACGCCTGCTTTCACAAAAATGGAACCCGATAAATAAATTCCCGGTTGAAAACTTACTCTTCCTCCTCCCTTTTGGGCACAATCATCAATCGCTTTTTGTATGGCTTCGGTATTTAAGCTAGTAGAATCGTTCTTTACACCGTAATCGTTTACCCAGTAGGTTTGTTCTTTTATGGGAAAAGCTTTCGCTCCTACTTTAGCAATCCAATCCGGTGGAAGGTTTTTTGAGGTGGAAGTAGCAGTATTCGGAGGATTTTCCTTGCTTTTTTCTTTACAGGAAATAAGTAGTATACAAAGGATGAACATCCCTAAAAATCTATTTTTCATCAAGTCTATTGGTTTTATGCTAAGATCTTTGAATTTACCAAAATTCCTATCCTGCTCCTACCTGAATAAAAAAACCATCACCCTAATGGAGTGATGGCAAGCACAAACACAAAAACTGCTATTTACTTGACAGTTTTACTTTATGAAAATCTAAGTTTACTACTCAAATTTAAGAGGAAATCAGATAGCGGGTATCCTGTACGTTCCTGTTCTATAACTATTATTTTTTTGGCGTTTCCCTTTCCTATGGTCAAGGGGGCGGGCTATCACTACTCGCTTTTTAAAATTACTGTAGGAACAGAAATTTTAAAAGAGCTCAAACAAAGCGTTCTATCCCTAACGCAGATTAATTTAAGTAATCTTTTTCTTCTGCACTACCCGACTAAAAACCAAATATAAAAATCCACAGCAAAGCCAAGCGGGAAGGGTAAGAAAGGATAAAAATACATCAAACTGAACCGAAATAAAGTAGAAGATGCCAAAGCTAATCACCCAAGCCCAAAAGACCGCCTGATTAAATTTGGTTCCCGACTTTTCGGCATAGAAGGATTGGATACCGAATTTCTTACCGAAGAAGTATTCAAAGACAATAATGGCTCCGATGGGTGCTAGAATGAATCCGTAGAGTGCCACAAAACCTAATAATTTCATCGCAAAGGCAGGAAACAATCCGGCGATAGTGGCTACTGTTCCGGCGATAATAGTGACCCAAGCGGTAGAAACTTTTGGAATAATCGCCTGAAAAGCCAATCCGGCTCGGTAAATCGTGGGGTTGGCCGTGGTCCATCCCGCTAAAACTACTGCGATAATCCCGAAGACGCCAATTGCATTATAGGCTAAAGGTCCTGGAGCTACCGAAGGTGCTTCGCCACCCGCTAAAATTGACTGGGCTTCCGGTGATTTTAAATACACCGCGTATAATAATGCGGCGGAAATCCACGCAATGTAGTGACCAATATAAATTCCTGCAGCGGTGGTCCAGCCTGCTCGTGCTTTTTTAGCAAATCGAAACACCGAAAGATCTGACATCCCGATATGCATTGCGGCATTGGCAAACCAAGACCAAAGGAAAACGTGCCAGAACGTATATTTTATTTGTCCGGGAAAAGGTTCACTTCCTTCTCCCCAGATATTCCAAAAATCAGAAAAACTATGAACGTCTAAATTGACTATAGAAACCACTCCGCAAAGCACAAAAGCAAGTACGATAATCGGACTCATCCAATTGGCAGCTTTTGCCACCGTGCTATACCCTTTTGCTGCGATGATAGAAATTACCGCGCCAATCGCCAATACAATAATCACCCAAGTAGCACTATTGGGCATGGTATCGGTTAACTTTGGCATTTCCATATTAAAAGGAACGCCAACAGCTGTAGCAGAAACGGTAATCATTGCCCCGGCCAGAAAACAAAATAATATTCCATTTGCCAGATTATAACCCGTCACCAATTGCTTTCCGCAGATTTTTTCGAGATGGTAATACAGCGTATATCTAAATTTTGTTCCGATTTCTGCGGTTAAAAAACGCCAGCTTAACACGGCCATTAAATTCCCTAAAAGCAGGCCAATAATTAAGTCAAAAGCACTCACTCCGGTGGTAAGGAATAAGGGACCTATCACAAATTCAGTTCCTGCAGCGTGTTCCCCGGCGTACATTCCTAAAAAGCTTTTCCAACTTTTTAACTTGGATTCCGGTACACGTGCGCGTTCAAATTCTCCTGAAACTTCCGCTTCAATAACTTCTTGCTCTATTTGTGCCTGACTCATTGGTTTTTCATTTAAGCTTTTTGGTACTAATAATAATCTTTTTCTATTTATTTACCCTAAGACTTCAATTGTTTTAGTTGAAGTTGTGAGTTTTTCATTCTGTTGTAATTCCGAATCTCATTATATTCTCAGCTTGAGGAGATTCCGGATCAAGCCAGCCTGTTCAGTATGACGCTTGTCCTGATTCTTGGGTTTATATTCTATTTATTCAGCATCACTTTGGCTTCGATACAATTGCTCCTATGTCGCAATCACTCAGCCGCCGCTTTGACTTCTTGATTCTTGTTCATTCTCTATTTTCTAACTTCTCAATTCTAACTTCCTACCTTTTCATTCCACTCTGGCTTCGGTACCATTGCTCCTGCGTTGCAATCACTCAGCCACCGCTTTGACGTCTTGGTTCTTGGTTCCTGATTCTTATTTCTCGTCTATTCTCTATGTTCTCAATTCTTGTCAGGTCGAGTGAATTTCAATAATCATTGAAATTTGTATCGAGACCTTGTTTCTTATTACTTCTCGATACGATTTTATCTCTGCTAACGCTGCCATAAAATCACTCGAAGTGACACTTCTTGATTCTTGTTCATTCTCTATTTTCTAACTTCTCAATTCTAACTTCCTACCTTTTCATTCCACTTTGGCTTCGGTACCATTGCTCCTATGTCGCAATCACTCAGCCGCCGCTTTGACGTCTTGGTTCTTGATTCTATGTTTCTATGTTCTAATATCTAGCGTCTATTTTCTAATACCTAACTACTAGTAACTATTCTTTCACCAGATACTTCGGTAAATCGGTTACTTTCTCACAGCAAACCTGTTCTAAGACTTGTTGTAATTGCATTTTTAGCATCGCAATGGTATGATCGCCGCCTTCTTCGCCTAAAGCGCCTACGCCATACATAAACGATCGGCCCAAGAAACTGAAATCGGCACCACTGCTCATTACCCTAGCGATATCAGGACCGGAACGTATGCCACTGTCCATCATTACCGTGATGCGGTCTTTATATTTTTCAGCGATATGCGAAAGTGGTTTGATGGTCGATTCCCCGGCGTCTAATTGTCGGCCACCGTGATTGGAAACGATAATTCCGTCGAAACCTAATCGAATGGCTTCTTCTGCGTCTTCATCAGAAACTACGCCTTTTAAAACCAGTTTTCCTTTCCATAAATCACGTAATGGTTTGATTTTTTCTTCATTTAACCGACCGGAAAAAGTGGCATTCATCCAAGCGCCTAGCTGTTTAATGCTCATGCCCTTATCCATGTATTTTTTCATCGTGGCAAAATTGGGTGCGCCATGCTTTAAAGTTTGCATTGCCCAGGCCGGTTTTCCCATCACTTGTAATACATTCCTAAAATTCATTTGCGGTGGCATCGCCAAGCCGTTTCTAATTTCTTTAGGACGATACCCAAAGGTGGGTACATCACACAAAATCACCAACACCGGTACTTCAGCGGCTTCTGCACGTTTTAAAATATCATCGCGCAACCAATCTTCCGTGGGATGATAAAGCTGAAACCAAGCGCGACCTTCGGTGAGTTCACTGGCACGCTCAATACTGGTGGTTGTTACCGTACTTAAGATAAACGGAATGTTATGCTTTAAAGAGGCTTTGGCTAAAATTTCCGGAGCGTTGGGCCACATCAAACCTTGCAATCCGATGGGGGAAATGCCAAAAGGCGCATCGTATTTTAGTCCGAATAATTCGGTTTCTAATCTTGAATTACTGTAATTTTTCAGGTATCGGGGTTTTAGCTGAATTTCCCTGATTTCATCAGTATTTCTTTTTATGTTGATGTTTTCGTTACAGCCTCCGTCTAAGTATTCAAACGCAAAACGCGGCATACGCTTTCGGGCACGCTCCCGAAGCGATTCTATAGAGGGATATTCGGTGTTAAATGGAAAGGCCATTGTTTTGTTTTAATTGACTGTTTACGGTTAATAGCTTGGTTTTATAGTTATAGCTTTATATTCTAGTTTCTACTTTCTTTTTAGGTCGAGAGAATTTCAATGATCATTGAAATTTGTATCGAGACCTCGTTTCTCACTACTTCTCGATACTATTTTATTTCCGCTATCGCTATAATAAAATCACTCGAAGTGACAATTTTTGTTTCTTGTTGATTCTCTATTTTCTAACTTCCTACTTTTTCATTCCACTCTGGCTTCGATACCATTGCTCCTATGTCGCAATCACTCAGCCGCCGTTAAGGATTTCATCACGTTCTTAACTGGATGAGATCCCGGATCAAGCCCCGGCATGGCGCTTGTCTTGGTTATTGTTTCCTGTTTCTTGTTTAGTCTATGTCTATATTCTAATTTCTATTTTCTAAGCGCTCAATTCTCACTACTTATAACTACTTCGTCAGCAAGAGTGGAACTAACTTCTTCATTCGGTAGTTTTCTTTTAAAAATTTCGAATCTACCTTTTTATTGGAAATCACCATCGCAGCTCCTAAGGCCGAACCTAAAGGGGAATGTGTTGATAATACTTTAAATTCACTAAAATGATGGGCCATTAATTTCATAAATACATCGTTGTCGGTAAATCCACCGTCGATATATATTTTGTTGATGGGGGAGTTTCCAATCGCATTTCGAATGGTATGGATTTGTAATTCCATCAACTCGATCATTAATTGATGATAGGCTTCTTCAAACGTGGCAAAAGGTTTCAAATCGGTTTGATGCAATTCTTTACGTTTTAGTGAAATTCCTTCAAATTTGAAATAAATCGAAGGTTTTTCAATCAGGCGTAAATACAAATCTTGGTCAAACTGAACTTCGCGATGATAGCCATATTCTTTCCCATAGTATTCGCCTAATTTTTCGACCTGAATCCGGTATTCATTTCCCATAAAAAAGCGGGATGCTTTTACGCGTTTTCCATCTACACGCAAGTAATTCAAGCAATTATTCTTGATGTCTTCTTCGCCTAGACTTTCTTCATTAAAAGGATTTAGCGAAATACTCCAAGTTCCTGTTGAAAGCAGTAAAAAGGGCTTCTTTTTACTCAAAATGTAAGGTAATAATGCCGAAGAACTATCGTGAATCCCAACGCCAATTTTTATCTTTTCGCCTTTATAAGAAGTATTAATGCTACTGGCTGTGGGTACAATGGGAGCCAATAACTGATCAAAACCTTCCTCATATACCCAATTATGGTAATCTTCCTTCTCATAATCCCATAAATTGGTATGGCAGCCTATCGACGTGTATTCACTCACCGGAATTCCGGTAAATAAAAATGACAAATATTGTGGTAAATGAAGCGTGTACCTGATTTTTTTAAAAATCTCCGGGTATTTTTTCTTCAACCAAAATAATTGCAAGCCAGAATTCAACATTCCCGATTGTGGCGAAGCTGTTTCTACAGCAATCTTTAATTCATCGCCATAGTTTGCGTAAAACTCATCGGTAATTTCCGGCTCAATCGATTTCGTGTAGTTGTATAAAGGCGTCAACACATTGCCGTGATGATCTAAATGCACCAAACTGGCTCCATACGTTGAAAAGTTAATCGACTTCACTTCGTACTGCTCACTTTCCAAAACCGAATGAAAGGTATCTTTGATCCATTGCTGTAAGAGCGTGATATCTTCGGTGGGATAACCGTCTTCATCTACCGTAAGGGGTAAACGTGTGTAATCCCGAAATACCTCTTGGTAATGCTTATCGAACAGGAAAAATTTCTTGTTGGTTTTCCCAATATCAAAAACGGCAGTTACTTTCTTTTTATTCATCTCGACAATCGAGAGTTTACGGTTTCGTATTATTTTAATAGTAAACTATTCGAAACCAAATTATTATCATATACCCCTGTGGACTTTCCCAGGGAATCGTTTTATTTTTTGGCGCGACCTTTTTTAGAAGTTAGACTTTTTCTTTTGTCATTCATTCCTCTCATCACGTTCTCAGCTGGATGAGATCCTGAAAAAAGCCCGCCTGCCGGACGGGCAGGTCCGGGATGACGATTGTCTTGTTTCCTGATTCTAGAGTTTATTCTCTATATTCTAGTTTCTAGACTCTAAAAACTTATTCTCATTACTTCTAGATACTATTTTATTTCCGCTATCGCTTCAATAAAATCACTCGAAG
>CEOS01105346.1_pt1 | contig 24278 bp, 46 predicted proteins | sample 530601 | NCBI WGS metagenome assembly CEOS01 (sample SAMEA2620666, study PRJEB7988) | marine metagenome | biome: marine biome (ENVO:00000447); feature: mesopelagic zone (ENVO:00000213); material: "saline water (ENVO:00002010), including plankton (ENVO:xxxxxxxx)" | depth 1000 m
TTAAAACCTGATGCAGCAGCTAAAGGTGCAACTTCAGACAAGGATCTGGAAAGTTCGTCAAAGGTAGTTTTACCCAGGCGCACCGTGTTAAACATAATATCTGCCACCTTATCCGCTTCGGTTGCTTCTAATTTGAAAGCATTTAGCACGGTGGTAATACCATCAGCAGCCGTTGCGGTATCAGTTACACCAGCTGTTGCAGCTTTGGCAGCCGTTTCTAGTAGTTCTAATCCAGCAGCGCCATCATATCCAGCAGAAACAATTTGATAATAGGCTTTAGCCAGTTTCACCGGTGCATCGGGGCTTATCTTAGACAAGGCAAAAACTGCGCTTGAAATACCTTCGAAATCTTCTTGAGTAGCCTTAGAAATGGTTTGCACTTCCTTCATGGCATGCTCAAACTCATTCATCATAGTATAAGCATCATGCGCAATCTTCGCAAATGCGGTTGCAGCGCCTATCGATAATGCCGCAAAAGGGCTTATTTTGGATATTGTAGAAGCCATTCCTTGGACTAATCCAATAGCATCTAAAGTGCCTTGTTTAAGTCCACTGTTATCTATTCCTGAAGCAAAAAATAAGCTCCCTGTACCACGTACTGCCATTACTAAGGGTTTTCCCGCAATGTAGTTTGAGGGTCTAGGGAAAATCGGTAAATTGGGCGCGTATATGCGTAGCTGCCACTAATGTATCAACTCCAATTTTTAGAAAAGAAATCCAAGAACTTTCCGACTGCTTTAAAGCTGGCTCGGCAAATTGGATGTACTTTTGAAGATGGTGTGGTGACGATTCAAATTGAAAATGTCCTGGAAGGGTATCGGTATATTCGTCAGCTCTTTTCTTATGTGCAAAATTGGCGCGGTACCTCTGCAACTTACAACGGATTTCCTGTACAACCCTATCGTTTTTTATTGGAAGCTGAATGGATCGGGCAATGCTATGATGAACGATTAATCGATCAGGATTGCGGTACTGGTTTTGGATGCAGAAGATTAAATATTGAATATCATATTAACCGCCCTTATTTCAAAAAAGATAAATACTGGTATAATTACGGTCGTTGGGAAGGTAAACGTTGGATCATCGATAAAAAGAAAATCTTCAGCTTACTTATAGATTACGCGACCAAAAAAGCAATTATCGAATGTCCGTTATTTGATGAAACCCGGCTATTACACCGGGTGAATAATTTACCTGACTATTTAGTTGATGATGGGGTGCTTTGGGAAACGGTTTTTGAAGAACGTTTTTTACATGGGGAAATAGTTCAAATCCCTCATAATATTAAACATCGCTATCCTGATCGGTTGAAGGGGAAGCCTTTGGCGTGTTGGTTTTGAGGTGGCAATTTTTTGAGTTTAAATGATCGATAACCTCAATAACACCAAGAAATGCAGCTTCTATTAATTTTTCACTAGAATGAAGCGAAAAACGGTTAAATCGCACCATAAAAATTCCATCACCTCCAAGCATTCCAAAAGTTCTAGGATAGCAAGTGTCGTTGCTTCCGTCTGTAAACTTTAGTTTACATATTTTCTCAATAACTGGCATTAACCAATCCCAACTATCTAAAAATTCTAGTTTAGTCGTTTCTTCCTCTATCCATACAGTATTTTCAGAATCTTGAATATTATAAATTGGATATAGATTAGGAACTTTAACAAGATTGTTTTCTGTTTCCCAACCCATAAATTTAGCGATCCTATCTTGCTTTTTTAAAAGTATATTTCTCATAATCTTAATAATAACTTTCTATTTCATTAATATTTCCATCGTCAACACCGACTTCATTATCTGTGTTAAGGATAACATGACTTTTAAAATCGCAATCCATGCATTTTACTTCGTCGCTATCGCCTACATAAGGGTTTTCACCGTTATGAATTTCTTGCTTATCTGTTAACACTAACAAATCATCGCCACAGTTAGGGCATTCAATGCCTAAGTAATACCAGGTTTTCATTGGTTTGTGATTTAAGGTAATTTAATATTTGCGGGCGAATAACTGAATTTTTCACCAGGGAATATCTTGTTTCCTAACTTATCAAGTCTTTCAACCATTCTATCATATAGTTTCATTCCTTTTTGAGTGTACATAAAACTAACAGATCCATCAAAATCAATTTGATCTTCGTATTCAGCAGGTCTAGTTAATCCTTTTCTGTCCGTAAAATCTTCTAGGAATTCATCGATCACATCAGATGCCACCAACTCCCAATCGTATGGAGTTTTTATGCTTATAGAGTTTCTGAATTTCATTGTTTTAGTTTTAAGGTGTTGATATATAACCAGTATCAAAAGTGTTTTGTATAATGTTGCAAACTCGCCTCAACTCATTTTCTATTTGTTGGTGTTTAATTTGATCCATTTGGAAGTTATGTTGACCGCAAAACTTAGATTTCTGAAAGTGGTTATCTTCCATTATTCTAATCTCCTTTATAGCTTTAATAGCTTTTTCTTTGGCGTAGTCCTCAATTAGTTTTTCTCCTTCTTGTATTGAATTTTTAGCCTGGCCGTTTGTAGCTGGCTTATAAAATATTTCTTCCGATATTTGTTTAGCTGTTTTACTCATTGGTTTTAATTTTAATCCATCCGTATTCGATTTGATCTTCAACACTTAGTCCATTATATGGTAAAGCGTAGCCTTTTGAGCGTAGGTAGTCAAAAACAGGTATGTAATTAAGTATGCTATCATAATCTTCATCACTTGAATCAACTGCTTCTTCTGGTATTCCAAAATCACCGAAAATAATTTGTTTACCTGCTTTTACCCTATCAGCATGTAGAGGACTCCAATTAGCTATTTTAGCAACCTTAATAGCATCTTCATCTGTTATATCTGAAAGGCTTTTTAGTTCTAAAAAAGAATACATTATGCCTTTTTGAATGTTTTGATGATTTAACCTTCGAAAAGTAAAGGGCTTGTCAACAGGTATTCCTGTTAGAATCTTTTGATCCCAATACTGAGCGAAAAACTTTGCTTTGTTTTTTAAATTATTCTTCATCGCTTTATATTGATTTGATTAGTTTTCCAGACGTTTTATAAGGGTGCACTTCGCTATATAATTCGCATGGTGCTTGCATTCTAAATTCTTCCCTAAGTTTTTTGATCTCAGTAATAAGCTTATCCCTTTGCTCTAATAGTTCAGAAGGTAAAAGATCTGTTTTTCTGGAAGTTTCAAAAGCATCTAAAATCAATTTGGCGTTTTCTTCCCCCATTTCTTTAGGCGCTGGATATGGCAATTCATTATTTATAGTTGCCAATAAATATGAACCCCCGATATAATCGCCTCTTAAATACTTGCCTTCATACAATCTATATTTACTATTTGTAATTCCTAATCTGCTTTTCATAGTCCTAGTTGTTTGATTGCTGCTTGGGTTAAAGACGCTTTTGTGTAGACCATTTCTTCTATAGTTCTACCTTCTATCATCCATACAGATTTCCATTTTTTACTATTCATTAACACCCCTTCAGGAGTCTGTTCAAAATCTTTAGTTTCAAAACCTTCAAACAAAACTTTTTCTTTGGCTTCATCCCAATCTATACAAGCGTTTGCATAATTATTATAACCATCTGGTGTAAGTACGTTACATGCATATTCATGGCTATACTCGTCGAAATCTGATTGATTAGGCTCTTCCAAAACATTGCCATTTTCATCACAAGGAATAAACATTTCAAGTTTTAAAGGTTGTTTTAGGAATTCAGCATAACGGATAATTAATTTGCTATACTTTTCAAATTCTAAAGACCAATTTGTTTTGTGTAAATTTTTGTCTTTTGGAGCTTCTTCGCTTTGCTCCAAAACAAAATCTGTCATTGATATTAGTTTCATGATGATATTAATTGTTGAATTTAAGAGAGGGACACACGCGTCCCTCTGTGGGTTATTTTAAAAGTTCTTTATTTTGGTGAATGTTGCCGATTACTTCCATTTCATTCCAACCCCAAGAACAAATAAAATTGGCATTTCCTGAAATTGGATACGCAGCAACAACCCCTTCTTTTAAATTAAATCTTATAACACATTTTTCTTCATCTTTAAAAACGATATCCCCTTCGTAAATATCTTTTCCATTTTTATCCTGTCGTCCTGTGAATTGCTCCAATATGTAATCTTTAGGTTCGACATAAACCCAATCTTCACCAGATAACACGCTTAATACATTTTCGTATTTATCATCGGTAGTTCTAACACATTCCCCATCATATTCAAAACCGTTTTCGTAGCTTCCTAAATTTTTTTCAAATTCTTGTAATCCTAAACCTATCATGTCCGGATATACTGTTACGTTTTCAAGCATTGTTTTGCAAGATGGAAGCCAAGCTCTAAACTTTATTTCTCTACTCATCATTAAATCTTTTAAGTTTCTTTAAAATATTATCCTTTTGGGTTTGGAAGAAATCGACATTTTTACGGGCGTATTCGCCTTCATTAATTCGTTTCTGCCAATGGTACAATGCATTTTGAACGTAAGGTAATCTGCATCTTAGCTGCTCTTCTTTTTCTTCTAGAATGGGTTGTTGGAAGGGTTTCACGATAAAGTATTTTTATCAATTGCTAATCCTTTTTCTATAAGTCCGAATACGTCGAAGTGCCATTCAAGTAATTTATTTATCAATCCATAAGGAAGATATTTAATCATGTGTTTTTCATAGTCGCTATTACCTAATCTAGCTTTTATGTAACTTTCAAAATCAGTATCAACAAAATAATCATCTTCATCCTCTGATACTAAATAATCTAATGGAATAAACATTTCTCCATTATGCTCAATCTTTTTTGTAAGGTCGCTTAATGGTCTTAGGATGGGTTTTATATCTTCTATCTCAAAAAAATTAAGTGTAAATACATCTAATTCTTTATGGTTAAAACCTCCCATATGACCCAATGATCTATACAAGGTTTCGATCTGAACCGCATAAGGTAAATAAGGCGCTAAGTGTTTTAATTCTAGTTCCATCACTTCAAAAAGATTATAGCGGTTTGCTCGGTGTAGTCTATTTGCTCAATCGAATGAACCTCGTAACGACTTCCATTGATTTTAATGATCCATCCCTCTTTTGGGAACTCTGGAATAGTTAATCGGAACTTTGCTATCCCTTGCTGTTCTTCTGATAAGAACTTTACGTCAAATACTAATGGTGTGTAACTCATAATTGTGATGTGATATTAATTGTTGATGGTTCAAATGTATCAATTAGTTATTACATATACAAATAAATTGTAATATGTTTTTGAATTTAAAAGCGTATATTTGTAGAAATCAAATAATACGTATGTTTGTATTTGTGCTAAGAGTTCAGGAAATAGTAGACAAACAAGGTCAGACAATGGAGTGGTTAGCTGGAAAGCTTAACATTACTCGTCCATCATTATATTCTCGATTAAAAACAGGAAAAATAAAGGCTATTGAGGAAATTGCGAATGTTCTAAATGTTCCTATTCATGAACTTATTGAAGCTCCAAAAGGATATGGGCATTTCTACGTAGATGGAGAATGGCACGGAATACGTAAAAAATAAAAATCAACGATACCTCTTAAAATTTAACTATGAATGATAATAAACTAAATGAACTATTAAATAACCCATCTTTTGAAATTGACTTAACAGCTGTAATATTCGAAAATTACAAGTTATCAATGATAAATAATGAGTATTTAAAAACAATTTTAGAACTTCAAGCTGAAATTAGAGAAATTGCAAAAGGAAGAGTTAAGTCTGATTATGATGATGAATTGATTAGCAAAGTAGAAAAAATGGAGAAAATAATCTACGACTGTGCTAATGAAAATCTAACAGAAGATTTAAATAAAAAATTTATCAAGAAATAACCTATTTCTTCCCTCCCGAATGCTTACTAACTAAATCAAAGAATTCAACGGGCTTATCCGGATCTTGCTTTTCATCCTTTTTCTTATCGGTTTTCGTCTGCGGAATAGAAGCGTTTAGAAAGATTAAATTTTGATACGATCGCTTCCATACAATTTCATCCCAACTATAATTATAATAATGGGAAATAGAACCTATGAATCGGTGGGGGTTGAATCGTTCCGGCTTATCTTCCTCATCATCATTGGATTGGTCTGGCTTGCAATCTGGAAAGAGTGCAAAAAAAAATCCGACTGGCTTTTGATGGCCGTTTCTTTGAAGATCATAAAGATCTCTTTGGTAGTCGCATTGGCAAGTAAGAACTTTTCGTACCACTCCGGGTAATCATCTTGTCTATTCCAGGAGATCCGGCAAATGACTTTTACCATGATATTAGCATAAGGCAATACATCATTTAAAGTCAGTTCTTTTTGCTCGTTCAAAATATCTTCTGGTACCTCCTGTAATAATTCTGAACACATCGCCAAAGCACCCAAACAAGGCGGCTTTACCACAAAATCAATCTCTTTTTTGTCTTTTAAATTCTCTGGAAGCATCGAATTGTCTTCTACTTCTACGTGAAAGGTAGAAGGCTTCTCAATCATTGCTTGTATTAACTTTTGCTGATCGTTCATAGGTAAGATTTAAAAAAAGCCGTTATTCATCACGATAACGGCTTTTCAACAATTAATTTAATCATGAGCAATTAAACCACATCTTCAAACCCTAAGATGTAAGGGTTTCCTTTTTCACCTGCGGCACTCTCTGGTGTATTAGCGGTAAATACCACTTCTACTGCTGGAAGTCCGTTTTTAGTGGCTGTTCCTTGATCTCTTGCGTTTGCTTTTGCATAAGGCATTTTGAATACAGCGCGTTTACCGTTAATTTCCTTACTCACAAATTTAAAAGAACCATAAATAGAAGGTTTACTGGCTGGTGCCATATAGTTTCCTTCGTCTTCTCCATCGTCTACGGTTCCCACTTTACCGCCCATAAGCATTACGCGCTCCTCTGGACTTAGCCCATAAAAACGAACGGTTATTGTTGTTGGGTCGACCGTAACGTCTACCGTTAGATAATTATATTGATCTTCAGTAGAAATATTTTCTACTGTAGAATTTGCGCCTTCTATGGTTAGCGAGCCTAATTCTATGTCGCTAAATTCTGTTAACTCTGTACCCATTACACCATCACCGGCAGGGCCAAAATAAACAGATTTAACACCTAATACGTTATTGTACTTTGCCATTGCTTACAATGTTTGATATTCAAATCTTATATTCTGATAACTCATCCCGTCTCTGTCCTGATCTTCGAAAGGCCCTTTCTCATCATCTACCTGAAAATGAAAAGTTCCATTTGCTGTAACTTTTGTCACATCGTCCAGAAGTGGAAGTATAATGTCTAGTCGTTCTTTGAAACCTGCACCATCGGGCAATTGCTCCCCAATGTTAGGACCATAAATGTTTACGTTGCCAAAGCCATTTTGTAAGTACTGGTTTGGATTGTTGATCGTATTAATCACAATGAACCATCCTTGTAACTTTGCCGAAGCTTTATTCAAGTACACTTTGTCAAGCTCTGGAATATTCAGAACCTCATATAAGGCTAGTAATATGTTATAACTTGATTGCACCCAATAAATCTTTGATATCGTTACTATTTGGAGCTGAACCGGTAATTACATCGTAACCCATGCTTTCTACAGCTGCAGCATAACTCATGCCAGCCACTCCGATAAGCACTAAACCTCTTGGATATTGATCTGAAACCTCATCAACAAAGTTTAATCCGGCTGTTACACCGTCTTTTCCATCTTCGTCGCCTTGGTTAGCAGCTTTAAAATTCCTGTCAATAATGCGCCCATCGTCAAGAATCACATAGCCAATAGAAGCACGTAAATTACCTGTATCGTCTATATAGGTTTTTGTTGCTCTCGCTTTATTCACAAATTCTTCACCAGCATACTGCAACGCTTCGATTGTCTTCGCTTTAGCATTATCGACCTGATCTTGCAAATATTCGCGAACCTGATTAAGTGAAAACATTGCTTTTAATCCAGCCATAACTCACAATGTATTTGATAAGGCCATCCTTTTACAATATCTATCGAGCGCCCAAAGATTTTAAGCTTTTTGCCGTCCAGATAATGAGGATCTGGTTTTAATACATCCAGCTTTTCACAATAGAATTTTGCACTGTACTGAATGCCTCCCCCTCCACCTGGTCGAGTGTTTGGCTCATACCTTCCTTTTACTTCAATCTCCTGAGTTGTTTTGGTTGGTATTGGGCCATCACTAAGCGTTTCAATCTCGATTACGGCCGTATGTGGATAACGTTGTATCATAGCTTTACCCTTTTTATAACAGGAATTCCGCTATTGTACTTATCATCGCCCCATTTCTCGTAAATATTATTGGCTTGATCCCTCAAAGAACTTAGATTGTACTTAATAGAAAGTGAACCTTCCGAAAATTCAGGCATAATCGTAATGCGCATATAGATATCAGCTTCCACTAATTCAATGCTTTTGTCATTACTATAATCAGCCTGGGGATCCACTCCCCGGGCTGTCATTATAGCGTTTTTTATGCCCTGACTAACTTCAGGTACGATTTCGTTAAGCCAATCGTTATTTGTCATGCTTATGCTGGTTCTTCAAGATGTTTCTTGAATTCAGTTACACCGGCTTCAGAAAGCTTGTTGATCTTACCTGTAATAGTAGAATCAGCTTGATCTGCAGTAGTATTTGCAACTTCACCGGTGGCATTCAATCCAGCTGCCACAGACTCTTTGGTATAGCTGGTACCTTCGTAGCTGTACAAGTCATCACCTTCAGTTTGCGCATCTTCGGAAGCATCGGCCTCTTCAGAGTTGATGTAGAAGAAAGATTCTACATTCTGAAGAACTGGGAAGACAATTGCCTCAACACCTGTTGCGTGACTAACAGGGTCAGTTGCACCCCACTCTTTTACAAGAATGTAATCATTTGCTTTGGAGTACTGAACATCTTCCACTGGGAATTCTTCCTCTGCAAGAGTAGAATAAACCAAAGATCCGATATTGGTCCCTGTGGTTAACACTACCATATCCTTAGTCCATCCCTCTGTAACGATGCGTTGTTTGTTCTTTTGATGAACAAAAGTCCTTTCCACAACAATAAGATTCATCTTTAGAGTCTTGGAAAAAAGAGCTCTAATCTGATCTTCGTCAAGTGTCGGAATGTTCGGATTATCTCCTGAGAAATTGTTGTTCCAGGCAAATTGCGCTTTAATCTGATTGTTGTCTAACAGATTATCTAATGTGTCAGCACCCATCCAGATGGTGTTAGGATATTCCCCTTTTGCTCTAGCTGCCTTTTTAATCCTTTTAAGATCAGAAAGGGGCTTAGATGCTGGATCACTCCATTTAGCTGTTACCCCAAATTGGTTGCTTTCGGGAATGTCGTAGCTAGCCCTTACTGCTGGACCGGTATTGTTTTCTCCAGGAATAAGCATTGTTCCGCCAGAAAAACCTACATACATAGATTCTTCAATTAGCTCTTTAATTCCGAATATTCCATTTTCAGAATCGTTGAATACCTTACGAGCAAGTTCCATTTTCCTTCCCGGATCTCTCCTAAGAATTCTAAGAGTGTTCATTTGTTTTTCGTCCAAAATGAACTTCATACCCATTTTAGGCACTTCTCCTGAAGCACTTTTAATGGTCGCTCTCGACTTCACAGGAAGTGGAGAATCATACGCTACGTAATCAGCCGTAATCCGGGTGTAATTACCACTAACAGAGCTATAGGTCATATCCGCACTATACTCAGGCGTTAAGTAACGTTCATGATCGTAATTGGGAGCATCTTTGGAACCATTTACTTTCTCATATTGAGCAAGCACAACGCCTTCCATATACTCATCAATCAGATCTTTAAATATTGATACTGCCATTAGTAGTCTGGTTGATTATAGATTCCCAACGCCTGTAAAGCATCCAGGGAAGCTTGGTTAAACTTATACTTTACCACTTCGTTGTTGATGTAGCCCCCAGTCATAACACCGGTGGAAGGCTTAGCTGTTCTAGTAGTAGAACGTACAACCCCAACGAGTAAAGTTCCTTTTGTGCCGTCAACAGGTTGCGGCTTGAATTCGCCATCTTCACGAATTACACCGTGACCTTCAAAAATAAATTTATCCGGAAAGCCTTCTGCATTTAGAACAGCTCCTCCTTCAAGGCCGTGAATGTATTTCTTGATAGCTACGCCGTCGATGCCTTCGGAATACTCCTTTTGATCTTCAACGCTTAAATCTAATACTGCCATAGTATAGGTTTTAGATTATTAGCCTACGATTTTTGCAATGTCCTCTTTCGATGGTTTTTTCGCCCCACCGTTGTTAGGAACTGGCAAACGTCTTGTCCGTGGATTGGCTGGCTCCGTTGTTTCTAGTGAAACCCCGTCTTCTTTCACTTTTTCAGAGAGTTTTTCAAGCTGCTCTTTAAAGTCTTTTTCCAAATCCATTTCGTGAACATATACGCCAGGTATTTTGTTTTCTTTCAAGAAGTCTCTCGCGTCCTGCTTTTTTTGCTCAACAGTTTGTTGCTGTTCTTTCGCTTTAAAGCCTTGTATTTCTTCACCCATCTTTTTCATTTGGGCTAAAATTGCTTTCATAGCAGGATCTTTAGTTTCGATTTCCTCCTCTTCTTCCGGTTCTTCTTTCTCAACGAAATTGAATTTCTTTTTCAAGTTGTCCTCACGAGTTTGAGCGGCTTTTCCAAGTCGCTTGTCATAATCACTCTGAACCCCTTTAATCTTAAGAGCTTCGTCAAGATTTGTTGGTATTGCGAGGTCTTTAAATCCCTCAATTTGATCGGGTTTGATACCGAATGATTCAAGCGCCTTAGCCGTGTCCTCATCTTCGAGTGCTACACCAAGTTTCTTGATAAATTCTTCAAATTTCATCGTACGATTGTTTTGTTCGTTATTTGATTGATTGCTAAGATATAGGTAGATGTAGGGTTTAGAATGGTAATTCGTATTGTACGTGCGTAGATGTCACTAACTTTCTTTTGTTGAACTGTGTAAAATCTTTTACAGCCGTTCTTTTTTTGATGGAAAACATACTGGCCGCATCACTAATTGCGGTTTGGTAATCGTAATTATGGTCCAGCTTTCTTTGCTTCATGTACATGCCTATCCATTTCTTTCTTCTTTCCAAAAGTCTTGTGTCTCTATTCATTTAAGTATCGCATTATACGATCTTCACTGATATGTAAATAGAATTCAGAAAGATCATTGATTAATAAATGATAGCTTGCCTGGTGAGTTTTGATATACCAGTCAATAAATAGTTTTCGGTTGTTTTCTGGATTGGTGCCATAGATCTCAAAGAAAGCTTTGCGGGTTTGCTCAATCTTGTATAAATTCAATTCGGTGAGGCTTTCTCTAAGGTTTACCGTAATATCTTCCACATCGATAACTTTTTCATAAGTCACAGGTGTAGTCATTAAGGCTTTGGATTTGCCTTTTTGAGGTGGGTTATTGCCGGTATAAAGTTCTTCTCTATACCAGTCTAGCTTTTTACCGCCTTGCTCTCTCTCATATTTTACTTTGTATATTTTCATTCGGTGTGATGATCCCGGATTTAGTGATTGTAAAATTATCTTTAAGGAAATACGGTTTTGATTTCCAATTGTTGATCTTATCAGCATTGGCATTTAAGTAGTCCAATGCATTTTTCGGTACTGATTTAACTAAGTGGCGTTGGTCGATTGATCCACCGGATAAATACTCTTTGAATTTTTCTCTTGGGAGTAGCAAAGAATCGCTGATACACAAACAGTTTGGATGAAAACCAGTGAATTTAAACTCTTTAGGGTAAGTTCCAATTAGAGAATCACAAATATCAAAACGCGGATGGGCCGCACTCAATCTAATCCTTTGCCCCATTACCCAAGGCATATTTTTTCTGCGTTCAAAATCATTGGTGCGATAAGCGATATTGATCTCATTCCGACTTAAGCGAAGTGCATTTTTGTAAGATGAACGATACACCCCTTGACCTGGATTGTAATTTTTAGCTGGGTTGGATAATACTAATTTTCCGTTAGCATCTTTTACCCTTCGGAATCTTTGATCCGGTTCTTTTAGATAACGCTTTAAATCCCTAGCCATATCAGCAGCCGGCCGGCCGTCGAAAATTCCAGATTCTAAACCACTTAGTAAAGCTTCTTCGGTTTGATTAGTTAACCTCCAAACACGATCACTCAAATTTAAACCTGCCTGTTTTCTGGACAAGAAAGAAGCAACGGCATTCGGATTGCTTTTTAGAAAAATTGCCTTTTGCTCGCTGCTTACTTCCAGATCTTTCAGATAATCCTTAGTGCGTTCATCATTACATAGGTTTGAAATGCTAAACGAATTACTGATTTGTTCAGCAAATGTTTTTTCCAGATCATCATGGAATCGATTTAAAACCTTATCCAGTTCTTTTTGATGATACTTGTACACCTTACCGCCAAACTCACGGAAAATAGAAGCGAATTGTCGGGAATATTCCGCGTACAGTCGATCTAAGTACCACTCTTGGGAACTTATTAAGGATAGTAGTCTATTTTCGCAGTTGTTGTTTGGCATTTAGTAATTGTATTTCAGTTTAACGCGTTTCCATTGCTTTTTAAGCCTTTCCGAATACTTCCCTTCTGATTTATTTACAAAACCGTCCATGGCTGAAACATGTTCTTTATTATATCCTGAAAAGCTTCCTAATACATTAAGTTCAACCCAAAATTTGATTGATTGATACCAATCATATTGAAGTAGTTTATCATTCACCCATTCAAAAACAGGAACCAATAAGCAAAATGAAGCGGTACACAATAGTAAAATTGTCCTCCACCACACCGAATATTCTTCCTTTGCATTAATCACTCCCGTTAAATAGAAGTTGATTAGAAAATATATTGCTAATAGGTATTCCATCACTTAGCAGTTTTAAGTTCTTTTTGAAGATCAATAGCCCAATCTCCTGTTAACACATCGCCATTCCAAAACTGAACGTAAGCCTCCGAATCATTCCCATGACCGCAACATGCGTTCATTACAATGTTTTCATCCAAGGTGCCAAGGCAACCGTCGTGTCCTTCTGGTGTGTCTTTCATTCCACAATGTCCGCAACCTCTTTTTTGCCAGTTTTCCGCTACAGGTTCTAAGGTGTCTGAATACACAAACACATCGTCCTTATCTTCTATGTGGTGTCCTCTGAATTTCATTACTACTTCTTACTTTTAGATTCAATTACTTTCTTCGCAAGCTTTTGATACTTGGGTTTCTTCAGCTTTTGTTTGAAGGCTCTACGTTCTTTTCGGTTGAGTTTGCGCTCTGGTTCTCTGAAAGGTTCCGTAATTGGATAACCTGCTAATTGATCCAAAGAATCAGAATCTTTTAATTCTGTGCTTAATGATGGTCCCATGATTATAATTGATATTAATTGTTGATTTGCCTACTCTATTATCGCTTTTCGGTTTCCGCGATGAATTCATGTATTCGGTTTACTATCCAGCCCAATAAATAGGCTTCTGGCTCGTCATTTTCTAAGTCCAATTGAGCGCCTATATTCAGATATATTTCGTTTAATAAATGCTTAGCTTCATGAGCGATAATCCCAGGGGTTGGATATCCCTCCTTACTAGTATTTAAGGCTAAGTATATTTGATTCTTATATTGAAAAACGCATCCATCATAATTATCTAAAGAAGTGTTTAGCTCCAATCCTTCAATATGCTTTTCAACCTCTTCGCTTTTATCGAATAGAATGATTTCAAACTTTTCACCGTAAATAGGTACTTCAACTTTTTTACTTTCCATTACGGTACAAATGTTTCACCCATCGACTGGGATTGTTCCTCTTTGATTTTTTCCAGCTCTGCAGCCGAATCCTTAACTAATGGGTTGTTTTGAGTAGCAGTTTCTTGGCTCATCGTTGCTTTTCCACCGGTGGCTGAATACAACATTTCAATCCATTCTTTCATGTCCTCAGGAATCGAGTAATTGAATTCAATATCAAACATCAATTCCTCATCATTGATTCCTAAGCCATGCTTAATGATCGAAAGAATACGACTAATTGCAGTATTATACGCCCCACGTTTTCGCTTAGCTTTGTTTAGTGGATCTTGCATCATAAGGAGCAATGCACGACCAGATAATGCACCAATTCCTTTCACGTTATCAAAGGAAAGATCCGGAGTTTGTGTAATACGGTGAATATCTTCTTTCAGCCAGTTCTTTTCGAGTTCGATAGAATCTACTCCGGTATCACGCTCTAAAAATTCTGCATCGGATTCGATAAGCATATCTTGATGCTTCGCAACTCCAAGAAGTAAAGATTTACCATCTTCAGTTACATCTATTAAGGTTTTTTCCTCTCCGCTTTCATCGGTTGTGGTACCTCCTTTTAATTTCAAAATAGGAAGCGCAAAATAGTTGTTTGATCCAGCGAGCTTTGATTTCAACATTTCATACCGGTCGATATCTTCTTTGGAGATAAACCATTCTGGCTCTTTTTGGTCCACAAAAACAACTGGTATCACTCCGAAGTCATGACCATCTGAGGTCACATACTTTTCATCCTGATACTTGTGAATTTCAGTTTCGGTGAATATCCAAATGTGATCTACTTCTCCGATGGTGAATTCCCAATAGAACGCCACCAAATCACCATACACATCATATTGTGGCGTATATCTGCCGTTATCCTGGGTGTATAGTCTGGCTTTAATTTCATTTTCCGCTCCTCTAGAAAAAATCATTACGCCCATGGTAGTACTCATCGCTTGCTCGGCAAACTCCTGAAGCTTATCGTTAATACGATTCTTTTTGTACACGTCAAGGATATCAATAGCAGACTGTTTCTCTGGATCATTCGCTGTTATCGTTGGTTGATCTCCTAGTAAAAAAGAAACATGAGTGGTTACGATATAACGTTGATACTGAGTTTTTAACTTTTCAGCTACAATACGTTTATCACTCTGCATATAATCCTCACGTTTCCCTATTTGGTTATCGCGAAGCTTACGTCCTTCATCGGTACCTTCGTACTCTTGCTTATACTCTTTAATCTTCTTTTGGCGACCTTCATTTTCGCCTAGAAAATCTTTAACGGCTTGCGCGCTTTTAAAATCAAATTCGAATTCTTCTTCCATAATTAGTATATTCCAGCGATTTCACTATATCTGATGAACATGATATTTTTTGCATCATCACCTATGATCTGAATTTGATCATTTTTCTCAATGATGTTTTGAAGTAATTTTATCAGATTTGAACTATCTATTTTTATCTTTTCACCACTCTTAAAAAGTAATGTCTTCTTGCCTTTATAATCTTTTAGATATTCGTTTATCTGTTCACTAGGTTTTAAATTCTCCATTTTAGTCATTTTTTATCCGAAGTTTAGCCCTTTTGGAGCTTTTGGTTTTGAAATAATGATTGGTGTTTCTAACTCAAAGTAATATCTCATCATTATACTATCCCAGTCATCGGGCGAACGCCCTATTTTTTCTTTAATAATATCTTTTGGTATGATGGCTATTTTACCATCCTTATCAATATCTTTCTGCTTAATCTGCTCCATTTCTTCTGAAACAATATCCCTAACATCTTTAGAATTGCAAAGTTCCCCAGCTTCTCTGGATTCAATTTTTTTAGCCATTTCATAACTACATTGACTTTTTAAGTTTGCGTAGTTTTCTCCATTCATAGGAGATGCATTATTTACAAAGCCTTTACACTTCAAGTAGTCGACTACACCTCCTCCAACTCCATCTTCATCAGCTACTACTCGGCTAGTAGGAATAGTGAAAGATTTCTGCAATTTCTTAGCTTCTTCAACCACTTCGTCTACACCCGATTTAGCCATTTCTTTTCGGTGAATACAAAGCATCCCTTCCCAAACTCGAAATAAAGTTTTGTCTTTTCCTTTTCGTGCTACATCAATAGTCAAATACCGTTTACTACCTCGATCAATATGCACAGGGTTGAAATAATCAACAATAGCATCCATGCTAATCAATGTAGCCGGATCATCGTCATACTCCCAATTCCCATAATACAAACGCTCCTTACTGTTTTTGTCAAGTCTTAATAGCGATTGGATATAAGAGGGATGCAAGTGCGGATTATCAGTTGGTAATGCCTGAATGAACTTTCGGTAACTTTCAATTGACCTGTCTTTTGATGGTCGGTAAAATTCTTTATACACCCAATTTTTAGCCGGGTTGCAACTACCTAATAGTTTAGGAATGATTCCGAAAGCATTTAATTTATATCTTATCCTTGATTTTACGATTTGCCAAGCCTTGTATACGATCTGGTTACACTCATCAATAAAACCTCCTGAAATTTCCAACGATCCCAAACTGTCGAAATTTGGATCGGATGGGTATAAGAATAAATCTTTCAGTATTATTTCACTTCCATTATTGAAGTAAATAATATTTTGCTGACCATTAAATTTGAACTGATTGCTTAATCCTAAGTTTGATGCTAATTCAAAGAACGTATTTAGAGTGGTTTCTTTAAGGGTTTTTAATTTTGCCCTTCCCATAAGCCAACGGCTACCCGGATATTTTTGGCAACACTCTATAAGCCAAAGGCAACCTAATGCCGATTTTCCACCGCCAGCGGCTCCGCCATAGATGATTTCTTGTGTTTCATCATCTTTAAGGTAATAGGTTGCATATTCTTGTTTTAATAATAAATTCACAGAACCTCTATCGTTATTTATTTAGTATAAACCCCGTAAATTTTTAGCATTTTTCTATTTTTTAGAACTTTCAGCGTTATTTTCTTCGGGATTTTTGCCGCTTCCAAGGCTAATTATATTGACTTCTGGTTTAGATTGGCTATTGTCTTTTTCGTAAAAGCCATGCTGCTTTGAAAGTCTTTCTTGTGCTGAATTATAACCTGATGCTCCAATAAATTTCACCATACGTTCAGCCGCTTCTACCTCTAAAACATCGGATTCAAAATTTTCTAAAATGCTTAGTGCATTCTCATACCTTTCAATAAGCTTTAAATCTCTTCTAATCGAATCTTCTAGCGTATATTCATCTTTCTTTCTAACTTCATTCTGTAGCTCTTGAACCCTTAGCCTAATCTTATCCTGATTAAAGAATTGAACAGCTTTAACATTAACCGTTGTAGGCTTCATTCTTTGGGTGTTGTAAGCATCTCTATAAGCTGCAGATTTATCCCCTAAAAGGATATAAGCCTTACATGCCTTGTCTTGTTTAGGGGTTAGTTTCATTAGTCTATTTCTACGCAGTTAAACCCATTTCGGGTAGTAATTTTTATAGTATCATAAAGCTTCTTCTCTCCTGAAGCTACTTTACTGATGGTATCCAACATTTCGTGATAAATCTCTATATGTTTTTGAGGTCTTGGTCTTTCATTAACCCATTTTTCAAAAGGCTTTATTTTTCTCAAGGTCGCTATAGCCCACTGTTGGTTTTTCTCATGCTTATCATATTGACCACTGGATGCATTTGTAATAAGTTTTTTGAACCTTTTAATTAAAATCCTTTCAATTGAAAAAGCATCTTTTTCTTCCAGGTTATTTGCGAAGACAATTATTCTAGGCTCTTCGCCTTTATCTAGTATTTCATTTATTACGATATGCTTTCTAGCATTAATAAGTTTACCGGTTATGTTCTCTCTTAAATGACTTTCGGCTCTTTTACCTTTTCCTTTTCCTACGTAGAAAATTTCATCGGTAATTGGATTAATTAATAGATAAACATAGTACAGGTCGCCATAGGATAGAGGGTGTTCAAATTTTGAAAAGACCTTAGCTGTTGTAAATCCATCACCATGCAAATACATGTCGCAAAAATGATCCTGATTAGCTGTTAACTTCTTACTCATTATTTAGAGTTTCGCATTAAAAATCCCATTAATTTTCGTGAAGCAACCTTGGAAGCTTCTAAGCCTAATTCTCCTAGCTTTTTTAATTGATTAATATTCATATCATTCATATAATGCTCCAAGTAATTCAAGCTTGTATTGATCTTTCCTTCTCTGGCATCAATTAAATTATAGTAGCCTTAGTGCGTAGAATCAGAAATTTCACCGTTACCAGCGATTTGCCTAATACGGTGTTTTCCTGCTTTGTCTTTGTATTCTTCTATTTTTGCCATTGGATTTTCTTTTATTGCGTTTCACCGTTCTATTTTCATAGATTGGCGTAAACTGATAAATTGCGCCAAGTACAGGACAGTAGGTTATTTTAAGCATGAAACATCTATTTGAGCGGCTAATAATGCACCTGCCTTTTCAAATTCTCTTAACCTATTCAATGGAGTTTCGTTATACATATCAGGGTTCCAAGGCCACAATGAACTTCTTCTAAAATGATGAGGTGCTGAAGCCGGGGTAATCGCATAAGCCGCACTTGCATTAGCGAGTTCTTCATTATCATAATAAATCTCCTTATCTCTATTGATGTCGTAGCCTTTCACCTCTTTTTGTCTAGCACGTTCTTTACAAATAGCTGCGCAACCTGGGCCAAACTCTTTTTCTATTTCCTGAAGTAGCTCTTCTCTATTCATCTTTTTCTTCTTTCTTTTTCCTACTCTTCACTTCAGCACAATAACCTTTATCAATCAAGTCCTGTCCTCTTTCGGAATTGGTGGTAAATTGTTTTTTAGGAAGTCGGGTATCTCCGGTTTCCTGGTCTACAAACTTTTTAAGTACGCGTAGTTTCATATACTTGGGTTTTCATATTCCACAAAATCCTGAATCGCAATCTGAAAATTCATCGTAATCGATAACTCCTTGCGGGTTATGCTGCATAATAGTTTTATAGCTTAAATCTGAACGCCAGAAACCATTTTTACCGCCTTCCTGTCTCGCCGCCCATTTCATTTTGTTTGGATGATCCATAGATCTTAATTTTAAGAGCATTGGATTTTGATGAAAACAATGAACGCAATTATTTTTCTTAGCGAATCGAATAGTTTTATTTCTGAAAAACTCTACAACGTGGTCTCTATAAATGCTATCTTCAATCATAGGAAAGACTGGTTTTTGCCATTCTATCATTTCCCATTTATTTCTTCCATTAGGATGCTTTTCGAAAGTAGCCTTCATTTCCAATAATCCATTTTGATTGAGTTTATCACTCATTCGAATTGCCCTTCGGGTTTCGTTTGCTCTATAACCAATTTGCATTTCTACAGGCTCGCCAATATGCTCTGCCCACCAATAAAACATAGGTTCTATTTTCATTGCTGTAGTACAGTATCTATGCAATTTATTAGGTAGCCACCCTCCCCTGGTTCTTATCACTTCTTCGAATGTTATGCCAGATACCCAATCTATTTTTTTTCCTAAATGTTGTTCCAGATCAAGAATGGTATAGATAATCATATCATCTTCTGCCGTTCCTATGAATGGCTTTTGAATGCGATCTTCAACTAATTGGCGCATTTTTTTATCTGGAAACTGGCATTTTTTATCTTCAAGACGAACCAATGAGAACACGTTAAAATCACTTGGATAATTAACTGCTACATAAGCACTGCTCTGACCTCCCGAAATACTTGTAACTGTTTTCATAATCAATGCCCTTTAATTAAATCCACGTCCGCTAATTCGTATTGACTATACTTTTCAATTTGCTCGTACATCCATATCTTGTCAAACTTCACTCCGTTCGCTTCTAAAAATCTGGCATGCATTCTAAATTGATCAGCGATTAAATGCTTTTTATCTCCTATGCGATCATGCTCTTCTCTGGTAATTGCCATTAGGTTTTCAATTCTGTCCAGTTCTTTAGAACCTCCCATGCCTCGACAGAGTATGTGTGATATATCTACCGCTTGTAAGCCAGATATTTCCGAAGGGATAAAATCGCCTTCAGCGTAGCCTAATTTTTGCATGTAGAGTTTAGTATGTTTTTGCATATTTTAATCTTTAAATTCCCTCCCGACTTATTTCCTGACGGGAGGGTTTCAACAATTATCACGTCATTAAAAAAGTATTTCGTACGGATCTACTATCTTACTGATCAGGTAAGCAGGATAACTCCATCATTTCGAACTGATTTTATTATCTTTTCATAGATCCTTCTCTCTGGTTTTTGATAGCAGGGCAGGATTCGAACCTGCATGATTGGAGTTTGGGTTTTAAGCCTCTAAGTTTTTATTATTCTGTCCTCTAACAGTGCCCAGGAGTGTTAAGTTTGATTTTTACAGCCTTCTCACTCTAATGCTAACCAATCTATAAGGGTCATTACTTTAGCGTCTACCAGTTCCGCCACCTACTAATTTTTATCTGTCTTTCCAGATTGCCAGTCTTGCAATAATTTATCAGGAAAATGTCTCAATTCTTCAGCTAAGAAACCCGATGTTGGCATTCATGCATTATTGCGGCCTCGATTGTCGACAAACAAGCGTGTTAATCCATCCTAGCTTACTGATGTTGTAATATGTTTGGTGGCACTATAGGCCTTCTTGTTTTGTTGGGTGTGAAATTGTGGATTAACATATAAGCATCACGGCCATGCTCATTGGTTCTTTTCTGAATGCCTGTGATTTTTCGGAATAGTGTAGCATCGATCTTTGTTCCTCCTTTGATAGGATGAAGCATTTCGAATGTGATCTTTCCTTTTGAAACTTCTTTTAGGGTGGTTAAGAAATCCTCCCATATTTTGCAATCGCGCTTAATGGAACCGGCTCCCTGGTCTTTACCTTTGGTTTTCTTGCCGTACCATTTCCTTTTTCTAGAATCTTCTACACGTAAATGAATATTCACGCCTTTTTCGGCGATATCCGAAACGAATTGCATAGCTAAGTGAATAGGCATAGACCCAACAACTTTTTGGTTTTGGTCAATAGCTCCTATTCCTGTCTGAACACCGGGATCTAACCCAATGAGTACAGTGTTTTGAAGTTCAAATTCAGGCTGTTTTTTTCTTGTGGCCAGAACTTAAATTTGTTAATCGATTTTGAATGTGATTGCCTGTGATGCAGGACTTTGAATATTAATTGTTGTAAGCTGCAATATACAAAAAATAAGGGAATACCCTTATTAAAAAATAAATAAAAACAGATTTTAATTTATCCGTTTACAAACTTTTCCAAATAGGAAAAGTGATGATAATAGTAGTTATACACAATACAAAAACGCCCACGCTCAATTATTTAATTCTTACTCAATCGTGAGCTCGTTTGCGCTTAAAGCCCTTTCAGGAACTATGCCTACGCTATGTTTTTGTACTGCTCAAAGGTTTTTAGGGTTTACTTTGTGTTCAAAATCGCAATTTCTACAGGCACAAGTATTTTCTGATCTAAAATATAGGTCGTGTTCACAAACCTTTTCGGGCTTCACCTGCATAACTGCGTTTAACGACAATTGCTTCTTTAGTTCCTTATTTTCTTTAACTAAGTTGTCATAATCTTCAGATGTGTAACTTGTATCAAAGTATTTATTACCAATCTTACCATATAATTTTCCTTTGTATTCCATGATATTGTATATTTTTTAAATTAATTTTCGATTCGATCGCAACGGTTCGTTAAACGCGTTCGTTAGGCAACAATAGTAAAACGCCGATGCTTAATTAGAGATTTTACTTACTCAAAATTCCCATCCCCTAGCGATATAAGACCGATCAGGAATATTAGTATTATCCCTATTGTTATCCATGCTGCTGTTTCCATTACTCGATATTTTTTAGGATAAATTCATCACAGTTCAAACTACTTAGAATCTCTCCAATTTTTAAAACAAAATACTTTTTACCCGGTTCGGCTCCCCATTCTGGATTGCCTTCCCTTATTTCAATTCCTTTGAATTCTATTTCAAATCGTGGTCTGTCTCTGGAATAACCATTGGAGAAAGTGATGGTGTCGAAGCATTTATGAGGACCGTACCATATACCGTCAATCCAATTGCTTGATTCATTATCATAACTATGACCTAATCGTGAACACCAATAATTTGACATTTCCCGATACTCTTCTTTCTTAATTCCTAAGAAGATCATTTCAAACCATTGCTTTCTTAGGTTTAGGTGGAGGGTGTTTTTCATATTTTTTCGATTAAATCCTTAAACGCTATTGATGCGGTTTGAGAGACCACTCCGTTACCGTATTGGCGAAGAAGCTCTGTTCTAAAGTTGTACCCATTAACTGTGCAACCCAAGCCGGGTTTAACTGTCCTTGGTTCCTCCCACTCGTATTGTTTATGTCCTCGTGGAGCTGGCCATTTAATGCCATTTTTATTAAGCTTTCTTGGCTCTGTCCTTTGCAAGCTTTGCCTACTTCTGATGCCGTCGGCGTTGGCCAGTTCTTTTGAACCTGTGTCTGTAAATCCTGACCTCCCTGACCGTGTTCCGCTGCTTGATTTGCGTTCTGGCATTTGGGTGTTGCCCAATTCTGTTTTACTTGATCCGCTAATCCCATCGAATGGCTGTTTTTCCCGTCCTTCGTTAATCTCCTTCCTTTTTCGTTGAAGATCGCTTCTGGATGCTCGACTTCTTGAGTGGTAGGAGTTTTCCACGGCGAGGATAAACATTCGCTTTCTTTGATGTGGCGCGCCTGCTTCTTCCGCACTGTATAGTCCTGCTTCAACTTTGTAACCCATTGCTCGTAAGCTGTCCAAAACGTAGGGGAAAGATCCCGATAAGTGTCCTGCGACATTTTCGAAGAACCCCCAAAGAGGTCGAGCTGTTCGCATGATGTTTTCAATATACGGCCAAAGGAATCGGTCATCATTCCAGAGTTCTCGTTTACCGGCAAGGCTTTCTCCCTGGCAGGGATAACCGCCAATGATACCGTGTAATTTGTTACGAAATGGTTTTGCATCGAAGGTTTTAAGATCCGTCCAAATAGGTGCCGGATCCACCATACCCGATTCCATCGCTGCCACCAGGTTGAAGTTTTGAAAGGCTTCGATCTCCACATAAGCGACGGGTCTAATGGGAACGACTGAAGAAACGCCTCTTTCGAGACCTCCGTATCCGTAGCAAATAGATAAGATTTGCTGTTCGTCTGTATGTTCTTTGGTACTATCCACATTATACCCTCGTCTCATTTAATTCCTTAACAATCATTTGCACCTGATAGTTAACATTGCTTTGGCGGGCCCACCCTTCGAAGCCTAAATTTCTGGCAACATTAAATCCGTGGTGGATCTGGTGTGTAACGTGTTTCTTATTTTGTTGAAAGAAGTTCTTTTGAAACTTCGGCATTTTCTTAAAGAAGTCTGTTTGCTCTATTTCTGCAAAACTGATTACCGATATCTTTTGAGAGATATCTTTGTTTAATTCTTTTGTCATGATGATGTATTAATTGTTGAATAATTGTAATTGCTGTTGATAAGGCTTTAATCTTCTCAAAGCTTTATCGTATATTTTTTTATTTAATTCTGCTCCAATAAATTGAATATCAAACTTTAAAGAGCTTATAGCATCTGCCCCGCTGCCTACAAAATTGCTTAAAACTTTATATCCGGGTTCAGTGTAGTTAAAATTGATCCAATCGTAAAGAATAATAGGTTTTTCAGTTGGATGAATCCTTTTTTGATTTAAAGCTTTATTTCCCTGCATGATATGACCCTGATTCATGCTTTTGCCTTGAAGCATCCCATTCCACATAAATCTATAAATTACTGTAGGGCGATCAAATGAAGTCCATGCTAATTCGTAATCATTAAAAGAACTTGCTCCGTTACATTTATCCCAAATAATCCAACCAATAGGATTTTTTTCTATGAAACTATTTATTTCCTTACCTCTTGGTGTTTTGAACGGCTGACCGATAAAATCGAAATAATTCGCCCCCCAAATAATTTGATTTTTGGAAACTCTTTTTACTTCATCAAAGTATGATTGATTAGGAATGTCCCATTTTTCTATAATATCGTAGTCTTTACGTCTGATATTGATTTTATTTACTCTATTTCCGTAATAATTCCTTTTGTTAGGACCTTTAAAATATGGTGGATCATCGTTAGATAAGTCGAAATACCCATCTGGATATCTAGCCATTAATTCCATATTATCTTCGCAAGTGATTTCCATAACTAAAAAAGTATCGGATTAATTTTCTCTAATTCAGTCTTTGAATAACCTAATTCTTTGATCTCGTTTAGGTTATTTTTGTGAACACTTAAATACTCATTTGCATCTTTATAGAAATCCTTTTTAATCTCGAATCCAAAACCTTTACGGTTAGTATTTATTGCTGCCACAAGACTAGAGCCACTACCGCAACATGGATCAATTACCACTTCTCCGGGATCAGTAAATAATTCAATGAGTTTTTCTATGAGTTTAACAGGCTTTTGTGTGGGATGTATCTTTGGCATTGAATTATCACGTTCCCAGTCAATGCAATTCATAACCATTTT
>CEOS01105487.1_pt1 | contig 24136 bp, 23 predicted proteins | sample 530601 | NCBI WGS metagenome assembly CEOS01 (sample SAMEA2620666, study PRJEB7988) | marine metagenome | biome: marine biome (ENVO:00000447); feature: mesopelagic zone (ENVO:00000213); material: "saline water (ENVO:00002010), including plankton (ENVO:xxxxxxxx)" | depth 1000 m
ATATGTTCTTGGCTATATTCTGTAGTAAAAATCAAATTAGCCCCTCCGACTCCACTTTATAGCCCCGTAACACCAGTGTTTACGGGGCTTTTTATTTTGCGTTGACAAAATAGTTGACAGAACGTAATATTTATTATGCTTTAATACTTACCTCAAATTTAGTATTTTTATACTAATTAAGCATAATTTACTATGGATACTACCTTTCTTTTATTGTTGATTTTAACCGCTATTACTTTTGTACATATGCCGCTAGCTACTTTGCCAGCGATTGAAGCAATCATTCCTTCTTTATTTCCTACCTGCAAAAATAAATATTCAGATTATCATCCTGGTAACAATATACTTAGGTCTATTGGCTCTTTAGCATTATTGATATTACCTATTTTTATTTTTAGCCTATATAAATCTTTAGCTGTAGAAAATGAGTTGGCACATAATGCTATCATTTGTTTATTTATCTGCCTTACTTTATATCTTATTTATTTTAATCGCACTAGCTTTTGGTCTAAAAATTTCAAGACGGTAGAGAATCCAGAGATTAAAAAGTTACGACAATCAAAAGAGAATGATGATAAAATCAATGGTATGAAATTTCAGATTGAAGAGTTATCTAAGAAGATAATTGCAAAACCTAGAAAGTCTGAATTAAGAAATGAAAAAGTAAAAGTTGCCAAACAACAATTTGAATTATTTAAATCTGATCTAAAAAAATTACCTGAATTCAATTCTCGTGATAAAAAATTTGATTCGTTTAAAGACGAAAATCTAACTGAATTACAAACCTATCAAACAGCATTGTGGTTCTTTAAAGAAAACTATAATCTTATGAAAGGTACGCATAACACTATACTGTTTGAATTATTCACGGAGTACTTTGATTTTTCTAATTTAAGATCAAGCAATTGGAAAAATACCCAAAAAATTACACAAAACGATTTTTATGCCCTTCTGAAAAAAAACCTTAAAAATTCACTCTAATTTAGACTATTAGAGTAAAACAGTATATCTGAATTGGTAAAATTGCGTAAGAACCAGTAAAAATTTACGCAATGAAAACAATTCACAACCCTTATGAGATCTTGATGCAGCAAATGTCTGAACTTAAAAAAATAGTTATAGACATTAGAGATCAACCAAAAGAAGACTACACTACTAAGTATTACACCCGTAAAGAAGCTGCTAAAATCACAAGACGATCAGTTCAAACTATCGATAATTACATTGATAGAGGATTACTACACGCAGAAAGTTTCGGCGATAGAGGTATATTGATACACCACTACCAGCTATTCGACAAAAACAACTCTCTTAGAGATCTTAAGCGTAGGAAAAAGGCTTGAGGCTATGTTTTATGCCTGTAAAATTTTCAAAATTTATTTTTCAAAAAACTTATCAGTTATGGAAAAATTAGAACCTTCCTATTATGCCATTTTGCCTGCCCCCATCCGATATGATAAAGATTTATCTCCCAGTGCGAAAATTCTCTACGCCGAGATTACATCACTTACAAATCAACTTGGATTTTGTTATGCGAATAACAAATATTTTGAAAATCTCTATCAAGTATCCACTCAATCTATAAATAATTGGCTAAAACAGCTGGAAAAACACGGATATATAAAACGCCACATTTATCGAGATAAGGGTACTAAAGAAATTTTGAATAGGTACATAACAATTTTTGAAAAGCCTATGCAAATAAATTTTAATAGGCCTATTAAAGATTTTTTGAAGGATAATAATAAATACTTAATACTAAATTCTAATAATTTAAAAAAGAAAAAAGAAAAAAAGATTAATGCAAATCCTCGAAGATCATGAAGGAAACCCAAAAAAATGATAAGAAAAACGCTACAATTTCTATCTCAACCGATCAATTTAAAGAAATACTTTGGAAAGAAGGCAAGGAATATTTCCGAAGAGGACACCGCCGTTTTATTGTTGACGATCAAAATAAGGGCTTTTTAGACTTGATTTGTCGATATTTTACTAATGATCCTTCTTTCGAAAAAAAATGCAAAGGAGAGCTTAGAAAAGGCCTTTTAATTTACGGGCCATGTGGAACCGGTAAAAGTTCAATATTCGATATAGTTCAAATAATTAGTAAAAAATATAGGCTCAAAAATCTTTGGTTCTCCAATATTTCTTTGCACGACTTAATTACAGAGTATAGCATGGAGGGCGAATATGCTGTAGAAAAATACAGAAAGGGTAAGGTGCATTTTGATGATTTAGCTGCTGAAAGATTAGCTAATAATTGGGGAGTTAAGGAAAAGTTGATGAGCAGAATAATTGAATTGCGCTATGATGAATTTAAGAAAAAAGGAACTAAAACATTTATTACCACCAATCTTACGATTAATGAATTAAATGATTTTTACGGTAATACTACCGATGAAAGTAGAAATCGATTTGCAGATAGACTTTATGAGATGTTCAATTTTATTCCCCTGGACGGAAATTCCAGACGTTTTTAATAGGTGTCTATGACAGCAAGTTGAACAGGGGCAGTAGCCCCTATATTCAACTTGCTCTGCGAGGCTAATCCCTAGAAGACACTAGGTTTAAGAGTAAATATTGATTTATAGTGTTTTATAGAAAAAATATAAAAACGACATAACAACCTAACTATCAGAATTAAAGAGTATAAATCATGCAAAATAAGAGTATTCAAATTCAGGAAAAATATCATAAGGATTTAAAGAATATTGCTAAAGGATTCAATCAATCCTACGGCAAATTAGTTGAAAAAATGATTCTATATTTTAAGCGTACTGGGATAAATCCCGATGACTTAAAAAATGAAAGTCCAACCCATAGAATCCAGCAATTAGATAACAGACTGGTATCTTTTCTTCGTGTACAGGAGCGTGATATATTAAATCCACTTAGGCAAGAAACTTATGAATATAGCCAAGCACATATTAAAGCTCTAGATGACACGTATCAAAAACTTTATGGTAATCTTGCTCAAATCGACAAGAATTCGAATATACGAACAACAAGAATACTGGATGAGCTAGAAAAACAACGAGAAGCACTTACGATTATTTGCGAATACTTAGATCCGAAAAATAAAAAAGGTTTAATAACGACCTTTCAAAATATTTTCAAAAATGCCGATTAGTAAACCTCACAGTTCTTTGGGGGCTAAAAATACTGGTAGCTGTTCATCTCTTGCTCAATACTTAGACAAGGAAAATCAGGAGTTGGAAAAGATGATAAAAACTTCAAATACGATCTCTCGCATATCTCTTTATGAAAAAAGAAAACAACATTTTTTTAATGCAACTTCAGATCAGATAAGCCTAGTTTCTGTAATTGATAAAATTGATAATAACAGAAAAAAACTGGCTAAAAAAGATGCTAAGTATTATGCGCCAACCATTAGCTTTAGCCAAAAAGAACTAGAACACTTATCTGAAATAGTCAGTGGCAGAAAAGTTAATAATATTTGGGATTTTTCAAATGAAGAATATTTAAAATTTAATGAACTTATAAGAAATTATGGACGCCAAGTTATGGATGAATATGCGGCTAATTTTAATAGGCAGAACAAAGGTTTAAAAAATGGAAAAGATTTAGTCTATTTCGGAAAAATCGAACATTTTAGAAAATTTAAAGGGAACGATAAAGAAGTTAAAGACGGTTTGTATAAATCAGGAGATTATAAGCCAGGCTTAACTACTCATATTCACCTGATAATAAGCCGAAAAGATAAAACTCAAAAAATGAAATTAAGCCCATTATCCAATGAACGTTCCAAAGATCGCATTATAGGAAAAAATAAATACCATGTAGGATTTGATCGCTTAAAGTGGATTAAGAACAACGAAAAAGCTTTTGATAATCTCTTCAAATATCAGCGTAAAGAATTGGAAAAATTTGAAGTTCAAAATATTTTAAAAAATGGTTCTCCAAAAGAAAAAGTTCAAATCAAAATGCGTTTAGAGAAATTACCTGAAGCCATTGAAATAAATAAAACAAGAAATTTTTCTATGAAAAGATAAGGATTGGGGTGTGGAATATTGCAGGATTTGTAATGGTTTTTACAACATGGGGTGTAGAATATTGCAAAACTAGTAAAAGCTTAAAATGTAAATTGAGAGTGTAAAATAAACACTGTCTGAATAGAATTAGTTATTAATTTCATTCAACAAAAGAACAACAAGAATTCCAGAAGAAAGTACTCGACCAGCCCATGTCTGGCAAGAGTCTTTTTGGAACAGACGGTGCTTTTGCACCGATGCTAAGGGATCTTATTGGAGAAAACAGTTCAAGCTGCGTTTTACTCCCCTTTGGATAATGAGCAGCGCTCTAAAGGTAATAAGTGTAATGGCAAGGGAAATAAAAAACTCAAAAGTGGCTTTGGCTCGTCTAATATTGAAACCCCTGAAAACCTTCTAAACAATTTCCAACCAGAACTGGTCAAAAAGCGACAGACGATTTTAGTGGATAATCTTTCAGAAAAAATCATCGGCCTTTATGAAGTTGGGATGAGCTACCGAGACATCTCTGGGCATATCAAAGAAATGTACGATAATGCTATTCCGCATATGATTTTAAGCCAGATTACGGATCAAATCATTCCTGATATCTAAGCCTTGCAATGTCATCCTCTAGAGGCCCTCTACTGCATTTTCTGGTTTAGCATAAATGGGAACAGATCTCCAGGTAACTTGAGTACACAGCACCTATTAGAAAGGTCATTTATACCACCAATACCGTAGAGCGCTTCCATCGTCGCATCAAGAAAGTTACCAAACCCAAAGGAGCATTTCCTAATGATATATCACTACTAAAACTGGTCTACCTGGCTACAAGGAACATCGAGAAGAAATGGACAGCCCATTTCACAGAATTGGAGCCTAACGATACAACATTTTTATATTAAATTTAGAGACAGGATACCACTTTATATAAACGCCAATTCCACTGGGGTTAGTCCCAGTGGAATTGAAACATCATACAGAGTTTAAATTACACTCCCGAGAAAAGTAAAAATAAATTTAATGAGTATGATTAATTATAGCTTTCATTTCTATATAGCATTAATTATGTAAGCCTTTTTCTCTTAAATAGGATAAAAGCATTGCCGGTCGATCTGTTTGAATCATATTAACATTATTTTCGACAAACCAATCATAAATTGTTAGATCTAATGCTGCTTTTTCATCATCATGCCCTCCATTGTGTTGTGGCCAAAGAGAATTTACCCAAACACTAGAACCTGCTTTTCTGTACTTGCCAAATTGCTTAACTATTGAGATTGTATCCTGTGGTACTGTAAACTCAAAAGCTATCGGTGCCTCTCCTTCTAAATATTCATCTATAATTTGTTCAGCATTAGGATTGCGAAGTCTAACAATCGGCATGAAATAAACTTGATCTAAGTACTCACCGAATTCCTTCTCTACTTCAGGTTTTCTTTTAGCACCTTTAATTATGAGTTGGTTGAGAGTACCTGTGCGTTTGGCAACTTTAAAACATTTATCGAAAATTTCATAGCTCTTGTCTAAGTTAACCAGTATTTTCCCTTTACAAAGCACTAAGGCCTCCTCTAGGGTTGGAATTTTATGGGTTGTTTCAACACCTAAACCATCTACTAAATTGAGTCTTTTTAGACTATCCAAAGTCCATTCTTTAACAGAACCAGAGGCTTTTGTTGTACGGTCTATGGTGTTATCATGCATTAAAACTAATTCGCCATCTTTGGTCTCCCTTACATCAATCTCTACCATATCTACTCCCATATCGATACAGTTTTGTATTGCCTGAAGTGAATTTTCAGGAGCATTTCTCCAATCTCCTCTATGAGAAACTACAATAATTTCATCATTTGAGGCATCTTCTAGATTATCGATCAGTTTGTCGATTTTACTTTCATCTTTTACTACTGATTCTCTTCCCTTTGCCGATTCAGGAGTATTTTGGCAGTTTAGGAATAGCATTATAACAGATGCTATTCCTATTGTTTTCAATTTTAAATTCATAGTCTATAATTAGTATCCTGGATTCTGTTCTAATGTACTATCGGTGGCAATCTGGCTTGCAGGTAATGGCATTAAAAGTTTATTTTCATCTGTAATATTCAATACTTCTTGGGTTCTTCCTTGACGTTTTAAGTCGAACCAGCGATGTCCCTCCCAAACTAGCTCTAAACGACGCTGTAAGTCTATTTCATTAAAAATAGTTATAGCATCTGTAGCTGCTGAATACGAACTCAAATTGGCTCTTTCTCTAATAAGATTTATATACTGAATCGCATTATCACTATTTCCAAGATTATTTTCTATTTCAGCAAGCATTAAAAGAACATCTGCATAACGTAGTACAACCCAATCACTTTCTGAATCTTCTACAACAGTATTCGGAATAGCGATTTTATTATTATAGGCTATACCTGATTCTAGTACGTCGACATATACACCTTTTCTAGCATCTGTATCGCTATATAAAGCGTAAAAATCGGGTTTCAAAACACCGTGCCCTTTAGTTCCAGTCATGTTACCTTCTATTCTGCCAGTTGGATTGAACATTTTATAAGCATTAGTTCCTTCACTATTTCCGTTAATACCAGAAGCAAACTGAACTGCAAAGATGATTTCTCTGTTTAATTCATTTTCAACATCGAAAACATCTGAAACAGGAACTAATTCATGTATTCCAGAATTCACCACAGAAAGTAATTGCGTTTTTGCTTCGCTGTAATTACCAAGTGTCAATTCAACTTTTCCTAATAAAGCTTGACCAGCAGTTTTTACAACACGCATTTTGTTTGCTTCATTTCTTACTGGTAACAAATCTATAGCTGTATTTAAATCCAAAATGATTTGCTCGTAAACTTCGTTTTTTGAAGTTCTAGCTTGTCCAAAAAAATCTTGAGGATTATTAACTTCATCAATAACCAAAGGTACATCGCCATATACTCTTACTAAATTGAAGTAGAGCAACGCTCTTATAAAAAGCATCTCACCGTGCCTAGAATTTTTAACACTTTCATTTTGATAAGGAATTTCTTCGATTCTATTTAAAACAATATTTGCTCGTTGAATACCTTGATAAGAATGTTTCCAAATATCACCAATAATTGAATTTTGTGGAATTACAGAATATTGATCTATTTCTCCATATCGCCCTCCATCATTTGCAGGAGTTTCATCGTATGCATCTTCACCCGGAATTTCACCTATTGCAGGCATTCCTAAATCGTAATTACCACTAAATTGCAGTGAAGCATACGCTGCATTAATTGCTTCTTCTAACTCGGTTTCGTTAGTATAAAAACCATTGGCAACTTTGTTAGTATTTGGTTCTTGGATTAATTGATCTTCACAAGATGTAAATAGTAAAGCCAAACCTAATACTGAATATATTATCTTTTTCATCTATCTCTAAATTTTAAGTTTTAATAAGAAATTTTTAAGCCCATTAAAAAAGTTTTGGCTACCGGATAATTAGATCCGTCATTGTATCCTGAGGTAAGTACGTCTGATGATGTTCCATCTGGGTTCCAACCTCTATAATCGGTTTTGGTAAAAACATTATTTCCTGAGACATAAACTTGTAAAGATTTTAAACTCAACTGACTTAAAAGTTTAGGCTGAACATTATAGGCTAACCTAACATCTCGTAATCTAATATAGTCTCCATTATTTTCTTTTACTACTATAGAAGATCTCAAAATCTTTCTTGAGTTTGAAAAATTACCGAAATTAGGTTGTCCTAAAAATCCATTAGGATTATTAACAGGATGATATCTGTTCTCAAAATAATACTTTGTAGGCACACCAAATCCTTCTCCAGATTCAGTCAAAGAAGCCAAATCACCATCCATTAGTGTACGACCTGAAACTCCTGTAAAGTTGAAACTAAAATTGAAGCCGTTGTAAGCTATGTTAGAACCAAAACCATATGTAAAATCTGGAGTATACGTGCCTTTAGAGATTTTATCATCACCATTTATTACACCGTCATTATTAACATCTCTTACAATATAATCACCTGTTAATGTACCTGATAAATGCGGAGAATTATTGATTTCTTCTTGAGTCTTGTAAATTCCATCTATATCGTATCCATAGATTTCTGCAATAGAGCCTCCAACTTTAGTTATGAATAATTGATCTCTACCAGTTGCAATTTGATCCTGACCTGGTCCTAACGCTAGTACTTTATTTTCGTAAGTGGTCATATTAGCATTTACACCAATCTTAACTTCGCCTATTTTAAGATTATAAAGATTTAAATCGAATTCAAATCCTTTATTTTCCATCTCACCAATATTCGCAAGTACAGTGGTATATCCCGTTTGTTGAGGCACAGGAACCTCTAACAACAAATCTTTAGTATTCGTTTTATAAAAAGCCGCACTCAAATTTAATTTATTGAAAAAACCTAATTCAATACCATAATTTGCAGAAGAAGCTATTTCCCAACCTAAATCGGGATTTGGTGAAGATGTTGTGATGTAACCGGGAGCTAATGAGCTGCCGTATACATAATTAGATTCTGTTACTAAAGCATGTGAACCGTAATTACCAATTTGATTATTTCCTGTTTTACCCCAACTTGCAGAAAGTTTACCGAAGGTTAAAACATCCTGAGATGATAGAAAATCTTCTTTACTAAAAATCCAGCCGCCAGATAATGATGGGAAATTCCCCCAACGATTATTAACACCAAATCGAGATGACCCATCTCTTCTTATAGCTGCAGAAAATAAATATTTAGAATCATAATCGTATAATAATCTTCCAAAATAAGACTCTAAAGCCCAAATACCATGGTCATAATTAGCTGTATTTGCACTTGCGCCGGCTATATTTCTAATATTATTATCAGCAAAACCAGTACCGTTAACAACAGTCGTATTTATATTTTCTTTCTGAAAAGTATAACCTCCCAAAACATTTACATGGTGTTTTTTAAAGGTGTTATCATAAATTAAGGTGTTTTCAATAATATAGTTTACTCGGCTTCTTTTAGTTTGAGAAGCCTCTGCATCAGATCTTGGAGCAGGAGTTCTATAAGATCCTACGTCTGATGGATAATAAAAATTGCGATTATAATTATCATAATCACCTCCTAAAGAGAGTTTATATTTTAAGTTTTTTAATAACTCTGCCTCTAAAAATATATTCCCAAAAGTTCTGAAATTAACTCTATTGTCTTTGACGTTTCTTGCGGTAGCAAGTAGATTCTCAACAGGAGTACCATTAATTCTTACTCCTTCAATCTCTCGCTGTTCATTAATAATTTGATCACTTATATTCAAAGCACCATCTGCAGTATAAGGACTGTAGTATGGTAAGTTAAGTGATGATAATGCTAGCGCACCAGAGCTTCTACTACTTTGATCTAATTGATTTTGATCTGTAAATGACGCTTTAATATTTGTTCCTATTTTGATCTTATCGGTGATTTGGGTTTCCAAATTTGTTGCGAAAGAGTACCTTTTTAAATCTGTACCAATTACAATTCCTTCCTGATCAAAAAATCCTAAAGATGTATAGAACTTGGTCTTTTCGTTCCCTCCGGAAGCTGATAAGTTATAATTTGAAATTTCAGCTGTACGAAAAGCAACATCCATCCAATCGGTATTTACTAATCCTTCTTGACCATCCAAATAAGGTTGTAGAAAATCTAAGTAGAGTTCCCTTCCATCGATTCCTTGACCATTAAATTTCTTATTAACTCTTACTGAATTAGGATCGGTCTCGCTTCTATTTGCTGGATCTTTAGAAACGTATCCCCAGTTTCTTGCTTCTGTAATATATTGTGCAAAATCGTAAGCATCTACAAGCTCATATTCAGTAGATTTTTCTTGTATTCCACCGTAAACATCAAGTGAAAATACAGTTTCAGATTTTTTATTTCCTTTTTTTGTAGTGACTAAAATTACTCCATTAGCCGCACGAGATCCATAAATCGATGCAGATGCAGCATCTTTTAAAACATTGATATTTGCTATATCATCTGGATTTAAATCGTTCAAAGAGCTTCCTTCGGTTAAGGGATAACCATCTACAACGATTAAAGGGTTTGTCCCGGCAGTTAAAGTTCCAGTTCCTCTTATAACAATTTGTGAAGAAGCACCAGGTTGTCCATTAGACTGATTTACAATCACGCCAGACATTTTACCAGCAATCTGACCTTCAAAAGACGATGATGCTACTTTAGACAATTCTTCTTGTTTAATTTGTCCTACAGCGCCTACATTCTTAGTTCTCGCTTGCTCTCCATATCCTATTATCACTACTTCGTCTAAGGAATTATTATCATCTGAAAGTTGTATGTTTAGAATTTCCTTATTATCAACCAACACTGTCTTTGTAGAAAAACCAATATAGGAAACTTCTAATTCAGGGTTACTTGTGGTTAAGTTTAGCGAAAATTTCCCATCGAAATCTGTAAAAACTCCATTTGAAGTTCCTTTTTCTAAAACATTAGCACCGGGAATAGGCATCCCTGAATTATCTGTCACCGTTCCATTAACAATAAATTGCGGATTAGAATTAGCTAATTCAAAATCGTGATTTGGTCTAACAAGAACAATGCTTTCTTCAATCTTATATTCAAGATTCGCTCTTTTAGAAATATCTTTCAAAACAGCTTTTAAGCTCCAAGCCTTATACGAAATTTCATATCGTTTTTTATTATTTATAATTTCTTCTCCAAGACTAAATTTATAAGCAGTTTGCTCTTCGATATTTTCAAATAATGAGTTTAACGTCATATCTGTAGCCACTAACATTATAGTGCCTTCTTTTAATTTAGAATTTGCCGAACTCGCGCTTAGATTAGTACTTACCAATGCACAGCAAACATAAAATATTGCCGAAAAAATTGTAGTTTTGTAATTCATTTTAGGTGTTGTAATTTTTACTATTTAGTTCAATACTTATTTTATAAGCTCGAGGTTGCTCCAACAACTTCGAGTTTTTATTTTCAATTCACTTCTATATCATTAGCATTAATTTTTAGTTTGAGATTCGTTATATATGATATTTGGTTTATCAAATTCGTGATATCATCTTCTGGAGCTATGGTTATGGTTAACAGTGTTTTTTTGAGATTAGAATTCTTAAATTGAAGATTATAACCATATCTATTCTTTATGATATAGGCTACTTCTTCTAAACTTGCTTTCTTTAGTTGAATACTTTTGGTGTACCATGCTAAATGCTTAGTTGGTGGTTTTCTTATCAATTTTTCTGTACCAAATCTTAAATAACCACGATCTGTGGGTTTCAATATTAATTCTTGATTATTTTTATTTTTAACAGATACTTTACCTGTTATAACATGCACAGATATATCTTTTTGATTGGCATTAATATTAAATGAAGTACCTAATACTTCAGTATCTAAAAATTTGTGTTCAACAAGAAATGGCCTAGAGCTGTCTCTCTCGATATTAAAATAGGCATTACCTTTTTTCAATTTTATAACTCTAAATTTTTTAGCGAAAAACTCTGGGTATTCGATTTTAGAATTAGGGCCTAGGATTATTTTGGAACCGTCATTCAGCAGTAAGCTATCAATTGTATGAGAGGTCGCAAAAATTTTAGTTTCTGGAACAGAAGTTTCCAAAAAATTGAATACACTTAAAAGTATAACAATACATGCCACTGCACCGATAAAATAATAAGCTTTATATCTAGGCTTAGAACGAAAAACCTTCTGCTGTATAGATTCTTTTAACCGCTGTTTTACAAAATCCTTATTCCCTAACTCCTGTTCTTTCCATAATAAATTTTCGGAGAGAGAAATAAAAAAATCATCAACTACTCTCTTTTCGGGTTTAGTGGACGAATTATTTATATACTTTGCGATAAGATTTTTAAAGAAAGTGTTCTTGCTATTTTTCATAAAATGGTTTTCCTTCACTTATAAGTGTTCAGAAAAGAAATCCATACTACGCTCAAATATTAAGGAATAATTAACTAAACGTTAAGTGTAAAATGGTGCTCAAAAGTAAATTGAAAGCATTGTCATACCATTCTAAATAATAGAAGAAATTTGCGTTAAACGTACTATTTACTAAAATTTCATACTCAAGTTTTTTCAAAAACTAACATGCTATTTCAGCTTTATAATATTTTATTTACCTTAAAATTTAATGTAAAAAAGGATTACCAGCTTTTATATTAAATTTAATACTGTAGAATTTATTTCTGCAATATGAGAAATACTAACGCCATTTCTATCTCCTTGTAGTTTTAGAAAAATAGAGTCGTAATTGAGTCAATGCGGAAGATAATTGATTACGTACCGTCTGTACGGAAATATTTAGAATTTCTGAAATCTCTTGTGCAGAGAGGTTTTGGTACTTATTCATTAACAAAATTTCTTTTCGTTTCTCAGGTAATTCTTCTAAACCTTTTTTCAAAATTTCTAAAATTTCAGGATTAGCTTCACTCAAATTATCAAAAACGTAATCAGCTAATTGTTCTGAAACATTTTCTAAACTAACTTTGTTTTTCCTGTAAAGTTCGAAATATTGATACTTTACACTGCTGAATAGATAGCTTTTTAGTGTTTCAATTTTATGAGTTCTACGCTTTTCCCACAGCATAACAAACAAATCCTGAATAATAATAAAAGCATTTTCTTTATCTGAAGTTAGGCGATAGGCATAAACATATAAATCTTCCCAATACTTTTCATAAAGCTGATTAAAGGCATCATAATCATCTTTACTGATTTGATTGAGTAAATAAAAATCTGAATTAGTATTCAATGTAGGGTGATGATAAGTTTTTAATGCAAAACTAGGCGTAATCAGTATATCTGTCTACTTATCTAGGTTAAGAAAATATAAATATTGCAGCTATTCAAATTAGGCTTAAACCACTGGCAAATATTGCAAAGAGTTGTATATTAATGTTAAGATGCATACCGAAGAGGAACACTCTGTCTATACTTATTTTCTAAAAAAAATATAATACCTCGATAAAACAGGCCTATCGTTTGAGTTGAAATTTTACTAAATTTAAACAATGACCTCAATTAGAAAAAAGCTTAGAAATCCTGTAGTTTTGAAAGCTGGCGCGAGATAGTGATTGGGGCAAAATCTCATTTAAAATTTGATAATAAATCTTAGTCCCTTTGAAATAAATTAATTGAAAAAAGTTCGAGAGATAAAAAATAATATGAAAGCTCTAAAATCAGTTATTTGAGATAAGAACAATTTTAATTGACATAAACATCATAGGCATCGGGATATTCAGGATCAAACTCTCCAAATCTTACTGTTAGTCTATGAAAAATGTATTCTGTTTCGCTTTCGGTAAACTCAATATCGTCGACATACATGGTATACGGAACATTCCCATCAACTGAGAAATGAATTCTACCTGAAAAGGATATTCCGTCATTTATATAGTCTTCATATACATACACTCCTACGGTATCAAAATAAGCATCCTCTTCGGTTATACTATAAGCTAATTCCGCATAAGGAACATTTGACGGCTCCTTTTTAGCAGAACCAATACTGTTTAATGAAAAATATTTATTTGGCAACTCTTCTAACTCCACACACTGGCCTGGTTCGAAAATGAATGTTTCTCCAAATTGTTTTTGCAGGCAGTTAAGTTCTGGTTGTTCTAATTGGTCGTCATCAGATTTACAAGCTATTAGTAAACCTAATATAAAAATTAAGGTCAGTTTCAATTTCATAATCATAGTATTAAATTTTCATTCCTAGCATAAGCTCATCTAAACTTTTCCAATTTGGAATATGTTTGGATAATTCAGCCCAAAATTCTTTTGAATGGCTTTTTATTTTAGTGTGACAAAGCTCGTGGACAATCAGGTAATCAATTAGCGACCAGGGTAGCTTCACCGCATTTAAATTTAGCACAATAGTATTATTAGGGGTACAACTTCCCCATCGTTTTTCCATGAACTGAAATCGTAACTTATGATAATTTAAACCGGTTTCTTTAGCCCATTTTCTTACCCGTGGTGTAAGTTTTTCTTCTGCTTTTATTCTAAAAAATTCAAGTAAAGCATTATGAATATCATCTTGAGAATAATCACTTGGTACAGTAATTTTAAACTTGGATTCATTAAAATCTATATGTACAGATTTACTATTGATGTCTTGAAAAACCTGAGTGTAATATTTTCTACCTAAATATTGAATTCTTGAACCAGTGACAATATTACCTTCCTCAATAGCCTCCACCAAATTCAATTTTTCGATGATCCATTTTGCCTTTTTAAGTATTAACTGTTGCGATTTTTCAATCGAAACTGGTTTACCTTTAAGCACTACGCCATGACCTCGCTCTACCGTAATATAATGCGATTTAAGCCCATTTCTTTCTTGAATGGAGTAATCTATAGTTTTATTTCCGTAAAGGACTTTAGGCATTACTATTTAGGGAATTTATATTCTTGTTTAAATTTAATTTTTCGCTCAAGGATTTTAGATTCATCTTCCGACTCCAAAGCAATAGTTCGGTATTCAATATCATTGATATTTTTTAGAACATAAAATCTTTTTTTATCACTATTTCGAGTTCCTTGACCAATTTGTTTCGGGAGTAATGAAGTCATACGATAAGCAACATTTTTCCCTCTTCCAAATAAAATATATTCGTTTGTAACTCTATTTCTAAGTTGATACACCCCATTACCAAATGGAGCTATTAAGGATTCTCCATTTTTCGGATTTGGAAATTTTCGCCAGATAGACCATTCATTAAGTATCTTTATTCTTTATCAAAATGTCCAACACATCTTTAGCTTTCTGCTTTGCTTCAATGTTATTCAATTTGCTTCTTAGATATCGTTTTATCTTATTCTCAATATCTTTTTTTACCCGACTTTTATCAGCCCACCCCACGATACTTAATTCACCCGAGATTAGGTCATAAAGCGTATGTGTGGCATCTTCAGCTCCCTCATTAAAAATAGCTTTCATCGAATTGTAAACCGCTTTCTTTTGGTCGGTAGTAAAGCCTTTGCTTTTACTTTCTTGTTGTTCTTCCACAATCTCATCAACTAAGCCCGCATAAGCTAACAACAATTGAGTTTCGGTAATTCGTTGTTCTTTTTTCTGCTTCACTAATTCCTCCAGGCGTTGCGCTAATGGTTTAAAGAAATCTGGGTTTTTATCTAAACCGACTCTAATCGTATGCTTCAGATTATTACGCATCTTCAACTCTTTAGTTGAAGGTGAAGCATTCATAATTTCTTCTTTAAACTTCTCCTTGTCAATAATCGAAATAGGCTCTTCCAGTAAATCCTCTACGCCTTCTGAATGTAAATGCGCATCTATCATAGTTTGCAGCATTTTACTCTCATCTTTACTCACCTTCAAATCCTCATCATCTGGATATGCGTTTCTGGCACGTAGTTTTATTTCGTTATAGAGTTTAAAATCACTTTCGTATTTCATCGCCTTAACATTGGGCAATACGATGTGAATCGATTTATTAAATTCTTTCAATAAAACTTTAAACTCATCCCGTTTATCCATAGGTTCTATGAATCTTAATGCAGCATCGATATACTTCTCACGTTCGTAATTTCGGTCAATACGCATAGATTTGAAGAAATCGACCAACTTGGTATGATTTAATTGTAATCTTGGTAATTCTTCCGCTAAATTTTTTAGAATATCATCAGGCCTTAAATCACCGCTAAATATTTCCATTGCCTGCACCAAAAAAGATGAGATACCGTTATAATCTACAATATAGCCTGCATCTTTTCCTTTTCGGGAACGGTTTACCCTGGCAATTGCCTGTAGCAAATTATGTTCTTTTAAAGGTTTATCAAGATACAATACACTGGCAATGGGTGCATCATAACCAGTAAGCAACATATCACTAACAATTAAAAATGCTGTGTTATCAAACTTCTTTTTACCTGATTTTTCCTTTTCCTCTTCATCTCCGAACGGTAGTTTATAATCTTCGGTAGCGGTTTTTATATCTTCTGGTGGCGTTACCCAAATAGGCTTAGGCTTATCTGGCTGTTGCTTATTATATTCTACCGCAGTATAATATTCATTGGCTAATTCATCTGATTTTGGAGAACCTAAACTGATAATGACTTTAGATTTAAACTGATGAAAACCTTCGCTTTCCAATTCCTTAAAAATCTTTTGGTATTTAATAGCTGCTTCCCGTCCTGCGGTAACCAACATTGCTTTATGACCGTCACTATATATTTTATCTCGGTAATGCGTGATGATATGCTTTGCGACATCTCGCATTCTACTGTAAGACAATTGATATTTGCGTAAAGCAGCTCGTTTTAATACATCCTTCTTTTCTTCGGAAGCGTCTTTAAACTGCTCATCGAATTCTTTATCTAGTTCTTTCTTTTTAACATCTAGTTTAGCGATGCCTTCATCATAAAACAACTCTTTAGTTGCTCCATCAGCTACTGACTCTTTGATGGTGTACACATCTATATATTCACCTCCGTAAAATTCGCCCAATGTACTTTTATCTTCCTTCGATATTGGAGTACCCGTAAATGCGATAAACTTAGCGTGAGGTAAAACCATACGCATAAATGCCGCAAGAAAACCATAATGACTACGATGCGCTTCATCAACCAATACATACAGATTCTTTTTACTGGAAAGATGTTCAAGTTCTACTTCTTCTTTTTCAGTAATTATCCATTTACCTTTCTGAATTTCTTTTGTGATTTTTATAAGCTTATTACGTTGACTGTCTATGGTTTTTTCTATCCGAATATTTTCCGATTCTTCTACTTCGGTTTGGTCTTTATCGGTTTCTTGAAATTTCTGAAGCGTGGTGGTAATTATCTTCCCATAATTATTACTCAATAAGGTATCTAAATGCGCTACTGATGAAGCCTGAGTCACATTTTTAAATCCTATATTCTGAAATGTGGTGGTAATTTGTCTATCTAAATCTTTACGGTCGGTCATCACCATTACCGTTGGGTTATCAAAACCATATTCTGGTGCCATCAGCTTCCTGGCTATGTATGCCATCGTAATCGATTTACCAGAACCTTGGGTGTGCCACACCACACCACCACGGTCTTCTTGTAATCGTTGTATCGTTTTATTGGTTGCTCTTAACTGCTGATACCTGGGGAGTTTTTTAATGATTTGACCATTATCATTTTCAAAAATCACAAAGTGCCTGATAATATCTAATAAGCGTTCTTTGTTGAAAATGGAATATAATAAAATATCTTGCCTACTTGGATGCTCACCAATAAAACTTAAATCTTCTTCTTTGTGTGGTTTAAAAACGGAATAAAATTGTTTTGGTGCATTGATTGCTCCGTATTTACCGCCAAGCTGCCAAATACCGACCATTAACTGATTGAAGTGAAATAACTTTTCTGAGTTCTCCTGATAGTGTTTTAAATCGCTGAAAGCTGTTTCCCAAGCGTTCTGAGCAGTTGGTGATTTACATTCAATAACGGCAATAGGCAGACCATTAATGTACACCATAATATCGGGTTCAGAATTCCAGGATTTGCCCTTAAATTTCATTTGACTTATCGCCTGAAACTCATTGTTATCGACACACTCATAATCGATAAAATGAACAGGATGAAAGTCTTCTATACCGTTTATTTTTTGTTTTACACTTAGCTTCGCACCACGCAGGTATTCCCAAATTTCCTGATTGATTTCTATTAACGAAGTCCCTGTAATAGAAGTGATGCAGTGATAGGCTTTTTGAAGATTATTCTCGTTAATCCAGGGATTTAAGCGTTTTATGGCTGCCAATACTTGCTCTTTAAAAATAACTTCAGCGATATCTTTTCGGATATCTAATTGAGCGGCTTTACCGCTAACATAACCCATACGCTCCAAAAGCTGTAAGGCAGGTAACTCACTGTATTGATATTCGGGTTGGGTATTATCACTCATAAGCTTAGTCTTCTATTAAATTATTTACCCTAATTTTCCCCGTTAATAACTGCTGCATTAAGCCTTTTTTGAGTTGTTGATACGCTTGTTTTTTATCTTTTTGGGTTTGTAATTTGGTATTTACATCATTTAAAATTTCAGTGATTTCTTTTTGTTCTTTCATTGATGGTAACTTTACCAGGCAATCCAGTACTTCACTTTTCTTTAAATTTGTTTGCCCAACTCCATTGTCAAATGCAAGAAAATATCTATTTCTATTTACTGATAAATAGAGAAAGTAATTATTAATCATATCCTTAGCTTTGATTAAACAGATTCGCTGATTTAATGTGTACAAATCATTTTCATCCACTAAATAACATTTAGAAAGTGCCTTACCATTGGGTACATCACTCATAACCATTGCTATATCCCCTTTGTTTAATGGAGAAAGATTTTGATTTGATTTTTTAATTACTTTTCCATCTGATGATATAAATTTCGAATTAACTACTATATAATCACCATTTTCATCTATAATTTTCTCGTGACCTTTTCCATTTCTAAAATCAGCAATTTCGCTAATCTTCTTCACCTCCCAACTTTTAGGGATTTTACCTAGAGGTGAATCTTTAAACTCGGTATGCCCGATACCTTTAGTAAGCAGGCGTTGCATTAGTCCTTTTTTCAGTTCTTCAGTAGCGGTAATTTGCTGGTCAATCACCGCTATTTTCTCATCAACTGTACTTAAAATATCTGCTATTTTTTGTTGTTCTGGGAGTGGTGGGAGGGGGACTTTAATATTTTTTATAATTTTCAAATTGAGACCACCTCTTCCGTTATCCCCCGTGGACATTTTTCTTATCTCATTATATCGAGAGTCTAAGTTTTGAAATAAAAATTCAGTATTAATATTTTTAAGATTAAAAATAGCTGCCAATGATTGATTAGTACACAATTTTATTTCATTAATAGCTACTTTTCCTCTTGTTTTACCTTGACCAGCCAACGCCATTAATATGGATTTAATAGGGATTAATTTTGTACTGGAATTTTTCAAACCTTCATCAGTTATTCTTCCTTCTACATTTTTTATTCTTTTAAGATTAATCTCTCCAGAATTCATCCAAGGAATTTCGCCTCCCCAATAATTCTTGTTCTTTGTACTGGGTGTTCCCCCTGCTGTAACGGTTGCTAAATCTCCAATTTTCTTTAATTTCCAATCTTCAGGAATTGCTTCATTTTGAACTTTCATATCCCCAATTCCTTTAAAAATCCACTTAGTTTTTGGTCAATTTCAGTTTCTTGTTGTTCTAAGTCGGCTATGGTTTGTTTTACCGCTACAATGTCTACTTCAGGTTCAGGTTCGGTAGTGTCGATATAACGGGAAATATTAAGGTTAAAATCGTTTTCTTTTATTTCAGTAATAGCCACCACCCGCATATATTTATCAACTTCAGCATAACCATCATAGGCTTCTACAATTTTCTGTACGTGGTCTTCTTCTAAGCTATTTTGATTTTTACCTTCTTTAAAATCATTACTGGCATCTATAATCGCTACCTTATTTTTTTGCGCTTCGGTTTTATTTTTATTGATAATCCAAATAGAAGCAGGAATACCCGTGTTATAAAATAATTTTGATGGTAAACCTACAATACCTTCCACCAAATCGGCTTGCAACAAAGCTTTACGTATTTTACCTTCGGTAGAGCCTCTAAACAAGGTACCGTGCGGTAACACAACACCCGCTCTACCATCTTCTTTTAATACCGAAATCATATGTTGTAAAAAAGCCAAATCGGCATAACTCCTTGGTGGGATACCGTATTGAAAACGCCCATAAGGGTCGGTTACTTGCGTATTGTATTTAGGGGTGACTTTTTTCTCCTTACCGTTTTTATCCAGTTTTACTTCCACATTGGTTTCAGCAGGTGTCCACCATTCGCCTTGAGAAAATGGCGGGTTCGCAATTACTCTATCAAATAACATTAGCTCATTATTCTCAATATGTTTAGGGCTTACCAGGGTATCACCTTTTTGTAAATCAGCATCCGTAAAATTATGCAACAACATATTTAATTTCCCAATCGCCCAGGTACTTAAGTTCTTTTCTTGACCATATAAAGACACATTGATGTTTTTACCAATCTTACCTTCAGGTTGTTCTGCGATGTAATTAGCGGCTTCAATCAGCATCCCACCGCTTCCCATTGTGGGGTCGTAAATACGTTGTTTAGGTTCAGGTTTTATGAGTTGAACAATAAGCTGCACCACACCACGTGGGGTATAAAATTCGCCTCCTTTTTTTCCCGCATCATCAGCAAATTGCTTAATTAGATACTCATACGCATCGCCTAAAATATGTGGAGATTCCAGGTCTGCATTACGTAATGAATATTGATTAAAATGGCTCAGCAATCGTTTAATTACATCATCAGAAAGTTTGTCTTTATCGCCAAATTTGGTAGTGGTCAAAACGCCTTCTAAAGAGGTGTTTTCACGTTCGATAGCTGCGAAGGCTTTATCAAGTTCGACACCAATATTCTCAGTTACTTTGGTAAGATAACCCCAACGAGCTTCAGCTGGAAAATTGAAGTAGGCATCATCTTCAGCTTCTTCACGAGTGCTGCCGTCTTCTTCCATCAAGAATTCCACTTCTTCTTCAAAAGTGTCGTTAGTTCTTTTAAGAAAAAGTAATCCAAAGATGTAATTTTTAAAATCTGAGGAGTCAATTGACCCACGTAATATATTAGCCGATTCCCATAACCAGGATTCGAGCGTTTCAAGTTTTAAGTTCATTATCAATTATTCATGTTTTGTTCAGGATAATTTCCCCTATTCGTTTATTTACTTTCCCAAGAGAATAGCATATCTTATTTCCAATAGCTCGATATAAGCTTGCTGCATCTCTTCACTTAAAAATGAATTTTGAATGAGTGCAATAGCTTTATTTTTAAATTTTTGAAAGCGTTTAAAAACACCATTTATTTGTTTTTGGGTTAGCCCTAAATCAAGCCCAAAATCAATTAGTAATTTTCTTGTTATTTTTTTCTTTTTCCCGGCAAGTGTTAAAGCTAATTCTTCCTGATCATCCGGATTAACGATGGAAACATTCAACAAATCGTAAGCCGGAGAAAGCGTCCATCCATAATCTGCTTTTATCAAAGAGAAATTTTTTAAGTGCATATCGTTATTGCCAGTCAAAAAACTAAAAACAGTCAGTTCATAATACCGAAGCAGATCCAGTAAAGTATTTTCAGCATATTCATTTATAGCTTTTCCGATGCGCTCCATAGAACCTCGATATTTATCGAATGCTTCTACAATCTGAAACATATCGATCATATGAATTTTTGATCCGTCATCTTTTCGATCTACTCTTTTTGTGATATAGGATAATTCTCCTGAAGAAAGCCGAATCAATGAATGTGGAACTACAGAAATGTTGAATAGTTCAGCCATCATCATGGTGACATGTTCATTTGCTGGCATTTCGGGATAATCTGCGGAAGGTGGCTTGAAAATATAATTTCCCCCTAAAGCCCCGACCACGGTAAGCCGCTGATCTTGATTATTTTCGAATAATGACATCGATAATTTAGGCTGTACACCAGGAACAGAGATACTACGCTCCACAACCTGCTCGGCCAGTTCTGCCATTTCCTGAATTGAATAAGGGATTTTAGGCGGTGTTTTTGTTCCGAAAAACTTTAAGCTACATTCTTCATGAAAGTCGCTTTCTCCAAAAAGCTCTTTGTAACAATATAAGCACTTACTCATCTTCGTCAAATATTGGTTCAACACTTACTGCGCCTATACAGTTTTTACAACAAGCCAATAATAATCCCATACGGTCATTTCTATTAATCTTCCAGTTTTTAGAAGCAATATCCAATAGCCAACCTTCAGGAATTAAACCTTCGAAAAAGGCAAAAAGCCGTTTTTCTTTATATTCTTTTTCGCGAACAGGCATCGTAAACGTGATAAATTGATTGGGATAATTACGAACATAATCCTCATCATATTTAAACACAAACTCGCCATCATTGGTTTCGGTTAATTTACCGCAATAAATAGTATCGTAAAAAATCTTAGCTTGCCTCATGAGTTTCTATATCTTTTAAACCAACTGGTGCGAGCTTATGACCGAACATTTTTAAAACCTGGTTTACTTTATCCAAGTTTAAATTCGTTTGATTTTGTTCAATTTTTCGAATAACGGTCAACGCTACCCCGGCACGATCAGCAAACTCTTCTTGTGTTAAGTTTACTTCTTTTCTCCGTGCTTTTACAAATGAAGCCAATTCTTCCATTATATGTTTTAACGTATAATTTTAATCAAATATAGTAAATTATATCTAATTACATATAATTTAATTGAAATATTATTTTTTATATGTTTTTACATATAAATATAATTGTGCGAGAATCTATTTATTACAATATCAGAGCAGAGTAAAAAATCATAACTTTTCAAACCAATCATCTATATTATCAATTCGTTCTAAGTTTCCACTTCGAGCTTCTTCAATAGCAGCCTTAGTAGTTTCATTAGGGATATTCCCAATATCAGCAGCTAATACTTTTTCTATGTAGCTATTTAAACTACATTCATTTGCCGTAGCTTCCTCTTTTAACATATCCAGAAGATCACTATCTAACTGCAATGTTACTCGAACTTTTTTAGTCATGATTTTTTAATTAATGTATAACAAAATTAGATAACCGCGAAGCGTAGTAAATTTCTTGTCATTTTTACAAATGATAAAAGCTCTACCATCATGCTTTGATATATAATTATAATTCCCCGAAAACTCTATTAACTGTACTAATTGTAGACGAAGAACTTATTTGGTGGTACATATTAAAGGTCTTAATGTCTCGATGTCCTGTCATACTCATAATTATTTTATCCGCAACTCCTGAATTACGAAGAATGGTAACAAAAGTTCTTCTAGCTGTATGGGTGGTTATTCGATCACAAAAAGGTTTAATTATTCTGGTTTGTTCTACTCCTCTTGTGCGTGAATATTCTACCTCGTGTACTAATCCTATTTTTCTTAAAATATCTTTTATGGCTCGATTTTGTTCTTGATTAGTAGTTAAGGGAAGCTCATAATTATATTTCTTCAAAATATCAGCTGCAATTTTATAGAGTGGTATTTCTCTATTGGGCTTCGAGGGATCTTTATCTTCTTTTAGAAACAGACATTCTTCTAATGTAATAATACGCTTATTAACAAGGGCTAATTCACTATATCTTAATCCTGTAAGACATTGAAAAATAAAGACATCTTTAGCTTTAGATTTCGCTTCGGTAAGGCATTGAAAATTGTGAAGGGTTTTAACTTGATCCATTGTTAAGGCTTCCTGCCTTGTCAAAACACGCTGCGGTTTTTTGAAATCTTGGAAAGCTTTATTAAAAGCAAAATCATTTTTAAAAGCCCAAAACATAAAGGTCTTAAACAAACCTACATTTCGACTAAATGTGTTCGTGCAATGATTTTTATATTCATAACAGAAATCTGTAAATTCAATAAAAAACCTCTTATTGATTTTACCAAAGGTTAATTTATAGTTCTTTACTTCTTCAAATTCCAGTAGTATATTCTTTATGTTATTATATCGCTTCCTAGTAGATTTTGTCCATTCTTTCAATTTGATTTTTTCCTCCATAAATTTATCGTAAACATCAAAAAAGGAACTTACTTTTTTTACACGTTCAAAAACATGATCGAAATGCTCTTTAAGAATAATACTATCAAAATTTTGCTCCCCTAGTTCAGATCGTGACTTTATTTTCTGAAATTCCGTAGCAAACTCATTAAGACATTTTGTTATCTGCTTTTGATCGCTGGAAACTAATTTCCCCCTTTTATTGGGACACTTATTTTTAAAATCCCAATGCTCTGGTAGAATGGTCTTTTTAGTGGAATAAACAAACTTCTTTTTTTCTTCATTAAAAAAGCAAGAAAACAGAATTAAGGTTTCTGAATCTGATTTTGGTTTTCGTAGGTAAAATGAACAATTCATAGCTTTAAAAAAAATTAATTAAAATGATGCGTTGACAGAATCGTTGACAATTTTAGTATATCTTATTAGTATTAATTTTTATAATAAGACCTAAAAAATCAACATAAAATACTGTATTACAACAACATAATAAATAATTATGATTAAGCAACTATAATATATAGGATAGCCTAAGCCTATTGTTGCACCCGCAATAACATCTAATATATCGTGCTTTTTAGAGTCTAT
>CEOS01098843.1_pt1 | contig 23860 bp, 23 predicted proteins | sample 530601 | NCBI WGS metagenome assembly CEOS01 (sample SAMEA2620666, study PRJEB7988) | marine metagenome | biome: marine biome (ENVO:00000447); feature: mesopelagic zone (ENVO:00000213); material: "saline water (ENVO:00002010), including plankton (ENVO:xxxxxxxx)" | depth 1000 m
GCCGAAGGCCGCCATCAGCAGGGGCTCGTCGCCGGTCAGGGCGGCATCGTGACGCCGCTCGTCAACCCTCAGCGGTCCTTTGGCCCGGCCGCCATGGCCGCGCGAGACGACATGGGCGTCGATCCCCAGTCCCAGAAGATGCTGTTGCAGGTGAATGACGGTCGGCGTCTTGCCGGTGCCGCCCGCGTTCAGGTTGCCGACGCAGATTACCGGGATGTCAAGGCGCAGGCGCGCCTTGCCCGCCAGCCTGCGCCGGGTTTCGCGTGCGTAAACCGCGCCCAGCGGCGAAAGCAGCCGCGCAAGCGGCGTTGGCGGGCGCAGATACCAGAAGTCCGGTGCGCGGCTCATGGTGCGGTCGCCCGGGCCGGCCGGTCTGCCGTGCCTTCCGGCGCCGCGTCGAGGGCTGCCAGGACGGGCTGGCAGATGCGCAGCGTCACGTCCGCGCCGCCGGTGCTGACGGTCCAGGCATTCCGGGCCAGCGCCGCGATCAGTTCGGGCTGCGACAATTCCGCCATCGCCGCCGCCAGACCGGCCGCATTCGCGACCTGCCGCGCCGCGCCGGCCCCGTCCAGTTGCTGCCATTCGGTCGGATGCCGCCCCGTGACCGGGCCGTGGACAATGGCCGAACCAAGGGCTGCGGGTTCGAACGGATGTCGTGCGGCGGCGTCGTCGCCGTGCAGCGTGCCGCCCAGATAGGAGACCGGGGCAAGGCGATACCACAGGCCCATCTCGGCCAGCCCGTCGGTCAGCATCACATGGATTTCGTCGGTCGGGTCCTCGTCCTGGTCGCGGCGGGCGACATTGAGGCCCGCCGCCTCGATCCGTTCGGCCAGCGCCCCGGCGCGGCGCGGATCGCGCGGGGCCCAGAACAGCAGCGCCCGATGCGATTGCCGCAGCGCAGCCAGATGCGCCTGCAACACGGCCTCATCCTCGTTTTCGGGGATTGCGGCGGCCAGCCATGAATGCCGCCCGCGCACCAACTGCGCGATGGCCTCGCGTTCGGATTCGGCGCAGGGCAGGGGTTCGTGGATCGCCGCCACCGGCCCGGTCATCGTCAGCCGCGCCGGATCAAGCCCCATCTCTCTGGCAATCTCGTGGCTGCCGGGATCGGTCAGCAGGATCGTCTGCATTCGACGCAGAAGTTCGCGCCGCATCGCCGCGCGCAGCGTCCAGCCCATATCCTGCGGGTCCAGTCTTGCCTCGCCCAGGATGACCGGGACGCCGTCGCGTGCCGCGGCGGTGATCAATGCGCCCGGCAGATCCGGACCCAGAAGCAGCAGGCAGCCCGGCCTTGCCGCCGCGATCAGCGCCTCGGCGGCGCCGCGATCACGGCCGGGATCGGCGATCCCGTCCTGGCCGATGGTCAGGATCCGGACATCGCGCCGCGTCGCGTTCAGCCGGGTGCGGATCTGCTGGGCGGCGTTTTGGTGTCCCTCCGAGACGTGCAGGATCAGTGCCTGGCCTTCTGTCAGGGGCGGCAGCGAGGGGGGGTCGGTGGTCCGCCGGGACGGGCCACGCAGATGCAGCCACAGACCCAGCCCGCCTAGCCCCGGACCCCGCATCAGCCGCCAAGTTCCTCGGTCGGGCTGACCGGCGTTTCCTCGTCGCGAAGCCGGTGCAGATGGGCGATGAAATAGCGTGTCTCGGCGCTGTCCACGGTGCGCTGAGCCTCGGCTTTCCAGGCGTTGTAGGCGCGTTCGTAGTTCGGAAAGATGCCGACGACGTGAATGTCGTCGGTGTCGCGGAACTGCGTGCTTTGCGGGTCGATCAGTTCGCCGCCAAAGACGAGATGAAGACGCTGGACCATGAGACCTCCTTGTCGTGACCGGAATGTCCGAACCTAGCGCGGCCCGCAGAGGAGATGAAGCGGGTTCGGCTAAAATGCAGGGCAATCGGGCTTTGCCTTGCCGCGGCCTGCCGGGCTATCAGTGGCGCGACACGGCCAGAAGGCCGGATCCTGATCCCGTGGGGCGCGCGATGGTGTGGCGCTGCGCTTGCCGGGAAAGAGGGGTTCCGGCGTTCGCCTGCGCTGGAACCCCTCATGGCTTCGCGGCTGCTTTCCGGCCGGCGGATGCGGCACGGGCGGCTGGCCAGGGCTGCGGGCTGGCGCCGGGATGCGTCATCAGCGGCCGGCAAGTTCCATCATCACGGCCCACTCGGCCTCGGTGACGGGCTGGACCGACAGGCGGCTGTTGCCCGCCAGGGCCATGTCCTTCAATCGCGGCTCGGCCTTGACCACGGCCAGCGGGACGGGTCTGGGCAGTCTCTCGACCGCCTTCACGTCCACGCATTCCCAGCGGGCGTCATCGGTGGTGCTGTCGGGGTGGGCCTCGGCGACGATCTCGACGATTCCGACGGCCTCTTTTCCGACATTCGAATGATAGAACAGCCCCCGATCGCCCTTCTTCATCTCGCGCATGTTGTTGCGCGCCTGATAGTTGCGCACACCGTCCCATTCCTCGCCCGCCTCGCCCCTGGCGACCAGGTCGTCCCATCCGAACACGTCGGGTTCGGATTTGAACAGCCAGTATTGCATCAACCGATCACCTTGTTCCATTCGGTCACGTCCACGCTGTGGAAAAGACCCGCCTTCTTGTAGGGATCGCGCGCGGCCCAGTCGCGCGCGGCGTCCAGATCGCGGGCCTCCAGCACGATCAGCGAACCGCACATGTCGCCATTTTCGATCAGCGGACCGGCCATGCGGACGATGCCCGAATCGCGGATGAAGCCCAGGTGGGCCTGGCGGCTGTCCAGTCGGGTCTGCAACTGGCCGGGCTTGTCGCGGCAGATGACGGCGAACAGGGGCATCATTCCTCCTTCAACGGTCGGTTCATCAGGATATCGGCGGCCTTTTCGACCGATACGGCGCCGCTGGCAAGGGCCGCGACCATGCCGGCGATGGGCATGTCGGTTCCCTCGCGAGAGGCAAGGGCCGAGACCGCGCGGGCGGTGGCGGCACCTTCGACGGTAATCGTCGGATCGAAATCCTCGCCGCGTCCCATCGCCTGACCAAAGCGGAAGTTGCGCGATTGCGGCGATGTGCAGGTCAGGATCAGGTCGCCCAGTCCGGACAGGCCGGTCAGCGTCTCGGAGCGGGCGCCGAGGGCGGTGGCAAAGCGGGTCATTTCGGCAAAGCCGCGTGTGACGATGGCCGCGCGGGCGCTGTCGCCAAGACCCGCCCCGATTACCACGCCCGCGGCGATGGCAACCACGTTCTTCAGCGCCCCGCCCAGTTCGGCACCGGTCAGGTCGGCACTGCGATAGAGGCGCAGGACGCGGGTGGACAGCGCCCGCTGCAATTCCGCGCCCGCAGAGTCGCGGGGGCAGGCCAGCGTCAGCGCCGTGGGCAGCCCGCGCGCGATATCGGCCGCGAAAGAGGGCCCGGTCAGCGTCGCGACGGTGCTGGCAGGACAGGCATCCGCGATGATGCGCGAGGGGCCGGTCAGCCGGTCGAGGTCGATTCCCTTGGCAGTGTTGACCAGCATCCTGCCGTCCAGCGCGGCGCCGTGATCGGCCATGAACGGGCGCAATGCCTGCGCGGGCAGGGCCAGCAGCACGGTCCGGGCGCCCAGGGCGCACGCCAGATCATCGGTGACGGTGACGGCCTCGGGCAGGCTGACCCCCGGCAATCTGGGGTTTTCGCGCCGCCATCGGGTATCACGGCCCCACAGGACGACCGGGCCATTCGCCGACAGCGCCACCGCCAGCGCCGTGCCAAAGGCGCCCGCGCCGAGGATCGACACCTTCATGCCTTGGCGCCTTTCCTGCCGCCGCCCAGCATCGGTGCCGCCGCAGGGTCCAGGGGCCAGCGAGGCCGGGCGGCAAGGTCCATGCCGTCGCGCTGGCCCAGCCGGAACTGCTCGATCCCCGCCCAGGCGATCATGGCGCCATTGTCGGTGCAAAGCCGCAGCGGCGGGGCCAGGAAACGTGCGCCTGCCTCGAGCGCGGTCCGTTCCAGCGCGGCGCGGATCGCGCCGTTCGCGGCGACACCGCCGGCCACCGCCAGCAACGGAACCGGGCTGACCGACAGCGCGCGGCGGGCCTTTTCGGCCAGGGTCTCGGTGACGGCCTGTTGAAAGGCGGCGCAAAGGTCGCTGCGGTCCGTTTGCCGCAGCCCGCCCTGTTCGCCGATCAGACCGTCGCGCAGACGCAGGGCGGCGGTCTTCAACCCCGAGAAGGACAGGTCGCAGCCCGGCCGGTCCAGCAGCGGTCGGGGCAGATCGAAGCGGTCAGGATCGCCCAGGGCTGCCTCGGCCTCGACCGAGGGTCCGCCGGGCTGGGGAAGGGCCAAGAGCCTGGCCAGCTTGTCGAAGGCCTCGCCCGGCGCGTCGTCGATGGTGCCGCCCAGACGGGTGAAATCCTGTGGTCCCTTGACGAGCAGGAACTGGCAATGTCCGCCCGATACCAGCAGCATCAGATAGGGAAAGTCCACGCCGTCGGTCAGGCGCGGGGTCAGGGCGTGGCCGGCCAGATGGTTCACGCCGACCAGCGGCAGACCCGCCCCCGCGACGATGCCCTTGGCGCACATGACACCGGCCATCACGCCGCCGATCAGGCCCGGCCCGGCGGTCACGGCGACGCCGGACAGATCGCGCAGGCCAAGGCGGGATCGGGCCAGCGCCTGTTCCACCACCAGATCCAGCCGTTCGGCATGGGCGCGCGCGGCGATTTCGGGAACGACGCCGCCGAAATCCGCGTGCAGGGCGGTCTGGCTGCTGACGATCGAGGACAGGATGCGCCGGTCGCCGGTCACGATCGCGGCGGCGGTGTCGTCGCAGCTGCTTTCGATGCCGAGAAAAATCAGGTCGTCCATGCTCTTGCCGGGCGGGGAAATGACGCTTACGCCTGCTGGCCTAGCACCGACCAGAGGGGTTGCCAATGCCGGCGCGCATCCGGCCCACGCTTCTTCTGACCCGACCGCGCGCGGATTCGCTGCGGTTTGCGAGGCTGCTGCCGGGCTGGCAGGCGGTGATCGCCCCCATCTTGCGGATCGTTCCGGTCGATCACGACGCCGCCCGCTTGCGCGCGGCCGGGGCGCTGCTGTTTACCTCGGCCCATGCGGTCGCAGCGGCCGGGCCGGGCGCGGGCCGCGCGGCGTTATGCGTGGGCGGGCGGACCGCAGAGGCCGCGCGGAAGGCGGGTTTCGATGTGACCGAAGGGCCTGGCGATGCCGCGGGGTTGCTGCCGCTGATCGCCAGGTGGCGCGGGGCGCCGCTGCTGCATCCGCATGGCCGGCACCTTGCCCGCGAATTGCCGGTTCCGGGAATGGTCGTCTATGAACAGAAAAGCTGCGATCTGACGGATGAGGCGCGCGATCTTCTGGCGCGGGGCGGTGATGTGGTGCTGCCGCTTTTCTCGGCACGATCGGCCGCACTGGCGGCTGCGGCGGTCCGTGGTTCGATGTCGCGGTTGTGGCCGGTGGCGATCAGCGCGACGGTGATGCAGGCCTGGGACGGACCGCGGGCGGGGTCGGCGATTGCGCAACAGCCGACGCAGGAGGGCATGGTCCAGGCGATCCGCTGCCTCGGCATCGCGGAACTATGATGTTCACGGCGGGTTGAGCCGGGGGCCACGGCTGATTACTCTGGCGGCGACGCTTCGCCGATGGCAGGCAGGGCGGCACGCGAGGACGGGGACGACACGTGAAAAAACCAGAAGAATCCAAAGCCACGAAATCCGACAAGCCCAGCACCCGGAAGGCCGCAGAGACATCACAGCCCGATCAGACCCCCGACACGGCGACGTCGCAGCCTGCCGACAAGCCAGACGACACGCCAGATGGCGGCGCGGCCGGTAGCGCACGCAAGGCCGCCGCGACGCCCGGCACGCTGAAATCCACCGACACCGGCAAGGGGGACGGATCGTCCGCCGCCGCCGCTGGCAGCACGGCCGGGCCGGTTGCCTCGCAGCTTGTCGGCGATGGCTCGTCCGATACTCCGGCTGCGCAGCCGAAGCGGAAACAGAGTGATCCGGGTCCGACCGGCGCGCTGAAGGATGTGCCGCCCGAGGCGATCCTGCGCGACACGCCGGTGGCCGACCCGACCCCGACGCAGAATGTCACCGTCCGGAAGACGGGGTTCTGGCAAATGCTGCTGGGCGGGGCCTGCGCAGCCGCCCTCGGCGCGCTTGCCGCGATCTGGGTCTGGCCGCAGACGCCCGCTGAAGCCGTCGATACGGCCTCGATTCGCGCCGAGGCCGTTGTCGCCGCGAAAGAGGCCGCCGGCACGGAAATCGCGGCTCTGCGCGACGAACTGGCCAGTGCTGCGCCCGCCCCCGACACGAATGCGCAGGCGGCTGTCGAGGCCCTGCAACAGCAGCTTGACGAACAGGCGCAGCGGCTCGATGAACTGGCGGCGCGACCGGCACTGGATCCCGGCATGGCGCAGCGGATTCAGGATCTGGCCGCGCAGGCCCAGGCGCTGGAAGGGCAAATTCAGGCCGCCGCCGAACAGGCGCAATCCCGGATCACCGCCGCCCAGAGCGAGGCGGAGAAGATGCAGGCCGCCGCCACCGACAGCACCAGACGCGCCGAGGCGGTCGCGGCGATCGCGTCGCTGCAGGCGGCTCTGGACCGCGGCGTCACGCCGGACGAGGCGCGGCAAACGCTGGAGGGTGCGGGGATGGATGCGCCCGAGCCGCTGACCCGCGAGGTGCCCAGTCTCGTCAGTCTTCAGTCCGATTTTCCGCAGGCCGCGCGCGCTGCGCTGCGCGACAGCCTGCGCGAAGCCGGTGCCGATGGCGGCAATGCGCTGACCCGTTTCTTCAGGGCGCAGACCGGCGCGCGTTCGGTCGCGCCGCGCGCGGGCGACGATCCCGATGCGATCCTTTCGCGCGCGAATGCCGAGGTCGAGAAGGGCCGCATCGACGCCGCCCTGACCGAGATGGCGGCTTTGCCCGAATCGGCGAAATCCGCACCCGCGATGGCCGGCTGGCTGACGCGCGCGCAAACCTATGCCGATGCCAAGGCCGCGTTGAACGCTCTGTCCGCGCCGTCGAACTGAGGAACCGTGATGATCCTGTCCCTGCTGAAAATCCTGTTCTTCTTCGCGGTGGTGCTGGCGGTCGCGCTTGGTGCGATCCAGTTGTCCGATACCGGCCAGACACTGTTGCTGGAATATGGCGGCAGGGAATATGCCCTGACGCCCCTCAAGGCGCTGATCGCGCTGATCCTGCTGATGATCACGGCCTGGATCCTGTTCAGGCTGCTTGGCCTGGTGCTGGCCTTCCTGCGTTTCCTGGCGGGGGACGAGACGGCGATCAGCCGCTATTTCGACCGCTCGCGCGAACGCAGGGGTTATGCCGCGCTTGGCGAGGGGATGCTGGCCGTCGCCTCGGGCGAGGGGAAGCTGGCGCAGGCCAAGGCCGCGAAAGCCGCGAAATATCTGGACCAGCCGCATCTGACCGATCTTCTTTCGGCGCAGGCGGCCGACGTTGCGGGTGATCGCGCCCGCGCCGAGCGCGCCTATCGCAAGTTGCTGGGCGACGACCGCACCCGCTTTGTCGGCGTTCGCGGACTGATGCGGCAGAAGCTGGACGAGGGCGATACGGCGACCGCGATGCTGCTGGCGCAGAAAGCCTATGCCCTGAAACCGCGGCACAAGGAAATCCAGGATACGCTGCTGGACCTGGAGATGAAGCAGGGCGACTGGAAGGGCGCGCGCCTGATGCTGAAGGAAAAGCGCCGCCAAGGCGAATTGCCTCAGGACGTGCATATCCGCCGCGATGCGGTTATGGCGCTGCAAGAGGCCAGTGCGGTGCTGGCACAGGGCAATTCGATCAGCGCCCGCGAGGCGGCGATCTCGGCCAACAGGGCCTCGCCCGACCTGATCCCGGCCGCTGTGCTGGCCGCGCGCAGCTATATCGCGCAGAAGGACGGCCGCAATGCCGCGCGCGTGCTGGAAAAGACCTGGTCGGTCAGGCCGCATCCCGACATCGCCGCCACCTATGCAGAAATTGCCCCCGACGAGACGGCTGCCGCCCGGCTGAAACGGTTCGAGCGGCTGATCGGGAAGAACCCCGATCACGAGGAATCGCGACTTCTGAAGGCCGAATTGCTGCTGTCGGCCGAGGATTTTCCGGGCGCGCGGCGGGCCCTTGGCGATCTGGCCGAGGTCCACCCCACAGTGCGCACCCTGTCGATCATGGCCGCGGTCGAACGCGGCGAGGGCGCCGATGACAGCGTGGTTCGGGGCTGGCTGGCGCGGGCGCTGACCGCCTCGCGCGGGCCGCAATGGGTCTGCGACAAGTGTCACAACGTGATGCGCGACTGGGCGCCGACCTGCGACAGTTGCGGCGGTTTCGACACGCTGACCTGGCGCGAGCCGGATGACCGCGATCGGGGCGTTTCGCCCGGTTCCGGGGCCGAGATGCTGCCGCTTCTGGTCGGCGCGCCAAAGCCGCAGCCCGAAACGCCGGACCCCGCCGCCCCCCTGGCCGGGGCGCAGATCGACGAACCCTCTGCCCCCGCCGCCGATCAGGGCGCCGCCGTCATGTCGCCCAGACCGAAGCGCACCGAGGTCGCTGACGTGGCGCCCGGAATGGTGCCGCGCGAAAGCGATTACGTCGAGGTCGGGCCGGTCAGCACGGTCAATGCCGACGGACCGGCGCCGGCGGCCGCGAAGACGGCTGCCCCCGGTCGGGATGCCGATCGCGAACCCGTCAGGCCCGATGTCGAGCCGCCCGAGGACGCGGAATGGACCGAGGAGCGGCCGGTTCGCAAAAGCTGATTCGATGGCCCGAGGATGGGCGGCGAAAAAACGCGCCGCCCCTCTTTCGCGCCCCGTCGGAACCTGCTATCCGGCCCGCCACCAGATGCCGGTGTAGCTCAGCTGGTAGAGCACGTCATTCGTAATGATGGGGTCGGGGGTTCGAGTCCCTTCACCGGCACCAGAAATCCGCCCGGATCAGGTCGGGCAGGGCCGTAATCCGGTTGCTCCGACCTCGTGCCGAGAGCCGTTTCGCAGATTCCCCGCGCCGCGCGATCCAGCCGGATTTCGGTTGGACATGCCGTTTATGGCGTGATTTGCCACTTTCCTAACAATTCGGAAAAGGTTAACATTCCCGTGAAGCCTGCGGCATGTTGCCGCTCTGCTTTCACCATTTGACCCAGTAGGATGATTACCATGTCGATCAGAACCATTTCCGCCGGTCTTGTCGTGGCCATGCTGTCAGGCGGTGCCGCCTCTGCCGCCACGATTGTCCAGAACGGCAGTTTCGAAGACGTCGCGGGCCTGGCCGGGGGCGGCACCAACAGGGGCGGCTACGGCGTCTATGATGCGATTCCCGGATGGACCCGCGGCGACGGGGCCGGAATCGAACTGCAGAACAATGCCACGCTGGGCACGCATGACGCGCAGGATGGCAACTGGTATGTCGAGCTGGACAGCGATTCCAACTCGTCCATGTATCAGGACATCACCTTCGCCAGCGCCGGTTCCTATCTTCTGTCGTTCTTCTATTCGCCGCGCACCGCGACCCAGAACGACAATGGCATCGGATACAGTCTGGGCGACAAGGTCGATGGCCTGATCGATGCCGTCTATCAATCCCCCGCGACATGGACGCAGGTGACGAAGTCGTTCACCGTGGACGCCGGCGAGGTGCTGCGCCTGTCCTTCTTTGCCGGCGGTCTCAGCAACAGCCTCGGCGGTTTCGTCGACAATGTGTCGATTGCGCCGGTGCCGCTGCCGGGCTCGCTGCTGCTTCTGGGCGGTGCGCTTGCCGGAAGTGGCGCTTTTGCGTCGCGCCGCCGCAAGAAGGCCGCCTGAGCCTGCCACGATCCCGAAAAACAGCGAACGCCCGCCGATCATCCGGCGGGCGTATTCATTGGCTGCCTTGGTGCGGGCGGCGGGAATCGAACCCGCACGAGCCAGGCTCTAGCGATTTTAAGTCGCTTGTGTCTACCGTTCCACCACGCCCGCATCGGCACCGTCGGCCGTGGCTAGCCAAGCGGTCCTGATTAATCAAGCGGAACCTCGGCTTCCGCCGCCGCGCGCCATCAGCCATAGCTGCGGGTGGGACGGTCAAAGACCTTGCGGCCCATCAGCGAGCCGACCAGATCGACCATCAGCTTCGCCGTCCGACCGCGATCGTCGAGGAACGGGTTCAGTTCGACCAGGTCCAGCGAGGTGACAAGGCCGGATTCGTGCAGAAGCTCCATCACCAGATGCGCCTCGCGGAAGGTGGTGCCGCCGGGAACCGTGGTGCCGACGGCGGGTGCGATCGAGGGGTCGAGGAAATCGACATCCAGGCTGACATGCAGCAGGCCGCCGGTGGCCCGGACGCGGTTCAGAAAGGCGCGCAGCGGTGCGACGATGCCCTGTTCGTCCAGAACCCGCATGTCGTTGACGGTGATCTCGGTATCCTGCATTGCCGCATGTTCGGCCGGGTCGACGCTGCGGATGCCGAACATGCAGATGTTCTCGCCCGGTATCGGCGCGGGAAAGGGCGGAAACGGTCCGAATCCCGGCAGCCCGCTGGCATAGGCCATGGGCGTGCCGTGCAGATTGCCCGTGGTCGTGGTCCGAAGGGTATGGAAGTCGCTGTGGGCGTCCAGCCAGATGACGAATTGCGGGCGTTGCGTCTGTGCAGCATGGGCCGCGACCCCCGCGACCGAGCCGAGCGCCAGCGAATGATCACCGCCCATGATGATCGGCATCCCTTCAGGCAGCGCGGCGGCGACCGCCTCGCGCAGCGCATTCGTCCAGGCGATGGTTTCCGGCAGATGGTGAACGGCGGCATTGGCGCAGGTCTCGTTTCCCGGTCGGTCGGGAACGACATCGCCGCGATCTTCGATCGTGTGGCCAAGTGCGGTCAGCGTGCCCGCCAGTCCGGCGGTGCGATAGGCTGCGGGGCCCATCAGGCAGCCGGGGCGCCGCTGGCCCTCGTCCACGGGGGCGCCGATGAGGATGCAATGCGTCATCTCGGTCTCCTGATGCCGGGCGCGGGGTTCAGGCCCGCGCGCCCCTGAAACGATCGGCCCATTCGGCGCGCTGATCGTCGGTGATCTTGGCGAAAAGCACGTCGGGCACGGTGAAGGCATGGCCTGCGGGAAGGGTTTCAAGCGCCTGTGCCACGTCGCCCGGCCAATCGGTCTGGTCCGTCTGCATCGCCTCCAGCATCGCGCGGGCGGCGAAGGGGATGAACGGGGCCGACAGGACCGCATGGAACCGGATCAGGTTCAGCCCCAGACGCACCTGCATCGCGGCCTGTTCGGGATCGGTCTTGAAGCTGGCCCAGGGCGCGGCGGTTTGCAGGTATTCGTTGCCCAGAACCCAGATCGCGCGCAGTTCGGCCGCGGATTTGCGGACCTCCATGCGTGACATGGCGTCCTCGTAGGCGCGCAGGCGCGTGGTCAGCGCGGCGATCAGGTTCTGTTCGGGCTGGCCAAAGCTGCCGCCTCCGGGAACCGCCTCGCCGAACTTTGCCCGACAGAACTTGGTCACGCGGCTGACGAAATTGCCCAGCACGTCGGCCAGATCCTTGTTCACCGATTGCTGGAAATTCTCCCAGGTGAATTCGCTGTCGCCGGATTCGGGGGCATGGGACAGCAGCCACCAGCGCCAGTAATCGGCCGGCAGGATGTCCAGTGCGTGATCCATGAAGACGCCCCGGCCCTGGCTGGTCGAGAACTGGCCGCCGTCATAGGTCAGGTAATTGAACGACTTGATATAGTCGACCATCTTCCACGGCTCACCCGCGCCGATCTGGGTCACCGGAAAGCTGAGAGTGTGGAAAGGCACGTTATCCTTGCCCATGAACTGGGTATAGGTCACGTCGTCGGCGCCCTCGTCGGTGCGCCACCAGGCGCGCCACTCGGCCTCGGTGCGATCATTGGCATCGGCCCATTCGGCAGTCGCGGCGATATATTCGATGGGGGCGTCGAACCAGACATAGAAGACCTTGCCCTCCATACCCGGCCAGTCCTGATCGCCGCGCTTGACCGGCACGCCCCATGACAGGTCGCGGGTGATACCGCGATCCTGCAACCCGTCGCCGTCGTTCAGCCATTTCCTGGCAATCGAGGTCGTCAGGATCGGCCAGTCCTTCTTGCTGTCGATCCATTCGGCAATCTCGCCCTTCAGCGCGGATTGGCGCAGATAGAGGTGCTTGGTCTCGCGCACTTCCAGATTGGTGCTGCCGCTGATGGCGCTGCGCGGGTCGATCAGGTCGGTCGGATCAAGCTGCTTGGTGCAGTTCTCGCACTGGTCGCCACGGGCCTTGTCATAGCCGCAATTGGGGCAGGTACCCTCGATATAGCGGTCGGGCAGGAAGCGGCCGTCATCGATGGAATAGACCTGTTTTTCCGCGACTTCGCGGATATAGCCGTTATCGGCCAGCTTGCCCGCGAAATGCTGTGTCAGGCGTCGGTTCCGGTCGCTGGAGGAGCGGCCGTAATGATCGAAGCTGAGGCCGAAGCCCCTGGCCAGATCCGCCTGGATCCGGTGCATCCGGGCGCAATACCGGGCGACCGGCTCGCCCGTCTTGGCGGCGGCCAATTCGGCCGGCGTGCCGTGTTCGTCGGTGGCGCAGATGAACATCACCTCGTGGCCGCGCGCACGCAGATAGCGGGCATAGAGATCGGCGGGCAGCTGCGATCCGACGAGATTGCCCAGATGCTTGATACCGTTGATATAGGGCAGGGCAGAGGTGATGAGATGGCGGGCCATGGGGTTGCGTCCTTGTCAGTCGGCGCCGTATCTAGCCCCGTTGCAGGACGATTGAAAGCGGCGAGCGCGGCAGCCCGGTCACCGGCAGGGCGTTGCGCGGCGATGGCGCGAACCGGCCAGCATTCGCGGGGTGCCGCACCGCTCAGAGCGCGCACAGGCGGTGCACAGGGCGTACACAGCGGATGCACCGCCTGCGGCGTTGCACGCGGTTCCGGCACAGGGGCGGACATGCGGGCATGACGGGCGCCTTGCGCGGGTGTCGTTCGAAGGCGCGCAAGATCTGCTGCCGGCGCCGTCGCGCGCGGAACGCGCGCATTCGGCCCAGCGGCAGCGACCGGGCCGGGTCTGGCCCGCCCCGCCTTCCCGATCGCCCTGCGTGGCGGGCCGGGCGCGTCGCGACTGTGTTCTTGCGGGGCGCATCCGCAGGGTGCAGGGTCGCGCCATGATCCCCGAATCCGAAGTCACCTTTGCCGGCAGTTTTCTGGATCGCGCCGACCGGCTGCGCGGCGATGGCGCCGGGATCGCCCGGATGCTGTCGCGCACCGATACCCTGGTGCTGCCGTTCTGGCGTGGCAAGCCGCTGTTCGACCTGACACCGACCGGGCCGCGCCTCGCCTGGCTGCCGGCGAGCGATGATCTGGTCGCGGATTGTCCCGAACCGCTGGTGTTCATGGGCCTGGATATGGCCGGGACCGCGCATTTCGCCGCCGATGTCTCATATCTGGCGCCGCCCGACCATCCGCCTGCCGAATTCATCGACCGCCACACTCTGGATCTGTCGCAGACGCGGAAATTCATCGACCTGCGCGCGATCATGGCCGAGATCGACCATCGCGATGCCGGGATCGCGGCGGCCGCCAAGGGCATCTTCGAATGGCGGCTGACGCATGGCTTCTGCGCCCGTTGCGGCGCCCGCAATCGTGTCAGCCATGCCGGCTGGCGGTTCGAGTGCCCCGCCTGCGGTCGGCAGCATTTCCCGCGCACCGATCCGGTGGTGATCATGCTGGTTCTGGACGGCGACCGGGTTCTTCTGGGTCGTCAGTCGCTGTGGCCCGAGCGGATGTATTCGCTGCTGGCGGGCTTTGTCGAGCCGGGCGAGACGGTCGAGGAGGCGGTGCGCCGCGAGGTGATGGAGGAGGCCGGGATCACGGTGGGCGCGGTGCGCTATGTCACCTCGCAGCCCTGGCCCTTTCCGGCCTCGCTGATGATCGGCTGCGTGGCGCGCGCCGAGAGCCGCGCGATCACACTGGATCCGACCGAACTGGAGGACGCGATCTGGGTTCCCCGGAACCAGATCGCCGAGGCGCTGGAGGGCCGCCACGACCGGATCGCGCCGGCCCGCAAGGGGGCGGTTGCGCAGGTCATCCTGCGCGCCTGGGTGCAAGGGCAGATCGAGCCGATCTAGGCGCCATCGCGGGTCCTGCAGCTCCGGGCGTCGCCGTCCCGCATGGCGTTGCGCAGGCTGGCCTGGTCGCCCTTGATCCACCATTCGTATTCGCCCGCGACATAGCGCGCGCCCGAGGCCGATATGACGTTGACGAACAGACGTTCCTCGCCGTCGAGGCGCAGCAGGGCGAGGCGGTTGGGTCCGGCATTGACATATTGCACCGCGATCGTGCCGCCATCGTCGCAGATATAGCGGGCTGGAACGACTTCGGCGTCCTCGCCCAGGGGCAGGGACAAGGCCGGTGCCGCCTGCGCCGGGGCGGCAAGAACCAGCAGCAGAAACAATGCGGGGCGGGGCATGGCGGACTCCGTTCTTCCGGTTCGGGGATGGTGTCCTGCTTTGGCCGGGCGGGCAAGCGGTGCGGATTGCGTCCGGTCGGTCGCCGCGCGGGCCGGGCAGGGTCGGGAACCAGAGCCGTCCCGATCCGCTTTATCCAGGGCAGAAGAATGAACGGGGCGGCGGGGCGGATGGATCAACTGGGTGCGATCGGCACGAATTTCGGTGGTCTCGTCGAAAAGCTGCAAAGCTGGATCAACGGTTTCATCTCGCTGATTCCGAACCTGATCGCCGCCAGCGTCCTGTTTCTCGTGGCCTGGCTTGTCTCGGTCCTGGTGACCTGGTCGATCCGCAAGACGCTGGTCCGCCACGACCGCCCGGCGCTGGCCAATGTCGGCGGCTCGCTGGTCGGCTGGGCGATCATCGTGCTGGGCTTTCTGCTGGCGATGACGGTGGTGCTGCCCTCGCTGAAACCCGGCGACATGCTGGCCGGGCTTGGCATCGGTTCTGTCGCGATCGGTTTTGCCTTCAAGGACATCCTGCAAAACATGCTGTCGGGCATCCTGATCCTGCTGCAGCGCCCTTTCAAGGTCGGCGACCAGATCGAGGCGGGCGGTCACGAAGGCACGGTCGAGGATATCCAGACCCGCGCCACGATGATCCGGACCTATGACAATCGCCGCGTCGTCATTCCCAATTCGCAGGTCTATACGAATTCGGTGGTCGTCAACACGGCCTATGACAAGCGGCGGTCGGATTACGATGTGGGAATCGGCTATGCCGACGACTGGGACCGCGCCAGGGCCGTGATCCTCGAGGCGGTTTCGGTTGTCGAGGGTGTCGCTGACGAACCCGCCGCCGAAGCCCTGCCCTGGGGAATCGACGAAAGCCAGCTGACGATGCGGGTGCGCTGGTGGACCGATCCGGTCCGCACCAACGTGGTTCATACGCAGGCGCGGGTCATTCAGGCGATTTCGACCGCGTTGGACGAGGCCGCCATCGACATGCCCTATCCGACCAATGTCGTGCTGTTGCACGACCAGACCGAGGAAACGGACGGCACGCGAGGCGCGCAGCGCGAGGGCTGGCCCGCCGGGGACAAGCCGCCGCAATCCCGGCAGAAGGTCGAGATGAAGGCCCGCGCAAGGCGCGACCGCGCGATGGCACCGCCACGAAGCGGACATGAGGATGGTGACAGCGGCGCCGCGCCGGAAGACGGCGACGCCATCTGAGCCGTCAGAATCGCTTGCGGCGTGGGCGTCTGCCACCGCGAAGTGCCGCCGCGCAGCGACAGCGGATGCGAGCGCCGCGCCAGGGATCGGAAAAAACCGTCCTTGCCGTGGATCGGCGTTTCTGGGAAAGCCCGTCGATCGGGGAAGGGCCGATCAAGTCACCCAGCCGGAACGGGATTATCCGGGCCGGCCTGGCTTCAGCGACGCCGATCCCGGCGCGAGCTCATCGGCTGGAAGGCAACGCCGACATGCGCCTCGCAATAGGGTTTGCCGGCCTGGGCGGGCAGGCCGCAGAACCAGAATTTCTCGGTCGCGGGATCGCCGATCGGCCATTTGCAGGTCCGCTCGGTCAATTCCATCAGGGTCAGCCTGCGGGCCTTCTTTTCGACCTCGCGGACCGAGGCCAGCGCCTCGGGGCTGATCTCGTTGGCCGAGGGCTGCGGCGGCAGGGGCTGGCCGGCCGGCACGATGGTGCGGCGCGGCTGCGGCGTATAGGCGGGCTGGGTCGAGGGTTCATCGGCCGGTTCGGCCCTTGCCTCTGCGGGTTCCGGCACCGGTTCGGGCCGGGGCGCGGCGGGCTTTTTCTCGGCCTTCCTGTCGGGCTCGGCGGTGGCCGGGGCGGGCTCGGCCTCGTCGATGCGGTTCGACAGCCCGAGGCGATGGACCTTGCCGATCACCGCGTTGCGCGTGACGCCGCCCAGTTCCTTGGCGATGGCGCTGGCCGACTGGCCCTCGCCCCACATGCGCTTGAGCGTCTCGACACGATCATCGGTCCAGGACATGACTGCCTTTCCGGGCGGGTCCGGCCCGCCACCCCATCTTGAAACATCCGGTTGGTCCCGTCACAAACGGGATGCCGAGATTTAGACCCCGGCAGACCGGAATTCAAGGACCGCGCGATGCCCAAGGACATGATGACCACCCGGCCCGCCATGGGCGTGCGCCGTTTCGGGCGTGTCAACTGGCTGGGTTTTCGCACTCTGGCGACCCGCGAAGTGATGCGATTCATGGCGGTCTGGCAGCAGACGATCTTTGCGCCGCTGATGACGGCGGCGCTGTTCGTCCTGGTCTTCGCGCTGGCCCTGGGCCGCGGCCGGAGCGAGATCATGGGGCTGCCCTATCTGGAATTTCTGGGCCCCGGCATCCTGATGATGACGGTGATCCAGAATGCCTTCGCCAATACCTCGTCCTCGATCACCTCGGCCAAGGTGCAGGGAAATATCGTCGATACGCTGATGCCGCCCTTGTCGGCGGGCGAGATGCTGGCGGGCTATCTGGCCGGTTCGGTCGTGCGGGCGGGGCTGGTGGCGCTGGTCATCGGCACCGGGATGGTGATCGTCACCGGTGCCGGGATCGCCCATCCGGCCTGGGCCGCGACCTTCGTCCTGCTGGCGGCGCTGCTGCTGGGGGGCCTGGGCATCCTGGCCGGCATCATGGCACAGAAATTCGACCAGATGGCGGCGATCACCAATTTCGTCATCACGCCGCTGTCCTTCCTGTCGGGCACCTTCTATTCGGTCGAGGCCCTGCCCGAGCCGTTTCGCGGCCTGTCGCACTGGAATCCGATCTTCTATCTGATCGACGGGACGCGCTTCGGCGTCACCGGCGTCAGCGACGCGCCGGTCTGGCGCGGGTTCGCGGTCTGCGTGGTGGTCGTGGCCGCGGTTCTGGCGATCGGCTGGCGCTGGCTGAGAACCGGCTACCGGATGAAACCGTGATTGCGCGGGCCGCGATTCGGGGCTATGCGGTGGCCCATGATCGTCCGGACCGCCCGTTTCGCCCGTCCCCGACGTTGACGCACGGCCTTGCCGGGGTCCCGTCACCGTCCGATCAAGCCTGCCTTCATCTCAGTCATGCCATCCGGGGAATCCGCCATGATTTCGCACGTCCTGCCGACCTACAACCGCGCTGACATCGCCTTCGAAAGGGGTGAGGGTGCCTGGGCCATCGCCACCGACGGCACCCGATATCTGGATCTGGGCGCGGGCATCGCCGTCAACGTGCTGGGCCATGCCAATCCGGATCTGGTCGCCGCGCTGATCGCGCAGGCGGGGCGGATCTGGCATGTCTCGAACCTCTACCAGATCCCCGAACAGGAAGCTCTGGCCGATCTGCTGGTGCAAAACACCTTCGCCGATACGGTCTTCTTCACCAATTCCGGCACCGAGGCGGCGGAACTGGCGATCAAGATGGTGCGCAGATACTGGTATGAGAAGGGCGAGGACCGTCCCGAAATCCTGACCTTCGAGGGGGCCTTCCATGGCCGCTCGACCGGGGCGATCGCGGCGGCGGGGTCGGACAAGATGGTCAAGGGCTTCGGGCCGCTGATGCCCGGCTTCCGGCAACTGCCCTGGGATGACATGGACGCCCTGAGCGCCGCGATCGGCGACCGGACGGCGGCGGTGATGCTGGAGCCGGTCCAGGGCGAGGGTGGCATCCGCCCGCTGCCCGATGCCGACCTGCGCGAGATCCGCGCGCTGTGCGACCGCGCCGGCGCGCTTCTGGTGCTGGACGAGGTGCAATGCGGCATGGGTCGCACGGGGCGGCTGTTCGCGCATGAATATGCCGGCATCGCGCCCGATATCATGATGATCGCCAAGGGCATCGGCGGCGGCTTTCCGCTGGGCGCGGTTCTGGCCACCGAAAACGCCGCATCGGCCATGGTCGCGGGCAGCCATGGCTCGACCTATGGCGGCAATCCCTTGGCCTGCGCGGTCGGTGCGGCGGTGATGCGGATCGTGGCCGATCCGGCCTTTCTGGCCGAGGTCAACCGCAAGGCCGGCCTGTTCCGCCAGAAGCTGGAGGCGCTGGTCGCGGCTCATGCAGACATCTTCGAATCCGTGCGCGGGCAGGGCCTGATGCTGGGTCTGAAATGCAGGATCGCGCCAACCGATCTGGTCAAGGCGGGCTACGCCCGGCGGATCCTGACCGTGCCCGCTGCCGACAACACCCTGCGCCTGCTGCCGCCGCTGAACATCACCGACGACGAGATCGCCGAGGCGGTGACGCGGCTGGACCATGCGGCCGACAGCCTTCATGCCTGACTACGGCTTCCGTCCCGTGACCGCGGCCGATCTGCCGATGCTGGCCGAATGGCTGCGCGTTCCGCAGGTGGCACGATGGTGGCCGGACGCGGAACGCCAGCTTGCGCTGATCCGCGCGGAACGGCGGGCGGCGCCGATGCGGCAGCTGATCGCGCTGAGGGGCGACACCCCGCTTGGCTATGCGCAATGTTATCCGGCATTTCACTGGCCCGCGCCGCATTTTGCCGGCCTGCCCCAGGACAGCATCGCCCTTGACGTGTTCGGCGCGCCGGCGGGGCGGGGGCAGGGCGGGGCATGGCTGCGCGCGCTTGGCGATCTGCTGCTGCAGGACGGCTCGACCCTGGTGATCGACCCGGCCCCCGAAAACCTGCGCGCGATCCGCGCCTATGAAAAGGCCGGATTTTCGGGCCTGCGGATCGCCACCGACAGCGAAGGCCAAAGCGTCCTCGTGATGGCGCGCCGACGATAGGGGGTTTCTTCGTTGCCCCAATACCCCGGGGGGCCGCGCGCCCGCGCGGCGGGGGCGGCGCCCCCTTGACCCCGCCCTCGCAAGCGGGCTTGCTGGCCCAAATCCGAAAGAGTTCACGATGACGCATTTTCTGGACCTGAACACGACCGCCAGGGGCGATCTGCGGTCGATCATCGATCAGGCCATCGCCATGAAGACCGCCAGGGGCGGCCGTCCCAAGGGCACGCCCGACGACGATCTGCCGCTGGCCGGCCGGATGGTGGCGCTGATCTTCGAAAAGCCCTCGACCCGGACCCGCGTCAGCTTTGACATCGGCGCGCGGCAGATGGGCGGGCAGACGATGGTGCTGTCGGGCTCGGAAATGCAGCTTGGTCATGGCGAGACCATCGCGGATACCGCCCGGGTGCTGTCGCGCTATGTCGATCTGATCATGATCCGCACCTTCGAGGAAGCCACGTTGCAGGAAATGGCCGAATACGCCGATGTGCCGGTGATCAACGGGCTGACGAACCGCACCCATCCCTGCCAGATCATGTCCGACGTGATGACCTTCGAGGAGCATCGCGGCCCCATCGCGGGACGCAAGGTGGTCTGGGTGGGCGATGGCAACAACGTCTGCACCAGCGTGATCCATGCAGCCGGCCAGTTCGGCTTCGACTTCACCTTCACCGGACCGCCGCCTCTGGATCCCGATGACGCGGCGCTGGCCTTTGCGCGCGCGCAGGGCGTCGGGGTCAGCATCGAACGCGATCCGATGAAGGCGGTCGAGGGGGCCGATCTCGTCTTTGCCGATACCTGGGTCAGCATGCATGATCCGCAATCGGCGAAAGAGCGGCGTCACAACCAGTTGCGCGGCTATCAGGTGAACGAGGCGCTGATGGCACGGGCGAAACCCGATTCGCTGTTCATGCATTGCCTGCCTGCCCATCGCGAAGACGAGGTGACGAGCGCCGTCATGGACGGGCCGCATTCGGTGATCTGGGACGAGGCCGAAAACCGGCTGCACGCGCAGAAGGCGATCATGCGCTGGTGTCTGGGGGTCTGACGGCGCCGGCGCTTGCGAACCGGCGATTGCTGGATCGCGATCCGAACCGGGCTTCGGTGCCGGTGGCGGGAACGGATTTCCGGGGCGGATCCGGAAGATCCGTCAGCCGCGCGGGCAGAAGCGGGCCGCCCGGCGCGCTGCGAAAACCCCGCGCGAAGGCGCGGGGTCCGGCTTCTGCCCGCTTCTGCCGCGGATGGATCGGTGCCGGGCGCCGTTCGGATCAGCCGATGGCGGCGGCGCGCACATCCTCGTCGATGCCGGGCAGGTATTGCGCGAAATTGTCGCTGAACATCTGCACCAGTTTCGCGGCCTGCCGGTCATAGGCCGTGCCGTCCGCCCAGGTCTGGCGCGGATCCAGCAGGCTGTCCCTGACGCCGGGGACCGAGACCGGCACGTCGAAGCCGAAATTGGGATCCTTGCGGAATTGCGCCGTATTCAGGCTGCCATCCAGCGCCGCCGCCAGCAATGCGCGCGTCGCGGCGATGGGCATCCGCGATCCGGTGCCGAAGGCGCCGCCCGTCCAGCCCGTATTGACCAGCCAGCAGCTGGCGCCGTGCCGGCCGATCCTGTCGGCCAGTAGCCTGCCATAGACCTCGGGGCGGCGCGGCATGAACGGCGCGCCGAAGCAGGTCGAGAAGGTCGGGATCGGCTCGGTCACGCCGACCTCGGTGCCGGGGGTCTTGGCGGTGAAACCCGACAGGAAATGATACATCGCCTGCGCCGGGCTCAGCCGCGCGATCGGCGGCAGCACGCCATAGGCGTCGCAGGTCAGCATGATGACGTTCTTCGGATGCCCGCCAAGGCTGGTCTTCGAGGCGTTCGAGATCGCCTCCAGCGGATAGGCGCAGCGCATGTTGTCGGTGATCGAATTGTCCTGGAAATCCAGTTCCAGCGTGAGGGGATCGAAAACCATGTTCTCGATCACCGTGCCGAAGCGCGCGGTGGTGGCGTGGATCTCGGGTTCGGCCTCGGGGGACAGGTTGATCGTCTTGGCGTAGCACCCGCCCTCGAAATTGAAGATGCCGCGATCCGACCAGCCATGTTCGTCGTCGCCGATCAGGGCCCGCGACGGGTCGGCCGACAGCGTGGTCTTGCCGGTGCCCGACAGGCCGAAGAAGATCGCGCTGTCGGTGGGATCGCCCGGCGCGTGATTGGCGCTGCAATGCATCGGCATGATGCCCTTTTCGGGCAGCAGGTAGTTCAGCAGCGTGAAGACCGACTTCTTGTTCTCGCCCGCATAGGCGGTGCCGCCGATCAGGATCAGTTTCTTGTGAAGGTTCAGCGCGATCACCGTGCCGCCGCGGCAGCCATGCCGATCGGGGTCGGCGGTGAAGCCGGGGCAGTTGATGATGGTGAATTCGGGCGTGAAGCCGTCCAGTTCCGCTGCCTCGGGGCGACGCAGCAGGTGGCGGATGAACAGCCCGTGCCACGCCAGTTCGGTGATCACCCGAACATCCAGACGCAGATCGGGATCGGCGCCGGCGAACAGATCCTGCACGAAATAATCGCGCCCCTGCATATGGGCCAGCATGTCATGGTGCAGCCGGTCGAAGGCGTCAGGCGCCATCGCCGCGTTGTTGTCCCACCAGATCGAGTCCTCGACATCGGGGGTGCGGACCACGAACTTGTCCTTGGGCGAACGTCCGGTATGTGCCCCGGTCGAGACCAGGAACGCGCCGCCAAGGCCCAGGCGGCCTTCGCCGCGCACGACCGCCTCGGTGATCAGCGCCGGTTCCGGCAGGTTGTAGTAAACCCTCCCAAGCCCCTCGATACCCTGATCCTCCAGCCGGCATTTCGGATTGACGCGCGTGGTCATCTTTGGACGCTCCTGCTTTTCCTTGATCCGCGACGCTTTCGTGACGCCGTTCTGACCGGCTATAGCACGCGGTCGAAAGCGGAAAAGACGCGAGCGCAAACGGTTAGCGCAAACGCAAAATGTTATCGCCAACAATGCAGAATATGCAGGACCGGGGACGGAAAATTAACCCTTTCCGAGCCAGAATGACGGAGAGGAGTGATTCGAATGACGCAGATGCACGCCACGACCGTGGCCCTGAGAGGGCGGGGGCTGCTGATCCTGGGGCCGTCCGGCAGCGGAAAATCCACGCTGGCGCTGCAACTGATGGCCGTCGGAGCGCGACTGGTGGCCGACGACCGGACCGATCTGACGGCGCAGGGGGATGATGTCGTGGCAAGTTGCCCCGCCGCGCTGGTCGGCACGATCGAGGCACGCGGCGTGGGGCTGCTGGCGGCCCCGCCGCATGGTCCCGTCCGGCTGTCGCTGGTCGTCGATCTGGCGCAGGAGGGCGTGGCACGCTTGCCAGACTGCACGACCTATCCGCTGCTTGGCAGGGCCTTGCCACTTGTGCCGGGGCCCTATCGATCGCATCTTTATGCTGCATTGCGGCAGTATCTGCTGTTCGGACGGCGGCAATGACGCGACGGAAAGGAAGTCTGACACCCGATGGCTGAGGATCTCGATCTGGCGGAAGACCGCGACGGCCCCCGGACAGCCGACGCGCAGAGGCTGGTTCTGGTGACCGGTCCGTCCGGGGCCGGTCGCTCGACCGCGATCAACGCGCTTGAGGATATGGGCTTCGAGGCGATCGACAACCTGCCGCTGTCGCTGATCCCGCGTCTGCTTGACGGTCCCAGCCGGCCCGAACCTCTGGCCCTGGGGCTGGATGTCCGAAATCGCGATTTCTCATCGGCCAACGTGATCGAACTGATCGACCGGCTGACCCGCGATCCGCGCTATGCGCCCGAGGTTCTCTATCTGGATTGCGACCCCGACGTGCTGGTGCGCCGCTATAACGAAACCCGCCGCCGCCATCCGCTGACGCCGGACAGCGCGCCGCTGGGCGGGGTCACGGCCGAGGTCGATCTGTTGCAGCCGATCCGGGCGCGGGCCGATGTCCTGGTCGATACCTCGGAATTGTCTCCCCATGACCTGAAGGCCGAACTGACCCGCTGGTTCGATGTGCGGCAGGGGCGGCGGCTCAGCGTGTCGCTGCATTCCTTCAGCTACAAGCGCGGCGTGCCGCGCGGCGTGGACATGATGTTCGATTGCCGGTTCTTGTCCAATCCGCATTGGCAGCCGGAACTGCGCGCGTTGACGGGTCTGGACCGTCAGGTGCAGGATTTCGTCCGGGACGACGAGCGATTCGCAGAGTTCTTCCAGCGCGTGCGCGAGTTGATCCTGTTTCTGCTTCCGGCACATATAGAAGAAGGCAAGACGCACCTGGCGGTGGGTTTCGGATGCACCGGAGGGAAACATCGTTCCGTCACAATGGCTGAATTGATGGCGCTTGCGCTTGCAGAGGCCGGTTGGCCGGTGTCAATAAGACACAGGGAACTGGAACGCCGCAACCCGACGTCTCTCTCCGCCGCCGAGCTTGGCCGTCAGGCCGCGACCGGCGAAGCAGAGACGCAGGCAGCAGAATTTGGTAGGTTGCGTTGATCGGTATTGTCATCGTGGCGCATGGCGGGTTGGCGCGGGAATATCTGTCCGCCGTCGAACATGTGGTCGGGCCGCAGACGGGAATCGCGGCGGTCGCGATCGAGGATAATCACGATCGTGGCGCCAAGATGACCGAAATCCGGCAGGCCGCCGACGCGGTCGATGACGGCAACGGGGTGGTGGTGGTGACCGATCTTTTCGGCGGGTCGCCCTCGAACC
>CEOS01106076.1_pt1 | contig 23845 bp, 21 predicted proteins | sample 530601 | NCBI WGS metagenome assembly CEOS01 (sample SAMEA2620666, study PRJEB7988) | marine metagenome | biome: marine biome (ENVO:00000447); feature: mesopelagic zone (ENVO:00000213); material: "saline water (ENVO:00002010), including plankton (ENVO:xxxxxxxx)" | depth 1000 m
GATGCGGCCTTTTTCCGAAATTGGCGCAGCCAGTGCGGCAAAACCTCAAGCGGCTGGCGCGATCTTCGCGAAACGCTGGCCGCACGCTCGCCGCGCCGCAAACAGGTGGCGCAGGCCGCGCGCGCCGACTGGTCGGACGAAGCGCCCTTCCTGTTCTGCCCGCTTCAACTGAACGCCGCGGGCGATCTGTTGCCGGATGCCGGCTGGGTGGCCGATCCGGCCGATCTGATCGCGGCGCTGGCGGCGGCCAGCCGCGCCTTGCCGGCGGGCTGGCATCTGCGGCTGAAGCCGCATCCCAATGCTCGCGGCGATCTGGCGCGTCTGGTGGCGCGACATCCGCAGGACCGGCTTGTGATCGACCGTGACACCAATTCACTGGATCAACTACGCGCCTCACAGGGCGTGATCACGGTCAATTCCGCCATGGGACTCGAGGCGTTTTTCTTTGACAAGCCGGTGATCGTTCTGGGTGCCAGCTATTATGGTGGGCTGGGCCGCACCCGGACCGCCGATTCGATCCCGGCGCTTTCTTCATTGTTGCGTCAGCCATGGGCCCTGGACTTTGATCAGGCCGCCCGCGATGATCTGATGGATTTCCTCTTCAGCGACTTCTTCGTGCCCGAGGCTGACCTGCGCGCCGGTCGCTTTGACGTGGCTGCCCTTGTGGCGCGACACGCCCGCCATCGCGCATTGATGGATCTGGCCTGAACGCAACAGCCCCGGCACAGGGCCGAGGCTGTCACATCGCGGTTGACCGGGCCGATCACTCGGCGGTCTGTTCCTGCTTCTCGTCGATCTCTTCGCCGGTCTGCTGATCGACCATCTTCATGCCAAGGCGCACCTTGCCGCGATCGTCGAAGCCCAGCAGCTTGACCTTCACTTCCTGGCCTTCCTGCAAGACCTCGCTGGGATGGCCCAGGCGCTTGTTGGCGATCTGGCTGACATGGACCAGCCCGTCACGCTTGCCGAAAAAGTTCACGAAGGCGCCGAAATCGACCAGCTTCACCACCTTGCCGGTGTAGATCTGACCTTCTTCCGGTTCGGCCACGATGGACCAGATCATGTCATGCGCCTTCTTGATCGCATCGCCATTGGCCGAAGCGATCTTGATGACGCCGTCGTCGTTGATATCGACCTTGGCGCCCGACACCTCGACGATCTCGCGGATCACCTTGCCACCCGAGCCGATCACTTCGCGGATCTTGTCGGTGGGGATGGTCATCGTCTCGATCCGCGGCGCGTGGGCCGAGAACGAGCCCGCTTCGCTGATCGCCTTGGACATCTCGGACAGGATATGCATCCGGCCGTCCTTCGCCTGAGCCAGCGCCTGTTGCATGATCTCGGGGGTGATGCCGGCAACCTTGATGTCCATCTGAAGGCTGGTGATCCCGGCCTGGGTTCCCGCGACCTTGAAGTCCATGTCGCCCAGGTGATCCTCGTCGCCCAGGATGTCGGTCAGGACCGCATATTTGCCGTCATCTTCCAGAATCAGGCCCATCGCGACACCGGCGACCGGCGCCTTCAGCGGCACACCCGCATCCATCATCGACAGCGAACCGCCGCAGACCGACGCCATCGAGGACGAGCCGTTGGATTCGGTGATCTCGCTGACCACCCGGATCGTGTAGGGGAAATCTGTCGCCGCCGGCAGCACCGCCTGCAACGCGCGCCAGGCCAGTTTGCCGTGCCCGATCTCGCGCCGGCCGGGGCCGGACACGCGACCGACCTCGCCGACCGAATAGGGCGGGAAATTGTAGTGCAGCAGGAAATTGCTGCGGAAATTGCCATGCAGGGCGTCGATGATCTGTTCGTCGTCGCCGGTTCCCAGCGTGGTCACCACCAGCGCCTGGGTTTCGCCGCGCGTGAACAGGGCCGAGCCATGCGTCCGCGGCAGGAAGCCCACTTCGCTTTCGATCGCGCGCACCGTCCTGGTGTCGCGGCCGTCGATCCGGGCACCGCCATTGATGATATCGCCGCGCAGGATGGCCGATTCCAGCTTTTTCAGCGCCGAGCCCAGATTCGGATCCTCCAGATCCTCATCCGACAGAGCGTCCCTGACCTTCGCCTTGACCGCAGCAACCGCGTCCTGGCGGTCGGACTTGTCCTTGATCGCATAGGCCGCGCGCATGTCAGCCTCGCCCAGCGACTTCACGCGGGCATAAAGCGCGCTGTAATCGGGCGACTGGAAGTCGAACGGCTCTTTCGCCGCGGCCTCGGCCAGATCGACGATCAGGTCGATCACGGGCTGCATCGCCTCGTGGCCGAATTTGACCGCACCCAGCATCTCGTCCTCGGTCAGCTCATAGGCTTCCGATTCGACCATCATCACGGCGTCCTTGGTGCCCGCCACGATCAGATCCAGCCGTTGCTCGGGGTTGCCGCGCAGCCCCTGCATGTCCTCGACGTCCGGGTTCAGAACATATTCGCCATCGACGAACCCGACCCGCGCGGCGCCGATCGGGCCCATGAACGGAACGCCCGAGATCGTCAGCGCGGCACTGGCGGCGATCATCGCGACGATGTCGGGGTCATTGACCAGATCGTGGCTCAGCACGGTGCACATGACCAGCACTTCGTGCTTGAAGCCCGGCGCGAACAGCGGTCGGCAGGGACGGTCGATCAGACGCGCGGTCAGCGTCTCTTTCTCGGTCGGGCGCGCCTCGCGCTTGAAGAAACCGCCCGGCACCTTGCCGGCGGCATAGTATTTTTCCTGGTAGTGGACCGTCAGCGGGAAAAAGTCCTGTCCCGGCTTCGGTTCCTTGGCGAAGGTCACATTGGCCATCACGCTGGTCTCGCCCAGGGTGGCGATCACGCTGCCATCGGCCTGACGGGCGACCTTGCCCGTTTCCAGCGTCAGGGTATCCTGCCCCCACTGGATCGATTTCTTCACATCATCAAACATCTGATTTCCTCATAGGCACGCCAGCCCTCTGGCCGCGCCTTGTCCTATGGCGGCCCCATTGCCGCCGTCCCGATCCTCAGGCGTCACCCCGGAGCCGGGTATCACGTCACAGATTTGTGGCACGTACAGGAAAATACGCAGAATGGAAAGATGTCTGACGTCCCGCCCCACAGGGCCATCGCAGCGTGCAGGAACGGCTTGACGGCGCCCGTCCGGCGATCAGTATTACTGCGATGCCGATCTTTCAGAATGCCGGAAAGCTGCTGTATTTTGCGCATGTTCCGAAATGCGCGGGCACCAGCATCGAAAATTATCTGACCCGGCGGTTTGGTCCGGCCGCGCTGCTGGATCGTCGCTTCGTTCCGGGCCGGCAACGAAACTGGACCAGCACCTCGCCCCAGCACGTGCCCGCGGCGCAACTGGAACGTCTGTTTCCCGAAGGTTTCTTCGATGCGGGTTTCGCCTTCGTCCGCGACCCTCTTGCCCGCGCCACGAGCGCGTTTCATTTCCACCAGTCCAATCGCGGCAAGATCGACGCCGATCTGTCCCTTGCCGACTGGATCCGGCGCATTCCCGGCTTCAAACCCGACATGCATGACCGATATGACGGGCATTTCCGCAGCCAATCCCACATCGTTCCGCAATGGTGCCGCGTCTTCAGGCTGGAGGACGGATTCGACGAATTCATCGCCTGGCTGGACGCATGGTCCGCCAGCACGCATGGTGCGGGCATGGCTCACACCCTTGCGGGACGATATGAAGCCGGCAGCCTGGACAAGGTGACGCTCGGGCTTTTCCACAATCTCTACCGCGATGATTATGACAGATTCGGCTATGATATCTGATTCGGGGAAATGGCCGCCGCCGCGCTGCGAAACAGGCTGGTCCCGCACCGTGCTGCGGTTGCGCAATGTCGTCGTCGATCCCTCCAACGCGGCGCTCTATCATCATGGCCGCCACGTGCCCGAGGGCGCCCTCTATCGCAACGGCTCGATCTATCGCGGGAACGCGGCGCAGGCTCCTTCTGCGGTGAACAGGACACAGGGACGCCACCTTTGGGGCGGTCCCCTCTTTTCCCATTTCGGGCATTTCCTGACGGAATCCCTGTCCCGGCTCTGGGCCGTTCGGGACAGCGGGGTCCAGTCGATCGTCTTCTCGCCAAAGGATCCCGGCAGAAAGCGCCAGGACCGTCTGCCGGACCATCAAGACCTGCTGCTGAAATGTCTGCATATCGATCTGCCCGTCCGCATCGTCCATGAGCCTGAAGAATTCGAGGATCTGCTGATCGCAGGCCCCGGCTTCGGCCTTGGGCCGATGGCGGCGGGAACGCCCGAGTTCCGCGAATTCCTGCGCGCGATCGCGGTCCCGTCCGACATGACGGGCCGCAAGCGCCTGTATCTTTCACGTTCGGCGCTGCCGGAAAAGGCGGGCAGCATTCTGGCCGAGCGTCATCTGGAACAGCTGCTGGAGCGGCAGGGATTCGAGATCTATCATCCCCAGCAGCATTCCATCACCGAGCAATTCGCAACGTTCCGGGCCGCCAGACAGATCATCGGGCCGGACGGGTCCGCGTTTCATCTTGCAGGTTTCGTGACCGATCCCGGGCAATCTTTCACGATCATCAAACGCCGCAGCGCCCCCGATCATGCCAACATCGTCGATCAGCTTGTGGCGATGGGTGCGAAGGTGCAGGTGGTGGATGCGATCCGCGCGAACTGGATCCGACCGGGAAAGCGAAAGGCCGACGACAGAAGCTGGGCAGAGCTGGATTTCGCCGATCTCTTTGCCCGGTTGTCGGCTCTGGGCCTGCTGTCGGCCCCCGTGGACGCGTCCGATCTGGAGCTTCCGCCCATCGCGCAGGAAGTCGAACGGATCGGCCACGCCAACAAGGGCCGGATGACGCGGCTGGCGACCGGCTGAACGCTGGAAACCCTTCGCCCGTTGGCGATCGGGCAAGCGCGAACCAAGACGCCCGCCGCTTTCGCGACGGGCGTTCGGAACTTCGCCGCAAGGCGACAGGCTCAGCGGCGGATACCCAGACGCTTGATCAGATCGGCATAGCGCGATTCGTCCTTGCCCTTCAGATAGTCCAGCAGCTTGCGGCGCTGCGCGACCAGCTTCAGAAGGCCACGACGCGAGTGGTTGTCCTTCTTGTGCGTCTTGAAATGCTCGGTCAGGGTGGAAATGCGCGAGGTCAGGATCGCGACCTGCACCTCGGGCGATCCGGTATCGTCGGCCTTGGTGCCAAATTCCTTGATGACCTTGGCTTTTTCCTCGACAGTGATCGACATCGGGGTCTCCTTCTCAAAAGTTCGGGTTCATGGCGCAGGCCGGGATGTCGTCCAGCACAGGCCCGTGGAGGTCCGCCAGCGACGAAGCGCCAGCGAAGGCGCGCGTATAAAAGAGAATCGCGCCCTTGGAAAGCGGAAACCGTGTCCGCGTCAGGCCCGAATGGGGACGATGCCGATATCCTCGACCCGCAGGCCGCCAAGCTGCAACATCCGGGCGACGGCGTCGCCGTTGACATTGATCAGGGTCGTGCCGTCGTCGTGTTGCACCAACTGGATCTGGGCGCCTTGGGTCATGTCCTCGGGCAGATGCAGGATGATACGATCCTCGGTCCCGTCGAAATCGGCGATGGTCGGCAGATCGCCGTCCACCGGCTTCAGCACGAACTGGTCGGCGCCGGCATTTCCCTCGGCGAAATCGCCGGCCCCCGGCATCAGCGTGTCTTCGCCGTCACCGCCGTGAATCCAGGCGGTTTCATCGTCGTCGCCACCGATCAGAAGATCGTTGCCGGCGCCACCATCAAGATCGTCCGAACCGCCGCCCGAGACCAGAACGTCGTCGCCGTCATTTCCCGACATCCAGTCATTGCCGGCGCCTCCGAACAGGCTGTCGCTGCCCGCACCACCCAGGATGGTGTCGTCGCCCTCGTCGCCCCAGATCAGGTCGTCGCCGCCCTGCCCGGCCAGCGAATCGTCGCCGGAGCCGCCGTGGATCTCGTCGTTGCCACCGGGGCCATAGGCGGCGTCACCCTGAATCCAGTCCTGGCCCGACCCGCCCCTGATCGTGTCGTCGCCCAGGCCGCCCCGCAAATCGTCGCTGCCGCCCAGGCCGTCGATGCTGTCGGCACCGTCGCCGCCCATCAGCGCATCGGCCCTGTCGGTCCCGATGATCGCGGCCAGGATCTGTTCCGGCGTCTCTTCGGCCGTGCCCGGATCGCCCGGATCGCCGGCAACCGCGCCGGTGCCGGCCGAAACGGCGGGATCTGCGCCAGCCTCGGGCGCAAGATCGGCGGGCAGGCTGCTGACATCGGAAATGAAGCCATCGGTTTCGGAACCGGCACTGTCGCCCTCGTCCGGCATGTCGGGCTGTGGCATGATCGGCGGCAGGGAATCGCCCGCCGCCTCGTCTTCGGGCAGATCGTCTTCGGGCATGTCATCCGCCTGCGTCTGCCCAAGCGGAGACAAGTCGATGCTCATCCCGGCGACCAGAAGCCCCATCAAACCTGCAAGCATAAGCATCGGCCGACACCTCGAAAAACCGCGCAAGGCGGACACACGCATGAAGTGTAGCCCAGATCACGCGGCAGGGAATCGTTTTCTTAAGAATACGTTAACGCCACGGCACCGGCATGACGCGATAGGCGACATAGAGCGGATGCCGCGGCGCGCCCGTGCCGGTCAGGCCCAGATGGCACAGATCGCGCGCCCGTTGCCGCAGGCGTGCCTCGACCGCGGGTCCGCGCCCCAGATGCGCGCCGTGCAGACCCCAGCCGCACAGCACCGTATCGGCCCAGTCGGCGGATCGTTCAAGGATCGCGTCATTGTCCGGACCGACAGGATCGAGGGCACGTTTCAGGTCGCGGGGATCGGTCGCGCGGAAGGCGAACAGGTTGGTCACGCGAAATGCCCCGAAGCCAAGCGCGCGGGCACGAACCTCGCAGCGGGCGACGGTGGGATCATTGCGGCGTTCGTCGGCGGTCGAGGGGTTCAGCAGCACCAGGGTCAGCCGCCTGCCCCTGCCCCACCGGCGCGTCAGCGCATAGCGATAGGCGCCGCATTCCGAAAACAGCGCCCGGGAATGCGTGTCCCGGTCACTGAAGGACCGTTCGATCACGGATGCCCCCTCGTGACTGCGCCCCCAGCCCGCGCGCACCGGATCCGGCAGGCGATGTCGGGCGGCTTGCCAAGAAAAAACCCGCCGGGGGCGGGTGATTTCGATTCCGTGGCGATCTGCCGGGACGCCCGGATCAAGGGCGCCGGTTCAGCCCTGACGAGCCTTGAACCGGCGGTTGGTCTTGTTGATCACGTAGACGCGGCCCTTGCGGCGCACGACCTGGCAGTCGCGGTGCCGGCTCTTGAGCGAGCGGAGCGAGTTGCGAACCTTCATCGGTCTTCTCCATCGTCGCGGCGCTGCTGAGCCGCCCTGGAAAACGAAATGCCCCCGGTTGCGGCCGGGGGCGGCGAAAAAATGGTGGGCGGTACTGGGATCGAACCAGTGGCCACTACGATGTCAACGTAGTGCTCTACCGCTGAGCTAACCGCCCGTGCTTCGGCACCCAGGCCCAACCCCCTCGGGATTCGGCCCGACCGCTTCGGTCCGCGTGTCTATATAGGCGGCTTTCGACGGATTCAAGGCCTATTGGCGCAACATTCTTCGGTCTATATTGGCAGGATCAAACAGAGCCCGGAACCAGCAATTGAGCCTGTCCGATCTGCCCTTTTCGCTTGTCAGGCCCGCACGCTGGGCCAGCGGCGTCATCATGGCCTCGCCTCATTCGGGCCGCGACTATCCCGAATGGTTTCTTGCGGGCACCAGATTGCCGATTCCCGTCCTGCGTTCGTCCGAGGATGCGTTCATGGACCGCCTGACCGCCTGCGCCAGCGATCATGGCGCGGTGACGCTGGCGGCCAAGGTGCCGCGCTGCATCGTCGATCTCAATCGCGGCGCCGACGAGATCGATCCGCTGGTCGTGCGCGGCGTGCCCCGGCACCCGCTGAACCAGCGCACATTGGCCGGTCTGGGGGTGATTCCGCGTGTCGTGTCGCAGGGCCGCACGATCCACGACCGCCCGATCGACCGGGCCGAGGCCGAGCGCCGCATCGCCGCCTGCTGGCGGCCCTATCATGCCATGCTGGCCGGGCTGATCGCCGAGGCGCGGACGACCTTCGGGCAGGCGATCCTGATCGACATGCATTCCATGCCGCATGACGCGCTGAGCCACCTTCAGGGCCCGCGGCCCGACATGGTGCTGGGAAATCGCCACGGGCTGTCGGCCTCGGCCCGCGTCTCGGATATCGTCGCCGCCGCCTTCGAGGCCGAGGGTTGGCGCATCCGCCGCAATTCCCCCTTCTCGGGGGCCTATATCTGCTCGGCCTATGGTCGGCCCGGCCGGAACGTCCATGTCGTCCAGATCGAGATCGATCGAGCGCTGTACATGGACGAGAAGTCCCTGACGCCGCTGCCTGATTTCGACCGCTTTGCCGAAAGACTGGGCAGGGTGATCCGCAAGCTGGCCGTGATCGACGACGCGGACGGAACCGGCGCGCGGATCGCGGCCGAATAGGGGGGATGGGGATGGACAATCTGCCGCAGGCGCTGAGCGATCTTCCGGGACGCAACCTGGCGCTGATCGTGCTGGCGCTGGTGATCCTGCTGGCCGTCAGCGCGGCCGTCAGGATCGTGCCGCAATCCGAGAAATTCGTGGTCGAACGGTTTGGCAGGCTGCGCTCGGTCCTGGGGCCGGGGATCAACATCATCATGCCGTTTCTGGACCGGGTGGCGCACAGGATCTCGATCCTGGAACGGCAATTGCCCACCAGCAGGCAGGATGCCATCACCGCGGACAACGTTCTGGTCGAGGTCGAGACTTCGGTCTTCTACCGCATCATCGAACCCGAAAAGACCGTCTACCGCATCCGCGACATCGATGCTGCCATCGCCACCACGGTCACGGGTATCGTCCGCTCCGAGATCGGCACCATGGAACTGGATCAGGTCCAGTCGAACCGCGCCCAGCTGATCGAACGAATTCGCGATTCGCTGGCCAATGTCGTCGATGATTGGGGGATCGAAGTGACGCGGGCCGAGATCCTGGACGTCAATCTGGACGACGCCACCCGCGCCGCGATGCTGCAACAATTGAATGCGGAACGCGCCCGTCGCGCGCAGGTGACCGAGGCCGAGGGCAAACGCCGGGCGGTCGAACTGGCCGCCGACGGCGCGCTTTATGCGGCCGAGCAACAGGCCAAGGCGCGCCGCGTCATGGCCGACGCCGAAGCCTATGCGACCTCGATCATCGCCGAGGCGATTTCCAGCAAGGGGCTGGAGGCCGCGCAATATCAGGTGGCGATGAAGCAGGTCGAGGCTTTGGTGCAGGTCGGACAGGGCAGCGGCAAGCAGGTGGTCCTGTTGCCGGCGGCGGCGCTGGATGCGTTCAAGGATGCCTTCAGCCAGCTTCGGGGACATTCGTCTTGAGCTGGCTGAACGGATGGCTGTGGCTGATCGCGGCGCTGGCTCTGGCGGCGCTGGAACTGTTCGCGCCGGGCTGGGTGTTCATGGGGCTTGCGGCCTCGGTCGGGCTGATGGGGATCCTGCTGTTGACCGGGTTGTGGGGGGCCGGTCTGGCGGTGACGCTGGTGGTGACGGCGATCCTGTCGGGCGTGATCTGGCTGATCCTGCGCCGGGTCGCCGGGAGCAATCGGGGTCAGGTCCGCCGGTGGGATCGAGACATCAACGAATGACGGCGCGGGGGGCCGCGTCCCACGGGTATTTGGGCAACGAAGAAGCGCCGTTTCACGGTGCGAAACTGCTGCTGATGGAGAGCAGGCGGTTGCTGACCTGCCTGCGCGACGATTTCGCCCATATCCCCTTCCCAGCGCATTGGGATCTGCCCGGCGGCGGCCGCGAGGGTGCCGAGCGGCCGGTGGATTGCGCCTTGCGCGAATTGTTCGAGGAGTTCGGGCTGCGCCTGGCGTCAGAACGCCTGTCGGCGCATGTCTTCCGATCGCATCAGCGCCCCGACATGGTGTCATGGCTGTTCGCCGGGCGGCTGGTGCCGGCCGAGATCGAGGCGATCCGCTTCGGCGACGAGGGCCAGGAATGGCGGATGATGCCGGTCGCGGAATTCCTGACCCATCCGCGCGCCGTGCCGCATGTCAAGGACTGGATCATGGCCGCGCTGAGATAGCGCGCCCGGCAGAGAGGACAGATCCGGATCGAGAACCGAAAAAGGGCCGCGAAAGGTTTTCGCGGCCCTCTTCTTCAATGCAAGGTTGCGTCGGGCTTCGGACCTTCGCCCACAGCGCCCAGCTTCGGGCCGGCGCGGCCGACGCGGTTGCCGACGATCAGCCCCTCATCGCCCGCGCCGACATGCACCGTCTGGCCGTCCAGCACCTCGCCCGACAGCAGCAGTTCCGCCAGCGGATCCTGCAAGGCCCGCTGGATCACCCTTTTCAGCGGGCGGGCGCCGAAGACCGGATCATAGCCCTGATCGGCCAGCCATTGCCGTGCGTCCTGATCCAGATCCAGCGTGATCTTGCGCTGCGCCAGGCGATGTTCCAGCCGCATCAGCTGGATGCTGACGATGCCGTCCATGTTTGCCCGCGACAGGCGGCGGAAGATGATGATCTCGTCCAGACGGTTCAGGAATTCGGGGCGGAAATGACCCCGCACGGCCTCCATCACCTGATGGCGGGCATCGGTCGAATCCGCCTCCTCGGGCAGATGCGACAGCGCCTGGGAACCGAGATTCGAGGTCAGGATGATCAGCGTCTGCTTGAAATCCACGCGCCGCCCCTGCCCATCGGTCAGCACGCCGTCGTCCAGCACCTGCAACAGCACGTTGAAGACGTCGGGATGCGCCTTTTCGACCTCGTCGAACAGGATCACCTGATAGGGCCTGCGCCGCACGGCCTCGGTCAGCACGCCGCCCTCGTCATAGCCGACATAGCCCGGAGGTGCGCCGATCAGCCGCGCCACGGAATGTTTTTCCATGAATTCGGACATGTCGATGCGGACCATCGCGGAATCATCGTCGAACATGTATTCGGCCAGGGCCTTGGTCAGTTCGGTCTTGCCGACACCGGTGGGACCCAGGAACAGAAAGCTGCCCAGCGGACGGTTCTCGTCGTTCAGACCGGCGCGGGCGCGGCGCACGGCGTTGCTGACGGCGGTCACGGCCTCGGACTGGCCGATCACGCGGCGACCGATCTCGTCTTCCATCTTCATCAGCTTGTCGCGTTCGCCTTCCAGCATCTTGCTGGTCGGGATGCCGGTCCAGCGTTCGACGACCTCGGCGATCTGTTCGGGGCGCACGGCCTCTTCGACCATGGGCCCGTCTGCTTCGGCTTCATCCGTCTGCGAAAGCTGCTTTTCCAGACCCGGAATGACGCCATAGGACAATTCGCCCGCCCGCGCCAGATTGCCCTCGCGCTTGGCCTGATCCAGCTCGGCGCGCGCCCGGTCAAGCTGTTCCTTGAGGTTGCGCGAGCCCTCCAGCCGGTCGCGTTCGGCCTGCCAGCGGGCGGTCATCTCGGCGCTGCGTTCCTGCAGGTCGGACAGATCCTTTTCCAGCCGCTCCAGCCGGTCCTGGCTGGCCGCGTCGTCCTCTTTCTTCAGGGCCTCGGCCTCGATCTGCATCTGCAGGATCTGGCGATCCAGCGCGTCCAGTTCCTCGGGCTTGCTGTCCACCTCCATCCGCAGCCGCGAGGCGGCCTCATCGACCAGATCGATGGCCTTGTCGGGCAGGAAGCGGTCGGTGATGTAGCGGTTGGAAAGCTGCGCGGCGGCGACCAGCGCGGCATCGGAAATGCGCACGCCGTGATGCAGTTCGTATTTTTCCTTGATGCCGCGCAGGATGCTGATCGTGTCCTCGACCGTCGGTTCCTCGACCATCACCGGCTGGAAGCGACGGGCCAGGGCCGCGTCCTTTTCGATATACTTGCGGTATTCGTCCAGCGTCGTGGCGCCTATGCAATGCAGTTCGCCCCGCGCCAGCGCGGGCTTGATCAGGTTCGCGGCATCCATCGCGCCGTCGGTCTTGCCGGCGCCGACCAGCACGTGCATCTCGTCGATGAACAGGATGATCTCGCCCGCGGCGGCCTCGATTTCCTTCAGGATCGCCTTCAGCCGCTCCTCGAATTCGCCGCGATACTTCGCCCCGGCGATCAGCGCGCCCATGTCCAGCGCCATCAGCTTCTTGTCGCGCAGGCTTTCGGGCACGTCGCCGTCGATGATGCGCAGCGCCAGACCTTCCGCGATGGCGGTCTTGCCGACGCCGGGTTCGCCGATCAACACCGGATTGTTCTTGGTGCGGCGCGACAGAACCTGCATCGCGCGCCGAATTTCCTCGTCCCGGCCGATGATCGGGTCGATCTTGCCGTCGCGCGCGGCCTGGGTCAGATCGCGGGCGTATTTCTCCAACGCCTCATAGCTGTCTTCGGCGCTGGCACTGTCGGCCGTGCGCCCCTTGCGGATGTCGTTGATCGCTGCGTTGAGGTTCTGCGCCTTGACCGATCCGGCCTCCAGCGCGTCCTTGGCGTTGGTGTTCACCATCGCCAGCGCCATCAGGATCCGTTCGGCGGGCACGAAGCTGTCACCCGCCTTCTTGGCGACCTTTTCGGCCTCGTCCAGCACGCGCACCATCGAGGGATCGACATAGACCTGGCTGTTGCCGCCCGAGACCTTGGGCAGCTTCGCGACGGCCTGATCGACGGCCTGCTGCACGCGCTTGGCATCGCCGCCCGACCGGGTGATCAGGTTGGACGCCAGACCCTGATCGTCATCCATCAACGCCTTCAGAAGATGTTCGGGGACGACCCGCTGGTTTTCCTCGCGGATCGCGATGGTCTGGGCGGCTTGCAGGAAGCCGCGCGACCGTTCCGTGAACTTTTCCATGTTCATCGGCAATTCTCCTTTTTCATCAGCCCCCGCGTCGCGGACGCCCTGTCGCGGCGCGTCCCGGTCCGGGTCATGGCTTGGGAAATGGGCACCGGCTTTCGTGCTTTCAAGCCGCGAGAAACCGTGTATAAGGCGGCCGTTTGCGAAAAATCGGGGGCGATGATGGACGACCGGCTGATCGTGGCGCTGGATGTGCCGAACGCGGTGGCGGGACTGGATCTGGCACAGAAGCTTGGCGATTCGGTCGGCTTCTACAAGATCGGGCTGGGGATGCTGACCGGCGGCGGGCTGGCGCTGGCCAACGAGCTGAAGGCCGAACATGGCAAGCGCATCTTTCTGGACATGAAGCTGTTCGACATCGGCGCCACGATCGAGGCCGCCGTGCGCGGGCTGGCGCAGTTCGATCTGGATTTCCTGACCGTCCACGGCGACCCGCATGTCATCCGCGCGGCCAAGGAAGGCGCGGGCGGATCGAACATGAAGATCCTGGGCGTGACCATCCTGACCTCGCTGGAACGTGCCGATCTGGATGCCGGGATGATCCGTCCAGGCGATCTGGCCCAGATTACCGTGGAACGTGCCGCCCGCGCCTTCGAGGCCGGCGCCGACGGCATCATCTGTTCCCCGCGCGAGGCGGCGGCGATCCGGGCGCTGCCCGGTTCGGGGCTGATCGTGACGCCCGGGGTGCGCCCGGCAGGTGGCGATCCGGGCGACCAGAGACGGGTCGAGACGCCGGCCACCGCCATTGCGGCGGGCGCCGATCACATCGTCGTCGGCCGACCGGTCTGGAAAGCCGCCAATCCCCGCGCCGCCGCCGAAGCCATCCTTGCAGAGATCTCATCGCCGCAGGCGCAACGTCCGGCGCAATGAGAAAACACGCAACACGTTGACCCAAGGCTAAGCGCGCGGCAGATTCCGCCCTTTCCAGGCGGAGGCGATCATGGGCGACAAACAGGGTATCATCCAGAAGGCCGAGAACGATCTGGTCCTGTCCTTCCTGGCGGTGCGCCGCGCCATCGGTCTGCTGGGCTTCTTCCTTCCGGTGGTGCTGATCCTGTGGGGGCTGGCGGCGCCCGCGGGACTCTTTCGCAGCATTTCGGCGGCCTATTATTCGCCCATGCGCGAGATTTTCGTGGGCACGCTGATCGCCCAGGCGGTGTTTCTGTGGAGCTACGAGGGCTATCGCCCCCGCGGGTCCGAGATCGTCAGCGACAAGGCGACGGCGCGGGTGGCGGCCGTCTCGGCCGCGCTGATCGCGCTGGCGCCGACCAGCCCACAGGGCTTGGGCATCGCGCCCGATTCCCTGCCCGATTGCACGCTTCTGCAATGCCGGCTGGGGGTCGGGCTGACGGGCGGAATCCATCTGGTTGCGGCGGCGCTGTATTTCGCGGCGCTGGCGGTCACCTGCCTCGTGCTGTTCCGGCGCGGCGCGGCAGACAGCATGGAAAAACGCGCGTCGAACCGCATCTATCTGATCTGCGGCTGGCTGATCGTGATCGGCATCGGCCTGATCGGCGTTCTGTTCGCCACAGGCTGGGATGCCCGGCTGGCGGCGCTGCGCCCGGTCTTCTGGCTGGAAACGCTGGCCACCTTCGCCTTCGCGACAAGCTGGCTGGTCAAGGGCGACGCCCTGCGCCCGCTGGTCCGGGGCGTCGCCGCGCTGCGCTGATCATTCGGGGGCGGGCATCGCGGCCAGGAACCGCTTGACCAGCAATGCCGAATTTTCCGAGGCCAGCGACATGAAGATGCCCATCTCGTTGGCGCCTTCGCCGCCTCCGGCCAGATCGGACAGCGACCGGAAGGCGATGAAGGGCACCTGATTGGCCCAGGCGACCTGCGCCACGGCCGCCGATTCCATGTCCACCACCTGCGCGTCGAAGGTTTCAAAGATCCATTCGCGCAGGCCCGCATTGTCCACAAAGGCCGAACCCGAGACGCCGTTCCCGCCGACGCGGATCTGCGGCGTCCTGTCCAGACAGGCATTCTCGGCGTTGCAATCGGCCAGTTCGGTGCTGTCGGCAACACCGCGCGCTGTCTGCAAGAGAATTTCGTCCACCGGAAACCAGAACCGGCTTTCAGGCTGACCCCGGTCCGAGGCGACCGTGGTCTCGCTGGTAAAGATCATGCCGTAATTCGGAAACGGCGAATCCAGAAACGGCGGAATCGCAAAGCCTCCATCCGTCTCGCGCGCCATGATGCTTTCCAGATAGGATCCCCACTGGCCGGCCACCACCACATCGCCGATATTCAGCGACGGATCGACCCCGCCCGCGATTCCGGAAAAGACGATGGCGTCGATCTGGAACCGGTCCAGCGCCAGTTGCGTCGTCATCGCCGCATTGACCATCGACACGCCCGACAGGAACAGCACGACCGGCTGGCCCGACAGCGTGCCGGTGACGAATTCGGTGCCGTTGACGATCTGTGTCTCGGCGCCTTCCAGATCGGCCTGGAGACTGACCCACTCCGGCGGAAAGGCGGACATCACGGCGATGCGGCCGGTCCCGGCCAGGGCGGGCAGAGGCAGGGCAAGAAGTGCCGCGAGGCTCAGGCGGGACAGCGTCATGGATTCTCCTTCGCGATGTCTGGCCCCCGTCATAGACCGATCCGGCGGCTCGGGCCAGCGCGGCGCGACTGTCGCGGCGTCACGGTTGCCGCCTGCCCGGGGTCGCGCCATCCTTGCCCAAATTCACGGAGGAACCCATGCTGCCACCGATCCTGCAGAACCTGCGCATTCCCGTCGTCGCAGCGCCGATGTTCATCGTCTCGGGACCGGACCTGGTCATCGCGCAGTGCAAGGCCGGGATCGTCGGCAGCTTTCCGGCCCTGAACGCGCGAGAGAAGGATGGCCAGCCCGCGCTGCTGGACGCCTGGCTGACCCGCATATCCGAGGAACTGGACCGCCATAACCAGGCCAATCCCGACCGCCCCGCAGCGCCGTTTGCGGTGAACCAGATCGTCCATCGCAGCAATGCGCGGCTGGAACGCGACATCGAGATCTGCCACCGCCACAAGGTGCCGATCTGGATCACCTCGCTGGGCGCGCGACCCGAGGTGAACGCCGCTGCCCATGATTGCGGCGGCATCGCGCTGCATGACGTGATCAACGACAGATTCGCGCGCAAGGCCATCGACAAGGGCGCGGACGGGCTGATCGCCGTCGCGGCGGGGGCGGGCGGTCATGCCGGGTTGCAATCGCCTTTCGCGCTGGTGCAGGAAATCCGCGACTGGTTCGACGGACCGCTGCTGCTGTCGGGGGCGATCGCGACCGGCCGGGCGGTTCTGTCGGCGCAGGCGATGGGCGCCGATCTGGCCTATATCGGCAGCCCCTTCATCGCCACCGACGAGGCCAATGCCCCGCCCGAATACAAGCGGATGATCGTCGAAAGCAACGCGATGGACATCGTGACCTCGTCGCTGTTCACCGGCGTTTCGGGGAATTACCTGGCCCCCTCGATCCGCGCCGCGGGACTTGATCCCGACAATCTGGGCAGCGCCGATGCGAGGGCGATGAATTTCGGCGACAATGCCGCCAAGGCCAAGGCATGGAGCCAGATCTGGGGATCGGGCCAAGGCATCGGCGCCGTGCGCGACGTCCTGCCGGCCGGCCAGCGCATCGAGATGCTGGCCCGCGACCATGCCGAGGCAAAGCGCATGCTCTGCGCCGCGTGACCTTTGCGGACCGCCCGGTCCACCCCATATAGGGGACCGAACAGGATTCGCGGAGGACCGACGTGGAATATCGCAAATCGCAGGATGCGATCGACCGGCTGAACCCGGAACAGTTCCGGGTGACCCAGAAAAACGGCACCGAACGCGCCTTTACCGGCGAATATGACCATCATTTCGAACCCGGCATCTATGTCGATGTCGTCACGGGCGAGCCGCTTTTCGCCTCGGCCGCGAAATACAATTCCGGCTGCGGCTGGCCCGCTTTCACCAAACCCATCGACGCGAATGTCACCGAACATCGCGACGTGACCTTCGGCATGGAACGGGTCGAGGTCCGGTCGAAACACGGCGACAGCCATCTGGGACATGTCTTTCCCGACGGCCCGCGCGAGTCCGGGGGCCTGCGCTATTGCATCAATTCGGCCGCCCTGCGCTTTGTGCCCAGGGACCGGATGGAGGCCGAGGGTTATGGCGCCTACCTTGATCAGGCAGAGGAGGCCTGAGATGACCGAGCGCGCGACACTGGCGGGTGGCTGTTTCTGGGGCATGCAGGATCTGATCCGGCGCCTGCCGGGCGTGATCAGCACCCGCACGGGCTATACCGGCGGCGAGGTTCCGAACGCGACCTATCGCAACCACGGCAATCATGCCGAGGCGATCGAGATCGATTTCGACCCCGAGATCATCAGCTATCGCCGGCTGCTGGAATTCTTCTTCCAGATCCACGATCCGACCACGCCGAACCGGCAGGGCAACGATATCGGCCCCAGCTATCGCTCGGCGATCTACTACGCGGATGCGGTTCAGAAGCGCGAGGCCGAGGACACGATCGCCGATGTCGAGGCCTCGGGTCTGTGGCCGGGCAAGGTCGTGACGGAAATCGAACCGGTCGGGGATTTCTGGCAGGCCGAGCCCGAACATCAGGATTATCTGGAACGCTTTCCCAACGGCTATACCTGCCATTTCCCGCGCCCGAACTGGGTGCTGCCGAGACGAAGCGCCGCCGAATAGGCGGCGCGATTTGACGGTCGCGGCGTGCCGCAAGGGCGTCTTTGCAGAATTGGCCGCGAAACCGGCAGGCAGGGCGTCGCGAAGACAAGCTTCGCGGCGCTGTTTTTTGCGTCCCGCGATGGCGCCGCCGTCGGGGCGCTGTGCCTGCCGCCAGGTCGCACGGCGGCGCGCGCAGACCCGTTCGCGGGCAAGGGCAGGCATCAATCCCGCGGCGGCCTGACCCGGAACACCGCGCAATAGAGCGCCGGCACGAAGACCAGCGTCACCAGCGTGCCGGCGATGATGCCGCCCATCATCGCATAGGCCATCGGTCCCCAGAACACCTGTCGCGCAATCGGAATGAGCGCCAGCGACGCCGCCGCCGCCGTCAGCAGGATCGGCCGGGCGCGGCTGTCCGAGGCCTCGAACACCGCATCCCATTGCGAGCGGCCGCGATGCAGCAATTCCTGGATTTCGTGGACCAGGATCACCGAGTTGCGGATCAGGATGCCGACCAGCGCCAGGATCCCCAGGATCGCCACGAAACCCATCGGCACCCGGAACGGCACCAGCACCGCAACCACCCCGATCAGACCCAAGGGTGCCGCCGCGAAGACGATCAGCGAAAGCCGGAAGCTTTGCATCTGCATCATCACCAGCACCGCGATGATCAGCAGCATGACCGGCACCACCGCGGCGATGGGCGCCTGACTGTCGCCCGAGCTTTCGACGGTTCCGCCGACGGCGATGTCGATTGTTGGCGGCAGGCCGGCCGCGTAATCCGCGATCCGGCCGGCCAGGGCCTCGACCAGGGTCGCGGGCTGATCCTTGCCGTTGATCGCCGCCTTGACGGTGATCGTTGGCAGGCCGTTGCGCTGCTGGATCAGCGGCTGTTCGGTGTCGAAATCAAGACTGACCAGGGCCGTAAGCGGCAGGTTCCGGCCGGTGCCGTTCAGCAATTGCAGATTGCGGATCGAATTGATGGAATTGCGGTCGGCTTCGTTTCCGCGCGCGATCACATCGACGAGGAAGATCCCGTCGCGCAACTGGGTGACGGTCTTGCCGGAAAACACCGCCGACAGCGACGAGGAAATATCCTGACTGGTCACGCCCAGACGCCGCGCCTGTTCCTGATCGACCTCCAGCCGGACGACCCGCGCAGGCTCGTTCCAGTCCAGCGCGATATCGCGCAGGCGCGGCTCGGTCGCCATCACGGTGGCCAGCCCACGCGCGGCATCGCGCACCGAATCGACATCGGCACCGCTGACGCGATATTGCACCGGCTTGCCGACCGGCGGCCCGATTTCGAGGTTCTTCACATAGATGTCGACACCGGCGAATTCCTCGGCGGCCAGCCGGTTCAGCCGCGCCTTGACCCGGTCGCGGGCGGCCAGGTCGGGGGTCTGGATCACGATCTGGCCCATATGCGGTCCCGGCGTCGGCACGTCCATCGACAGCACGAAACGCGGCGCCCCCCGGCCGATGTAAGAGGTCCAGAACGACACGTCCTGATCGCCTTCCAGCGTCGCTTCCAGCCGGTCCATGTCGGCGATGGTCTTGGTGATCGAGGCGTTCTGGCGTTCGGTCACGTCCACCAGAACCTCGGTCCGGTCCGAGGTCGGAAAGAATTGCTGCTCGACGAAGCGCATTCCGAAGACCGATACCGCGAACAGCGCCAGCGTGATCGCGATGGTCAGCCAGCGGAACCGCATCGCCAGCCGCAACAGCACGTGAAAGCCGCGCCGCAGCCGACCGGGCCGGGCGTCGTGGCGGGCGATCCGGGTGGTCAGGAAGGTGACGCCCAGAAGCGGCGCGAACAGCACCGCCACGATCCACGAGACGACCAGCGACACCGCGATCACCACGAACAGCGAGAAGGTAAACTCGCCGGCGGCTGAATCGTTCAGTCCTATGGGAATGAAACCGGCCACCGTCACCAGCGTCCCGGTCAGCATCGGAAAGGCGATCGACGTCCAGGCATAGCTTGCCGCCTTTTCCAGCGATTCTCCGATTTCCAGCCGCGAGATCATCGTTTCGATGGCGATCATGGCATCGTCCACCAGCAGGCCAAGCGCGATGATCAGCGCGCCCAGCGAAATCCGCTGAAGCGTGATTCCATAAATCTCCAGGATCACGAAGGTGATTGCCAGAACCAGCGGGATCGTCATCGTCACGACGAAACCGGCACGGAAGCCCAGGCTGATGAAACTGACGATCAGAACGATGAACACCGCTTCGGCCAGGGCCTTGACGAAGTGACCGACCGCCTGGTCGACGACCAGGGGCTGGTCGGCGACCTTGGCCATCTCGATTCCGATCGGCAGGTCGGCCGCGACGCGATCCATCAGCGCATCCAGCTCCTTGCCGAATTCAAGGATGTTCTGGCCCTCGCGCATCCCGATCTGCAAGCCGATGGCGGGCTTGCCACGATAGCGGAACAGGGTCAGGGGCGGGTCCTCGTAGCCCCGCGTCACCGTCGCCACATCGGCGACGTTGAAGAACCGCTCGCCCACGCGCAGGTTCACCGCACCGATCGCCGAGGCGTCGTCGAACTGCCCGCCCACGCGGACCAGCACCCGCTCGGGCCCGGCCTCGATCACGCCCGAGGGCACGATGGCGTTCTGCGTGGCCAGAGAATTCAGCACCTGCTGCTGGCTCAGGCCCATCGCGGCCAGCCGCGCGGTCGAGAATTCCAGAAAGATCTGTTCGTCCTGCTCGCCCAGAAGATCGACCTTGCCCGAGGCATCCAGCGCGGCGACCTGCCTGCGGATCGCCTCGACCCGGTCGCGCATCTCGCGCGGGCTGAAACCGTCGGCGGTAAAGGCATAGATGTTGCCATAGACATCGCCGAAATCGTCGTTGAACTGGAACCCCGCGAATTCATCGGGAAAATCGGCGCGGATATCGGACATCATCCGCCGCACCTGCTGCCAGATTTCGGGAACGGCGGGTCCGCGCGTCGTCGGCAGCAGTTCCACATAGACGACCGATTGTCCCGGCGTCGTGACCGAGCGGGTAAAATCCAGCGCGTCCAGTTCCTCCAGCTTCTTCTCGATCCGCGCGGTGACCTGATCGCGCGTCTCCTCGATCGAGGCGCCGGGCAGGGCGGCCCCGACCACCATGGTCTTGATGGTGAAATTCGGATCTTCCTCGCGACCCAGGGCAAGATAGCTGAGCGTGCCCGCCAGCATGGAAACGATCAGCAGGAACCAGACGAAGCTGCGGTGATGCAGCGCCCAGTCGGACAGATTGAAGCGGTTCACGGATCGACCCTCCGCCCCACGGCCTGACCATCGCTCAGCGACCGCACGCCGCGGATCACGATTTCATCGCCAAGAGTCAGACCGCCGGTGACCAGCACCCGCCCCATCAGCGTGGCGCCGGTCCCGATCGCCACCGCCTCGACGCGACCGGGCCCGGACGGGCCCTTCCCATCCTCGCGGATCACGCGCCAGACATGGGGACTGGCGTCGCGGTCGAAGACGGCCTGTTCGGGGATGGTCAGCGCCGGATCGCGCGCGCTGCCCAGCCGCGCCCGGATCAGCGCGCCCAGCCGCAGCGTCGTGTCCGGCGGCAGCGTCAGATACAGCCTGCGCGTTCGCGTCGCGGTATCGGCCAGCGGGTCGATGCGGTTCAGGATCGCCGGCACCTCGCTGCCGGGATCGCCGCGCTGCCAGATGGTGAAGACGGCATCGGGCGGCAACCCGGCCAGCGCCGGTTCCGGCAGGTCGATGACCGCCTCTCGTTCGTCTTCGGCCGAAAGCCTCAGGATCGGCTTGCCGGCATTGACCACCGCGCCCTGGGTTTCGAAAACGGCGCTGACCACGCCGTCGAAGGGCGCTTTCATGGTCGCGTAGCCTTCGGTATTCTCGGCCTGCGCCAGTTCCGAGCGGGCCTGTTCGACGGCCGCGCCCGCGGCGGCGGCGGCGCGTTCGGCCTGTTCAAGCTGCGCCGCCGAGGCGACGTTGCGCCGGGCCAGCGCACGGGTCCGGTCCAGCGTTGTCAGGGCCGTCCGCTGCTGCACCTCGGCGGCATCCAGCTGCGCCCGCGCGGCGCGGGTATTGGCGGCCAGATCCTCGGTCGCAAGCTCGGCCAGAATCTCGCCCTTGCGGACCCGGTCGCCCAGATCGACGCGACGGGCCGTCATGCGGCCCAGCGTCTGGAAGGCCATGTCGACCTGATTGCGCGAGGCGATCACGCCGGGCACCCAGCGCGATGATTCGCCGCTGTCCTCGACGATTTCGGTGACGACCGGACGCGGGGCCGCGGGTTCGCTGACCGCCTTGCCAAAGGCCAGCCAGCCCGGCAGTTGCAAGGCCTGAAGCGGACCGGCCGTCATCAGCAGCACCGCCAGAATCGTGGCGGCGTGCCTCATCGGACGACCTCGGCCGCCATGACCGCCCGGCCGGGATACAGCAATTGCGATCCCGCGCCGACGACCACCTGCCCCGGCGTCAGCCCATCCGCGACATAGACCGCCCGGTCGGTGAAGCTGCCGATGGTGACATCGGTCAGGGCGACGCGGCCGTCCTGACCCACCACCCAGACGGCGGCGCCGCCATTGTCGCGCATCAGCGCGGTCCAGGGGACGACGATGCCTGCGGCCCCCTCGATCGTCAGGTCGCCGCGCACCGCCGCGCCCAGCAGCGCGGTCTCGCCCGGCATGTCCTCGATCCGGGCGCGCAGGGTGACGGTGCCCGAGGCCGGATCGACCAGCGGCGCGATCTCGCTGACGATGCCGGTCATGGCCGGACGTTCGACATCCAGCGCGCGCAGGCGCACCGGTCGGCCCATGGCCTCGCGCAACATCGGTTGATCCGCGACGCCGAATACCGCTTCCATCCCGTCCAGCGCGGCCAGAGACAGGACCGGCTGCGCCACGCCGACGATCTGCCCCGGAGCCAGGTCGCGTTGGGTCACGACGGCATCGTCCGGCGCCAGAAGCTGCGTATCCTCGACCGCCCGGCGCGCCTGCTCGACCCGGCTTTGCGCGCTTTCGACCATTCCTTCCGCCTCGGACAGGGCCTGCACCGCCGAATCGCGCGCCGCACGGGTGCCGACACCGCGCGACAGCATGGCCGCCGCACGGTCGCTGGCCTGTTGCGCCTGCGCGCGCCCGGCCTCGGCCGAGGCCAGGCCAGCCTGGGCCAGTTTCAGCGCCTGATCCTGCTGCGCCGAATCAAGCCGCGCCAGAACCTCTCCCCTGGTCACGCGGTCACCCTCGCGCACCAGGACCTCGACCACGCGCCCGGCCTGACGAAAACCCAGATCGACACTGTTTCGCGCCTCGATCGTGCCCGACAGGCGCATGTCCAGCATCAGCGTCTGTTCTTCTGCCGTGACGAATTCGACCCGCAAGGCCGGATCCTCGGCGATGGCCGGCTGGGCTGACAGGATTATTCCCATAAGCGGCAGATATCGCGATGAAATCATTCTTGTCACCAGAAATGTGCCCGCCTTTTGCGTGATCGTCGCGCGACCTCGGGAAGTTCGTCTCAGGTGACGGCAGCTTTTCTCATGAACTGCGCCTTTTTCCAGCCTTCATCGCGCAGGATCCGGGCTAACGTTGCGGCAGCGCGCGACACGTCGTCGCGATCGTTGTAGAGCGGCGCGAAACCGAAGCGCATCACGTCCGGCGCGCGAAAATCCCCGATCACCCCTTCGGCGATCAGCGCCTGCATCACCGCATGGCCCTGGCGATGCCGGAACCCGACCTGAGAGCCGCGCCGTTCCGGGTCGCGCGGGGAATTCAGCAGCAGATCGGGGCAACTTGCCTCGACCTCGGCGATGAAGGCCCCGGTCAGATCGACCGATTTCGCGCGCAGATGGTCCATCGAAACCTCGTCCCAGACATCCAGCGCCGCCTCCAGCGCGGCCATCGCGATGACCGGCGGCGTGCCGACCCGCATCCGCTCGATCCCCGGGGCGGGGGCGTAGTCGGGCGTGAAGGCAAAGGGCGCCTCGTGCCCCATCCAGCCCTGCAGGATCGGCCGCGCGACATCTGCATGGCGCGGGTTGACCCAGATGAAGGCCGGAGCGCCCGGCCCGCCATTCAGATACTTGTAGGTGCAGCCCACGGCGAAATCCGCCTCTGAGCCGGTCAGGTCCACATCGACCGCGCCGGCGGAATGGGCCAGATCCCAGATCGTCAGCGCCCCGGCCCGATGCGCCCGCGCCGTCAGCGCCGCCATGTCGTGCCGGCGCCCCGTGCGGTAATCGACCTCGGTCAGCATCAGCACCGCCAGGTCGTCGCCGATCGCATCGGCCACGCTCTTGGGCGCGACCACGCGCAACCTGGCACCCATCGCGGTGGCCAGGCCCTGCGCGACATACAGATCGGACGGAAAATTGCCGCTGTCGGACAGGATCACCCGC
>CEOS01020176.1_pt1 | contig 23722 bp, 23 predicted proteins | sample 530601 | NCBI WGS metagenome assembly CEOS01 (sample SAMEA2620666, study PRJEB7988) | marine metagenome | biome: marine biome (ENVO:00000447); feature: mesopelagic zone (ENVO:00000213); material: "saline water (ENVO:00002010), including plankton (ENVO:xxxxxxxx)" | depth 1000 m
GTCGCAGCGCTGATCGCGATTCGCATCGCCGCGAAGCCCGCCGATCACGGTCATCCCTATGGCCACCACAAGGCCGAGTTCTTCAGCGCCGTGCTGGAGGGCGTCCTGATCATCGTCGCCGCGCTGGTGATCCTGCGCAAATCCTATTACGGCATCCTTGCGCCCACGCCGCTGGAGGCGCCGGCCCTGGGGCTGGCGATCAACGTGGCTGCGGGCGTGCTGAACAGCATCTGGTGCTGGGTGCTGATCAGCCGCGGCCGCCACCATCAGTCGCCCGCCCTCGTCGCCGATGGCAAGCATCTTCTGGCCGATGTGATCACCTCGGCCGGTGTGGTCCTGGGGGTTCTGCTGGCGGTGGCGACGGGTTATGCGATCCTCGACCCGATCCTCGCGGCGCTTGTGGCACTGAACATTCTCTGGTCCGGCTGGAAGCTGATGACCAGTTCGCTCAGCGGCCTGATGGACGAAGCGGTATCGCAAGATCTGATGCGTGTCATCCGCGAGACGATCGCGGATCGCGCCGAGGGTGCGATCGAGGCCCATGATCTGCGGACCCGCCAGGCCGGATCCGCGACCTTCATCGACTTTCATCTGGTCGTGGATGGTGCGACCAGCGTGTCCGAGGCACACCAGATCTGCGACCGGATCGAAACGGCGCTGAAGGCCAAACTGACCGAGGCCCAGATCACCATCCATGTCGAACCCGACAACAAGGCGAAACATGCCGGTATCCTGGTGCTCTAGGCGACGCGCGCCAGCCGCGCGCCGGACGCGCGGTCAGGCAGCCAGCCTGACCCAGACCGGCACGTGATCGCTGGGCTTTTCGCCCGCCCGCGCCTCGCGGTCCACACCCGTCTCGATCAGCAGGTCGGCAGCCTGCGGCGACAGCAGCAGGTGGTCGATACGGATCCCGTCGTCCCGGTCGAAGGCGCCCGCCTGATAATCCCAGAAGGTAAAGGGGCCGCGCGCTGACCAGGGATCGCGGATGCGGATGGCATCGGTCCAGCCCTGATGGACGATCCGGCGCAGGGCGGCGCGGCTTTCAGGCAGGAACAGCGCGTCGCTGACCCAGTTTTTCGGATGAGCGGCGTCGCGCGGCTCGGGAATGACATTGAAATCGCCCAGCATCACCACCGGCATTTCCTCTGCCAGAAAACGGGCGGCGCGCAGGCGCAGGCGTTCCATCCAGGCCAGCTTGTAATTGTATTTCGGTCCCGGCGCAGGATTGCCGTTGGGCAGATACAGGCCCGCAATCCTGACCGCCTCGCTGCCTGTCACCGTCGCTTCGATATAGCGCGCCTGTTCGTCGCCCTCGCCGCCCGGCAGTCCGCGGCGCACATCCTCCAGCGGCAGTTTGGACAGGATCGCAACCCCGTTGAAGCCCTTCTGGCCGTGGGTTTCGACATTTCAGCCCAGATCCTCGAAATGGTCGCGCGGGAAACCCTCGTCCACGGACTTGATCTCTTGCAGGACGACGACATCGGCGTCGGCCCCCGCCAGCCAGCCGGTCAGCGCCCCGATCCGCGCCTTGACACCATTGATGTTGAAGGATGCGATCTTCATGGCCGCAATCTAGATCACCGAGGCGCAGGTCCGCAACCAGATGCGGCGTTCCGGATCCGTAGCCTAAAGGCCGACCAGGGCGCGGGCGAAATCCCCCGCATCGAAGGCGTCGAGATCGTCGATCTGCTCGCCCACGCCGATGGCGTGAATGGGCAGGCCGAACCGGTCGGCCAGGGCGACCAGAACGCCGCCCCGCGCGGTTCCGTCCAGCTTGGTCATCACCAGACCCGAGACATCGGCCAGCCTGCGGAATGTCTCGACCTGGCTCAGCGCATTCTGACCCGTGGTCGCATCCAGAACCAGCAGCGTGTTATGCGGGGCCGAGGGATCCTTCTTGCGGATGACGCGGACGATCTTGGCCAGTTCCTCCATCAGATCCTGACGGTTCTGCAAGCGACCCGCCGTATCGATCAGCAGCAGGTCGGCACCATCGGCCTCGGCCCGGCTCATCGCGTCGAATGCCAGGCTGGCGGGGTCGCTGCCCTGCGCCGCGACCATCACCGGCACGTCCGCGCGACGGCCCCAGACCTGCAATTGTTCGACCGCCGCCGCGCGGAACGTGTCGCCCGCCGCGATGACAACGTTCTTGCCCGCCGCCCTGAACTGGCTGGCCAGTTTGCCGATGGTCGTGGTCTTGCCCGATCCGTTGACGCCGACGACCAGCACCACCTGCGGCTTTTTCGGATACAGAGGCAGCGGGCGCGCGACCGGTTCCATGATCCGTGCCAGTTCGGCGGCCAGCAATTCCTTCAGCTCCGTCGCCGAGACAGGCCGGCCCATCCGCCCCTCGGCGATATTGGCGGTCACGCGCAGGGCCGTTTCGACGCCCAGATCGGCCTGGACCAGCATGTCCTCCAGATCTTCCAGCATCTCGTCGTCCAGCGCCCGGCGGGGCTCGGCCGGCTGGGCGGGTGCACGCGCGAAAAGGCGCCCGACCATGCCGCTGGTGGGTTGCGGGACGGGCGCGGGCGAGGCCGGGCGCGGGGCGATCGGTGTCTCGGGGGGCGCGCGCTCTGCCTCTGCGTCCGCCGCGCCTTCCGCGACGATGTCGTCCAGCCCCTCGCCGATCTTCGAGGAGGATCGGCTCAGCCTTTCGCGCAGTTTGGTGAAAAACGACATGTCCGCATCCTTTTCGTCGCGCAGACCCTAATCATTTGCAACGCCGAGGGAAAGCCGATGCCCCTGCCTTGTTCCTCGAATATGCACGTGGGTCCGGGGGGAAAAAACCCCCGGCCTCGCCTATCCGCGCATTGCCCGGAACAGGCTTGCCAGATGCCGGGTCGAGGGGTCGTGGCCGGGTGCATCCTTGCCCTTCAGCAGCGGCTCGACCTTCAGAGCCAGTTCCTTGCCCAGTTCGACGCCCCACTGATCAAAGCTGTTGATCCCGAGAATCACCCCCTCGACAAAGACGCGATGCTCGTACAGCGCAACGATCTGACCAAGGGTAAAGGGTGTCAGTTGCGGGATCAGCAGAGTGGTCGAGGGGCGGTTGCCCGGAAAGACCCGGTGACGGGCCTGTCGGTCAAGCTCGGCCCCGTCCAGCCCCTTCGCGGCCATCAAGCTGCGCGCCTCGTCCAGGCTGCGGCCACGCATCAGCGCCTCGGACTGGGCCAGGCAATTGGCGGCCAGCAGAATGTGGTGTTGGGCCAGGTCGTCCTCGTGACCGCGCGCGGCCAGGATGAATTCGCACGGCACGATCACGGTGCCCTGATGGATCAACTGGTAGAAGGCGTGCTGGCCATTGGTGCCCGGCTCGCCCCAGACCACGGGGCCGGAGGTGGTGGTCAGATCGCTGCCATCCATGGCCACGCGCTTGCCATTCGATTCCATTTCAAGCTGTTGCAGATAGGCCGGCAGCCGCAGCAGGCGGTTGTCGTAGGGCAGCACGGCGCGCGTCGGATAGCCGCAGATCTGATGATGCCAGATCCCCGTCAGCGCCAGCAGGACCGGCAGGTTCCCCGCCAGCGGCGCGGTGCGGAAATGCGCGTCCATCGCCGCGCCGCCTGCCAGGAAGCGGTCGAAATCCTCGGGCCCGACGGCCAGCATCAGCGACAGCCCGATCGGCCCCCAGACCGAATAACGCCCGCCGACCCAATCCTCGAAGCCGAACACGCGGGCAGGGTCGATGCCAAAATCCGCGGTCCTGTCGGCGGCCGAGGACAGTGCCGCGAATTGCGCCGCCGGTTCGCTGACGGATCTCGCCATCCAGTCGCGCGCCGTGCGCGCATTCGTCATCGTCTCGATGGTGGTAAAGGTCTTCGAGGCCACGATGACCAGCGTCGTGGCCGGGTCCAGCCCGGCCAGCGTATCGGCGATATCGGCCCCGTCCACGTTCGACACGAAATGCGTCCGTGGCCCGTCGTGATAGGGTGCCAGCGCCAGAACGGCCATGGCCGGGCCCAGATCGGAACCGCCAATGCCGATATTCACCACATCGGTGATGCGCCCGCCCTGCCCCGTGAAGCCGCCGTCGCGAACGTCGCGGGCAAAGGCCGCCATCCGGTCATGCGTCTCGCGCACGGCGGGCATCACGTCCTGGCCGTCCACGCTCACGCTGCCCGCAAGATTGCGCAGGGCGGTATGCAGCACCGCCCGCCCCTCGGTCTCGTTGATCTTCCGCCCCGAGAACATCGCCTCGCGCCGCGCCTCGATTTGCGCGCCGGTGGCCAGTTCCAGCAGCAGGTCGCGCGCGGTCGCATCGATCATGGTCTTGGAATAATCGAAGACCAGATCGTCGGCGCTGGCGCAGAAATCCGTCGCGCGGCCGGAATCGGCCTGGAAAAGACCGGTGATGCGATCTTCGCCCTGTTCCGCGCGGTGGGTTCTCAGGCGGGTCCAGTGATCGGCCATGATCGTCTCCGTCATTCCGCCCAGTGGACGATGGCGTTGTCCAGAAAGGCGCGGATCGGCGCCTCTTGCGGGCTCAGCTTCTGGGCGCGTTCCAGCGCCTCGCGCTTTTCCGGACCCATGATCAGAAGGTGGATGTTGATCGCGTCGGCCAGAACCGGCCGGGTCAGGGTGATGCGCGGCTCTTCCGCGCCCTCGGCGCGGATCGCCATGACCGGTGGCGCATCGCTGGCAAGGGCCGCCTCCAGATGATCGGCGCCGGGGAACAGGCTGGCGGTGTGCATGTCATTGCCCATGCCCAGCAGGGCCACGGTGATCGGCAGATGCGGTGCGATCGCCTCGGCCAGCGCCCCGGTCGCGTCATCGGGCTGCGGATCGCCGGTATAGAGGTCGATATAGCGCGCCGCCGCCGCCTTGTCCTGCAACAGGTGCCGCCGCAGAAGGCGGCTGTTGGACCGCTTGTGTTCGCCATCGACCCAGCGTTCGTCGCCCAGAAAGACCGTCACCCGCCCCCAATCCAGATCGCTGCCGCTGAGAGTGTCGAAGACCTGCATCGGAGAGGTGCCGCCCGGCACGCAGAGGCTGGCGGCCTCATGGGCGCGCAGATGCTGGGACAGTTGCGAGGCCAGCCGGTCGGCCAGCGACAGGGCCAGCATCTCGCGGTCGGGATATTCCTTGAACTCCATGCTCATGACCGGATTTCCCTCCACCTTCGGTTGTCGCGATGCATCAGCCGCAACGCTTCTTCCGGCCCCGAGGATCCCGCGTCATAGGGTTCGGGCCTGCGCTTGCTGTCCTCCCACGCGGCGATGATCGGATCGGTCCAGGCCCAGGCGGCCTCGACCTCGTCACCGCGCATGAACAGGGTCTGGTTGCCCCGGATCACGTCCATGATCAACCGTTCGTAGGCGTCGGGCATCTCGGCCCCTTCGGGGCCAAGCGCCTCGGCAAAGGACATGTCCAGCGGCACCTGCACCAGACGCATCCCGCCCGGCCCCGGTTCCTTGATCATCACCTTCAGGTTCATACCCTCGTTCGGTTGCAGCCGGATGACAAGCTCGTTCGCCTTGGGCGCGCCGGTCTCGTCAAAGATCGAATGCGGCGGCTCCTTGAAGGTGATCGCGATCTCGCTGGTCCGGGCGCGCAGCTTCTTGCCGGTGCGCAGATAGAAGGGCGTGCCCTGCCAGCGCCAGTTCGAGATGCGGACCTTCATCGCGACATAGCTTTCGGTGCGCGAATCGGGATTTTCCGCGTCATCGACATAGCCGCCATCCTTGCCCTGTGCCTGATACTGGCCGCGCACGATCTCGGACGGCTCGACAGGCTCCAGCGCGCGGATCACCTTCAGCTTCTCGTCGCGCACGGCATCGGGGTCGAAATGGTAGGGCGGCTCCATCGCGATCAGACACAGAAGCTGCATCATGTGGTTCTGGACCATGTCCCGGATCGCGCCGGATCGGTCGTAATAGCCGCCGCGCCCGGCAACGCCCACGGTCTCGGCCACGGTGATCTGGACGTGATCGACATATTGCGCGTTCCACAAGGGTTCGAACAGGATGTTGGCGAACCGGACGGCCATCAGGTTCTGCACCGTTTCCTTGCCCAGATAATGGTCGATCCGATAGATCTGATGTTCATCGAAATGCTGCGCCAGGATCCGGTTCAGTGCGCGGGCCGATTCCAGATCGCGACCGAAGGGCTTTTCGACCACGATTCGGCTGTCAACGTCGGCAATGCCGTGGCTGTGCAACCGTTCCGCCAGATCGCCGAACAGCGAGGGCGCGACCGAGAAATAGAAGGCATGGACCATGCCGTCGCGCATTCGCTTTCGCAGTTCCTTCCAGCCGCCCTCGCCCTTTGCATCGATGGAGACGTAACCCAGCAGGGCGAGAAACCTGGCAAGATTCGGGTCATTTTTCCTGACCTTGCCGAATTCGACGATGGCCTTGGATGCCTGGTCGCGAAAGCCATCATCGTCCATCTCGGATCGCGCGGCGCCGATGATGCGTGCGGTGTCGGGGAATTGCCCGGCCACGAACCGCCTGAACAGGCCCGGCAAGATCTTGCGATGGGCCAGATCGCCCGTCGCCCCGAAGATCACGAGGTCGAAATCATCGACCGGAATGACGCGCGAGACCATGCTGTCCTCCTTGACCCTGGCACCTGCCATACTTCTTGTTAGCGTTAACAGCAACGTGCTTCAACCTTTCAGTCTCTTGGCCAGCCGCGGAAGCCGGCACCGCCTCAGCATTTCGGCGCGGCTCATCGCGCCGCCCAGCCGCGCGGCCTTGTCCCGCGCCGCATCGACGGCTTGATCGACCGCCGAAGGATCGCGGTCGTGCAGATCCAGAAGGAACAGGTCGGGGTGGGTGGCGCGAAGATCAAGCCGCGCCATCAGGGACCGCGGAAAGTCGCGCAGATTCGCCGTCACGATCAGCGGCGCGGCCGCGTCCAACGCCGCCTCGACGACGTGCCTGTCGGCGGGATCGGGAAAGGTCATGTCGATCGTCCGCACGCCGTCATCGGCTGCGATCGCATCGGGGAATCGGTCCGTCAGCAGGGCGATCTCGGCCCCTGCCACGACTTCCTGATCGGATCCCAGCCGGGCGGCGGCGCGGCGCCATTCCTCAAGGATGCGTGCCGACCAAACCGGATCATAAAGTCCGGCCGCGCCCAGATCGGCCAGGATCTCTCGCAGGATCGTGGGAAACAGGATGTTGGCGTCCAGGACTGCCCGCATCAGCCGTCCAGCCGGAAGAACAGGGCTTTCAGATAGCCGGTCTCGGCCAGTTGCGGCAGAACCGGATGATCCGGCCCGGCCTGTCCGACATGGATCAGAACGCCGCGCCGGCCGCCCCGCCCGATACCGCGCGCGCTGACATTGCGAAAGGCGGTCAGGTCGGCGGCATGGCTGCACGAGCACAGGACCAGATAACCGCCCGGCGCGACCAGGGGCGCGGCCAGCTTCGCCACCCGCTCATAGGCGCGCAAACCCGCCTCAAGCGCCGGTTTCGAGGGCGCGAAGGCGGGCGGATCGCAGATGACCAGATCGAAATGCCGGCCCTCCTCGGCCATCGCCTCCATCGCCTTGAACGCGTCGGATTGGCGTGTTTCCAGACGGTCGGCCATCCCCATCGCCGCAGCCCCGCCAGCCGCCAGATCCAGCGCCGGCGCCGAGCCGTCAACGCAGACGGCGCCGGTCGCCCCGGCAGCCAGCGCGGCCAGCGCGAAACCGCCGACATGGCTGAACACATCCAGCACCGACAGTCCGGCGGCAAGACTTTGCGTGAAGGCATGGTTGGGGCGCTGATCGTAGAACAGGCCCGTCTTCTGGCCACCCATCAGATCGGCCATGTAGGTTGCGCCGTTCATCACCACCGGAACCGGCGCGTCGGGGGCCGGGCCCAGCACGACCTCGGTCCGCTCGGTCAGACCCTCCAGCCCTCGCGACCGCCCCTGACCGTTCAGGATCACGGTCGCGACGTCTGTCGCCTCGACCAGCGCCCCGGCGATCTCGCCGGCCATTCGGTCCGCCCAGGCGGCGTTGGGCTGCATCACCGCGACATCTCCGAACCGGTCGATGACCAGCCCCGGCAGACCATCCGCTTCCGCATGGACCAGCCGATAGAACGGCGCATCGTAGATCCGCCGCCGCATCGCCAGCGCCCGCGCCATCTTCGCACGCAGCCAGGCCGCGTCGATTCGCGCCGCCGGATCGGCATCCATCACCCGCGCGACGATCTTCGAGGCCGGGTTGACCGTCACCAGCGCAAGCGGACGCCGCTCGGCATCCTCCAGCACGGCAAATTCGCCCGGCGCGACGGCGCGCGTGCGCCGGTCCAGCACCGCCTCGTCGGCGAAGACCCACGGGAAACCATGGCGGATCGCCTGCGGCTTGGCCTTGGGCTTCAGCCGGATCACGGCCAGATCTGACATCGCGAACACTCCTTTGCGGCTGATCTGGCACGGGCTTTTGCGATGCACAAGCGCCGGCCCGGACTTCCGCGGGCAAATATCGCAGAGATCAACATCCCGGCGACCGGGGCCGCGCCCCCTGCCCGGCCACCGGCGGCACAGGGATTGAACCGTTACCGCTAACAGCGTATAGTCTTGCCAAAGCCAGAGGAGTTCGCCCGATGAAACTTCACGCCACCATCGACCGCGTCACCGACCGCATTCGTCGCCGGTCGCAGCAATCCCGCGACGCCTATCTGAAAAAGATCGCCAGGGCGGCCGAGGACGGGCCGCGTCGGGCGCATCTGTCCTGCGGCAACCAGGCCCACGCCTATGCGGCGATGGACGACAAGGACGACATGGCGACGACCCGCAAACCCAATATCGGCGTGGTCACGGCCTATAATGACATGCTGTCGGCGCATCAGCCCTATGAACGCTATCCCGACATCATCCGCCGCGCGGGCCATGCGGCCGGGGCGACCGTGCAGGTCGCGGGCGGCGTGCCCGCCATGTGCGACGGCGTCACTCAGGGCCGGGCCGGAATGGAACTGTCGCTGTTTTCCCGCGATGTGATCGCACTGGCAACCGGTGTGGCGCTGTCGCATGATTGCTTTGACGCCGCGCTTTACCTGGGCGTCTGCGACAAGATCGTGCCGGGTCTTGTCATCGGCGCTGCGACCTTCGGCCATATCCCGGCAGTCTTCATTCCCGCCGGGCCGATGCCCTCGGGTCTGCCCAACGACGAGAAATCAAAAATCCGCCAGCAATTCGCTGCCGGCGAGGTGGGTCGCGACGCGCTGATGGCGGCCGAGATGGCCAGCTACCATTCGCCCGGCACCTGCACCTTCTACGGCACCGCCAACAGCAACCAGATGCTGATGGAATTCATGGGCCTGCACCTGCCCGGATCCAGCTTCGTGAATCCGAACACGCCGCTGCGCGAGGCGCTGACCGTGGCGGGCGTCGAACGCGCCGCCGCGATGACGCGGCTGGGCAACGAATACCTGCCGGCGGGCGAAATCCTGGACGAAAAGGCCTTTGTCAACGGCATCGTCGGGCTGATGGCGACGGGTGGATCGACCAATCTGGTGATGCATATTCCGGCCATGGCGCGGGCGGCGGGCGTTCTGATCGACATCGAGGATTTCCACGATCTGTCCGAAGCCGTGCCGCTGATGGCGCGGGTCTATCCGAACGGCCTGGCTGACGTGAACCACTTCCACGCCGCCGGCGGGCTGGGCTACATGATCGGCCAGCTGCTGGAGGCCGGATTGCTGCATCCCGACGTGCGCACGATCAACGGCACCGGACTGGACGGCTATACCGCCGAGCCGAAACTGGACGGCGATCGTCTTCGCTGGGAAGCAGGATCGAAAGACACGCTGAACGACAGGATCCTGCGCCCGGTCAGCGATCCCTTCGCCAGAACCGGCGGACTGAAGCAGCTGGAGGGCAATCTGGGCCGGGGTGTCATCAAGGTCAGTGCCGTCGCCGAGGAACGCCACGTGATCGAAGCAAAGGCCCGAGTCTTTTCCGATCAGGAAGACGTCAAGACCGCCTTTCGCGCCGGCGAATTCACCGAAGACACGATCGTCGTGGTCCGCTTTCAGGGACCGCGCGCCAACGGCATGCCCGAACTGCATTCGCTGACGCCGACGCTGGCCGTGTTGCAGGATCGCGGGCTGAGGGTCGCGCTGGTCACGGATGGGCGCATGTCGGGCGCGTCGGGCAAGGTGCCCGCCGCGATCCATATCTCGCCCGAAGCCTCGGTCGGCGGGCCGCTGTCGCGGGTCCATGACGGCGACATGATCCGGCTGGATGCGACGATGGGCACCATCGACTGCCTGGCCGAGGACTTCGACAATCGCAAACCCGCAGCCTTCGACCCCGGCCCCAGCAGTCAGGGGATGGGCCGCGAGATGTTCGCCTTCTTCCGCGCCAATGCCTGTGACGCGACCGAAGGGGCCGCCTGCGTCGTCTGAGGCAGAGGGCGCCACCGGTTCCTCCGCGTCCCGCAGGGTGCGGCGCGACTGTTCGCCGAAATTCAGCGCAGAACGCGGCGGCGGTCGGGATCACGCCCAGGATTTCGGACCGATCCGAGGCGATGCCAAGGACGCGATCGCGCCCGGCCTGCGACCTGACACAGCGCCGGCAAAGCCATCCATTCAACCGATCTGCGGCGGACCGAAACGCCGGATCATCCGGTCGCGGATCTGGTCGCGCGTCTGGCGATAAGCGGCCAGCCTGGCTTCGCGCCCCTCTGCCAGCCCGGTCGGATCCATGATCGGCCAGTATTCGATATCCAGATGATACAGCCGCGTCATTTCCAGCGCCAGCCTCTGGCTGGCCGGAGACAGGGCGACGATCAGATCGAACCCGCCAAGATCGTCGCCCCAATCCTGCATCTCGTCGAAACTGCGGCTGCGATGATTGGCGATCACGACCCCGATCTCGTCGCAGACGCTGATCGCGAAGCCGTCCACATCCATCCCGCCCCTCACCCCGGCCGATTGGACATAGGCGGCGCGGCCATAGAATTTCTTCATCATCCCCTCGGCCATGGGCGAACGGACGGAATTGTGGTCGCAGCAGAACAGGATCGAATGCGGGATCTTGTCCTGCGACATCGGATCAGGCCTGCGGGACCAGTGCGCAAATCAGCGTGAACAGCCGCCGCGCGGTGTCGATGTCCAGATCGGCCTTGCCCTGAAGACGTTCCTGCAAGGTCCGCGCGCCCTCGTTATGGATGCCGCGACGGGCCATGTCGATGGCCTCGATCTGCGCCGTGGGCAGTTTCTTGACCGCGTCGAAATAGCTTTGGCAGATCTGGAAGTAATCCTTGACCACCTGCCGGAATGGTCCCAGCGACAGGTGAAATTCGGCCACCGGTCGATGATCTTCGGTGGCCAGATCGAAGACCAGCCGGCCTTCGCGGATGCACAATTGCAGCACATAAGGGCCTTCGGGCACCGGCAAGCCGTCCCGGCCCGGCACCACGAAGCTGTTATCCTCGATCAGATCGAAGATCGCGACGCGGCGTTCCTGCTCCATCTCGGGCGTCGCGGGCGCGATGGCCGAGTCGTCGATGTCGATCCGTGTGATCCGGCTCATGCCTCGTCCCTCTCATTCAGCAGCGCCAGCCGCGCCTCGACGGATGCGCCATGGGCGTGCAGGCCCTCGGCGGCGGCCAGCCTGACCGCGGCCGGGCCGATTGCCGCCAGCGCGCCGGGCGTCAGCCGCGCCATCGTCGTGCGTTTCAGGAAATCCAGCACCGAAAGCCCGGACGAGAACCGGGCCGAGCGTGCGGTCGGCAGAACGTGATTCGGGCCGCTGACATAATCGCCCACCGCCTCGGGCGTATGCGCGCCAAGGAAGATCGCGCCGGCATGGATGCATCTTTCGGCCAGGGCCTCGGGTTCATCGACGCAGAGTTCCAGATGTTCCGGGGCGATGCGGTTGGACAGGTCGGCCGCCTCGCCCAGATCGCGCGCGATGATGATGGTGCCATAGTCGCGCCAGCTTGCACCCGCGATTCCCGCGCGCGGCAAGGTCGGCAGCAATCGGTCAACGGCGCCGGCAACGGCATGGGCCAGCCCCGGATCGGTCGTGATCAGGATCGATTGCGCATCCGCGTCATGTTCCGCCTGGGCCAGCAGATCCAGCGCCAGCCAGTCGGGGTTCTGCGCCCCTTCGGCGATGATCAACACTTCGGACGGGCCTGCGATCATGTCGATGCCCACACGGCCAAAGACCTGTTTCTTGGCCGCAGCGACAAAGGCATTGCCGGGGCCGGTGATCTTGTCCACCGGGCGGATCGTCCCGGTCCCATAGGCCATTGCCGCCACCGCCTGGGCGCCACCCACGCGATAAATCTCGTCCACGCCGGACAATTGCGCGGCCAGAAGGACCAGCGGATTGATGATTCCGTCCGGCGTCGGCACGCAGATCACCAGCCTTTCGACACCGGCCACCCGCGCCGGAATCGCGTTCATCAGGACCGAGGACGGATAGGCCGCCTGCCCGCCCGGCACATAAAGCCCCGCCGCCGACACCGGCGTCCAGCGCCAGCCCAGGGTCGCGCCTTCGGGATCGGTCCAGCTTGCACCCTCGGGCATCTGCCTTGCGTGATAGGCGCGGATCCGCTCGGCCGCCAGGATCAGGGCGGCCCGATCCCGGGGACCGACCTTGGCCACTTCGGCCTCGATCTCGTCGGGCGCGAACCGTATCCTGTCGGGGGTCAGTTCCAGCCGGTCGAACCGCGCCGTCAATTCGCACAGGACCGCATCACCGCGCGCGCGGACATCGGCGATGATGCCCGCCACGACCGCGTTAACATCGCCTGAATCCTCGCGCTTGGCCGACAGCATCGCGGCGAAGCGGGCGTCAAAATCGTCATCGGATGTGTTCAGCGTGACCGGCATCGTCTTCCCCTGCAATCGCGCCTTGTTAGCGACAAGCCGGGGTTGCCTCAAGCCGCGGCCGGCGCCGATCCCTGATACCGGCGCGAAAGCGGCGCCCCGGCGCCGTCATGCGCCTCAATCCGGATGCGAGGGCGCCTTGCCGGACACGGCCCGATAGGGTCGGGTCACGTCGCGCAGATCCAGATTGATGCATTCCACCTCGGCGGCCAGCGTGCCATCGCCCGAAAATTCCAGCAGCAGCCGCCCGCAGCCGTCCACCCCGGCCTGCCAGCCGATCGTCAGCAATTCCAGAACCGTGTCGGCGTCACGGGTGATCCCGTCGCTTTCCAGCGAGATCACGTCACCGATGGTCAGCAGGGCCTGCACCCGTTCGAAATCGCGTCCCTCGGCGCGGGCCTTGTCCGCATCCTCCCATCGGAAGCGGTTCACCAGCAGCGCCAGACGCCGCGCCCTGGGGTCATGGATGATCTCGGACGCGGGCAGGATCGCATCCTGCACCAGCGCCGACAGGATCTTCAGATCGGCCTCGTCCTCGGCCCGCAGGGCCAGCGGTCGGGGATCTCCGTCAGCGAAACGCGCATCCTGGGCCATGTCCTATTCCTCCTTCACCCTCTCGATATGCGCACCGACGCCGCGCAGCTTGCGCACCACATGTTCATAGCCGCGATCCAGATGATAGACCCGACGCAGAATGGTCTGCCCCTCGGCCGCCATTCCAGCCAGGATCAGGCTGACAGAGGCGCGCAGATCGGTCGCCATGACCGGCGCGCCGCGCAGCGCCTCGACCCCGGTGACGGTGGCATGACCGCCATGCACGTCGATCCGCGCACCCATCCGGGTCAGTTCCGGCGCGTGCATGAAACGGTTCTCGAAAATCGTCTCTTCCAGCACGCTGCGACCGTCGGCCAGACACATCAGCGCCATGAACTGGGCCTGAAGATCGGTCGGAAAGCCCGGAAACGGCGCCGTGGTCACATCGACGGCCCGAACCCGGCCATTGCGCCGCGCGACCTTCAGCCCGCGCGGCGTTTCCTCGACGCTGATACCCGCTTCGTCCAGCTTCTCGCAGAACGCCGCCAGCAGGTCGATCCGACCGCCGAGGCATTCGACCTCGCCGCCGCAGATCGCCGGGGCCAGCATGTAGGTGCCCAGTTCGATCCGGTCGGTGACGACAGGATGGGTCGCACCGTGCAGCGAATCGACCCCTTCGATGGTGATCGTGTCGCTGCCCTCGCCCTCGATCTGTGCGCCCATCGCCCGCAGGCACCGTGCCAGATCGACGATCTCGGGCTCGCGCGCGGCATTCTTCAGGATCGTGGTGCCGCGGGCCAGGGTCGCGGCCATCAGCGCATTCTCGGTCGCGCCGACCGAAACCAGCGGGAAATCGACCACGGCGCCCCGAAGTCCTCCTGCCGGCGCGGTGGCGTGAACATATCCGTCGCGCAGATCCAGATCGGCCCCCATCGCCTCAAGCGCCTTGAGATGCAGATCGACCGGACGCGCGCCGATGGCGCAGCCGCCGGGCAACGAGACCTCGGCCTGGCCGAACCGCGCCAAGAGCGGACCCAGCACCAGGATCGAGGCCCGCATCCTGCGCACGATCTCGTAATCGGCGCGGTGGCTGGTCAGATCGTGGCTGGACATGGCCAGCACCTGCCCGTCCTGAAGGCCGCTCACTTCGGCCCCCAGGCTTTGCAGCAGGGCCGTCATGGTGCGGATATCCGACAGTCGCGGTGCATTGGTCAGCGTCAGCGGCTGATCCGAAAGCAGCGTCGCCGGCATCAGCGCAAGGCAGGCATTCTTCGCGCCCGCGATGGGAATTTCGCCCCTCAGCGGCCCGTTTCCCTGAACGATGATCTGGTCCATCTAGCTGTCGTCCCCGCCCGTCTCGCTGGCTTCATCCTCATCCGGGTCGGGGGCCGAGGCCTCGCGCGCGCGCGCCTGCGCCTTGCGCCGTTGCAGGTTGGCCCGCAACGCGGCGCGAAGCCTGTCCGCGCGCGTCTCGGGTTCCTGTCTGTTTCTGTCCCGTCCGGTCATGCTTCCTGTTATCGCCCGCGCCGGCCGCCGTCCAGTTGCCGCGGCAAGCCAGGCAGCGGCAGGCATTTCCCGATAATTCGCCCGATCCCCCTTGCGCGGCGGCACAGCTTTGTCTAAACGCCGCCCACGGCGCTGCGGTAGCTCAGTGGTAGAGCACTCCCTTGGTAAGGGAGAGGTCGAGAGTTCAATCCTCTCTCGCAGCACCATTTCACACCTATGGCTGAAAAAAATGATCTAAGCCCTTGAAAGACAGGGTCATTTCTATTGCGTCATACACATCTTCCGGCGTGAATGTCAGAGGATCGGAAAAAGCCAGTCTCAGCACTGTTTGGCGAACCGTTTAGCTCCCATTCCCGTAAATATCCCCGCGCCTCGAGAGGAATCGCACGGAGAGTTCAATACACTCTTCAAATTTGCCTGCGTTTGGCAGCGGCTCAGCGGCCTCCTCGACCAGAGCATGGGAACGCCTGAACTACACTTTCGGCTTCGCCGAACACCCGCCATCCGTCGCTTGAAGCGGTCTGGCGGCCGCTGGAGGGGCAGTTCGTCGCCCCCTTCGGCCCGTTTTGGAGCGGATCTGGCGATTTTGGACGGACTCGTCCCTCATGCACCCAGCCTCCGTCGCGCCAGGAACAGGTTGCCGAGCGCGAACAGCGTGAGCAGTTGGGCGGGGTTCTTGGCGAGGCCGCGGTATCGGGTCTTCGCGCCGCCGAACTGGCGCTTGATCACCCGGAAGGAATGCTCGGCCCTGGCGCGCACCTTGGCGATGATCCGGTCAATCCGCGCATCGACGGGATGCAATTGGTCCCCTTGGGAGCCCTGCGCATCACGCCCCAGAGCTTGCCTGGCCCCTTGAACTCGGCCTCGCGCTCGGCGCTGACATATCCCTTGTCGGTCCAGACCGAGCCTTCCTCCCCATGCAGCAGTTCGTCCCAGACCTGGCTGTCGTGCAGCCTGGCGGTCGAGGTCTCGAGGCCGTGCGTCACGCCCCTGTAGGCATCGATGCCGATGTGCGCCTTCATGCCGAAATACCAGTCGTTGCCCTTTTTCGTGGACAACATCTGGGGGTCACGGGCGCCCGACTTGGTCGAGGACGGCGCATCTATGATCCTTGCATCCACCAGCGTCCCCGAGCGCAAGCCGATACCCTTGTCCGCAAGGTGGACAGCGTCACCTACGGCCGCGCGGCTGGCGCTACGCCATCACCGGCGACACAGCCTTTGCGGCTGTATCCATCATGCGCTTCAGCGGGGAGAAGGCGCGCTTCGCCAAGGGCTCCAGCCCTAGCTTCATCATGCGATAGTTTGTTCGGTCATGATGCAACTCGCGTAGAACCGCAGCATGTCGGTCGCGCGCCGCCCGAATATCGACCCGGAGCGTCTGGCGGTCCTTTGGCTGGGCTTCGACCAGGGCATGACGCTGTTCACGATCACGCTGAAGCGGCCAGATGACTTCCATCTGGCTTTGCTTTTCAAGCGAAGTGCGTTTGACGGTCACGCGGTCCGGAAGGCCGCATAAGCCTTTGCGCAATTGTGCCGATCTTGCCGCTGCTTCGGAAACGGCTCGCTCTTTCTGCCTGAGGACCGGAATGCGAATCGGCATGGCGCGACCATTCCGCCCCTCGAAGGGTCCCGGATCCGGCGACGGTCAGCGTGCCGCGACACCACCGAGGAAGCCTTGCCTGCCGGACCAGCCGATCCGATCAGAACCCGAACGAGAATTTGCGCACGATGCCCAGTCGCAGGGCGGGCTGGTAATCATCCTGCACGATGGGCGAATCCGCCGCATCGCCAATCAGCTTGCCATATTCAACCTCGCCCAGGATGGCGGTCTTGTCGTTGATCGCGTAGCGCGCGCGAAACTTGATCGCGGCGGAATTGAATCCGCCGCCGGGGCTGTATGTCGAATAGCCGCTGGCGATCGCCTCGGAGGGCGAGACGCCGAAATAGGTGCCGTTGTAGTCGTCGTTTCCGTAGCCAAGCTCCAGCCCCGACCACAACGTCACGCGGTCGCTGAGATCGGTCCGGTAGGTCGCGCCGACCTCGCCCGTCAAGCCCTCGTTGCCGCCAAAGCCCCGCCGCAGCGTTCCATAGGCGGTGACAGGCCCGGCACCATAGCTGACCTTGGCCCCAACCTCATAGGAACGGTCGATCTTGTCCAGCCCGGCCAGCGCCGCATCGTCGGAAGGATCGCGCGGGCCGACCAGACCCAGCGACGGCGCGATCGAAAAGCCCTGCTTCTCGCCGCCGGCGCCGCCCAGCCGCGCGTTCTGCCAGATTACCCAGGGCGAGACCTCGGCATCCTCTGCGCCCGGATAGGTCGGCTTGCCCTGCACCCCCAGCCCCAGTTCGACCGAGAAGTCGCGCCCGCCGGTCGCGCCGAAATCCTGCGCCAGCGCCGGCGCGGCCAAGGGTGCTGCAAAGAGCGCGGCAAGCAGAAGCTTTTTCATCAAGCAAAATCCGTCGGCATGACTATCTGAACTCTCTTTACGGGCGAATCGGGCCGTCGCACAAGCCGGTGCCTCACAATCCGCGCGGATGGCCGCGACGCGCGCGCATCCTGGCAACAGAATCAACCGGTTTCGGCGGCTTCCAGGTTTTCCAGCGCGGTCAGCCACAGTGTTTCGGCCCGCGCCATGGCCTGCGTCGCCTCATCGCGTTTCAGGGACCATTTCCGCGCTTCGTGCGGATCGTTGTAAAGTGACGGGTCGGCCAGTTTCACATCCAGCTTTTCCAGCATCTCGGTCAGCTTCTGCACCCTTTCCTCGGCCCGCCGGACCTGGGACCGCAGCGACAGCAATTCATCGCGCGGCGCGCGCCTGGGGGCGGGTTTCGACGTCTCGGCCTTCGGCTTGGGGTCGTCATCGCCCGACAGCAGGAAACGGCGATAATCGTCCAGATCACCCTCGTAGGCCGTTACCGCGCCCTCGTTGACCAACCACAGCCGGTCTGCGACCAACCCCAGCAGGTGCATGTCGTGGCTGACCAGCACCACCGCGCCGGTATAATCGTTCAGCGCCTCGGACAGCGCCTCGCGGCTTTCGATGTCGAGATGGTTGGTAGGTTCATCCAGGACCAGAAGATGCGGCGCGTCGATGGTCGCAATCAGCAGCGACAGCCGCGCCTTCTGGCCGCCCGACAATTGCCCGACGCGGGTTTCCGCCTGCGCCTCCATCAACCCGAATCCCGCGAGCCGGGCGCGCAGCCGGGCCGGAGCCTCGTCCGGGCGCAGGCGGCGCACATGGTCGATGGGGGTTTCGTCCAGGTAAAGCTCATCGACCTGATGCTGGGCGAAATAGCCCACGCGCAGCTTGCCCGATCGGATCAGCTTGCCCGCCATCACGTCCAGCCTTTCGGCCAGCAGCTTCGACAGGGTCGATTTGCCCTGCCCGTTCCGGCCCAGAAGCGCGATCCGGTCGTCCTGGTCGATGCGCAGGTTCAGCTGCCGCAGCACCGCGCGATCGCCATAGCCCACGGCGACATTCTCCATCGCCACGATGGGCGGCGACAGATCCTCGGGCTGGGGAAAGCCGAAACGATGGAACCTGGCCTCTTCCGGCGCCGTGATGGGCTGCATCTTCTCCAGCATCTTGACCCGTGCCTGCGCCTGCCGCGCCTTGCTGGCCTTGGCGCGAAAGCGGTCCACGAAGCTTTGCAGATGCGCGCGCCGGGCGTGCTGTTTCTTTGCCTCGGCCGCCTGAAGCGCCCGCTTCTCGGCCCGAAGCCGGGCGAAATCGTCATAGCCGCCCGTGTAAAGCGTCAGCTTGCGCTGTTCGAGATGCAGGATATGGCCCACGGCGCGGTTCAACAGGTCGCGGTCGTGGCTGATAATGATGACGGTATGGGGATAGCGGGCCAGATAGGTCTCCAGCCACAACGCGCCTTCCAGGTCCAGATAGTTCGTCGGCTCGTCGAGAAGCAGCAGGTCGGGCCGCGCGAACAGCACCCCGGCCAGGGCCACGCGCATCCGCCAGCCACCCGAGAAATCGCTGGTCGGGCGGGCCTGATCGGCGGGCGAAAAGCCCAGCCCAACCAGAATCGAGGCCGCCCTAGCCTCGGCCGACCATGCGTCGATATCGGTCAGCCGGGTCTGGATCTCGGCGATGCGATGGGCGTCGGTGGCGCGGTCTGCCTCGGCCAGCAGGGCAGACCGTTCGCGATCTTCGGCCAGGACGGTTTGCAGCACCGGCAGCGCGGTTCCCGGCGCCTCCTGCGCCACACCGCCGATCCGGGCACGGCTGGGCAGCGCGATCTCACCCCCGTCCGGTGCGATCTCGCCGCGCAGCAGCCGGAACAGCGTGGTCTTGCCGGCGCCATTGGGGCCGACAAGGCCGACCTTGTGGCCTTCGGGAATGGTGGCCGAGGCCGCCTCGAAAAGCGGCCGGCCCTGAATGGAATAGAAGATGTCATCGATGCGCAGCATCCGCGCGACATGGCGCAAGGCAAGCGGGTCGTCAATGCCTGGTGGGGTGGCCATGCGCCCACGCTCATGCGTCGGACCGGCGAAGCCCGCGATCGGACCGATCGCCGTCAGACCGGACATGAAACCGCCCCGCGCAAGACGACGCTGCCTTGCAGATGCGCGGCGGCCATTCAGGTTCGCTCACGGCCCTCGGCCAAAGGGCTGGCGCCGGGGCAGAGGGCGGAATGTTCAAATCACCGTGGGATATCCGCATCGACCGGATCCAGGACTGGCGCACGGCAGAATCGCCATCCAGGCCGCAGGCGGCCAATCGGTCACAACCGCGCCAACTCCAGCCCGGGTGCGCCCTCGTTCTCCGTGAGCAAATACCCCGGGGGGCGCGGGGGGCTGGCCCCCCGCCGTCGCGGGACGCAGGAAATCCTGCCTCAGATCAGGCCTTCGGCGCGGAACTGCGCACGAATGTCGCGTTCGGGGCGCGGACCGACATGACTGATCACCTCCGCGGCGGCGATGCAGCCCATCCGGCCGGCGACCTCCAGTGGCGCGCCAAGCGCCAATCCATGGATCAGCCCTGCCGCGAATTGATCGCCCGCCCCCGTCGCGTCCACCGGCACGACCTTGTGGACCGCCGCCCCGACCCGTTCGTCGCCGCGTATCAGGATCGCGTCCTCGCCCGAGCGGGTGCAGATCACGGTGTCGCAATCGGCGCGGGCCAGAGCCAGGGCCTGCTCCAGATCCTCGGTTTGATAAAGCGAGGTCCATTCATGGACATTCCCGATCACGTAATCCATCGGTCCCGCGACCAGCCGGCGGAAATCCTCGCGGTGCCGATCGACGCAGAACGGATCCGACAGCGCGATGCCCGCCTGTCCGCCCGCCTTGTGACAGCAATCGGCAGCCTTCAGGAACGCCTCCTTTCCCTTCGGCTTGTCGAAAAGATAGCCCTCCAGAAACAGCCATCCGGCACCCTGAAAGACCGACGGGTTCACGTCGTCGGGGCCGAGTTCGGCCGAAATGCCCAGATAGGTGTTCATCGAGCGTTCGCCATCCGGCGTCACCAGGATGATGCTGCGCGAGGTCGGCAGCGCGTCACCCGCAACCGGTGGGTTGACAAAGACCGTCCCCGCAGCCTCGGTCTGCTCGGCATAGGAAAGGCCCAGGGCATCCTCGGCCACGCGGCCGATGAAGGCGGTCTTCAGCCCCAACGCGCCGATCCCCGCCAGCGTGTTGGCGACCGAGCCGCCCGGCACCAGCCGCGCCTGCGCCCGGCCCGGCCCGTGATCGTCGGCCTGGGCGGCCATCAGATATTCGGACCTGTCGCGTTCGATCAGCTGCATGATCCCCTTGGTCACGCCAAGCGCGCCCAGCCGCGCCTCGTCTGTGGGCGCGATCACGTCCATGACCGCATTGCCGATCCCGATGACATAGGGCGTGGTCATTCGGTCTTCTCCTCATAGGGACACAGGTCGCGGAAGATGCAGATGCCGCAGCGGGGGCGGCGGGCCTGGCAGATATAGCGCCCATGCAGGATCAGCCAATGATGGGCGTGGCGCTGAAAGCGGGCGGGAACGTTGTCCTCGATCGCGCGCTCGACCTCGCCCACGTCGCGGCCGGGCGCGATGCGGGTGCGGTTGCCGACGCGGTAGATATGCGTATCCACCGCCTGCGCCGGCTGACCGAAGGCGCTGTTCAGCACGACATTGGCGGTCTTGCGACCGACCCCAGGCAGGCTCATCAGCGCAGCGCGGCTGTCGGGGACGACGCCGCCATATTCCTCGACCAGGATTCGCGACAGCGCGATGACGTTCCTGGCCTTCTGCCGATAAAGCCCGATGGTCCGGATATGCCCGGTCAAGCCATCCAGCCCCAGATCCAGCATCTTCCGGGGCGTGTCGGCCACCGCGAACAATTCCCGCGTGGCCTTGTTCACCCCCAGATCGGTCGCCTGCGCCGACAGCGCGACGGCCACGACCAGCGTGAAGGGATTCGAGAAATTCAGTTCGCTCTCGGGCCGGGGATTGGCCTCGCGCAGCCGCGAAAAGATCGCGACCTGCTGATCGAAGGGCAAGGGGGCGGGCAGACGGGCCATGACGCGGTGCTTGTGACGCCGGTCGCGCGGCTTTGCAAGCCAGGTGTTCCCGCGTCGCGATTCTCACCGGATTGTGCCGACAATCCAGCCACTTCCACGCGGACGTGACTTTCCTTCCGGCGGGAACTGCGACAGCGTGACGCGCGTTGGAAGGCGGTCCCGCGCGGGGTCCGCTGGTCTTCGGCCCGGCGCCAGGCAAGGGCCTTGACGAACAAGGAAGGGGAATCCCATGAAGATTCGCGTCACCACGATCCTCGCCGCATCGGGCCTGATCGCCCTCGGCGCCTGCACCGATCCCTCGCTGAACGGCGGCACGTCCGGCGCCGGCACAGGCCCCGGCGGCCTGAGCCGCACCCAGCAAGGTGCCCTGGCCGGTGCGGCGATCGGCGCCGTGCTGGGTGGCACGCGCGACGAGGACAAGAACAACCGCGGCCGCGACGCCGCACGGGGCGCGATCCTCGGCGCGGCGGCAGGGGCCGTCGCGGGCAATATCCTCGACCGCCAGGCGGCCGCGCTGGAACAGGCGGTGCAGAACCCGAACGTGCAGATCGTCAACCGCGGCTCGTATCTGCAGGTGACCCTGCCCGAAGGGATTCTGTTCGCCACCGATTCGGCCGCCGTCTCTGGCCCGGCGCAAAACGATCTCTATGCTGTCGCGCGCAACCTGAACCAGTATCCCGACAGCCGCGTCGAGGTGGTGGGTCACACCGACGATACCGGCAGCGCCGCCTATAACCAGGATCTGTCGGAACGCCGCGCCCGGTCGGTCGCGGGCATCCTGACGGCAGGCGGCGTGTCGCCCGCGCGCGTCGTGGCCGTGGGTCGCGGCGAAAGCCAACCCGTTGCCTCGAATGCGACGGCGCAGGGCAAGGCGCAGAACCGCCGTGTCGAAATTCTGATCCGCCCGACCCGCTGATCGCGGAGGACGGAACACAGGATTGGCAAGGGCCGGTTTCGACCGGCCCTTTCATGTTGAATTTCCGGGCAACCGACCGGCAAGAAATCGCGGAAATCCGCGCCACGACGTTGCGTCGCGAACCCTCCGACGCGCGAAGAGTTGTGGTCTGGTGGAGGCGATCGCTGTAAAAGCCGCACCTGCCCCGTATCGGACAGCCGGCCCCGGGCGAGCCCTGTGCAGGTTCGGCGCGGACATCCGACCCGCCCGGGCATGCCGCCACAGCCCGATCGCCGCATGTCGGTGGCCGGCCGATTCGTCCGTGTGAGCAGACGCGAGACGCGGACGAGGAAACCCCCGGCCATGCGGCCGGGGGTTTTTCACTGTCCGACTGAACGAAAGGCTCAGTTCAGGCGACGCGCCACGTCTTCGATGGCGTCATCGATACCGGCCGACCGCTGCCCTGCGGCGACCTGCTGCGCCAGAAGTTCGGATGCGGCGGCGACGGCGGTGCGGACCGCGCGGTCGCGGACGGCACGAACCGCATCGCTTTCGGCGCTGGCGATCTGTTCCTCGGCGGCCTTCAGGCGACGCTCGATCGAGATCTTCAGATCTTCCTTGGCCTTGGCGGCCTGCGCCTCGGCCTCGCGCTTGGCATTGGCGATGATCTGGTCCGCCTGCCCCGAAACCTCGCGCTGCCGGCGTTCATAGCTGGCATAGATTTCCTGCGCTTCCTCGCGCAGACGCTTGGCTTCGTCCAGATCCCTGCGGATGCCACCGGCGCGCTTGTCCAGCAGATCGCCGATGATCGTGGGCACCTTGTAGTAGATCAGGATGCCGACAAAGATCAGGAAGGCAATGGTGACGATGAAGTCGGTATTGCCGAGCGAGAAGAACGACCCCGGTGCCGCGGCGGCCGGTCCGGCGGCGCCTGCCGCAAATACGGCGATGATGCCGGTTTTCTTCATTGCAACGCCCTCTCCATACGGTTGTCCACAGCCTGATCGACGGCGCCCTGATCAACCTGGCCACCGAAGGTTTCGACCAGTTGCGCGGTCACCTCGCGGGCGACCTGACGGGCATCGGCCTGGGCGGAATCGCGGATCTCGCGGATGCGCTTTTCCGATTCCGACACGCGCGCGGCGATTTCCGCATCGGCATGGGCGATGGCGGCATCCAGTTCCTTCTGGATCTCGGCGCGGTTGGCCGCGACGATCTTTCCGGCCTCGCCGCGGGCCTCTGCCAGCGCCTTGTCATAGGCCGCCTCGGCATCCTTGGCGCGCTGCTTGAACTCTTCCGCCGCCATCAGATCCCCGGTGATCGCGCCCTGACGGTCCGAGATGACGGCCGCGATCCGGGGCAGCGCGATTTTCGACAGAACCCAATACAGCACCACCAGCGAAATCGCGAGCCAGAAGATCTGGTTCGGGAACGTGTCGAAGTTCAGCTGCGGCATGCCGGGCGCGCTAGCCTCGCCGGCAGCCGCGGCGG
>CEOS01145777.1_pt1 | contig 23661 bp, 25 predicted proteins | sample 530601 | NCBI WGS metagenome assembly CEOS01 (sample SAMEA2620666, study PRJEB7988) | marine metagenome | biome: marine biome (ENVO:00000447); feature: mesopelagic zone (ENVO:00000213); material: "saline water (ENVO:00002010), including plankton (ENVO:xxxxxxxx)" | depth 1000 m
GGCTTCCGGCGGTCGGGAGCCGCTACGGGGTTTCCATCCACGTCTGAATCCGTTCCGCCGTCGCCTTGAGCACCTGTTGCACCAAGGCCTGGGACGCGGGCGGTAAATCCGAGGACTGGAAGTCGGATACCAGTCGCGCGAGGTCGTCGGCCCAGAGGTGCATCATTTCCGTCAAGCGCCCGGCATGGTCGGCGTGGCCGCCATCGGCGGCTGCCTGAAGCTCGCGCTCCAGTTCGCCGGCGTCGCGCAGCACATGAACGAGTTTTGACTTCAGCCGCTCCGGCAATTCAGGCAGCTCGCCATGGGGATGGTTGCCGGAGGCCAACATGGCCTGGTTGCGTTCGGACATCTCCTCCATGATCCGGGCATAGCGCTCAAATCCCGGGAAACGCTCGCACAGGTCGCGTAGCGTCCTATCGCTGGTGCTGCCGTAGATGCCGTGCAGGTCCTGCATGTGGCCGATCATATGATTGGCCAGGGCGATCCCGGTGATACCCTGTGCCTCAAGCTGGCGGACACGCAGGTTGATGGCGGCGGCAATCCGGCTCGCATCGATCATCCCGCATCCGTCCCTTCCATTGCAACTCTCGTGAATACATCGCCTTCGATTGCAGGCAGCGCCGGATGATTGCAATCACCACGGTCCTCCAGGGCCGTGCGGACCGCACCGTGCCTGTGGCGACATTGTTGCTGCCGTCTTCGCGATCCTGCGCCGCTCGCTGAACATCTCGCGTCCGTCGCACGCAATGTGATTTGCGTCGCAACCAATGTGAGCCTCGCGACCCTGAACGTCTCATATAATCCGAGCCGGAAACCGCCCTCTATTGCAGTTCCCCATCATTGCGAGCCTATACAGCTATCAACAGATCGCCGGTGGGGAACAGGCGACAGGCAAGCGCAAACCCGGCTTCCCGATCAGCTTGCGAAACCCTTTCTGCGCTCATCTTTCCGGTCTTGTAGTCGCCATTGACAACCCTGATCCGGCAAATTCCGCACCCACCACCCCTGCAGCCAACACCGATGTCATCAGCTCCGCATCGCTCCATCGCGATCAGAACCGGTTCGTCTTGACCGCAGTCAAACTCCGCGCCACCGATAATACGGATCCGATGCAGCTGTCCCAAGGCGTTAATCCGACGTTCCGGCTTTGGCAGCCGCCTTCGCCGCGAAAGACTGACCTCCAACTGCAAAATGACCCGCGGGCATTTCGCGTAAAATGACTCGAACAGATTCACGCGGCGCTCCGATCGAACTGATCGCCGCGTCGGTCAGAGCCTGGATCAACCTCTCCTTGTCGTGGGCCGACCTCCCTTCAAGCATGTTGACCTCAATGATTGGCACTTACGCCTCCACCTGGAACATGACGGTGCCCAAGCCCTGGATCGTCGTGCGAACGGTCTGCCCCGGGGCAAGGTTCGGCGCGGCGGTAATACCGCCCGCCATGACGATATCGCCTGCGTTGATCTGCTCTCCCGCTTCGGCGACCAACCGAGCCGCCGCGACCAGCGAACGCAGCGGATGGCCGAGAATCGCCGCGGTCGAACCAACCTCCGTAACGAAACCGTTTATTTCGAGGATCACGCCCAGATTGGAGAAATCCTTGGCAGGATCATTCCATGGGCCAATCACAAGGCCGGAAGAGGAGGTATTGTCTGCAATCACATCGCAAAGAGAGAATTTGAAATTCTCATATCGGCTGTCGATAATTTCCATTGCCGGGGCGATCGCTTCCACTGCCGCCAAAGCTGCCGCAGCTGTTACTTTGCCCGACAGGGGTGCTTTCATGAGAAAAGCTACCTCCGGCTCGACCCGGGGATGGACGAAGCGCGCGCGCGACATCGTCGAACCCTCTTCGATCAGCATCGCATCAGTGAGGCGACCCCAGGCAACCTCATCAACCCCCACCTGCAGCATCTTGGCCCGACTGGTCAGGCCCATCTTGACGCCGATCCGCAGCTCTCCACGCGCCAGGCGGCGGTCAACAGACAACTTCTGGATCCTGTATGCGTCGGCCACACTCAACTCTGGATCGCTATGGGTCAGCTGTGGAGTCGCACGAGCGTTGAGCGCGGCACCGTCTAGAATTTCAGCGTATCTTTCAAGTCTGTCCATTACCATTTGCCTACGCTGCTCGCTCGGAGATGAGATCAAGAGCTACATCGACGATCATGTCTTCCTGCCCGCCGACCATGCGCCGTTTACCAAGTTCTAGCAGGATTTCGCGGGTATCGAGCCCATATTGCTCGGCTGCTTTTTCTGCGTGCCGAAGGAAGCTCGAGTAAACCCCGGCATAACCTAGACTGAGTGTCTCGCGATCAACCCGCACCGGACGATCCTGCAGCGGGCGAACCAAATCTTCCGCCGCATCCATCAGTGCCATGACATTGCAGCCGTGGTTCCAGCCCTTGCGATCGGCCGCCGCAACGAACACCTCTAGCGGGGCATTACCTGCTCCTGCACCCATGCCGGCAAGGCTGGCATCGATCCGGACTGCCCCTTCCTGGGCAGCGACGATAGAATTGGCGACACCGAGCGAGAGGTTGTGGTGGGCATGCATGCCGCGCTGGGTTTCCGGTTTGAGCACCCGTTCATAGGCGCGCAGGCGATCGCGCACCCCGTCCATGTCGAGCGCACCCCCGCTGTCGGTCACATAGACGCAGTGCGCGCCATAGCTTTCCATCAGCAGCGCCTGCTGCGCCAGCGCCTCCGCATCGATCATATGGCTCATCATCAGGAACCCTGAGACGTCCATGCCAAGATCGCGAGCGATGCCGATATGCTGCCTGGCGACATCGGCTTCAGTACAATGGGTGGCGACCCGCACCGAACGCACTCCCAGCGAGTAAGCCCGCCGCAGTTCCTCGACAGTACCGATCCCCGGTACCAGAAGCGTGGTCAGCACCGCGTTCTTGACGACATCGGCAGCGGCCTCGATCCATTCCCAGTCGGTATGGGCGCCGAACCCGTAGTTGAACGAGGTGCCGTTGAGGCCATCGCCATGCGAAACCTCAATCGCATCGACGCCGGCATCATCGAGCGCCTTCGCGATCGTGCGGACGCTGTCTGTGCCGTACATGTGCAGGATGGCATGCATCCCGTCACGCAGGGTGACATCCTGGATGTAGAGCTTGCTGGTTTCAGGATTGAAAGTCATGCTGCCGCCTTCTCGATTTGCTGTTGGGCGAGACGCTCGCCAGCCGCCTTGGCTGCGGCGGTCATGATGTCGAGGTTTCCGGAATATTTGGGCAGATAATCGCCCGCACCTTCAACCTCTAGAAAGACGCTGGTCTTGAGCCCCTCGAACTCGCCATAGCCCGGAATCTTCAAGGGGTGGTTCGAACCGAACCGCTCGAACTGCACTTCCTGCTTAAGCCGATAGCCAGGCACATAAGATTGGACGGTCTGCACCATGTCCTGGACCGAGGCTCGGATTTTGTCCTCATCGACTTGGTCGGTCAGCGTGAAGATCGTGTCGCGCATGATCATCGGCGGTTCGGCCGGGTTGAGGATAATGATCGCGCGTCCGCGGCCCGCGCCGCCGACCGCCTCGATCGCCTTCGCAGTGGTCCGCGTGAATTCATCGATATTGGCCCTCGTTCCGGGTCCGGCCGAGCGCGAGGACACCGAGGCCACGATTTCGGCATAATGGACCGGAGTAACGCGCGAGACCGCAGCCACGATCGGAATCGTAGCCTGTCCCCCGCAGGTGACCATGTTGACATTGCGGACACCGCTTTTGAGCGCGCCACCCACCGGCGGCACGAAGAACGGACCGATTGCTGCTGGGGTCAGGTCGACCACCAGCTTGCCGTCCTGCTGCAGAGCGGCGTCATGTTCCTTGTGAGCATAGGCCGAGGTAGCGTCAAAGACGACGCCGATCTCGGGATAGACCGGCAGCTTGCGCAGCCCTTCAATCCCTTCATGTGTGGTGGTCACGCCACGTTCACGGGCCATTGCCAGCCCTTCCGAAGCAGGGTCAATTCCGACCACTGCGGCAAGTTCTAGCATGTCAGAACCCTTGAGCAGCTTGATCATCAAGTCGGTGCCGATATTGCCCGAGCCTATGATTGCGCATTTCATCTTGGCCATCTTTTTGTCTTCCTGTTCCGTCGTCAGCCGGCGTTGGCAGCGAAGGCTGCACGCACCGTTCCGACACCATTGATTCTCGCTTCTACGACATCACCGCGATTGACCCCGGCCATCGGCCCCAAGGCGCCCGACAGGATTACGTCGCCTTCGAGCAGCGGCCGTCCTACCCGCGCCATGACCCTCGCCAACCACAGCGCTGCGGTTATCGGGCTGCCCAGACACGCTATCCCCGCACCGACGGAAATCGGCTCGCCCTTCACTTCCATCACCATTCCGCATGTGCGCAGGTCGAGCCCCTCAAGCTTGCGCGGGACCGCGCCAAGCACAAACAGCCCGCTCGAAGCATTATCGGCGACAGTATCCCAGATACGGATATCCCAGTTGGCCACTCGGCTGTCGACGACCTCAATCGCCGGCACAACATACTCGACCGCGCGGATCATCTCTGCCGTGGTGACGTCGGGATGCGGGAGGTCGCGGCCGACAACGATGGCGATCTCTGCCTCGACCTTAGGCTGGATGACCTGGTCGAGCGAGATCGGGATACCTTCGGATACGTCCATGTCAGCAAACAACATGCCGTAATCAGGCTGATCGACACCCAGTTGCCGCTGAACCGCGAGTGAGGTCAGGCCAATCTTGCGCCCGACCAAACGCCGGCCATTTTCGAGGGAGTGGCGGGTATTGGCGTCTTGCACTTCATAGGCAGCGTCCAGGCCGCCCGCCGCAATGAGGTCGCGCACCGGCGCCACCGGTGTTCCGCTCGCCGCCGCGCCGCGCAGCATCTCAGCTGCCTGCTGGATAATTCTAGGATCAATCCTGGTTTCTATCGTCATGATCTTACAGCTTCACACAAATGTTTTCAGATTCGGTATAAAATTCGAGGCTGTGTCCGCCGCCCTCCCGGCCGATGCCTGAATGTCCAGATCCACCAAAAGCGGTCCGGAGATCACGGAGGAACCAGCAATTGACCCAGCACACGCCAACCTGCATCGCTGCAGCGACACGGTGCGCCCTCGAGAGATTCTCTGTCCAGACTGTCGCACACAAGCCGTAATCGGTGTCATTGGCCAGAGCGATCACCTCGCCTTCGTCATCGAAGGGGATGACCCCGCAGCATGGACCAAAAATCTCCTCGCGCATCACAGAACTCTCGTGTGGCAGACCCGTCCACAGGGTCGGTTCAACATAGAAGCCGCCTGCTTCAGCGCCCTCAATCCGGGGAATCCCGCCGCCGGTGACGACATTAGCACCTTCAGCGACCGCTCGCGCATAGAAGCCAAGGACCTTTTCCTGGTGTTCCGCGCTGATCAGCGGGCCAAGATAGTCTGGGTCGCCGATAGCCCCGGGCTTGAACGCCTTGGCAGCAATCGTCATACGCCTGACAAATTCGTCGAACAAGGGCCGCTCGACATAGACCCTTTCTGTGCCAAGACAGACCTGCCCGGTATTGAGGAACACAGAGCGAGAAATACCCTCGATCGCCTTGTCGAGATCGGCGTCTGCAAAAACGATGGCGGGATTCTTGCCGCCGAGTTCGAAAGAGATATCGCGGACGCCGACTGCTGCTTTTTGCATGATCGCTTGCCCCGTACCGGTCTCACCGGTGAAGGTGATGGCATCAACGTCCTTATTGGAGGTCAGGAATTCCCCGGCCGATCCTGCGCCAAACCCGTGAACGACATTGTAAACACCTTCAGGCATTCCCACAGCATTCATAACTTCGCCCAGCAGTGCTGCGGTCCGCGGTGTCTCCTCCGAGGGCTTGACGACGACCGTGTTGCCGCACGCAAGCGCCGGACCGACCTTCCAGGTCATCAGCAGCAGCGGGAAGTTCCACGGACAGATTACCGCGACAACGCCCTTTGGCTTACGCACCACGTAGTTGATTGCCTGGCTGCCGTCGGGGGTCGGGGTGATGAAGGACTCTGCGGACATGGTTGCAATCACGTCGGCGAACATTCGGAAATTTGCCGCACCCCGTGGAATGTCGATATGCGAGGCTATTTGACGGGGCTTGCCTGTATCGGCAACTTCGGCCTCGAGGAAATCTTCGGCACGCCGCTCTATCTCGAAAGCGACGGCGGTAATCAGCTTGACCCTTTCAACCGTGGTCATCCGGCCCCATGGGCCGCTGAGCGCCGCCTTGGCCGCCGACACCGCATCTGCCACGTCGCTCTCGCTCGCTTCGTGGACGAGGCCTGTCTGCTGCCCGGTGGCAGGGTTGACATTGACGAACGTCTTACCCGCGCTGCCCTTGCGAAAGGAGCCGCCAATAAAGTTCTGGATGGTATCGGTGACGGGAAGGGACATGATGTGATGATCTGCCTTTGTGTTGACTATGCTAATTGGCAGGACTCGGCAGCTAATTGCTGCGTTGCGCGGATGGCGGAGACGCCGGCATTGGCGCAGGCAATATCCTGTTCCTCGGTCGCCCCGGAGACCCCGATCGCTCCGACACATTCACCGCCGATCTCGATCGGCAGCCCCCCGCCGAACATCGCGATCCCCGGCTGTGCGGTAATCCCGCTGCACAGCGCCGGATTACCAGATACCATCCGATAGAGTTCGGGGCCTGGCATCCGGAAACTGGCGACGGTATAGGCCTTGTCCTGGGCGATCTGAGTGGATGGGAACGGGGCTCCGCTGGCACGCAGAAATGCAACCAGTTCGCCCCCAGCACCAATGACCGCGGCGGCGACCGGACAACCAAGTTCCGTGCCTTTTGCGACAGCGGCCGAGACTGCGTCGGCCGCCAAACCATGGCCAATCGTCTTGATCACTGCCAGGCCGTCCATGATCAGGTGTTCACCGTCATGAAGCGATCATGGAGCGCCTTTTCATAATAGAAGATCGCCTTCCCGGCATTCTCGGCCTGCCACATCCGTCGGGGGTTATCGGGATAGTAAATATAGCCGCCACAGAACGTTTCGTTGCGATTGCCAGAGGGATCAAAGAAGTAGATCGTCTGTCCTCGAGTTATCCCGTGGCGCGTCGGGCCGATATCGAGCGAAATATCGTAACGACTGATGATGTCAGCCGCGTGTCCAACGTCGTGCCAAGATTCGAGGTTGAAAGAGACGTGGTGAATCCGACCGTTTTCCGGATAGCCCAGGAACGCGACGTCGTGCGCCTTGTTGCTGCATGACAGGAATATCCCGAGGCGTGCACCCGAGCTTTCGTCAACGAGCTCCTCGGTCACCGAGAAGTCAAGCGCCTCAACAAAGATTTTGGCGCTCGCAGAAATATCTATGCCATTCAGCGCGCAATGGTCAAAACGGGTCGCCCGCATGCCACGTGGCTCAGCAATCCAGACGTCGGGATTACGCACCGCTGGTCCGGTGTCAGACAGTTGCATTTCTGCATATAGGTCGAACACATGACCGGTTGGCGTGTTGAAGCGGATTTTTCGCCCGACCCCGGGATCCTCACCGGCAGGTATGACATCGACATGGACGTCCAGATCGAGAAGACGCTCGGCAAAATGATCGAGATCGCCATCCTTGGCGACCTTGAACGCCATCCGGTCGAACCCGGCCGATTCCGCTTCACGCAGGATTATGCTATGACGGTCAAACTCGTCGAACGCCTGAAAGAAGGCCCGCCCGCCTTCAACGCCCACCAGGTTCAAACCAATCCGGTCACGATAATGCTGGATCGCCTCGTTGAGGTCCAGAACCCGCAGCTGCACATAGCCAGGGCGAATCACTCCGGTCAGAGCCACTTCAGTTCTCCTTGTTTGATCAATTTTGTAACAAAGTTTGGATAAACTCAGGGTCGTCGTGGAGCTTAACACCATTACCACCCTCTGCTCATCATGGGAACTCTCTCATAGCCAAAAGAATTAAAGAATTTGTGCCCGACGTCTAGAAGGTTAGCCTGTAGCCAATAGAAATATTGTTCTGAGAATGCGTGATGCTAATCGGCTGTGAGGTGTTGGGCAAGCCATCGTTCGATACTCTTTCTTTGAAGGCGTGCGAATATGCGAAGTCGATCGCATGGCGTTTGCCAAGTTTATAGGTCATACCAGCAGACGCATGATATTTTGGGATACCTGGAACAATCGCCAAGAGTGTGGCTCCCGGCGTTGCTTGAGAAGCAAATCGGCCGCCCGCGCGGAACGTCATAGGTCCCATTTCGTAGGCCCCGCCAATTGCCACAATGTCTTGGTTTCTGTAGTTCTGTGGCAGGAGAACGTTGATATCCCCACCGGCGTCGGCTTCAAATCCGACATCGATATTCTTCATCGCATGTTTCCAGAACGCGCGTTGATACTCAGCCGTGATCAAGAACTGAGGGCCAAATCTCTGGGTGATCCCTATGGAAAGCCGCGCAGGCATCTGAAAGTCGCGGACCCGGATCTTACCGGCGAGCGGGATCTGCCCGGCGACGGTAGACACTGCCGTCAGTGTCGCACGACCTTTCAGATCTGCAACGTTGGTTTCGAAATTATATGCGCCCCCGATCGTAGTGGAAGGCGTGAGCTTGTAAGTAAAGCCGAAACGCCCTCCCAGACCCCAGCCGTCAACGCCGTTAAGCAAGAAACTATTCCGGGTTAAGCCAAAATGCACTGCATCGAGTCCGGGAATTCCACCAAGTACCGGACCGAGGCTACCGGAGACTCTCCCGCCGCCTATCAACGATCCAACCTGATCGGCTTGGAGTTGCTCGTTAAGGTTCAGACCGATCCAAACCGCATCGATCGAGCCGCCAATCGTCAATCGGTCGTTTACTTTGACGCTCACCGCCGCAGGAATATCAAAAGCGAACATGCGGCTCGAGATGTCCAAACCCGTCGGCGCACCCGAAAGTCCGTTGGAAAGAAAGCTGTTCTTGCCATATTCGACGCCAAGCCCACCCTGCGCAAAGGCACCGACCCCGAATGTGAATTTGCCCGAGCGCCTGATATACGCTAGCTGCGGCGCAAAATATGGCCCGCGATTACGTGAATGCGTGCGTGAGGCAGCTTTCGCTCCGGTAATATTATCATAGGCGTTGACATCTGGTGCTATCATGTCGAGGCCGATGAGCAGCTGAGAATTCGAATCGGGATCCTGACTGTCTGTAGAGAGTGATAGAGTTGCTGGATTGCTCATGATACCAGCAGGTCCCACGTCAAGCGAGACAGCAGCTCCGCCCAAACCGCGCGAGATCGCGCCATACCCCTCCAGTGTAAAAGTTTCGGTCGCCCATGCTGGCGATGCTGATCCAGCTGCTATAAGCCCCAGTGCAGTCATAATTTTAAGTTTCATATTCCCTCTCCCATTTTCTCTTTTCTCACCGCAAGACATAAGACTAGGGGCGACTGAGTATTGTCATGTCGACATCAAACTTGTCGTTGAACGTGGGCAACGCCGTCCCAATATCTGCGAACCTGACTCGTGACTGAAGTAAGCTTCAGGTTGCAGGCCGTCTTTCGCGCAACGGTGGCATCCTCCCCTTTGTCCCCGAGGCATATCTGGAAGCTGGCGTTGGGATTGCGGGCCTCCTCTTTGTTGGGGTTTGATGACGGACGCCGGGATCATCCCTGCGGCGGCGTTACCTCCTAAAACTCCGGCTACGCCGGCATTCTCAGAACTGGCTTCAACGTGGCCCCAGCTTCGGAGTCGGCCGCTGCCTGATTGATCTGATCAAACTCGTAAAACGTGATCAACTTATCGAAGGGAAATTTGCCCTGCTCATAGAGGGAAATCAGCCGAGGAATGAAAATCTCGGAGTTTGCTTGGCCTTCGATGATGCCTCTGAGCTTTCGGTTGAACAGCAGGAAGTTGATATCCACCGCAAGCGTGGTGCCCATGGGCGGCGCGCCGACGATGCCGATCTCGCCGCCTATACACGAACTGGCGATCGCCTGACCGAGGACGACGGGAATACCGCTGGTCTCCAGGGCGTAGGCGACTCCGCCTGGGCAGATTTTCGCAATTTCCGCCACCGGATCGCTGTTCCCGGCGTTGATCACGTGAGTAGCACCGAATTCGGTGGCGAGGTTCAGCCGATTCTCCTTCACATCGACCACGATGATCGTAGTGCAGCCGGCGATCACCGCAGCCATCACGGCCGAGAGGCCCACCGCGCCCGCGCCGAAGATCGCGATGGCAGATCCGGCGGTGGGATTGAGCGCGTTCAGCACCGATCCCGCGCCGGTCTGGATGCCGCAGCCCAGCGGCCCTAGAATTTCGAGTGGCACGTCCTTGCTTACTTTAATTGTGTTCCGCTCGTAGGACAGCGCATGGGTGGCGAACGATGACTGCCCGAAAAAGCTTGCGCCCAACTCGCCGTCGTCGTGGTCGTGAATGGTGCATTCGCCCCCCACACCGCGGCCCATGAAGTTCGGCAAGAATGAGTTCGCGCAGCTTGTCGGGTCACCGGATACGCATGCCTCGCATCGACCGCAGGTATAAAACGTCAGCACCACATGGTCGCCCGGCGCGACCTTGGTGACGGAGCTGCCAACTTTCTCGACCACGCCCGCGCCTTCGTGGCCGAACACCATCGGCAGCGGCACGGGATAGTGCTGGTCGCGGCAGATCAGGTCCGTATGGCAGAGTCCGGTGGCGACCAGCTTGACCAGGATCTGGTCGTCGGCCGGTTCGTTCAGCCTGGCGTCTTCGAGCAGGAAGGGTCCGCCCGATTGGCGCACGACAGCGGCTTGGATATCCATGAGAGACTTCCTTGTGTGGTTGTGAGTCTTAGAACGCAGCGGCTTGGCTCTTGTCGAAGAACCTGTCCGCGAAGATTCGCTCGGGCGTCAGCCCGGCTTTCAACAGAGCCGACTCGGCGGCGTCCACCATGGGCGGCGGGCCGCAGAGATAGGCCTGTGCGCGGTCGATGTCCGGGATGGTCTGTATATAGTCGGTTACCAATCCTCGCAGGCCGGTCCAGGAGGACTCGACAGGCTCTGCCGATAGGATCGGGGTGAAGGTCATCTCAGCCTCCCAAGAGTTCCTTAATGCCTCAAAGGCGTCCAGACCGTAAATGTCACGCTCAGTCCGCGCCCCGAAGAGCACGGTGACTGGACGTCGCCGCGCCTCCCCAGCCGCGCCCTCGAGCATGCATTTGATCGGCGCGAGACCGCTTCCGCCAGCGATACAAACGATAGGTGACGCTTCGGCCTTGAGGCCGAACTGGCCGTATGGGCCCCTCACTGTGACCGCCTGACCCACTCTCGACGCAGCGAACAGCCAGCCGGTGAATTGTCCCCCGGGCACCAGCCGCACGTGGAAATGCACGCTGGCGTTAGAGGCATGGGCCGGATTGGCGAAGGAATAACTCCGCGCCGTCGCCACGCCATCAACCAGCAGTTCGGCGTACTGGCCGGGCTGAAACCGGATCGGCTCGTCCAGGTCGACCCTCAACTCGAGGATGTCGTGCGTCAGATGGATCTGGCTCGCCACTCTTCCGCCGATCTGGACGAGGGGATGGATCGGCTCCAGCGCCGTGTCGAGCGTGATCGTCAAATCGGTTTTGGGCAGAGTCTGGCAGGCCAGTCGGTATCCGGCCTGAAACTGCTCCTGAGTTAATCCCATCGCCGAAGAGGTCAGCTCCGATATCTTGCCCCCATCGAGACGATAGAGGCATGTTCCGCAAGTCCCGACCTTGCAGTCGTGCGGAAAGCCGAACCCCTGCACCAGTGCCGCCTCGAGTAAGGTTTTTCCCCGCGCGACTTCGATGACCACACCTTGGTCGGCAACAGTAACGATCGTCGGAAGCTTGGATTTGAGAAATCTGAACACGGGGATCCTAACTATCAATCGTTAATGCTACTAGGCTGGCAGCGGCGATCGTTCATGAGTCCACTGTGGCCATCCAGCCTTGGCATTGGCCTGCTGCGCCAGTTCCCTTTCACTCGGGCTTGCGAACCTAGTATCCCAGTCTTTCAGCTTCGGCTTGGCAATCAGGTTGAACCAGAGCGGCGGAATGAGGCCGAGCGCGAAACACAGAAAGAGCGACGGCATCTGGGGCGCCTGGGGCTCGGGGCGGAGCTGGTAGAAGGGGGTATGCCCGTCGAGGTGATGGTTGATGTGGTTGGTAATTTCGCAGCCGAGCGGACGGACCACAGCCCCCAGATGGTTCCAGGCGTGATGGATTTTGATCGGCGCGCCTTCGACCCGGATGAGCCCATAGTGCTGGAAATAGTTGAACCCCTCGACCAGGCCCTTGGCCATGATCATGGCCAGGAGGGTGGCGGCCAGGGCCAGGGGACCCGCTGTCAGGCCGACAACGAGCGGGAGCAGCAGTAGCAAGGCTATCTGTTGATAGGTGCGGTTGCGCAGATCCCATGCCGACCGCCCCTGACGGCGTTGGGTTTCTGCCTCCTGATGCACGGCGTCGGAATATGAGCCGACCGTCGCCTGGATGATGAAGGCATAGATACTCTGGCCGCGCCGAGGCGTGTCACTGTCGCGATGAGTATCAAGCTCCAGATGGTGCGTCGTCACGTGGGCGATGTCGCGATTGGGGTCACCGTAGAAGGTCGACAGACCTTGGGCGAAGCGCCGCGGGAGCCAGTGTCGGCGGTGCATCAATTCATGCGCAACCGGCAGGGTGGGAACTCCGCTGAGCCAGCCGATGCTCAGAACTGCGCCGATGAACTGGGCGGGCGAACTCAAGTCGATATGGCCTTGATTGACCCCGCTGATGAAGGCCGCATAGAGTCCGAGCATCAGCGGCAACTGTAGATAAAGCGGAAAATCGGCGGCAAAACCGAAGCGAATCCGCCGCATAGCCGTGTCCGACGGCAGGATGATGTCCAGCGTCATAAGGGCCAGAAACGTAGAGGCCCCGAGCCAGACCCACGGCCCTCCCATAACAAACCCAGCGATTCCGACTGTCGTGACCAATGGAGTCACATAGTATCTCAGTGCATCCATTTTAGATCTCCTCTCGAGTGCCTTCTTGAACTTCGTTTACACGGGCCATGCCCGATTGTTCTTAAAAGGGATAGATAACCGGCTTTTCGACGATGCTGATCCACTGCGCCTGTGTAAACTCATCGATGCTCGCGGGTCCGCCGAAACGCCCGCCGCTTCCCGACGCGCCCATGCCGCCGAAGGGCACCTGGGGCTCGCAGTTGATCGGTTGGTCATTGATGTGGACCATGCCCGTCTTCAACCGCTTGGCCAGCGCCAACCCACGGGCCGCCGACGCTGTGTGGATCGACGCGGCTAAGCCGTATTCGCTCCCGTTGGACAGGGCGATGGCCTCGTCCTCAGTATCGAAGACAGTGATAGGCGCCACCGGACCGAAAATCTCCGACTGGAAGGCTGACATCTCCGGCGTGACGCCCTTGAGCACCGTGGGCTGATAGAATCGACCTTCGTGGACGCCGCCGGTGAGGAGCTCAGCCCCGGCCTGAATCGAGCCAGTCACTACCTCATGCACCCTGGCGACTTGGCGGTCGTTGATCAGCGGACCGAGATGGGAAGGTCCAGCGTTGGGATCGCCGACATGGAGAGCACCCGCACGCGCGGCCAGTTTGGCGGCGTACTCATCGACAACGCTGCGATGCACCAGGTGACGACCGGCCGCCATGCAGACCTGACCCTGATGCAGGAAGCTGCCCCAGGCCGCACAACTGGCTGCGCCGTCCAGGTCTGCGTCGGGCAGTACGATGTGGACGTTGTTCCCGCCCAGCTCCAAGGCGACCTTCTTCAACATCCCGCCACAGATCTCCGCGATCGAGCGGCCAACGGGGGTGGATCCGGTGAATGAGATCATCGCCACATCGGGATGCCGGACCAGCGCGTCTCCCGTCTTGGCCCCGCCCGGCAACACGTGGAGGACACCATCCGGCAGTCCGGCTTCCTCGAAGATTTCCGCGATCAGGACGCCGCCTGTGACCGCGCTCTGCAGGTCAGGCTTCAGCACCACGGCATTGCCGAGCGACAGGGCAGGGGCGACCGACCGCATCGCCAGGAAGAGCGGAAAGTTCCATGGAGCGATGACACCGACCACGCCTAGCGGCACGCGATGCCAAAGGTTCGTTCGGCCCGGCACGGAGGATGGAAACAGGCTGCCGTTGGGCAACGCCGCAAGGGCAGCTGCCTGTTGCATTTGTTCGTAGGCGATCCCGACCTCATACTCGCCTTTCGCCGGGATCGAGCCGCATTCACGCGTATTCCACTGCACGAATTCCGCTGCGCGCCGCTTAAGCACCTCAGCCGCGGTCCGGATAATGGCGGCCCGTTGATCGAACGGCGTGGCAGCCCAGGCCTCTTGGGCTGAGCGCGCGGACACTACAGCGGCGTGAATGTCCTTGGCGTCGGCGATGCCGATTTGGCCGAGGACTTCACCGGTCGCCGGCTCGACGACCTCTGCAACGCCGCCAGAACCCGCCGACCAGCCATGGCTAAAGAATTTACCGGTCCAGGCGTTGGATTTGATAGGCGTGTTCATGGACGTACTCCCGTTCTAGATTTTGGCAGGCGGTGTGTCTGCGGGCCCGTTGGGTTCGAAGATGACCTTGAGCGCGTCGCCACGCAGGGCCGCGTCGAAACCCTTAAGGGCATCGGAAATTGGCAAGCGATGGCTTACGAGCGGCAGAAGGTCGACGTGACCGTCGATGAGTAGCCGGGTGGCTGTTTCCCAGGAGCTGAACAGCCGCCGGCCGTGGAGGCTCCGGACGACTAGGCCCTTGAAGAGCCACCGATCGAGATTGACGGGAACCGGTTCGGAAGGCACCCCCAGAAGGCGTAATTCGCCCCCGTGAGTGATCAGGGGCTCGAGCGCGTCGATCGAGCCGGCCTGGGCCGAATAGTCGATCGCGACGTCCATCCCGCGACCACGCGTCAGTTGGGTCACTGCATGCGCAGCCGAGCCTTTGGACACATCGATAGTTACATCAGCGCCCATTGTCTCGGCAGCCCGCAAACGTAACGGATTGATATCCAGCGCAACGATGCGATTAGCGCCGAGAGCCTTGGCGACAGCGACATTCATCAGGCCGATTGGTCCGCAGCCGCTAATGAGGACATTCAGCCCCGATACGCCGCTGCCCTCCTGGCTGGCGTGAACGGCGATGCCGAATGGCTCCATCATCGCAGCCTGGAGCGGACCAACATCGCCCGGCACCGGAAACAGAACCTGCTCCGGCAACATCACATGGGACGCGAAACCACCGTGGAAATCCACCCCCGGATAACGGGTGTTGGGGCAGACGTGACTCCAACCTCGATTGCAGGTGTAACAACGGCCGCAGGGCAGATGGCTCTCGACACTCACGCGATCGCCGACCGCCACGCGGGTCACACCGGGGCCGATTGCCTCTACCACGCCACTGATCTCGTGTCCGAGGACCGTGGGCAGCATCATCCGGTGCGCGAAGCCGCCCCATTTATAGATCAGCAGATCCGTGCCGCAGATGCCGGCCGCCTCGACCCGAAGGCGGACGTTCGAGCCGGTCGGCTCACCGAGCGACAGGACTTCCTGGACGGTGATACCGCCCGGCACCGGTTCAGTCTTGCAGATGGCTAGCATGGCTTAACCTTTCGACACGGCGTGAGAATGATCATATCGAGTAAATGTCCATCACCGTCGGGATGATATCGTTCATCACGACGGTCTTTTTGCTTTTGATCTTAAGCTCGTCTTCAACCTTGATGAGTATATATTCAGACCGGCCGAAGAAGTGGTTCAAAACACCGCTACGATTAATGTGCACGATCCAAGCAGTCTTCACCGCGATTCCCGTCGCACCTTGGTCAATCAGGACGTTCGACGTCATGTGACACGTGCGCGGCAGTGGCACCGACGCGGCCGACCGTTCCGTTCTCAGACGAAAGACGCGATCCTCGAGGCCGCTCCGGTTCGAATAGTAAATCAGTGACATTTCCCCTTGGGGATCGCTCGTCAGGACGTGCTCGGAATCCCACGCAGGGACCCAGTACTCCACGTCCTCGGTGAACAGGCCGAGCCAGGCGTCCCAGTTCTTGTCGTCCAGAGCCTGGGCCTCGCGTGCAATAAGGTCCTGAACGGCGTGGCGAAGCGTCTCATCGACCATCACGCTTGCTCCCCTTCATCGGCCATCAACTGCGCCCAGCGGGCGTGTTGCGCGACGAATATGCCCTCATCCTCGATTTTCACACCGCTCCTCCCCGGCGTAATACCAAGGCTTGTTGCCAGGGCATCCGGCCCATCGATCTCGTGGGCAGCACCGCGGGACATCTCGCTCCAGCGCACCGCAGTGTGGGCGTTGCAGCCCTTCTGAGATTCGCCGAACTCGGTGAGATCGTCGGGCGTCGCCATGCCGCTGGCGTTGAAAAAATCTTCATACTGACGAATCCGGTGCGCGCGAGCAGTCGCCTCCTCCCCGACCGGGGCGAAGCAGTAAATGGTCACCTCGGTCTTGCAGACCGACAGGGGCCGGAATATCCGGATCTGACTGCTCGTCTGATCCATCAAGAACATATTGGGATAAATGAGCAGGTTGCGCAGTCGCCCGACGGCCCATTCCGCCTTCTCCTCGCCCATCCGCACCTTGAGTTCTTCTCGGACCGGATAAAGAGGCCGATCCTGAGGGTTGGTCCAATCGGACCAGATGATCGTATGTCCGTTGTTGAGATCGTAGAAGCCGCCGCGAGCGTTCGGCAGGTCGCCGACATTCATTGCCTTAGTCTTCTGGCCGACGCTCTTGGAGGCGGCGCGATTCAGCTGGGTCTCGACATAGTTGGCATGCACGGACGCCACATGATAGCCATCCACGCCATTCTCGGCCTGCAACTTCCAATTGCCCTCATAGGTATAGGTCGAAGAGCCCTTGAGGACTTCGATGCCTTGCGGCGACTGGTCGACGACGATGTCGATGAAGGCTTTGCTGTCTGCGAGATAGTCCTCAAGCGGTTCAACCGCATCGTTCAGGGACGCGAAAAGAAAGCCTCGGTAGTTCTCCAGGCGAAGCCGGCGCATCCCCAGCTTGTCCTTGTCGAACCCTTCGGGATAGCCCCCAGCAACCTCATTCATTGGAGCCAAAAGACGGCCGTCGTCATTGAAAGCCCAGCCATGAAACGGGCAGACGAAATTGGCCGTCGAGCCCTTGGAGGTGCGGCACAATGTGGCGCCGCGATGCGGGCAGATGTTGGCGAGGGCGTTCAGCTGGCCGGACTTGTTGCGATTAATGATGACCGGCACCCGTCCGACCCAGGTCGTCAAGAAATCCTTGGGGTTCGGGATCTGACTCTCGTGGGCGACAAAAACCCAGACCTTCTCCCAAATTTGCTTGAATTCGCGCTCAAAAAGTTCGGGATCCGAAAATATTCTCCGATCGACGCGACGCGTCCCCGATGCGTCGTGGTCGATGAAGTTGTCTTTCATTCCGGCGCCATACATTCAACTTCTCCTATTATCTCGCGAGATTCTTGTTCTGATCTCGCTCAGTCCAGCGCCGCGAAAACCCATCCGTCGCGAATCTCAACCTCATAGGTCGCGATCGCTATGCTGCAGGGATATTTGCAGGGACGTCCCGACCGGACATCGAAAGATCCGCCGTGAAAAGGACATTCTATGGTGCCGTCGGAAAGAAGCTCGCCATCGGACAATGATGCCTCTCCGTGCGTGCAAGTATCTGCGGTTACGAAATATTCGCCGTCCAAATTATACACGGCGAGCGGTTCACGTCCCGGCACATTGACTTGAACCACACAGTCGGGGTCGACGGCACTGACGACAATGAGCGGCGAGAAAGCGTCGGCTTCACTTCTCTCACTTTTTGGCAAAGTATTCATATTCATCCTCTCTAGAGCTACACTGTGCCTAGAATTAAGTTGTATGGCGGTCCCGAAAGACCCGATCATCTCGCCAATGCCCCTCGAGCCGAACTTCATGCCCGGCAGCACCGGCCATAGGCCATCGTCGTAAGCGCCGGAGCTTGATTGATGGCCTATGGCCGTCATCGGAGATCACTCATCCAGGAACTCCTCGACCAGTCTCGAGAACCGCGCGGCGTGCTCGATCTGCGTCCAGTGGCCACAGCGACCGAACACGTGCAGCTGTGAATCCTCGATCAGGCTGTGAAGCCGAAGAGATGTTGCCAAAGGGATGACCCTATCATCCCGACCGTGCACGATCAGGGTCGGATGAGGCAGCCTGGCGATATCATCCTCCGCGCTGGCGAGACTGCTCACCCACCTCTGCCGTGGCGCCGGGAACATGGATGAGAACGCTTCCTGGACTCCGGGCTGAATACTCGCCCGATAGCGAAGGGCCGCGAGTTCGTCGTTCACCAGTCCGCGGTCGTAGGCGAAAAAGTCCATGACCCTGCGCATGTTGGAGATCGACGGCTCATAGCCCCAGATCGCATCGAGACCTTCGGTGATTTCGAACTGCACGCCCACTGATCCCATCAGAACCAGACGCCGGACCCGATCCGGATGACGAATCGCCAAAGCCAAGGACAGGGCGCCGCCGAATGAATTTCCGACAATGTCAGCCTGCTCGATGCCCAATTCGTCTATAAACGAGAGTATTTGGCGTAGCCATGTCTCGAGATTGTAAACAATGCCCTCTGGCCTTTCGGTGAATCCGAAGCCGACCATGTCAGGGGCGATGACTCGTCGCGAGCGGGACAGCACAGGCAATATCGGCCGCCAGTTCGCCCAGGCACTGACGCCAGGCCCGGATCCGTGGATCAACAGCACTGGTTTGCCTACGCCTTCGTCGTGAAAATTCGTCCTAATCCCATCGGCGACCACATCCCGACCGATCTCGCTGTTCGAAATCACCGACATGCGAAGCCTCTCCCCATGGTGGGCGACCATGGCGATAGGGTGCTCGGCCCTTTCCGGCTGAGAAAAATCCTCGTCAGGCTGTCCACGACGCCTCTCCCATTTTTGTCTGCACCGTTTTCCCGTGCAGCCTTTGGGGCTAATATCGATTTTTTGACATGTCAACGAATTTTTGCCAGATCATCGAAACTGCATCGAAACCGGTATAAATGTTCAAACACGCCGTTTTTGGTTATATGCATTCGGTTTGATTTTGAGACGAGCGAGATGACGATGACATCGGTCGAATATGACATTTTTGCCCTCGAAGCTTCCTGTCTGCATGGGAACAGCGCGCAGGGGGGAGCAAAGACGGCTGTCGAAGCGGCCTACAGCATGCTTCGCCGGCACCTCATCAATGGGCGTTACCCACAAGGTTCCCGGCTGAAGCTTGATTATCTCAAGTCGGCCTACGGTGTCAGCGGGAGCACCGTGCGCGAAGCGTTGACGAGGCTGATCGGCGACCATCTCGTCATCTTCGAGGGGCAAAAAGGTTTCAGCGTCGCGCCAATGTCGCTAGCGGATCTTGATGATCTTACGATCGCCAGGACAACTCTTGATTGCGCCGCGATCCGGGAAAGCATCGCCCTTGGCGACGACGAATGGGAAGCGCGACTGATCGCAGCCTTTCATCGACTGACAAGGGCCGAAGAACGCCTGGTGGTTGATCCTTCGGGCGCGTTCGACGATTGGGAACAACGTAACAAGGCCTTCCACGAGGCCCTGCTCGCGGCCTCCACGTCAAAATGGCTCGAGCGCCTCAGGGATATCCTCTTTCACAACACCGAGCGCTACCGACGACTTTCCGCGACCCAGGGGCCTCCGCCGACCAGTGTCCACGCCGAGCATTCCGAAATCTTCGAGGCAGCCTTGGCGCGCGATGCGGACCGAGCCGTTAAGGCGCTTGAGGAACACCTTCAGCGGGCGCGCAAGGTTATTGGCGACAACAGACTGCTGCTGGGATGAAACTGGGATGAAAAATGAATTTCACGCTGTCCGGGGGGCGGGTATGACCCGAACCGATTTTTCGGTCGCCATCGTGGGGGGCGGCGTCGCTGGCCTCTCCCTCGCGTCAGAACTGGCGAAGCGCGCGCCCGATCAGTCGGTCGTCGTCCTTCAGGACGAACCCCATGCCGCCTATGACCGACCGCCGCTGTCCAAGGCTTTCCTGCTCGACGGCGATACCGACGCGATCGCCCTGATGCTGCCTGATATGGAGCGCGTGGACGTCCGGTCGGGAGTCCGCGCCGAAGCTGTCGACGTTGAAGCGCGATCCGTCGCGCTTTCGACGGGCGGCTCGCTGACCTTTGGCCAATTGATCTTTGCGACCGGCGCCCGTGCGCGATCCCTCCCGTCCCTCGCCTCCGGCGCTCTCCCTGTCTGCAAGCTACGCGGCCTCGATGACGCCCGCGCCCTAAGAGGCCATCTTTTCTCCGGGAGCCGACTCGTGATCGTTGGCGGCGGGATCATCGGCCTAGAAGTCGCCGCGACGGCCAGGACGATCGGTGCCGAGGTCACCGTTGTGGAGGTCTCGTCGGCGCTGCTCAGCCGCAGCGGGTGCCCGCAGTTGTCGATTTTTCTGCGAGATACCCATGAACAGCAGGGAGTGAAATTTCACCTCGGTCGAAGCGTTGCCTCCGTCACGGCGGACAGCATAGTCCTTGATGATGGCGTGCGCATTCCGGCCGACGTCATCCTCGTCGCCGCTGGCGTCATCCCCAATACGGAACTCGCTGCCGCGGCGGGCGCGGCGTGCGACAACGGCATCCTCGTGGACGATCTGGGCCGCACGTCCTTGCCGAATATCTGGGCGATCGGTGACTGTAGTCGAGCCTGGTGCGAAGAGCAGCGGACCCATGTCCGCTCAGAAACTTGGACGCGCGCGCGGGAACAGGCGGTCGTCGTGGCGATGGCCTTATGTGGACAGCCAACGGCGTCGGCATCGGAAGCGCCCGCCTACTACTGGTCCGATCAGTACCACCTGAAGATCCAGGTAGCGGGGTCGCCCAAGGGAGAACTCAACGTAGTGAGGGGCGATATGTCAGCCGACAGCTTCAGCATCCTGCACTTGGCTGGCGGGCGGCTGGTCGGCGCTACGGCGATCAACGCCCCGCGTGATTTGGGATACCTGAAGAAAATCATTCGTTCCCGCCAAGCCATCGACGTCGAGGTTCTCGCAGACCTCTCGACGGACCTGAAGGTCCTCACTTCCCGGAAGGCCGTCAACGCCGCCTCCTGACGGTGCGAGATGCCTTCCTTCTGATCGGATTTCTGCATGTATATCCTTGCCTTCATTCTGCTTTCCGCGGTCGCAGCGTTTGGCACGGGGATGGGCGTTGCACTCGCGCGTCATCGTTCCTTTCCCTCGTTCTTCGGAGCGGCTCATGGCGGCTTCGCGGCGGCATCGGTCCTGTTTCTGCTGGTGACCATCCTGCGCGACGTCACACCCCCGACCCAGGCCTGGTGGGCCTTGGGGGTGTTTGGAGCCGCTCTGGCGGGAGGGCTGACCCTGTTTCGACTTATCTTTCGCGGGCGCGCGCCGACGTTCTATGTCATCGCCCACGGGGCATTAGGCTCGATCGGCCTAGTGCTCCTCGCCAACGTGGCCTTTTTCCAACAAGCCTGACGAAGTCGGTGCCGGGGTACTAAACGGGACGACAATTGTCGCCCGGCGAACCGGCCATCATAATTGTCGCCGTCCAATTCGGCATCGATCCGACAGAGAACGCGGCGCCTTGTGGCGGCGGACCTGACCTTCGAGAAAGGACCGATCCTCGACGCCCAGTACAACCAAATCCGCTTGTCTGCCTGCCATCGTCAATGCCCCTGCCTGTCCGACAAAGGCTTATACAATGAAGCTTATTTCAGTTCCAGATGACTAGACTCGATTTCTGATTGATTGAATCGAAATGGGATACCCAAGCGGGGTGAGTTCTGATTCAACCTGCTGGCTGGGGATGGAGGCCAGCGGGGATGGCGAGACCCTATTCGAATGATCTTCGGGAGCGAGTGGCGGCGGCGGTAGCGTCTGGTCGGAGCTGCCGGGAGGTAGCGTCGCTGTTCGGGGTGAGCGTTGCGAGCGTGGTGAAGTGGTCTCAGCGCCAGCGGGCGACGGGAACGGCGGCATCGCGTCCGATGGGAGGTCACCGCAAGCGTCTGCTTGAGCCGCACCGGGCATTGGTGATCGGCCGGGTGAAGGCCGTGCCCGACATCACGCTCAAGGCGCTGGTGGCGGAACTGGCCGAACAGGGGATCGCGACCAGCACGGTATCGGTATGGCGGTTGGTGCGCTCGGAAGGGCTGCGCTTCAAAAAAAAACGCTGTTCGCCGTCGAGCAGTTGCGGCCGAAGATCGCCAGGCGGCGCGAGCAGTGGAAGAAGTATCAGGGCCGGCTTGATCCCCGGCGCCTGGTCTTTATCGACGAGACTTGGGCCAAGACCAACATGACGCCGATCCGGGGTTGGGCGCCGCGCGGGCAAAAACTCATCGCCCGCGCACCGTTCGGGCATTGGCGCACGCTGACCTTCCTTGCAGCGTTGCGCCATGACCGGATCGATGCGCCGTGCGTCCTCGACGGACCGATCAACGGCCTCAGTTTCACGGCCTGGGTCGAGCAGTTCCTCGTGCCCACGCTCAAGCCGGGCGACGTTGTCATCATGGACAACCTGGGCAGCCACAAGGGGCAGCCTGTCCGCAAGGCAATCCGCTCGGCCGGAGCAAGGCTGCTGTTCCTGCCACCCTACTCGCCGGATCTGAACCCGATCGAGCAGGTCTTCGCCAAGCTCAAGCTGTTGCTCCGAAAGGCAGCCGAACGATCCGCCGAGGCAACTTGGCGCCGCATCGGCACCCTACTCGACGCCTTCCCCCCACACGAATGCGCCAACTATCTCAGAAACTCCGGATACGCTTCAACCTAAGTGGAAACGAGTCTAGGGTGAGGACGCGCAGGCCGATGCCGCGATCCGACAGACTTTGCACCGTGCTGACCAAGTGGGTGAGCGTTCGCCCCAGACGATCGAGCTTCCATACAACCAGGATATCACCGTCGCGCAGAGATTTGAGGCAGGCGGCGAGGCCTGGCCGATCGTCGCGGCTGCCGGATGCGCGATCATCATAGACATTGTCCGTCACCACCCCGGCGGCGTGCAGGGCATCGTGTTGCAGGTCGAGGGACTGAGAACCATCGGATTTGGACACACGGGCGTAGCCAATCAGCATGGATCACAAACGAAGGTTTGAGATGTGGCGCTAAAATGGCACGCGAAAGCCGATTTTGTTGTTCCATAACCCGTATCACAATCAACGTGTCGCATAGGTTTGCACTCAATGCTCAGATTCGGGCCTTACCGTAGGATTCCGCCCCCTTCCGCAAACGACCCCTCTTAGCTTTTATGCGAGTAACTCGCAATAGCGTAACACGAAATGACGACAAAGACAAACAGGTGTTGCCGTCAGGCGGCGATGGTCGCCGCACATTCCCAGCGATCACCAAGCAGTGGAACCCTACCCGTTCCGCGTTGGCAACGACCGGGGGCGTACCGTCACGCCAAAATGCCCTCATTTGCGCTTGGTCGTCCAGATCGGGGCCGGTGACGATCGCGCGGGCGGCCTGGATGAACTGCCCATGCCCGAACACATAGACCCGCGAGGCGGGCGGGAGCGCGGCCAGGCGCGCCAAGGCTGCCTCGACGCGCCGGAGGAAGCCGGCAAAGCTCTCCGCCCCTTCCCCGTCGCACCAGGCCGGGTCAGCGGCCGTCCAATAGCGTTCGACATGGGGCCGCCGATCGGCGGCGGCCGTGCCGTTCCAGCGCGCGGG
>CEOS01026392.1_pt1 | contig 23603 bp, 21 predicted proteins | sample 530601 | NCBI WGS metagenome assembly CEOS01 (sample SAMEA2620666, study PRJEB7988) | marine metagenome | biome: marine biome (ENVO:00000447); feature: mesopelagic zone (ENVO:00000213); material: "saline water (ENVO:00002010), including plankton (ENVO:xxxxxxxx)" | depth 1000 m
CGCCGGGCCGAGGAACTTGTCCGAATTCCACCAATAGCTGGGGCATGCCGTCGAACAGCAGGCGCACAGGATGCACTCGTAAAGGCCGTCCAGCTTGTTGCGGTCTTCCGGCGACTGCAGACGTTCCTTGCCCGACGGGGTCGGCGTCACGGTCTGCAGCCAAGGACGGATCGAGGCATATTGCGCGTAGAAATGCGTGAAATCGGGGACGAGGTCCTTGATCACATCCATGTGCGGCAGCGGCGTGATACGGATCTCGCCCGAACCGCAATCCTCGATCGCGGTGGTGCAGGCCAGGCCGTTCTTGCCGTTGATGTTCATCGCGCAGGACCCGCAAATGCCTTCGCGGCAAGACCGGCGGAAGGTCAGCGTCGGGTCCATCTCGTTCTTCATCTTGATGATCGCGTCCAGCACCATCGGGCCGCAATCGTCCAGATCGATCTCGAAAATGTCGTAGCGCGGGTTTTCACCGCTGTCGGGATCATAGCGATAGACCTTGAATTTCTTTACCTTGCCGCCAGACGACGAGCCATAGGACTGGCTCTTGCCGGTGATCTTGCTGTTCTTGGGAAGGGTAAAGGTCGCCATGATCGTCGCTTTTCCGTTCTGCGGGGCCGCGATGTCACGCCTTGGCGCGTGTGCGGCCCGGTTCTGCGGTGCGGGTTAGCCAAGCTTGCCGCGCTGCACAAGCGGGGGATGCCATTCTTTAATGGCGATTCCCGCGTCAGGGTTCAAGTTTTGTCCCGTTATCGGCCTGTGCGGACGCCGCTTTCTCCTGCCGGTCGTTCCTGACGAGGATGCGCAGAACGATCCACGCCATCGCGCCCATGGCGATATAATGCACTGCACCACCCAGCGCGACGCCCCACGCGATCCCCTGCGCCCCGCCGGAAGGGGCGAAGGCCAAAATGCCCACAGCAGTCGCCGCCACGGCAAGAAAGCGCGACGTTAGCGACAATTTTGCCCGGCCGGTGGAATCGAGCATGGGTTCGAACGCGACGCTTGCGAGTTCGAAGCTGGCGCCCACGACTAGCGCGATCAGGATCGGTTTGCCCGCCGCGAATTGTTCGCCGCCCAGCAGTTCCAGCAGCAGTCCGCCCGCGACCAGCACGAGCAGCACCACGATCGCGCTTCCCGCACCGGCAAGAATGCTTGTCTGGCGGATCAGCTTGCGGAATTCGTCGAGCGCGGAGGCCACGCGCGCGCGTGCAATCTCGGCATAGGCGGCGCGGGCCAGCAGGGTGGAAAGCTTGGCAAGGCCCTGCGCCAATTGCTGCGCCAGCCGGTACAGGCCCGCCGCGCGCGTACCCACCAGATAGCCCACCGCCAGCAGCGGCCCATTGCGATAGGTCGCCTCCAGCGTGGCGGAGCAGAAGGTGATGATGAAGAAGCGGATCACCCCGGGATTGTCGTTCAGCGCGCCGGTGAAATCCTTCAGATGCGAAAGGCGGATCGATTGCGGGCACAGCCTTCGCGCCATGATCCAGTAGATCAGCGCCTCGAGGATATCGATCGCGGCCCATGCGATCAGGAACCGCGCCAGCGTCGGTTCGGTCAGCCAGATCGCAACCGCCGCGACCAGCCGGCCAAGCGGCACCACCGCCTCTACGTAGACCGCCACGTCGAACCGGTCGAGCGCGCGCACGATGCCCGTCGGCGCCGACACCAGCGCCCAGAGCGAGGCGACATTGAACCAGAACGCCAGATCGACGAGTTCGGGATTGAGGCCCAGCGCATCCGCGAACTGGTAGAACGCCAGATAGGCGATGGCGCAGCCTACAAGCGCGCCGCACACGTCCAGCACGCCCGCCAGCATGCCCAGCCGCCCGAACGCGTCCCAGTTCTTGTGATGCACGTGTTCCGCGCCAAAGCGGACGACGACGCGCCACGTCTGGAACCCGGCGACCGCAATCAGTGCCTGCGATGTACCGAAGATCAGCGAGAAGTGGCCGAAATCCTTGAGCCCCAGCGTGCGCGTCAGGATCGCCAGATAGACCAGCGAGCAGATCGCCCCGAACCCCTTGCCGCCGATCAGCCAGCCAAGATTGGCGAGCATGCGCCCCAGCAATGACCGGTCTTCCAGGGCGACGGGACGTTTACGCTTCATAGAGCGGTGCTTGGCTGAACACGCGCGCAGAGGCAAGCGCGGGCAGGGCGGAACTCACCGACATGCGTGCGGCGGGATGGATTGGTGCGCGGCGCGACGGTGATTGCGGTCTGCGAACGATGCCCCTAAACGGCTCGCCATGATCGAACACGCCATATTGCTCAGCGCCGGCCAGGGCTCGCGCCTGCTGCCGCTGACCGCCGAACGCCCCAAGTGCCTTATCGATTTTTCGGGGCGAACCCTGATCGAATGGCAGATCGAGATGCTGGCACGCGGCGGGGTGAAAAGGATCGACGTGGTGACCGGCTTCAAGACCGACGAGGTCGAGGAAGCGCTGGCGCAGATCGACGATCCGCGCGTGAAGGTGACCTGCCATTTCAATCCATTCTTCAAGGTGGCCGACAATCTGGGATCGTGCTGGATCGTGCGGCACCTGATGAAGGACGACTTCATGATCCTGAACGGCGACACGCTGGTATCCGAAGAGATCGTGAATAAGGTCCAGCAAGGCGCACAGGGTCCGGACGGACCATGGCCCATCGCCGTCACCGTCGACGAGAAAGCCGCCTATGACAGCGACGACATGAAGGTCCTGCGCGAACCCGACGGCCGCCTGTTGCATATCGGCAAGACGCTTGCCGCCGAGGAGACCAATTGCGAATCGATCGGCTTCCTTGCGTTCCGGGGCGAAGGCGTCGAACTGTTCCGCGAGGCCGTGCGCAGCAAGATGCGCGAACGCGACGGGGTCGAGCACTGGTATCTGAAGGTCATCGACACCATCGCGGACAGCGGCAAGGTCGGCACCTGCACGATCACCGGCTCGGAATGGGCCGAGGTCGACTTCCTGACCGATATCGAGAATGCGACTGCACTGACCGACCGCTGGGCCTGACCTGCCGCGTCGCTGCCGGCGCGGGGATCAGGCGAAGCGCGTCTTGAGCGCCGTGACCAGCGAGGCGATCTGATCCTCGTCCAGCGTTACGGCGGTCCCCAGATCGGGCAGCTTTGGCCAGCCAGCATCGGGAAAATCCACGCCCTCGAATTGCCGGCTGCCTTCATAGCGCGGGATGACATGCGCGTGGACATGCGGGTCGACCATCATCAGCATCAGATAATTGATCTTGGCATAGCCGGTGAAATCGCGCAGCGCCCGCTCGATCGCGGTGCTGGCGGCCTTCATTTCGGCATGCGCTTCGGCGGACAGGTCCGACAGCGCCGTCACATCGGACTTGGCCGCAAGGACCAGGCTGCCAAGCGTCGGCTGCGCGGGGCGCAGCAGGACGGTCCAATGCTCGAACTCTGCCACCAGCGTTGCGGGGTAGCCGAATTTGCGCATCGTCTCGTTCATGTCGTGCCTCCTTCAGTCGCGGTGTGGATCAGGCTTCCGACAGCCAGCTGGTCAGCCCGCCGTCGCGGGTGCGCGCAACCTCGGCCTGCAGCAGCCGCACGGCATGGATCGCGCAGGAAATCACCGTCCACCATGCCACCGCGACGATGCCGAAATCGGGTCGGCCAAAGACCATCGCGATCAGCAGGATGATCATATTGGGATTGCGCCGCGCGGTGATCAGGCGAAAGCGCGAATCGAAACGCCGCCACACATGGATGTGCATCCCGCCGTTGCGGCGCATGAACACCCCCTCGATCACGCGCTGCAACACATAGCCGCCGATGATCGCGATCATCACCGAATTGAAGCTCTCGGGCGAAAGCTCCATGCCCCAATAGGCAAGTCCGGTGGCCCAGAACCACCACCAGAAAGGCGGGTGGATCAGGTCGATTCCGTGGTCGAACACATTGCCCCACCAGCTGGAGGTGATGGTGCAGCGCGCCAGCTTGCCGTCCACGGTGTCCAGCACCATGAAGCCGAGGCCAACCGCCATGCCCGCCCAATATTCGCCCCGTGCGAACAGCACCGTTGCCAGCACGCACAGCACCGCGCCGACCGCAGTCACCATGTTTGGCGTGATGCCCATCCTTGCGCACAGCCGAGTGATGACCAGCGCCCATTCGGGCCACAGATATTTGGTGAGGATGTCGGTCACGCCTTTATACGCGCCGAAATAGCTCGCCCGCTCGATCCGCCGGATCGTGTCGGGAAACAGCGCCATCAGGAACGGCGTCTCGCGCTTGCGCAGCTGCTTGTTCTCGATCGTCGGGCTGTTCTCATAGGCCAGCACGGTGAGGTTCCCCGGCACCAGCGCCCTGTCCTCGCGGATCGAGGTGCGGATCGCGTCCGCCTCTTCCTCGCTGCGCGCATGGCCAAGCGCGGGGACATTCCCCATCGTCAGCACAAGGCCGGGGTTTTCCGCGATATGGCGCAGCCAGGCCGGGTCCCAGGCATAGGCATCATGGGCGATCACCAGCGTCGCGCCGTCCGAACCCAGAGCGCTGGCGGCCGCGATCCGCCGCGTCCGTTCGCGATTGGAAAGGCCCCAGATCGGGGTTGGGTTCTCTCCCACGCTCTCGATGGCGACGGGTGGCGCGTTCTTAGTCATCACTCGATCCCCTAGATAGAGCCGCGCCGCTTCGCAACGAAGATTGCTCTCGCCGATCCGGTGGCGCTAAGACAAAGAGGATGGATAACAATATTACTGCCAGCCAGGGCAGCGCGCTGATCCTTGCCGGATCGCGGGCAGAAACGGACCCGCTCGCCTTGTCCGAAGGCGTGGCGCACAAGGCGCTGATCCCGATCGGCGGCATGACGATGCTGGAGCGTGTGCACCGCGCGCTGGCGCAGGCAGGCTATCGCCGGATCTATGTCTCGACCTCGGATGAAGGGGTTCGGCGGCTGGCCGAAGGGCTCGGCGCCATCATCGTGCCTCCCGCCGCCGGGCCCAGCGAAAGCGTGGCGCGCGCCTTCGCCCTATCCGGCGCGCCCCTGCTGGTCACGACTTCCGATCATGCGCTGCTGCGGCCCGAATGGGTGCGGGATTTCCTGATCGATGCGCCCGCCGATTGCGACGTGGCGATGCTACTGGCCGAACGCTCGCTTGTCGAAAAGGCCGTGCCCGATACGAGCCGGACATGGCTGCGCTTTGCCGATGGCGACTGGTCGGGCTGCAACATGTTCCTGCTGAACAGACCCGACGCCGAAAAGGCCCTGCGCCTGTGGAGCGGGGTCGAGGCGGATCGCAAGCGGCCATGGCGCATCGTCCGGCGGCTCGGCATCGGGACCTTGTTCAGCTATGCCCTCGGGCGGCTGAGCCTTGCCGAGGGCGTCCGGCAGCTTGGCAGGCGCAATGGCATTGCCGCCGAAGTGGTCGCCGCGCGCGATGGCGAAGCCGCGGTCGATGTCGACAAGGCCGCCGATCTGGTTCTGGCACGGCGATTGCTGGACCGCCGACAGGAGAGTGAATGATGGGCATGCGCTGCGTGATAGTCGGAGGGTCGGGCGGTATCGGCGCGGCGCTGGTCCGCCATCTGGCCGCGCGGGAACATGTCGAGGCGGTCTATGCGACCGCGCGCGACATGGACGCGGTTCCGGACATTGGCGACGTCGTCGCGGTGCCGCTCGATCTGGGTGACGAGGACAGTATCGCCGCCGCTGCCGAACGCATCACGGGCGATGGTCCGCTCGACCTGGTGATCGTCGCCACTGGCCTGTTGCAGCGCGAGCCAGACGTTGCCCCAGAGAAGAGCTGGCGCGCGCTCGACGGGGCGGCGATGGCAGAGGTATTTCGCGTCAACACTATCGGCCCCGCTCTGGTCGCCAAGCATTTCGTCCCGCATCTGCGCGGCGAGGGAAGGCCGCTTTTCGCGGCGATCTCGGCGCGCGTCGGTTCGATCGGCGACAACAGGCTGGGCGGCTGGCATTCCTATCGCGCATCCAAAGCGGCGCTGAACCAGATCATGCGCAATTTCGCCATCGAACTGGGCCGGCGCAACAAGGGTGCGGTGGTCGTGTCGCTGCATCCCGGCACGGTCGAAACCGCGCTGTCCGAACCGTTCAGCAATAATGTCCCCGACGGCCAGATGTTCACCCCGGACTATTCGGCCCAGTGCCTGCTGTCGGTCATCGACGGGCTGGAAGCGAAGGACAGCGGCGGTTTCTTTGCGTGGGACGGACAACCGATCGAGTTCTAGCGCAACGACCTGAAGTCAAACGAAAAAGGCCGCCCCGAATGGAGCGGCCTTTTGCTTTTGGGCTACCGACTATCAGTTGCCGAAGGTTCGTTGCCACCAGCCGCGGCGGGGCGTCTCGTCAGCGGGTGCTTCGGACGTTTCACCGCTCGACTGGCCGTCGTCGGCAGGCGCTTCCGAGGCGTCGTTGGCTGCCACCGGACCATCGCTTGCGGCGGGTTCGGGGGCCGCTTCGGGTTCGGGTGCGGATGCTTCCGGTTCGGTGGGCGTTTCAGCTTCGGGGGCGGGCGCTTCCTCGACGTCGGCCTTCTTCTTGCGGCGTGCGCGCGGCTTCTTGGGCTTTTCCTCGACCGCACCCTCGTCCGTCGCGGCGGTTTCGGCCTCGGCGGCAGTCCCGGGGTCGGCGTCGCTCGCTTCGGTTGCAGGTTCCGGCGCGGCCTTCTTGCGGGTCCGGCGACGCTTCGGCTTTTCCTCCGCGACCGGCTCCTCGGACGGAGCCTCGGCCTCGGCAGGGCTGTCCTGCGCTTCTACCGCAGCAGGTTCGGCGTTTTCGGCCACAGGCTCAGCCTGCGTGCTTTCATCGTCCTGCCCGCCCTGGTCGCCCGTTTCGTCGCGGCTGTTATCGTCACGGCCATTGTCGTCACGGCCAGACTTGCTCCGACGGCGGCGGCGGCGCTTGCGAGGGGCGTTGTCCTCGTCGCCCGATTCGCCATTGCCGCGATTGCCGGACGAATCCCCAGACGAAACCTGCGTATCGCCATCATCGTCGGCGTCGTCGCCATCGTCATTGTCGGACTGCTGATCGCCGTTCTGCTCGCCATCCTCGCGGCGGCCGCGCTTCCGGCGACCGCCACGGCGTCGGCGGCGCTTGTTGCGGCGCGACTGGCCGTCGTCGTTGTCGTCGTTGTCCGAACGGTTTTCGCTTTCTTCCTGCTCGTCCTCGTCCTCGGGCAGGTAATCGTCTTCCTCGTCGACGATGACCTCGAACTTGGGCGTGCCGGTGGGGCGGGGGCCGGACGAACCGACGCGCATCTTGGCGCCTTCGTCCTCGCCCTCGGGAAGGACTTCGACGTTCACGCCATAGCGGTCCTCGATCTCCTGCAAATCGGCGCGCTTGGCGTTGAGCAGATAGATCGCGGCCTCGGTGCTGGCGTGGAGCGTGATGATCGAACCCTTGCCCTTGGCGGCTTCGTCCTCGATCAGGCGCAGCGCCGACAGGCCCGCGCTGGAGGCGGTGCGGACAAGGCCCGACCCGTCGCAATGCGGACAGGTGCGGGTGGTCGCTTCCAGAACGCCGGTGCGCAGCCGCTGACGGCTCATCTCCATCAGGCCAAAGCCCGAGATGCGGCCGACCTGAATGCGGGCGCGGTCGTTCTTCAGCGCCTCCTTCATGCACTTCTCGACCTTACGGATCGAGCTGTTGTGCTCCATGTCGATGAAGTCGATCACGACCAGACCGGCCATGTCGCGCAGGCGCAACTGGCGCGCGATTTCCTTCGCCGCTTCCATATTGGTGTGCAGCGCGGTCGCCTCGATCCCGTGCTCCTTCGTGGAGCGGCCCGAGTTGATGTCGATCGATACCAGCGCCTCGGTCGGGTTGATGACCAGATAGCCACCCGATTTCAGCTGCACGACCGGATCGTACATCGCCGAAAGCTGGTCTTCCGCGCCATAGCGCTGGAACAGCGGGACGGGGTCGGCGTATTGCTTCACCCGGCGCGCATGGCTGGGCATCAGCAGCTTCATGAATTCCTTGGCGGATTTGTAGCCTTCCGGCCCCTCGACCACCACTTCCTCGATCTCGCGGTTATAGATGTCGCGGATCGCACGCTTGATCAGGTCGCTGTCCGAATGAATCAGCGCGGGCGCGCTCGACTTCATCGTGTTCTCGCGGATCTCGTCCCACAGGCGGGCAAGATAGTCGAAGTCGCGCTTGATCTCGGTCTTGGTGCGCTGAAGGCCCGCGGTGCGCACGATGCAGCCCATCGACTTGGGCAGGCTCATCTCCGCGACGATCTGCTTCAGACGCTTGCGATCGGCGGCGCTGGAAATCTTGCGCGAAATGCCGCCGCCGTGGCTGGAATTGGGCATCAGCACGCAATAGCGGCCCGCCAGCGACAGATAGGTGGTCAGCGCCGCACCCTTGTTGCCGCGCTCTTCCTTGACGACCTGCACCAGCAGGACCTGACGGCGCTGGATGACGTCCTGGATCTTGTACCGGCGGCGCAGCGCAAGACGCTTGGCGCGCGCTTCGTCGGCGGCCTTGGAGCGAGTGCCGCCCCCGCCGCGATTGCCCTGACGGCGACCGCGGCCACGGCCACGACCGCGCGAACGATTGCCGTTCTCGTCGCCATTGTCGCCGTTATCGCCATTGTCGTCGTCGGAATTGTCGCCAGAGACCGAACCGTCCTCGATGGTGGAGACCTCGTTCGATTCCTCGTCGCCGACATCCTCGACCCCGTCTTCGCCGGCCATTTCGCCCGCGAACGCATCGCTGCCTTCGTCGTCGTTGCCGTCGTCGTCGAAATGCTGGCCGTCGTCGGAATCCTCGTCCTCGGCGCGCAGACGTGCCTCTTCCTCGGCATGCTCCTGCTCTGCGGCGAGCAGCGCGTCGCGGTCTTCCTTGGGGATCTGGTAATAGTCGGGATGGATCTCGCTAAAGGCGAGGAAGCCATGCCGGTTGCCGCCGAAATCGACGAAGGCGGCCTGCAACGAGGGTTCGACCCTCGTCACCTTTGCCAGATATATATTGCCTTTTATCTGCTTGTGTTCAGCCGATTCGAAATCGAATTCTTCAATCCGGTTGCCTTTGAGCACCGCCACCCGCGTTTCTTCCGGGTGGCGCGCATCGATTAGCATGCGCGTTGTCATTCATGGATCTCCAGACGCGCGACGCTGCAGCCGACCGCGAGCGGCGGGCAGCAGGGTTGGCGCGACATTTCAGTAAGGTGCGCGCGGCACGAACGGGCAAAGTCCTGCAGTCCGGCGCAAAAAGGTAATAGCCGGCATGGCGCGCAATGGGGCGCGATGACGGCGGCGAAAAGCTTGTAACGGAACGACCTGGCGCAAACGCGCCGAAAACGACGATGCCAGCGGCCCTGCAAGACAGGGTGGTCGCCGCAATCATCGTGTTCCTGACCATATCCATCAATTCCAATCCGGGCCCGGACATGTATCCGGGCTGCGCCCATCGCGGTATGACGATGCTGCTGACCGGCCTGTAAGTCGGCAAGGTCCGCAATCTGGTCGTTCCGGCGAGTCAGCGCCAAAGTCGGAAGATATTGGCCGGTATCGAGCGCTCGTCGGCCCTTCTCGAGAGCCGCCGGCCAAGGGGGCCGACTTGCGATGCACCGGATATCCGAACCATCCGACGAATGCGACGCTAGCACCCGCCTGCGGGTTCGGCAATAAAAAGCCTTCGGGCCAGTGGAACATTCGTGCGCGTGACGGGTGTTTGCGCGGCATTTCCGCCACGCGTTGGTCACGCACGGGGTCGCTCGCTGCGAAAATCCGGGAATAGAACGTGCTTGCGCAGACGCTGGACTCTTGTCGGGCGGGGGCGGGACGGGCAATCCGGGCACAATGGAACAGACCGTGCTGCAACTGCAGGCCGAAAACACGCGCCGCTGGCCGCTGATCGGCGGTGCGGTTTGCGCTGCTCTGGCTTTGGGCGCGGCGGCAGGGTTGCTGCTGGCCGATCTGTTTCCTGCTGGCGGACGCGGCGATGCGCTGGTCAGCATGGCGCTTCCCGAAACGCGCGCTGCCGCTCTGCCTCGCATCAGCGCGGGCCGGGCTGGCGACGAGGCGCCGCTGGTGGTGATCGACGCCGGACATGGCGGCTTCGATCCGGGCGCGACCGGTCCGGACGGCATCGCGGAAAAGGATGTCGTGCTGCCCATCGCGCGTGACCTGCGCGAACGATTGCTGGAACTGGGCGCGGTCAGGGTGGCGCTGACGCGTGAGGACGATCGCTTCCTGCCGCTGGAAGCGCGAGTCGCCCTGGCGGAATCGCTTGAGCCAGACATCTTCGTCTCGATCCACGCCGACAGCGCGCCGGTAGAGGAAGCGCAGGGCGCCAATGTCTATGTGCTCGCCCCGCGCGCCAGCGATTCCGAGGCATTGGCGCTCGCGCGCTCGTTCGGCGGCGAGGGCGATGCCAGCCTCGACGAAGCCGCGATGGGAGATGTCGAGGCGGTACTGGCCGAGCTTGCCCGGCGCGAAGTGACCTTGGGTTCTGCGCGCATCGCGGACAGGCTGGAGAATAGGGTCAGGCGCGCGATGCCGGTGCACGGACGTTTCCGGCGCGGCGCGAATCTGGTCGTGCTGCGGTCGGCGCAGATGCCGTCGCTGTTGTTCGAGGCCGGATATATCAGCAACCCCGACGATGCCGCCCGCATCGCCAGCGCGGAGGGACGGAAAGCGATCGTCAACGCGCTTGCCGCGGCCATCACCGCAGGGCTGCTCGCGCCCAGTCCTTAGCCGGCCCGTCGCTAGCTTATCCCCATTCATCGTATCGTCAGGTCCTTTCGTCTTTTCTCTTGCGCAAATGCCATGCTAGTGCCGCCCCGATCATGAGCCCCACCGAGCAATCCCCCTCCATCGCCGGACGCATCGGAAGCGGTTTTGCCGCTGCCCGGTCCGGTTTCGCCCGGCGCTGGCGCGAGAGCCGGCTGTTCAAGGCGCTGGCCATTCTGGTGATCGCCGGGATGCTGGTGTTCGCGGCCGGTTACGCATGGCTGGGGGCGGGGCTGCCATCGGCCGACCGGCTGCTGACCTATCAACCTGCCTTGCCCACCATGGTGCGCGGCGCGGATGGCGAGATCGTCAACAGCTATGCGCGCGAACGGCGCGTTCAGCTGCGCTATGTCGATTTTCCCGAGCAGATGCAGAACGCGTTCCTGGCGGCAGAGGACAAGACGTTCTGGACCCATGGCGGCGTCGATGTCGGCGGTCTTGCGGGCGCGGTCGTCGATTACGTGTCCAAGATGGGATCGGGAGAGCGCGCCAAGGGCGGCTCGACCATTACCCAGCAGGTGGCCAAGAACATCCTTGTGGGCGATGAATATTCGGTCACCCGCAAGCTGAAGGAAATGATCCTCGCCCAGCGGATCGAGGGAGTCCTGAGCAAGGAGCAGATCCTCGAGCTCTATCTGAACGAGATCCCGCTTGGCCGGCAGAGTTTCGGCGTGCAGGCCGCCGCGCGCGCCTATTTCGACAAGGACGTGAACGAGCTGGAGCTGCACGAGGCGGCGTTCCTTGCGATCCTGCCCAAGGCGCCCGAACGCTATGGCCGCAGCCAGTACCGCGACATGGCGATAGCGCGGCGCAACTATGTGCTGGACCAGATGGTCGACAATGGCTGGGCGAGCGAGGCCGAAGCCCGTGCCGCCAAGGCGCAGCCGCTCGGCCTCGTCCAGCGCCGCCGCGAAAGCTATGACCCTGCAGGCGGCTATTTCATCGAGGAAGTGCGCCGCCGCCTGCTCGACATGTATGGCGAGAAGGCCGAGGACGGGCCGAATTCGGTCTATGCGGGCGGGCTGTGGGTGCGCACCTCGCTCGACATGGAAATGCAGAAGGCGGCGCGCAAGGCACTGCGCGCCGGACTGATGCGCTATCACGGAACACGCGGCTGGACCGGCCCGATCGCGACCGTGAACATGGACGAGAACTGGCAGACCCAGCTGATCGTTTCGAACCTTGCCATCGACTACCAGGACTGGCGCGTTGGCGTGGTGACCGAGCGCAGCGGCAGCAATGCGCAGATCGGCTTTAGCGACGGCGAGACCTTTCCGCTGGGCAATCTGCCCGATGCGCTGAAGGCGGGCGATGTGATCGTCGCGTCACCGGACGGTTCGGGCTGGCGGGTGCGCACCATTCCCGAGGTGTCGGGCGGGCTGGTCGTGCAGAACCCGCAGACCGGCCGCGTGCTGGCGATGCAGGGCGGTTTCGATTCGCGCCTCGGCAGTTTCAACCGCGCCACGCAGGCGGAGCGCCAGCCGGGATCGACCATCAAGCCCTTCGTCTATGCGACCGGCCTCGATCAGGGCATGACGCCCGCGACGCTGGTCACCGACGGTCCGTTCTGCGTCTATCAGGGCGCGGCGCTGGGCGAGAAATGCTTCCGCAACTTTGGCAATACCCGCGGCGCGGGCGAGCAGACGATGCGCTGGGGGCTGGAACAGTCGCGCAATCTGATGACCGTCCATATCGCGAACGATTCGGGCATGAACAACGTTATCGACACGTTCCAGCGGGTCGGCATTGGCAGCTATGACCCCTATCTGGCGTTCGCGCTGGGTGCGGGCGATACGACGGTGCTGCAGATGGTGAACGCCTATAGCGCGCTCGCCAGTCATGGCCGCCAGTACGAGGCTTCGGTCATCGACTATGTGCAGGACAAGAACGGCAAGGTGATCTGGCGCGCGGACAAGCGTCGCTGCGGTCGCTGCAACATGGATGAATGGGACGGCAAGCCGATGCCGCGCCTTGCCGAAGCAGGCAAGCAGGTGATGGACGCAGGCACCGCCTATCAGGTCGTTCACATGCTGGAAGGCGTGGTGCAGCGCGGCACGGCGACCCGGCTGCGCGATCTTGACCTGCCGCTGTTTGGAAAGACCGGCACCACCTCGGGCCCGACCAATGCCTGGTTCATGGGCGGTTCGGCCGATCTGGTCGCGGGCGTCTATGTCGGTTTCGACCAGCCGCGCAACCTGGGCGGATGGGTGCAGGGCGGCAATACCGCGGCGCCGATCATCAAGGAACTGATCCAGGACACCAAGGCTCGCTGGCCCACGACCCCGGTGCAGGCGCCCGACGGCATTCGCATGGTCCGCATTGACCGCCGCAGCGGCAAAAGGGTGTTCGAGGGCTGGCCTTCGCTGACCGAATATGTGCCATCCACCATCTGGGAAGCGTTCAAGCCCGACACCGAACCGCGCCGTTCGCTCGACCGCCAGACGCTTGAGGAAAGGCGCATGGCCGCGCTCGCCGCGATCCGCGCGGCACGGGCCGAACGCAGCGCAGCGGTCAGCAATGATGCGGTCGCGATCGACGATACTTTCCTCGAAGATCAGGGCGGCATTTACTGAGCCGAAATAGGGGCCTAAGAAGAGCCCATGAAAAATCGCATCATATCGAGCGTTCTGACGGGCGCGCTGGTCCTCTCCGCACTGGCCGCCGGCCCTGCATCCGCCTCGCTTCCCAAGGGGGCCACTGCGCCGCAGGTGTCCACGACGGGCGCACGGGCGGGCAAGGCGTTCACCTTCAACCTTGCGAATGCGCTGAAGAAGGGGCCGGTCGTGCTCTATTTCTTCCCCAAGGCGTTCACGCAGGGCTGCACGCTGGAAGCGCGCGCCTTTGCCGAGGCGATGCCGCAGTTCAAGGCCGCGGGCGCACAGGTCGTGGGCATGTCCGCAGACGATGTCGAAACGCTGAAGAAATTCTCGACCGAGGAATGCCGCGATGCGTTCCCGGTGGCGCGCGCCACCCCGGCGACGATCAAGGCCTATGACGTGGTGCTCAACAGGGGCGACGATACTGCCGCGCTGATGAGCGACCGCACATCCTATGTCATCGCGCCTGACGGCAAGATCGTGATGGTCCATTCGGACGGCGACTGGCGCGAACATGTCTCGCGCACTCTGGCGGCGGTTCGCGCACTCAAGAGCTGACGAAGCCGTTCGGCAGGCAAATCCGGCTCTCGCTCTCTGGCGTGATACGCCACTGGGCGCACCGGTCTGCCGGTCGTTTTCCCATTGCGCAGAACTGCATTGCGCTCTTTCACATTTCGGGACCCTTCGCTAAGCGGGCGCAAGTCCGGGGGCATGGGGCCCTCACAGGAGAAGTTTCATGCGTGCCGAAGGGCAGGCTCTTGTCGATCGTATCGAGGCATCGCTTGCGCTGATCCGCCGGTCGCTGGACTGGGATCAGGCGCTGCGCCGCCTCGACGAACTCAGTGCGCGGGTCGAGGATCCGAACCTGTGGAACGACCCCAAGCAGGCGCAGGCAATTACGCGCGAGCAGAAGCAGCTGGGCGACGCCGTCAAGGCGGTGAACGAGATCAGCGCCGAGATGTCGGATGCGGTCGAATTCGTCGAGATGGGCGATGCCGAGGGTGACGACAGCGTGGTCAAAGACGGTCTGAACAGCCTGACCGCGCTGGCCGAACGGGCGGACCGCGACAAGGTGGGCGCCCTGCTTTCGGGCGAGGCCGATGGCTATGACACCTATCTTGAAGTGCACGCAGGCGCTGGCGGCACCGAAAGCCAGGACTGGGCCGAGATGCTGCAACGCATGTACGCCCGCTGGGCCGAACGGCGCGGCTTCAAGGTCGAGGTCGTCGATTACAGCGCGGGCGAACAGGCCGGGATCAAGAGCGCGACGCTGCTGATCAAGGGCGAGAACGCCTATGGCTATGCCAAGACCGAGAGCGGCGTGCACCGATTGGTGCGCATCAGCCCGTATGACAGCAGCGCACGGCGGCATACCTCGTTCAGCTCGGTCTGGGTCTATCCGGTGATCGACGACGACATCGAGATCGAGATCAATCCCGCCGACCTCAAGATCGACACCTATCGCGCATCGGGCGCGGGCGGGCAGCACGTCAACACGACCGACTCCGCAGTCCGCATCACCCACCAGCCGACCGGCATCGTCGTCGCCAGCCAGAACGACCGTTCGCAGCACAAGAACCGCGCCACCGCGATGAACATGCTGAAGGCGCGCCTTTACGAAAAGGAACTGGCGGAGCGCGAGGCCGCGGCATCGGGCGAATACCAGGCCAAGACCGAGATCGGCTGGGGCCACCAGATCCGCTCCTACGTGCTGCAGCCGTATCAGCAGGTTAAGGACCTGCGCACCGGCCACATCTCGACCAATCCATCCGACGTGCTCGACGGTGCGCTGGATCCCTTTATCACCGCCGCGCTCGCGCAGCGCGTGACGGGCGAGAAGGTGGACGTGGAGGACGACGATTGATCCATCGGGTCGCCCTGCTTCCGGTTATGGCGGCGTGTCTCCTGTCGGGATGCAATATCACCGATGTGGATGACGGCCGTCCCGAAAGCGCGCGCGAATTTCCCGAAGCCGATCGCCCCGTATCCTCGCTGGGTGCCAGCCAGTTCGCATCCGAACGCGCACGTGACGACCGGCGCGAGGCCGTGACGGTGATGGACCTTGCCAATATCCGCAAGGGCATGACGGTCGCCGACATCGGCGCGGGCGAGGGGTATTACACCACCCGCCTTGCCGAACGCGTCGGCGACAATGGCCGGGTGCTTGCGCAGGACATCGACCGCGAGGTTCTGCAGAGGCTGGGTTCACGCGTCGAGCGCGAGAGGCTGGATAATGTCTCGATCAAGCTGGGACAGGAAGACGATCCGGGTCTCCCCGAAGCCAGCTTCGACCGCATCTTTCTGGTGCACATGTACCACGAGGTGACCGAGCCCTACGCTTTCCTGTGGAGGCTGAGGCCGGCGCTGAACCCCGGCGGGCAGGTTATCGTCGTCGACGTTGACCGCCCCACCGACAGCCACGGGATTCCGCCCAAGCTGCTCTTCTGCGAATTCGAATCGGTCGGCTTCAAGCTGGCCGCTTTCATCCGCCGCCCGGAACTGGCAGGCTATTACGCCCGTTTCGAAGCTGCGGGCCCAAGGCCGGATCCGGCCGACATAGAACCCTGCAAGCAGGACCTTGTTGCAGCAGGGAAGGCGGATGCCAGCGCGGACGGCGCCGGGGACCGCCCTGACAGGATTATAGAAACATGAGTTTTAAGGGACTGCAGCCGATCAACTATGGCGGACGCGAAGTCTGGCCGCTGATCGAGGGCGGGAAGGGCGTTTCGGCGACCAACCACGCCAGTTCGGGCGCATGGGCGGCCGCTGGCGGCATCGGCACGGTCAGCGCGGTGAACGCCGATAGCTATGACGCCGAGGGCAAGATCGTTCCCCAGGTTTACGAGCAGATGACCCGCAAGGAACGGCACCAGCAGCTTATCGACTATGCGATCGAGGGTGCGGTGGCGCAGGTGCAGAAGGCGCATGAGCTTTCGGGCGGCAATGGCGCGATCAATATCAACGTGCTGTGGGAAATGGGCGGCGCGCAAGCCGTGCTGGAAGGCACGCTGGAGCGTACTAAGGGGCTGGTCACCGGCGTGACCTGCGGCGCGGGCATGCCGTACAAGCTGGCCGAGATCGCGCAGCATTACGGCGTGCATTACCTGCCGATCATCTCCTCCGCCCGCGCATTCCGCGCCCTGTGGAAGCGCAGCTATTCCAAGGTGCCCGAGCTGATGGCCGCGGTGGTCTATGAAGATCCGTGGCTGGCGGGCGGCCATAACGGGCTGTCCAACGCCGAAGACCCGCTGAAGCCGGAAGATCCCTATCCCCGCGTCAAGGCGCTGCGCGAGACGATGCGCAAGGAAGGCGTGTCGGAGGATACCGCCATCGTGATGGCGGGCGGCGTGTGGTTCCTGCGCGAATGGAACGACTGGATCGACAATCCGGAACTGGGCAAGATCGCGTTTCAGTTCGGCACGCGGCCGCTGCTGACGCAGGAAAGCCCGATCCCGCAGGGCTGGAAGGACATGCTGCGCACGCTGGAGCCGGGCGATGTGCTGCTGCACCGTTTCTCGCCGACGGGCTTCTATTCCTCTGCCGTGCGCAACCCGTTCCTGCGCAATCTTGAAGAGCGTAGCGCGCGCCAGATCCCCTATTCGCGGATCGAGGCGGGCGACCATACTGTCCAGCTCGACGTCGGCGTGAAGGGCAAGAATTTCTGGGTCACCCCGCATGACCGCGAACGCGCGCGCACATGGGCCGCGGCGGGCGAGACAACTGCGCTGAAGACGCCCGACGACACGGTCGTGTTCGTCACGCCTGAAGAGCGCGAGACGATCCGCAAGGATCAGGCCGACTGCATGGGCTGCCTGTCTCACTGCGCGTTCTCGTCGTGGAAGGACCATGACGATTATACCACCGGGCGTCTCGCCGACCCGCGCAGTTTCTGTATCCAGAAGACGCTGCAGGACATCGCGCATGGCGGCGACACGGACGAGAACCTCGCCTTCGCGGGACATGCGGCCTATCGGTTCAAGCAGGATCCGTTCTACTCCAACGGCTACACGCCCACGGTGAAGGAACTGGTCGACCGCATACTCACGGGCGACTGATCGGATGGGAGGCCGCAGCGGATGGGTGAACTGAAAAAGGGCGCCTGCCACTGCGGTGCCGTCCGGTTCGAGGCGGAGGTCGATCTGACGTCCGCCCGCCGCTGCGATTGTTCGATATGCCGGATGCGCGGCGCGGTCGCGGTCAGCGCGCCGCTCGACAGGTTCACCCTACTGGCGGGCGAAGATGCGCTCCGGCTCTATCAGTTCAACACTGGCACGGCGAAGCACTATTTCTGCGGGACCTGCGGGATCTACACGCATCACCAACGCCGTTCGAACCCCACGCAATACGGCGTGAACGTCGCCTGCCTTGAAGGGATGAGCCCGTTCGATTTCCGCGAAGTCGAGGTCCTCAACGGGCAGGCCCATCCCGGCGATACGGGCGCCACCCGCCGATCCGGCGTTCTGCGTTATATCCCCGACTGACGCATTCGCGCGCATTTGTGTCGGCGGCGCGCTGCCGCGATGTGGCCTTATAAATCACCCGGCTCGAAACCGGTTGAGCGCCGGGCCGTCACTGCCTAGATCATGTGCATGCCCAGCCCACCGCTCCTCGAACTGTCGGACCGTGCGCGAGAGATCTTCCGGCTCGTCGTCGAAGGTTATCTGAGCGATGGACAGCCCGTGGGGTCGAAAACTCTGGCGGGCGGGCTGGATCTGTCGCCTGCCTCGATTCGGTCCGTGATGGCGGATCTCGAACGGCTGGGCCTGCTTGCCGCGCCGCATACCAGCGCGGGGCGGCTGCCGACCGAGACTGGCTTGCGCCTGTTCGTCGACGGCATGATGCAGGTGGCGGAGCCCAGCGCCGCCGAACGCGCCGTAATCGAACGGGAATTGTCCGGAACCGGGCCGGTGGAAACCGCGCTTGCCCGCACGTCTGCGCTATTGTCCAGCCTGTCGGCCTGTGCCGGCGTGGTGATGGTCCCGGCACGCGAACCGCGGCTGCAGCAGATGAGCCTTGTGCCCCTGGGCGACGACCGCGCGCTGGCCGTTCTGGTGGGCGAGGATGGCGACGTCGAAAACCGCGTCATACCGCTGGCGGGCGGGACCGATCCGGCGGCGCTGGAGCAGGCCGCGAACTATATCACTGCGCGGCTGCAGGGACGCACGCTTGCCGAAGCCGCGCGCGCCATGCACCGCGAAATTGCCAGCGAACGGGCCGAACTCGACGATGCCGCGCGCGATCTTGTCGAGCGCGGGCTGGCGGTGTGGAGCGAGGATGCGGCGCGCCGCCCGGTGCTGATCGTGCGCGGGCAGGCCAATCTGCTGGATGAGGTCGCGATGGGCGATCTTGAACGCGTGCGCATGCTGATCGACGATATAGAACGGTCCGAACAGGTCGCAGCGCTGCTCGACAATGCGCGCGACGCGGATGGGGCGCGGATTTTCATCGGCTCGGAGAATAAGCTGTTCTCGCTTTCCGGCTCCTCGGTCATCGCCTCGCCCTATCGCGACCGCGAGGGAAAGGTGATCGGCGTGGTGGGTGTGATCGGGCCAACGCGGTTGAATTACGCGCGGCTCGTCCCCATGGTGGATTTCACCGCGCGCAGCCTTGGCCTCAGCCTTGATGCGCGTGTGGGCCATTCGGGTCGCTAGCAGGGGATCGTTTCCCTCGGCAGCCGGTTTGGCGATAGGGTATTTTCGGAACAGTCAGGAATAGAACTAGCGCCATGAGCGACGACAAAACGCGCGACGAAGCAGTCGAGAATGAATTGAAGGGCGTTCCCGAGGACATGATCGAGGGCGAGGACGCCGAAGGGGAAAGCGTCGACGACGCGCTGGCCAAGCTGGGCGCCGAGCTGGACGAAGCGAAGCAGCAGGTCCTTTACGCCCGCGCCGACACGCAGAATTTGCGCCGCCGGATGGAAAAGGAAATCGCCGACGCGCGCGCCTATGCCGCGACCGGCTTTGCGCGCGACATACTGTCGGTTTCGGACAATCTGTCCCGCGCGCTTGAAGCGATCCCCGCGGAATTGCGCGAGGACGAGAAGTGGAAGGGCCTGATCGCCGGTATCGAGGCCACGGGCCGCGAAATCGACAAGGTGTTCGCTTCGCACGGCATCAGCCGCATTGCCGCCAAAGGCCTTCCGCTTGATCCCAACCAGCACCAGGCGATGATTGAGATTCCGACCGACGATGCCGAACCGGGCACGGTCATACAGGAAATGCAGGCGGGCTACATGATCAAGGACCGTCTGCTGCGTCCGGCCATGGTGGGCGTCGCCAAGAAACCGGATTGATGCGCGCATGCCCCCGGCGTTTGGTCGACGCGGGGGCTCGTACCGTCGGTTCGCTACAAATGTTCAGGAACGTTTGGCCCTGCCTCCGCATTGAGTCTGCAAATTACTCGATGCGGAGAATTGCCATGAACATCAAGACCTTTACCCTTCCTCTTATCGCCGGTGCTGCGCTGGCGACGGCGGGTTGTGCCGACAATTATGCCGTCGAAGGCGCTGCGCTAGGCGCGGCAGCAGGTGCTGGCGTCGGCGCCGTGACCGGTGCTGACGTAGGAACTTCGGCCGCCGTGGGTGCTGCTGCGGGCGGGGCGATCGGTTATTTTACGGACAAGAACGACAGCTGCGACGGCTATAACGAAGCCGGCTATCTCGATAACGACTGCCGCTGATTGATTTCGTAAGGGCCGTACCCTTTCCTATTCCGACTCTCGTCGGAGGATAAGGGTGCGGCCCCTTTCGCTGATCCGGGATTCGTGATCCGCACCGGCCTGCTGCGCGAAGGCTGCCATCAGGCCCGTGCCTAGTCCGGGTTTAGCGGCCTTGTCCCTGCCGACGGTTTGTGCATTGCCGATGCCATTGTCGCTGATCGTCAGCGCCCAACCTTTTTCATGACATTTGAAGGCAATATCCACCTTTCCGTCATGCGCCTCGGGGAAGGCGTATTTCGCTGCATTGGTCAGCGCCTCGTTCGCGAACAGGCCCACCGCGACGGCGGTCTGCCGTGGGATCGAGCACTGGTCTATGTCCATCGCGACCGCCACCTTGCTCTCGAACGCGCCGCGGGCGACACGCTGGACGACATCCGTCAGATATTCATGCATGTCGACATGCACGCCTTCGCCGTGTGTGGCGGCCAGATTGGCGTAGGCACCCGCAAAGGTGCTCACACGCCCGATGGCCTCGTCTAGCGCCGCGACCGATGCCGGATCGTCCAGACGCCGCTTTTGCAGCGACAAAAGGCTGGCGACGAGCGCGAAGTTGTTCTTCGTTCGATGCTCCAGTTCCGCCATCAGCATGTCGCGCCGCTCGATCTCAAGATCGCGGGCGGCCGCGGCTTCGCGCACGGCGCGACGCCATGCTTCGGCAAAGATTACGACGATCATTGCGGCAAAGGCATTGATTGCGACACGCGACGGATCGGTCGGAACGACGAAGCGGAAGGAATGCGTCTCAGGCAGAATGCCCCACCACGCCCACAGGAAGCAGATGACATAGGCGACCAGGCCCGCCTGCCAGCGGCCATACAAGGTCGCGATCAGCACCGTCGGATAAACGAGCGCGAAGGGCCCGGACGTCGGTGCCCACATGTTCAGAACCGACCTCAGCAGGATCATCACTGCTGCTGCAATGATCCCGAAGGCGATACCGACGAGGATGCGCTGCCAGCGCGTGTCCAGCGATCCTGCGAAATCCATCGTCCCTGCGCGCAATCCCATTCCCGACCGTCTACCCTGACTCCCGTTCCGAGGGGGGTGATATTAAAGCAAGGCTGCGCTGTCGATAGATAGTTTTGGCTGCATGAAATGTTATAAACCCGTGGAATGCGGTGCTTTCTTGCCAAATGGCAAGATGCTCTCAAGCTGGTCGAGCGGCGGCGCACCGCGCAGGCCATGGCCGCGACGTAACAGGAAAACGTGGCGCACGATCTCGGCTTGCTGCTCGATCCCATAGCGGACCAGCGGGAGCCCCGGCCGGACTGCATAGTCGTACCGGCAGAACGGGTGGCGCATCAGGACCAGCCAGTACTTGCCCCTTTGCTGCGCCTGCCAGACATGCGTCATCTCGTGAATGAACAGCCCCTGCGCGCTGATCGAGCCATGCGCGAAATCATCGCAGTAAAGCGCGTGCTGTGTCGGGAAATGGATATGACCGCACGGTGCCATCACCGTGTTGCGCGGCTGCAGGGGGAACCATTTGCTGCGCCGGATGGTGACGGGCGTGGTGTCGATCGCGTCGCCGAACACCGACGCGACCAGTTCCTTTTCTCCATCCGTCAGCCCGCGGGTGCCACCTGCGGGGCAGGCGTGGGTGGGCTGTGCAGCGCTCAGTTTTCCATCCCCTCATGCGACGCCATGCCGGAATGATCCATCTCTTCCATCGCGCCCGGTGCGGATGGGGTGGTCGAGACCGGCAGTTCCTCCGAAGGGCCAACGATGCGGGCAATGGCCGAAATCTTGTCGCCGTTCTCCAGCGTCAGGATCAGATCTGTCGTCCCGCCCGCCTCAAGCGAGGGATCGACATCGAACAGCATCACGTGAAAGCCGCCGGGCGCGAATTGCACGGTCTCGCGCGGGTCGAGGACGATGGTACCGGCCGATGCCATCATCGACACGCCGTATTCCATCTTTGTTTCATGCAATTGCGCTTCGCCCACGCCTTCGACCGAGGCTCCGGCAATGCGGACCGGTTCGTCGCGCAGCGATTGCAGGGTGAAATAGGCGCCGCCCGGACGGTCCGCCACGGCGGGCAGGCGAATGGCCACATCGGTAAGCAGGAGGCCCAGCTGAGGCTTGGGCTCGGTCGCCTCTTCCTGCAGGTTCTCGTCCACTTTGGTCGAATCGCCGCAAGCGGGCAGGGCAAGCGGCAAGGCCAGAGCGGCGAGGCAGGCGACGAGGCGCGGCGCGGGGGTCATGTGGCGGTTCCCTGAAAAGCAAGTGTGGATGCCGACCAGATAGGGCGCGGCGCGCACTTGTGCCACCGAAAACCGCCCCTATATCGCCCCCACAATCGAAGAGCCGCCAGCGCTCGCTTGCCCCGATGGGGAGTGTGCCGAACGCGGTGTCCGCAATAGAAGGGTGGAATAAACTCAATGGCTAAAGTTATCGGTATCGACCTCGGCACGACCAACAGCTGCGTCGCTGTGATGGATGGCGACAATCCCAAGGTGATCGAGAATTCGGAAGGCGCACGCACCACGCCCTCGATCGTCGCTTTCACCAAGGACGGCGAGCGGCTGATCGGCCAGCCGGCCAAGCGTCAGGCGGTGACCAATCCCGACAACACGATTTTCGCGGTGAAGCGCCTGATCGGCCGCCGTTTCGAAGACCCCATGACCAAGAAGGACATGGAGCTGGTCCCCTATGACATCGTCAAGGGCAAGAACGGCGACGCATGGGTCAAGGCAGGGGGCGAGGATTATTCGCCCTCGCAGATCTCGGCCTTCACGCTGCAGAAAATGAAGGAAACCGCCGAGAGCTATCTGGGCGAAACTGTCACTCAGGCCGTCATCACCGTGCCTGCATACTTCAACGACGCGCAGCGTCAGGCGACCAAGGACGCCGGCCAGATCGCCGGTCTCGAAGTGCTGCGCATCATCAACGAGCCGACCGCCGCGGCGCTGGCCTATGGCCTCGACCGCGGCAAGGAAGACGAGCTCATCCTCGTCTTCGACCTCGGTGGTGGAACCTTCGACGTCTCCTTGCTCGAGGTGGGCAAGGATGATGACTTCTCGACCATCCAGGTTCGTTCGACCGCCGGTGACAACCGCCTCGGTGGTGACGACTGGGATCAGCGGGTCGTCGACTACCTGATCAAGCAGTTCAAGGACACGACCGGCGTTGACGTCTCGGGCGACAAGATCGCGCTGCAGCGCCTCAAGGAGGCCGCGGAGCAGGCGAAGAAGGAGCTCTCGAGCTCGGCATCCACGAGTGTCAACCTGCCCTACCTGTCGCTGACGGAGAACGGCCCCGTGTCGCTGTCTGAGACGATCACCCGCGCCAAGTTCGAGGACCTCACCAAGGACCTGCTGGACCGCACCAAGAAGCCGTTCGAGGACGTCATCCGCGAAGCCGGCATCAAGGTTGGCGACATCGACCACGTCGTGCTCGTGGGTGGTTCGACCCGTATGCCAGCCGTGAGCGACCTGGTCAAGAAGGAGACCGGCGGCAAGGAGCCCAACAAGGGTGTGAACCCCGATGAGGTCGTCGCCGTCGGTGCGGCCCTTCAGGCGGGCGTCCTCAAGGGCGAGCGCAAGGACGTTCTGCTCATCGACGTCACCCCGCTGAGCCTC
>CEOS01069125.1_pt1 | contig 23416 bp, 24 predicted proteins | sample 530601 | NCBI WGS metagenome assembly CEOS01 (sample SAMEA2620666, study PRJEB7988) | marine metagenome | biome: marine biome (ENVO:00000447); feature: mesopelagic zone (ENVO:00000213); material: "saline water (ENVO:00002010), including plankton (ENVO:xxxxxxxx)" | depth 1000 m
CCAGGCCTTCGGCGACAAACCGGACCCCAATGACTGGACAAGGTTTGCGCCACGCGCGCCCTGGGAAAAGCTCACCCCGGGGCTGGGCATGGACGGGCTGCCGCTCTCCGGTCTTGCGCCCATAAGAGCTCGGCGGGCAACTGTGAGCCTCGGTCGCGACCCCTGCAGCATTGTTCGTGTTTCGGAGCTCGACCTTCATCCACCCTGAAGCTCTGAACCGCACAGCCAAAGCGATCATCCTGAGCGACGTCGAAGGACGGGCGCGGGCACACACCAAACTTCCCCGCTCTCCGAAAACGCCTGCGAAAGCAGGTCCGTAAAAACCGGGATCATGACCGTAGCCCCACCGGGCCTGCGGCCGCACCTGCTGGTTTTAGCTCTCTAAAGCCCCCCTCGACCTCATCGCGGAGCAAAGTGAAGCGGAGACCAAGCAAGGCAGCCCTGAGCCCGATCCATCGCGAAGCGGGGATCAAAACGAACAAGCCCTATAAAAGAAAAACTGGCGACCCCGACAGGATTTGAACCTGTGACCTACAGATTAGGAATCTGTTGCTCTATCCTGCTGAGCTACGGGGTCGCATAGGGTTGGCGATAGCGTGTTTTTGGCCGGGTTAGAAGGGGGCGCCATGTTCAAAGCTTTTGTCGCCGCGGCAGCTGGCCTGCTCCTTGTCACCGCCTGTGGCCGCTCTGGCCCCTTCTCGGACATGCAGCAAGGTGAGCGCGGCAGGGTCGTGCGCATCATCGATGGTGATGCGCTTGTCCTCGATACCGGTCAGAGCGTGCGGCTTGTCGGACTGGAGGCGCCGGCCATGAACTGGCGTGAGAAGGACCCCGAACCCTATGCCGAAGCGTCGTCACGTATGCTGGACGACCTCGTCATGGGCCGGGCCGTGCGCCTTTACTATCCGGGTATGACCCGTGACCGCTATGACCGCGCGCTCGCGCATGTCGAGACGGCGGACGCCAAGGGGCCGCATTACTGGCTCAACGCCGAGATGCTGCGGCGCGGCGGGGCGCGTCTGCGCATCTATCCAGATACCGACCGGGCGAGCGAGGCGCTGGCCGCGGCTGAAACCGAGGCCCGTGCACAAAGGGCGGGGCTCTGGAAAGAAGCGGCCTATCTGCCTGCGCAGGCCCGCGCGCTTACGCCCGATGCGCGCGGTTTCATGCTGGTATGGGCAGAGCTCGCGGACGAGGCGCCTCTGCCAGAGGACACCTATGGCGGCCCACCCGCCTGTTCACGCCGGACAGAAGGAAGCGCGCTTATCATTGATGTCGGCCACGCCGCAGACGCGGTTTGCGACTTGCCGCCGGGCACCAGGGTAGAGGTGCGTGGCTGGGTTGCGGATGGACGGCTTGAGCTCGTCCATCCGCTTCATGTCCAGGATATATCCGACAGGAACTAGCCTGCGATATACTGCGCGCCGTTCACCGTCATCGTCGCACCGGTGATGAAGCCGGCCTCATCGGACGAGAGATAGGAACACATGGAGGCGATCTCCTCAGCCTTGCCGAGACGGCCGACAGGGATGGTCGAAATAATGCTTTCCAGCACCTTTTCCGGCACCGCGCGCACCATTTCGGTGTCGATATAGCCGGGCGCGACCACGTTCACGGTGATGCCCTTCTTGGCGCCTTCCTGGGCCAGCGCCTTGGTAAAGCCGATCAGGCCGGCCTTGGCGGCCGAATAGTTTGCCTGGCCGAACTGGCCCTTCTGCCCGTTGATCGAGGAGATGTTGATAATCCGGCCCCAGCCGCGCTCACGCATGCCATCCCAGACCTGCCGGGTGACATTGAAGGCGGAGGTGAGGTCGGTGTTGATCACCTCATTCCACTGTTCAAGCGTCATCTTGTGGAAGGGCGCGTCGCGCGTAATGCCCGCATTGTTGACCACCACATCGACGGGGCCGAGATCGCTCTCGATCTGTTTCAGCGCTTCGCCGGTCGCTTCATAGCTTGCGACGTCGAATTTGTAGCATTTGACGCCGAGGTCGGCTTCGCACTGACGTGCGGCCTCCTCATTGCCGGCAAAGTTTGCCGCGACATCGAAACCATCGGCTTTCAGCCGTTCGCTGATGGCGCGTCCAATCCCCCTCGTGCCACCTGTAACCAGTGCGACTTTTGCCATATTTCTCCTCCAGAAATGTTGCGCAGCAAAAATTTTTGTTGCGTTTGCTCAACCTTATGTAAGCTTAGGTCTGTTAAATCAGGATACACGATTTTGAAAGTCTCGCGATTTCATGCCATCCTAGGTCAAAATCACGAACAAGAATCGCCGCATACGGCGCATTGAAGGGCAGGAAATGACCAAGGCAAACGGGTCCAGTGACACAGTTATCATCAAGAAGTACGCCAACCGGCGGCTCTATGACACGTCCACCTCCTCCTATGTCACGCTGGACCATCTGGCAGATCTTGTCCGCCGTGAGGTGGATTTCGAAGTGCGCGACGCCAAGTCCGGCGAGGACCTGACCCGGTCGGTCCTGACCCAGATCATCTTCGAGAAAGAAACAAAAGGCGATGGCGCACTGCCGCTTTCCTTCCTGCGCCAGCTGATCGGTTTCTATGGCGGCGGCGCCCAGAATATGCTTCCGGCCTGGCTGGACATGAGCATGAACAGCTTCGCCGAAAGCCAGGAGCGGTGGAAAAAGGCGATGGGCGGCACCCATCCGATGGCCTTCTTCGAGAAGCAGACCCGCCGCAATATGGAAATGTTCGAACAGGCGATGAAGATGTTTGCCGCCCCGGCGGCAGCGGCCTCCGCGGGCAGCACCCGGCGCGCCGAGCCGGCTGAGCCGAAAGCGTCCTCATCGGAAAAGGCTGCCAATGAAGAGCGCGATGAGGCCATGGCCGCGCTCAAGGCGCAGATGCAGCTGATGCAGCAGCAGCTCGACAATCTCTCCACCAAATCCTGATGGTGGAAGGCTCCAGGGCCTAGTCGGGACGGGCTTGCAGCGGTCGTGCGGCAAGCACCTGGCCGAAGCCGCGTTCCTGCACAATCACGGCGCAGGCTCTCTCACACGTATAGGAAAATGTGACCGGCCCGCCGGTCCACACACCGAGCTTGCGGGTTGAGACGACCGGATTGACCATGCCGTTAAAGGCGTCCTCTTCGGGCACATAGCTTACAAGATGAATGTCCGCCGGTGCCGGAAGTGCGCCATCCACCGCGAAGCGTTTGCCATCCCCGGCCGAGACCTCGATGTCCAGCGTATCGGCAACCTTCCGGCGGTCATCGATATTGGCGTTGATCGTCTCTTCCTTGGTGGCCGGGCATTCCTTGGCGCCATCATAGACCGATTGCGGCGTATAAGGCCCACGCAGTCCGAACCGGTCGGCATAGGCGGCCTGGCGCTCAGTCGCGGCGGGGATGGCCAGCGGGTCCGGCTCACCGAGATAGTCCCAGTAATCGACCGCCCAGGTCAGGATGAAGACCTCGCCCTCATGCGCCTTCTCAACCGCCCGAAGGGTCTTGTAGGCCTGCGGGCACACCTTGCAGTTCTGCGAGGCAAAGAGCTCGATCAGGACAGGCCGCTCGGCCTGCGCTGCCGGTACGAGCGCAAGGGCCGCGAGAAGCGTGGAGAGAATGGCTTTCATCGTCGCGCCCATACCGTTCCTGACCGCCGATTGGAATTCACTAAGGCGTGAAATGACAGATGCCGCCCCAATCTGGAGCGGCATCCGGCAGATTTGTCATTCTACGTGCAGAAATCAGGCCGCTTCACGGGCCAGATTGCGCAGCACATAATGGAGAATGCCGCCATTGCGGTAATAGTCGAGTTCGTTCTCGGTATCGATCCGCACCAGCGTGGAGATAGTCTGCTCGGAGCCATCGGCCTTCTTGATGGTGACATCGAGGTCCTGACGCGGGCTGATCGAGTCGATGCCGGAAATTGACACCTGCTCGGAGCCATCGAGGCCAAGGCTCTGCCAGGACTGGCCGTCCTTGAACTGCAGCGGCAGCACGCCCATCCCGATCAGGTTGGAGCGGTGGATGCGCTCAAAGCTCTCGGCGACCACAGCTTCGACGCCCAGAAGGATCGTGCCCTTGGCTGCCCAGTCGCGCGAGGAGCCTGTGCCATATTCCTTGCCAGCGAAGACGACCAGCTGGACATCGTCCGCCTGGTACTTCATCGCCGCGTCATAGATCGGCATCTGCTCACCCGACGGGTGATGGATGGTCACGCCGCCTTCGACGCCCGGCACCATCTGGTTCTTGATGCGAATATTGGCGAAGGTGCCGCGCATCATGACTTCGTGGTTCCCCCGGCGCGAACCGTAGGAGTTGAAGTCGGTGACGGCGACCTGATGCTCCTGAAGATAGCGCCCGGCCGGGCTGGACGGTTTGATCGCGCCAGCCGGCGAGATGTGGTCGGTCGTGATGGAGTCGGCAAAGAGACCGAGGATGCGGGCTTCCTTGATGTCTTCTGCTTCCGGCAGGTCGACCGTCATACCTTCGAAGTAGGGCGGGTTCTGCACGTAGGTGGAGGTCGGCGGCCAGGAATAGGTCTTGGAGCCGCTCACAGAGATATTCTGCCAGTGCTCGTCGCCCTTGAAGACGTCGCCATAGCGCTCAGTGAACATTTCCGGCGTCACGGACTCGCGCATCACGTCGGCGATTTCCTTGGAAGATGGCCAGATGTCCTTCAGGTAGACGTCATTGCCGTCCTTGTCCTTGCCGAGCGGATCGCTGGTCAGATTGATGTGCAGCGAGCCTGCAATCGCATAGGCCACGACCAGCGGCGGGGAGGCGAGATAGTTCGCGCGCACATCCTGGCTGATACGGCCTTCGAAGTTACGGTTACCTGACAGGACAGAGCCGACGACGAGGTCATTCTCGCTCACGGCCTTCGAAATGGCCGGCGGAAGCGGGCCGGAGTTACCGATACAGGTCGTGCAGCCATAGCCGACCAGGTTGAAGCCCATGGCATCGAGATCGTCCTGGAGGCCTGCGCGGGCGAGATAGTCGGTCACGACCTTGGAGCCCGGTGCGAGCGAGGTCTTTACCCATGGCTTGCGGGTGAGGCCCTTCTCCAGCGCGTTGCGGGCCAGCAGGCCGGCGGCCAGCATGACGGACGGGTTGGAGGTGTTGGTGCACGATGTGATGGCCGCGATGACGACCGAGCCGTCATGGATGTGGAAATCCGTGCCTTCGACCGAGTGCATGGAGACGCCATAGGCTTCCGGATCGGTATAGACATTGGTCGCGCCCTCATCGAGGAAGCGGGCCTCGCCCTTCGTGTCCGGCGTGGTGTCAGGATCCTTGGCGCCGCCGCGGATCTCGTTCAGCGCGTCGCGGAAAGCGGTGTCGGCTTCGGTGAGAAGGACACGGTCCTGCGGGCGTTTCGGGCCGGCAAGCGATGGCACGACGCTGCTGAGGTCAAGCTCCAGACTGGACGTGTAGATCGGGTCTTTCTGTTCCGGGCGCCAGTAGCCCTGTGCCTTGGCATAGGCCTCGACCAGCTTGACGCGCTCCGGGTCACGGCCGGTGTCGGAGAGGTACTGGATCGTTTCCTCATCGACCGGGAAGAAGCCGCAAGTGGCGCCATATTCCGGCGCCATGTTGGAGATCGTCGCTTCGTCCTCGAGCGTCAGGTTCGCAAGGCCCTCACCATAGAATTCGACGAACTTGCCGACCACGCCATGCTTGCGCAGCATCTGGGTGACGGTCAGCACGAGGTCGGTCGCGGTTGCGCCTTCTGCGAGCTTGCCGGTCAGCTTGAAGCCGACGACTTCCGGGATCAGCATGGAGACCGGCTGGCCGAGCATGGCCGCTTCGGCCTCGATGCCGCCAACGCCCCAGCCGAGGACCGACAGGCCGTTGATCATCGTGGTGTGGGAGTCGGTGCCGACGCAGGTGTCGAAATAGGCGATGGTCTCGCCGTCTTCTTCCTTGGTCCAGACCGACTGGCCAAGATATTCGAGATTCACCTGGTGACAGATACCGGTGCCCGGCGGGACAACGCGGAAATTGCGGAAGGCCTTGGAGCCCCAGCGCAGGAACTCATAACGCTCCTGGTTGCGCTCATACTCGACCTTCACATTCTTCTCGAAGCTTTCCGGTCCGCCGAAGAAGTCGACCATGACGGAGTGGTCGATGACGAGGTCGACTGGGACCAGCGGATTGATGGCTTCTGCATCGGCGCCGAGCTTTTCGGCGGCATCGCGCATGGCGGCAAGGTCAACAACGGCCGGCACACCGGTGAAGTCCTGCATCAGGACGCGGGCCGGGCGGTAGGCGATCTCGTGGCTGATGTCGCCCTTCTTGTCGAGCCATTCCTTGAAGGCCAGAATGTCGGCCTTGGTGACCGTCTTGCCGTCTTCATTGCGCAGCATGTTTTCCAGCAGCACCTTGAGCGAGGCGGGCAGGCGTGACACATCGCCCAGACCGTTTTCGGCTGCGGCCGAAAGCGAGAAATAGACGTATGACTTGCCGTCGACGTCGAGCGTGCGGCGTGAATGGAAACTGTCGAGGGATGGCATCGTGGGAGTGACCTCTTCTTGCATGTGTCCGGTGGGCGCGCGCCGGTGCGCTGCGCGTGTTTGCCTGTCTCATATAGTCGATGCGCGGCATACGCAATTGCAGCAGGATGAGACATCTTGGAAGAGAACGCAGCCATGAGCCGAGAGTTTCTGATCAAGGCGACAGGACTTGGCGCCATCAAGGGCGAACGCATCCTCTTTTCCGACCTTTCGCTGGAGCTGGGTCGGGGGGAGGCGATCGTCCTGCGCGGGATAAACGGCGCCGGCAAATCGACCCTGCTTCGCATGCTCGGCGGTCTCTCGCGCCCCGATGCGGGCACGGTGGAGCGGACCGTCCGCCACCACTGGATCGGCCACCGCAACGGGCTGAAGCCGCATGAAACGCCGCGCGCCCACCTTACCCATTGGGGCCGGGTCTGGGGCAGCAGCGCAGAGCCGCTGGCGGTCGCCCGGAAAATGGGCGTGGAGCGTCCATTCGAGGTCGCGGGCCAGCTTCTGTCTGCCGGACAGAAGCGTCGCACCGCCATCGGGCGGCTTCTTCTGGCGGAGCGCCCGGTCTGGTTGCTCGATGAGCCTTTTTCGGCGCTGGACCGGGAGGGCCGCGACCTTGTGACCGGCCTGATCGACGCGCACAGGGCCAGTGGCGGCGGAGTGATCGCGGCCCTTCATGGCGAAGCGCCATTCGAAGCGAGCCGGGAGGTGCAGCTGTGAGAACGCCGTCTCCCTTGCGCGCAGCCTTTCGTCAGGCGCTCGGTGAAGCCTGGGCCGGTGGGGCAGGCGTGCTGCTCCCCATTGGCTTCTTTGCTGGCGCCGCGATGCTGGTGCCCTTCACCGTGGGCAGTGAGGCGAGTCAGCTGTCTTCCATCGGTACTGGCATTCTCTGGGTCGCGCTGGCTCTGGCTTCGCTCGTCTCCATGGAGCGGGTCTTTCAGGCAGATCTCGAAGACGGCGCGCTGGAACTCTGGGCGCAGGAGGAGACACCGCTCTTTCTGGTCGCTGCCGCCAAGATCCTCGCCCACTGGATCATTTCCGGTCTGCCGCTTGTGCTTCTGACCCCGCCCATCGGGATCGCACTTCAGGTCGATCCGGGCGCGCTCATTCCAGCCATGCTGGCCTATGGTCTTGGCGGGCTCGCTTTTTTTCTCTGGGGCGGCGTGGCAGGGGCGCTTGCGGCAAGTGTTGCCCGGGGCGGTCTGCTTATCGCCTTGCTGGCCTTGCCGCTTTTCGTGCCGACCGCTATCTTTGGCGCGCTGGCCACCGTTGAAGGGCCGGGCGGGCCGAGCCTTCTCTTCCTTGCCGCCGCCACGCTGTTCGCGCTCGCTGTTGCGCCTTTCGCCGCATCTGCGGCGCTGCGCTTGGCGGTGGATTGAGACACCTTTATCAGGGGAAGCCATGATCAGGGCATTTGCCAATCCACACCGTTTCATGGCGCTGTCGCGCTGGCTGGCGCCAGCCTGTCTCGGCGTGGGCGCACTACTCATTGTCTGGAGCGCCTGGCAGGGGCTGTGGATCGTGCCGCAGGATGACTATCAGGGCGGCGATATCATGCGCGCCATGTTCATCCACGTCCCGTCTGCCTGGCTCGCCATGGCGAGCTATATGGGCCTTGCCGTGACCAGCCTCGTCTGGTTCGTCTGGCGCCATGAGCTTGCTGATATGGCGGCCAAGTCCATCGCCCCGCTGGGCGCTGCCTATACCGCGATGTGCCTTGCGACGGGCTCGATCTGGGGCAAGCCGACCTGGGGCACATGGTGGCTCTGGGACGATGCGCGGATGATGTCGGTGCTGGTGATGTTCTTTCTCTTCCTAGGCTATATGGCGCTGCGTGCGGCGATGGAGACGCGCCAGAAGGCCGCGCGCGCGGGCGCTATCCTCGCCATGGTCGGCGCGGTAAATGTGCCGCTGATCAAGTTCTCGGTCGATATCTGGTCGTCCATCCATCAGGATGCGAGCGTGCTGCGTCTCGACGGGCCCGCCATGCCGCCGGTCTATCTCACCCCGCTTCTGATCGGCGGGCTTGGCCACATGGTCTTCTTTGCAGGCCTCACCATGATGCTGGTGCGCGCCGAGGTCTGGCGCCGGCGGGCAGACGTGTTGATCGCACGCAAGCTGGCGGGGGCCTGAGACGATGCTGCCGGTCTTTGAACAGAATGCCGCTTTCATCTGGGCCATCTATGCCATCGGCCTCATCGTGCCGGTGGGACTGGTCATCTACAGCCTGATGCGGGCGGGCCATGCCAAGAAGCGGCTGGAGCGCCTGCAGGGCGAACGCGACGCCGCGCGAGGTCAGTCATGAAGCTCTGGCAGGCTGCCCTCCCGCTCGCCTTGCTTGGCGGGCTTGGCATTCTCGGTGCGTATCAATTGATGCAGCCGGAAGAGGAAATCTTCGTCGCGAAGGCTGAGCGGGACGCGCCGGCGCGGGCCTTCCCGCTGCTCGATGCGCCGGATCAGGAGATTTCATTCGCCCCGCCGCCCGGTGACAAGCCCGTCATGGTCAACCTGTTTGCGAGCTGGTGCGCGCCCTGCCGGGCCGAGCATGGCGACATCACGGCGCTGGCGGCTGAGTTTCCGGGACAGGTCTATGGCCTTGCCTACAAGGACGCGCCCGAAGCGACGCGCGGCTTTCTGCAAGAGCTGGGCAATCCGTTCGAGAAGATCGGGACAGACCGGTCGGGTCAAGGCGGTCTGGATTTCGGGCTTACCGGCGTGCCGGAGACATTCGTGATCAACCCGGAAGGCAAGATCATCCTGCATGTTCGCGGCGTGCTGGATGAAGAGCGCCGCGAACAGGTCGCCGCCGCTCTGGCCGGCTAGGTCCGCTTATTTCTTCTTTTTCTTTTTCTTCTTCTTGTCGGACTTTTTCGAGCCCTTTTCGGCCTTGGCCTTCTTGGACTTTTTCGGCTTGGCTTTCTTGTCCTTGTCCGCGATGTCCTCCGCCTCGTCCGTCATCTCCTCCTCGACATCCGGCTCTTCCTCCGGGGCGCCGATAGCGCTCAGCGAGATGATGAAGCCAGTCCGGCGATTGGCACGCACGGCCGAGAGCAATTCCTTGTCGGCCGCCTCGACCCCCGGTAGCGCGGCTTCATAGACGTCGCGGCCCTTGGGCTTGAGGGAGACAGCCTTTGCGCGGGCATCTTCCTGCGAGGTGACGCGCTCGATATAGCCTGCGGTTTCCATGCGGCGGACCATTTCGGCGAGTGTGGAACGGTCTATGCCGGTGCGGTCAACAAGGCTCGCCTGGCTTTGTCCCTCTTCCGCGGCAAGGGCCGCAAGCACCGCAAACTGGCGGATGGTCAGCCCTTGGGCTGAGAGCGTTTCGGAAGAAAGATTGACAGCGGCCTGCTGGGCGCGGTGCAGAAGATGGCTCGGGGAGGAGGAGAGGTCGAAACCCTGCTTGTCTTGCTCGTCTGCCATCGTGTCCTATCCTTGCTCATCTGCCTTCCTGATCAGAAGGCTAGCCAGTATCTGGAAACAAACCGTGTGCGGATCAATGAAATTTCCCAATAACGCCATACAATAACAGGTTCATGACACAGACGATTTCAGAAAACTTCGAGCTTGCCGTACCTGACGGCGACGACCGTGAACGCAGGGTCTGCGGCACCTGCGGCTTTGTCGACTATCGCAACCCGCGCATCGTGGCCGGGTCGGTTGTCACGAGCGGCGACCAGATCCTTCTCTGCAAGCGCGCGATCGAGCCGCGAAAGGGGTTCTGGACCCTGCCGGCCGGCTATATGGAGCTTGGCGAGACAGTCGAGGAAGCTGCCCAGCGCGAAGCACACGAGGAAGCCTGCGCCGATATCGAGATTGACCGCATGCTGGCGACCTATTCGATCCCGCGCATCGGCCAGGTCCAGATCATGTTCCGGGCGCGGCTGGTTTCCGGCTTCAGGGCGGGGCCCGAAAGCCTCGACGTCCAGCTTTTTGACTGGAAGGATATTCCCTGGTCGGAGCTGGCCTTCCCGACCGTTGTCTGGGCGCTGACCCATTATGCAGAGACGCGCCACAGATCGGACTTTGTCGCCTATGGAAATCCGGACGGCACCGACAAGGTTACGCGCTAGCCTTGCCTTCGGCGGGGCGTTCCGCCTCATCGCTGTCGCGAAGATGTTTCATCGTATAGGGCACGTTCGCGGCGCCGAAGGCGATGGTGATGACCCATGTGCCGAGCTTCCACCAGGTTGCCCAGGCATCCTCGAAATTATGCGCGCCAAAGGTGATGCCGAGGAAGTCGTACTGGCCGGCCGGGGCCCAGAGAATGCCCGCGATATAGAGCGGATCCTCCAGCGGCGGCACGAAATAGCGCCAGATGAACTCATTCGCCGCGGCCATGACGACGAAATAGCCGCCCCAGCGTATGGCAAGCTGGGTCCAGGCATGGTCAGGCAGGTCGAAGACCGACTTGAACATCACCTTCCAGATATTGGTACCGAAGGCCAGAGAGCCGAAAATGAAGGCCGCCAGAACCAGCTGCTGGATGGTCGGCTTGGCATAGATGAAGCCCTTGTCCTGCAGGACGATGCCGATAATGCCGAAGGCGCCTACGATCCCGGCGCTGAGCAGGGTGAAGAGCGGGACACGCCCGCCTGAGAAAAGGCGGTAACAGATGAAGCCCACCGTCATGATGATCAGTACGCCGGTCGCCCAGTAGAGGGCGGTCTCGGGGTTCACCGCCAGCTCCAGCCCGCCAATCGTCGTGCTGATATCGATGTCCGCCAGACGGATCAGATTGTAGACGGCGACGAAGGAAATGACCGGCAGGAGTTCGCCCCAGATCTGGTTCGCCTTGCCGGCTGCCTTGTCGAGGTCGCTTTGTTGTTCACTCATGCTGTCTCTTACGTCTCGTGTGCGCTGTCAGATTTCGAAAGCCTGTCTTGCACGAATGATCTGGCACCGCCAGCGTCGAGGAGTAGCGCAGCGGCTGCATAGACTACAGCGCCTGCCGCCGCCTTGCAGATGAGCTCTGCCCAGCTGCCAAATTCCGGAATGAAGGCGGTCGCAGGCCACATGGCGAGCGCGGCGAGACCGATCTTGAGGGCAGGCCAGACGGGGAAAGGAAACGCGATGTAGCGCCGGCCGCGCAGGGCGATGATCAGAATGCCAAGCGCATAGCTTACAATTGTGGCGATGACCGCGCCAATAATGCCGAGCGAGGGAATAAGGAGCAGGTTGGCGGCGATATTTACCCCGGCCGGGATGAGCATCAGGATGGCCTGTTCCCCGGTCTTCTGGGCAAGCTGGAAGACCTCTGAATAATAGTGCATCAAGAGCCCGTTCATCAGGCCGGCAAAGGCGATCCAGGGGATGATCCGGGTGGCGCCTTCGCGCACATCCTCACCGATCAGCGCTTCGGCGAGCGGTTCTGCGACAAGGGCAAGACCCGTCACGGCCGGAACGCCGATGAAGAGAATGGTCGAGACAAGGCTGCGCGCCTGCGCGCTCGCGGCCTCCGGGCCGTCTTCCTCAAAGGCGGCGAGGACAAGCGGCGCGCCCGCCATGGCGGCCCAGGCGCAGAGGAGAAGGATTGTCTTGTCGGCCACGCCATAACCGGCGGCATAGGCCCCCACCGCCGCCTCGCCAAGAAACAGCGAGATCAGAAAGCGGTCGGCGACCGAGAGCAGGATGTCGAGAGAGAGCGCGGCGGCGATGGGCAGGCCATAGGCGTAATAGGCGCGGATGCGCTCTGGAGACGCGGTTCCTCCTCTGGCCGCGCGCATCAGCCAGCTGAGCTGCGGAATGGCGACGATAAGAGCGGCGAGCGTCAGACCGGCAAAGGGGGCGGCGGCACCAAGACCGGTCAGCCAGGCGATCACGGCGCCGAGGCCAAAGCCTGCCAGAAGCCTGAAGGAAAAGACCAGCACATAGCGCGGTACCTGCTGGCTGGCGCGGTGGGCCTCAAGCGTCGCCTGTATCAGTGTGTTCAGCGGCAGGAGCACAGCGACCCAGGGCAGGATGCCGAGATAGCTGGGCAGCTGGGAGACAGCGAGCGCCAGGATGATCATCGCGACTGCGGCCAGTACAAGCGAGCGCAGCAGGACAGCCTGCACGGTGGCGAAATGGTCGCTGAGTGCCTGTTGGCCCCGCGTGCGGGCCTGGCCGGTATAGCGGTAGGCGGCAGCCTCGCCCGGCGAAAGGGTGAGCGTATGGATGAGCGCCATGACCGACAGCATCAGCGCGTAGCGGCCATATTCTTCAGCGCCCAGAAGCCGGGTGAACACATAGACGGCCCCGAAGGAGGCAAGCGCGCTCGCAATATTGGCGGGCAGATAGCCGGCAAGGTGGCGGGTCAGTTTCATCGCGCCTCGCCTAGCAGCAAGGTGCGAAGACAGGATTAAAAATTGACCTCGAGCAGAAGCAGGCCGCCGGCCAGGATAAGGGCGGCGAGGACGCGCCGGGCGCCGAACCCCTCTTTCAGGAAAAGCGCGCCCAGTATGGCCCCAAAGACGACAGAGGTTTCACGCAGCGCGGTCACTGTCGCCGCTTCGGTCATCGAGAAGGCGAGCAACGCTGCGCCATAGGAGATCACCGACGAGACACCGCCGACAATGCCGCCTGTGAGCTGCGGCCTCAATCGCCGGAAGAGCTGGCCGCGCCGCGTCCAGACCGCAACCGCTGTGGTACCGAGCCAGTCGAGCAGGAAGAGCCACACTATGAAGCTGAAGCGGTTCTCGGCAAGGCGCACACCATAGGCGTCCGTCACAGAATAAAGGCCGATGCCGACAGCGGTGAGACCGGCCCAGAAGAGCGCCGTCTGATCGAGGGTTTTCTGCTCAAGACTGCGTCCGGTGGGCAGGGCGAAGATGACAAGGGCGAGCGTCGCCAGGCCAAGACCGGCCCAGCCGAGAAGGCCCGGCATTTCATCCAGAACAAAGACCGCGATGATGGCTGTCATGAGCGGTGCGAGCCCGCGCATCACCGGAAAGACGAGGGAGAGATCACCCCGGTGAAGGGCCCGGATCATGAAGAACTGGTAGACCCAGTGCGCAGTGATGGCAGCAGCAATGGCTGGCCAGAGCGCGGCTTCTGGAAAGGGCACGAAGAAAGCGAACGGCAGGACACATAGCGCCGAGGTGATCGACAGGACCATGCGCGCGCTCAGCACATCGCCGCCGCGCTTCACCGCGAAATTGGCGAGGGCGACCGTAACCGCCGAGAGAAGGCAGAGAAGAAGGGGGGCGAGACTTGCGGGCATGGTGAGCAAGCCTGTCATCGCGCGCCGCGTCCAAAGTCAAGCGGCGTGGCGTAGCCGGTATCAGGCGAAAGAGGTGCACAAGGACCGCAGACGCCGTCTCGGCGCTCGTGTCCCGTCGACCTAGTAACTAGGTGGGTGCCGGTTAGGATAGGCCACGGCCAGTCCCAGCGCCAGCTCCCTTGACGGAACGTAAGGTCGGCGGACAGCTGGCTTCCTCGAACGCCGCAGCCCTTGTGCGTCTCCATCAGATAATGTGCCGGAGGGGGTTTGAACAGGGGCAATGCATGCGCGCACGCCAGAGACGCTCCATGACCCGTATGTCATGAAAAATCATTATATTACAAAGCGTATATCTGAGGGGTGCACGGGTTGAAGCCCTGCTCCCGATCTGTTTGGGTCACGGTCGGACCAAGAAGAAAGGAGGCCAATCATGGCTCTCAAGACGTTCCGGACCACAGCGACCGCCGCCATTGCCGCGGCAACTCTCTTTGCAGGCGGCGCAGCCGTCGCGCAGCAATCGGTGCCGCAGGAGGCGCAGCCACAGCAGGCCCAGCCGCAGATCGAGCCGGTGACCGATGCAGAAATAAGCCAGTTCGTGGCCGCCAATGAAGCGGTCAGCGAAATCGCCGCAGAAGTCACCCCGCAGCTGAAGGCGGCCAGTGACGAGGCCGCGGCCAAGGAGCTCCAGGCCGATGCCCAGGAGCAGATGATTGCCGCCATCAATGAAGAAGGCCTGTCGGCCGATCGCTTCACACAGATTGCACAGATGGCCCAGATGGACGCAGAGCTTGCAACCAAGCTTCGCGCCGAAATGAACAGCTAGGGCAGAAAGCCCCAGCCAGTTTCAGCACTTGTAAAGCCCCGCCTTCCCCTCGGCGGGGCTTTCTTTTTGTCCAATCCCCGGACTTCACAGACTATATTGAGATATCGCTTGTCATGACGCAGCGCCGGTGGGAGTCTTTGGACCATCTCCATTGGCAGTGAGGAATTGAAGATGAGATATCTGCTGATCGCCAGCCTGCTTGTTCTGTCGGCCTGTGGCGGCAAGGATGGCGAGCCGCCCGAAGCGCCGGATGCGGGGGAAAGTGCAGGCGCAGAGACGGGAAATGAAGTGCCGCCAGAGCAGCAAAAGCTGCCGGAAATCGTCTCCCCGCTGGCGGATGCAGAGCCGCTGACGCCCGGCACCTATTGCTATTTCCGCGATGATGAGAACGTCACCGAAGGCCTTGAGGTCAATGTCATGGATGACGGCCGTGTGAGCGGGGATAATTTCGGCACCATCCACCAGGAAGCGGCCGGTTATTATGCCGCCTTCAGCACGACGCTGAGCAATGGATCGCTGGGCGACAGCGCGGCGGTGACGTTCGATACAGAAACGAATGTCGATGGCGACAGCCAGCGCAGCAGCGCGATCTGGTATCTCAGTGAGAGCGGCGCCGTCCCGGACGGGCTGGACATGATGCTGGAGCCCGCGCCCTGTGAGGGGCTGGAAGAGCGCGTTCAGGAGGCCGGCGAGCGCTAGGGTGCAGCCTGCCAGTCAGACAGAAAAAAGCCCCGGCTTTTCAAGGGCCGGGGCTTTGATTTGAGGTGGCAGACGGCCTCTACTGCAGAAGCTGCGTCACGAGCTGGGTCGCCAGCTGGACCATGACGATGTCGCCGTCCACTTCGGCATAATAATAGCCGTCACGCGGGGCCGAGAGACCATAGCGGTCATAGTCGCGGATCACGCGGTAGTCGTCATAGGTGCGGCCATTATAGCGGATCGCGTCGCGCTGTCCGTCTTCATAGCCTTCGCGGTAGGCGCGCTGCTCGTCGCGGCGGTCATCGAAGCGGTCGCGGTCGCGATAATCGGCACGGTCAGGTGAGCACCAGCCTTTCTTGGCATGGCCCGGCGGGCAATGCGACGGGTCGGCGAAGGCGGGGGCTGCCGTTGCGGCGAAAGCGGTCGCAACAGCGGCGAATGCACTGTTTCGCATAAGGTTTTTCATTGTTCTTCTGGTCCTTTCAATGCGGTCTTACGCATCTGAAACGGACATTCGGGAAAACCGGTTCCGGCAAGGCTCATTAACTTCGGTTAAGCCAGCCTATTTGGCGAAGAGGCGGGACATGTCGGCGAAGGCCTTGATTTCGATGGCGTTGCCGGAGGGGTCGGTAAAGAACATGGTCGCCTGCTCACCCGGCTGCCCCTTGAAGCGGATATAGGGCTCGATCACGAAATCTACTTTGCCTTCAAGGTGTTGGGCGAGCGCTTCCCAGCTCTCCATATCCAGGACAAGGCCGAAATGGCGAACCGGAACCCCCTTGCCGTCCACCTTGTTCGTCGGGCCCCCGCTTCGCGATGGGCCGGGCTCAGGGCTGCTTGTCTGGCCCCCGCCACAAAGCTCTGGCGCGAGGTGCGCGACGATCTGGTGGCCATGGAAGTCGAAATCGACCCAGTCCGGGCTGGAGCGGCCTTCCGGGCAGCCCAGAAGCTCTCCGTAAAAGCTGCGTGCGGCGGAAAGGTCGTGAACGGGGAAGGCAAGATGAAAGGGGGGCATGGGGGCGAACGTCGCTTGGAAGCTGGCCCCCGTCAATCTCGATTTTCCGGTCGGACAGTGCCGCGGAAACTCGCCCGTTTCGACGGTGCACCCATGGTGCATGGACGGTGTTTCTGGGCGGTGTTTTCGCGGTGCTGCGAAAAATCTGGTGGATCTCCACAGAAAATCAGGCTGGCCCAGCCCGCAATCGGGAGTGGGGGAGGTCAGCCCGTTCGGCGTTTGGAGATTGCATCTCTGACCAGGCCAATGATGTGGTCTGCGCTCATCGCTGTCTTAGCCGGAACTCGCAGGACCTGCCAACCGGCCGTGCGGAGTTTGGCGTCGCGCTCGGCATCGTTCTGGCGGACCGCTTCAAGGTCATGAATCGCGCCATCGATCTCGATCACCAGCCTTAGAGACCGGATCGCGAAATCCACCGTCAGCCCTTCAATCGCGACTTGCCGTCTTACGGCGTAGCCCTCTGCACGCAGCTGACGAAGCGTCTCCCATGCTTTCTGTTCTGGCGTGTTGGCTTGCTGGCGCAAGCTGCGGGCCCGGCGCGCTGAGGGGTATTCGCTCATGTCGTGACTATCGTTTCGGTTGAGACATGGCGCAAGCGGTTCGTCTATCGCCCCCTTCTCCCGGCAGCGGGAGAAGGTGCGGAGGGAGAAGCATCGCACTGCGATGCGCCGGAGCACGGGATGAGGGCTGCTGAGGAGTGAGTTTTGATGCTGAGCTCGAGTTAGTCCGAGACGTGGGAGCCCTCACCCCTGACCCCTCTCCCGCATCCGGGAGGGGGTATAGTGATGTCGCTCCAAAATACGTCTGGATGCCTTGCCTATTTAGTCAGCAAACTCGGATTCCCGCTAAAAGAGTACGAAACATGCTGAGCCGCTTTGAAGTGATGAAGCTTAAAACAGAGCAAGAGCTTCCAGCTAATTTCAACACTATTAGCTGGGGCTGCCTCGGACAGCGAGTTCCACAATTTCGGAGTGATCAAACGCGATATCCGGCAACTCACTTAGAGGATGCCATCGGGCATCGATAGCATCATCCATTCCCACGACCTCCTGTTTCTTTCTAAGTCTCGATTGGAAGGCTATTGATACTAAATGTCCTCTCGGATCTCGGCAAGGATTGCTGAATACACCAATCAATTTCAAGCTATCCTGGGCGATATCTAGCGACGTTTCTTCAAACAGCTCTCTGACAGCCGCCGCCTCTGCGGTTTCGCCTACCTCCATAAGCCCGCCCGGCAACGCCCAGTATCCCTCAAAAGGATCCTTTTTTCTTTTAATCAGCAGTAATTCTTCGTTTGCGATTACAACACAATCGACAGTTAAAACTGGGCGTTTGTCTGACATACGCATTATTTCCTGTTTGGTCTTGGCAAACCGCAGCTTCATCGTCTAGCGTTAAGATTGCTTTCTCGGGGAGGGTTTTATGAAGGCGCTTCGTTACCAAATAGACGAACATCCAAAGCTCAGCGTGCTGCCGCTTTTTGGTCTTCAACACGTTCTAACAATGTTAGGCGCGACGGTCGCAGTTCCTTCGATAATAGCAGGCGCTTACGGCCTGAATTCGGCCCAGACGGCCCTACTAATCTCAAACGTTCTAATCGCCATGGGCTTAGCTACGCTCATCCAAACGAGGTTCGGAACTCGCCTACCTATCATTCAAGGGAGTTCTTTCGCTTTCCTACCAGCTTTGCTTTACGTTTCAAGCATCCACTCTGGGGCCGAAGGACTTGCTTATGCGTCAGGCGCCATCATAGTAGGTGCGATACTACAGTCGTTCTTAGGAATATCTAAAGTTGCCGGACTAATTCAGAGAGTGCTGACGCCGGTAGTTATCGGCCCTACGATATTGGTTATTGGCCTATCGCTTTTTAGCGTAGGTGGCAATCAAGCTTCAAGCAATTGGCCTTTGGCCCTCACCACTATTGCCTTAATAATGGTGTTCAGTTTCGGGCTCTCTTTTAGGTCACGCGACTCAGTTCACGTTCGATCATGGACTTCTGTTTTTCCGGTGGTTTTGGCTATCGGTGTTTTGTGGGTAGGTTGTGCGGCTGGTAGTTTGTTCGGCTTAATTCAAGAGTCGAGCGCCGCTTTTGTTAATCTGACTAATGTCGCAAGCAGCAACCCCATAAAGCTGAGTAATTATATTTTCCCTTGGGGGATGCCGCAGTTTGATCTGTCGTTTCTTCTAATTTTTATTATTGCGTACCTCGTCTCGACGGTAGAATCGATTGGTGACTACAACGCTGTGAATGATATAGCCCGTAGAGATCCAGAAGAGCTGGCGCCGGAAACCGTCAATAAAGGTATCATGGCGGAGGGATTTGGATGCTTCTTTGCGGGTCTCATGGGGGCAAACCCTACAACTTCCTACGGAGAAAATATCGGCGTTATCGGCATTACCGGGGTAGCTTCACGAGTGGTCGTGATGGTGGCGGCAGGCCTTCTACTGGTGGCTGGGCTCCTGCCAGTGGTTGGAGCGCTTCTCGCCAGCATTCCTACGCCAGTAATGGGCGGACTTTATTGCGTGCTTTTCGGAATGATCGCGGGAATTGGTTTAAGGTATGCGGTGAAAGCGGACCTCTCTTCGATGCGTAATGTATCTATCATGGGTTTTTCAATTTTTTTCGGCTTTGCAATACCGTCAGTGTTTGCCTCGGCAGAGCTCAAAGCAGCTACTATCGAACTCATGGGATCGGGTTTTGGCGACGTGTTTCTCGGGGTTGTCACCTCCAACATGGCCATCACGGCCTTTAGTGCACTGTTCTGGGACCTTCTTCTTGCGAAAGACTAGGGCAAAGCCTTGTACGATGAGAAAAGGTGATTTCCGGCATGCCAACTTCCGCTGCTAAAAATGATCGGTCCACTGACAACCTCTTCGCACTTGCTTTGGGAGTGGCACAGATATTTTTTTCTATGATGAATGAGTGGCTGGCGACTCAGCTGGGGTACGAAAAGCTGGCTGGCGTGGGCGTTCTCGGCATTGTAGCTTTGGTCGGTTGCTGGATGATCTATCGTGTCGATCGGAAAGACTACAACAGTCTTGCTACGCTAGGTGGCCTTACTGCTGTCGCACTTGCGCTGCTATTCGTCATGGGGCCTCAGTCCGAAGCCCAAGAAGGAGAGTCCCGACCAAGTTCGCTCAAATCCGTGGTTGGTGAAGTCTTCCTCGACAGAAACCGAAACGGATTCAGGGATGGCGCTGACGAGTCGATCCAAGGAGTATCAGTAACGCTTCGAGACCGTTTCGGACTTTCAATCAATCTCGAAAGCGACTCGAGAGGATTTGTGAGCTTCTCTATTCCGTCAGAGCGAAGCAGAATTCAAATCGTAGCTTGCAACGTAGCTCAAAGCCACACACTGAGCCTTAATGAACGGATTTCGCAGCCGCCATCTTCGGGAGGAATCGATATTCCTGCGATTTACAAAATCGACATAGGCATTGAGCACAATAATCTAGATGGCTGTTTGCCGTGACACTACACCGAAGCGTATTAACCCGCGACCGCATTAGCCAGCTGTATCAAGCTCACAGTTTCGCTCAAACTTCACTTTCAAGTTCTGAGAATTTAGAATTTGTCCATAAGTGGAGTGGGCTACGTCGAAATTATGAAAAGAACGAGTTAACCGTCCCTGAGCGGATAAATTTTCTATCTAAACATCCTCTTTCTAGGGAGCAGCTCTTCGTCTCTGTTGGGGGTAGCCGCTCACCAAATGTAGAGAGTTTCTTACAAGCACATCGTATCTGTTCTCAAATTTCTGAGATGGGCTGCATTCTGATTTCAGGAGGCGTGCCTGGAATCGATTTAGCTGCGCACCTGGCAGCTATAGATCGCAAAAGGCATGAGCTTCTAACTATCGCAGTGTTGGCAAACCCAGTCGAGTTCGGCCTATCCGGCCATCAATTTAACTCTCCTACAATTGCGGGGGGAATTGAATCGAGCGGCGCGTACCTCTCGGAGTATGATGAGAGCGTTGAAGTAAATAGCGCGGAGTTTTTGGAGCGGCTTCTTCAGAGAGATCGCATCATTTCAGCGATCAGCAATGTGTTCATTGCGTTTGAATGCTCAGTCGACAGTGCAACTGTCGACACAGCTAGAAGAGCCCGCTTGCAAGGGAAAACAGTATTGGCGGTTAAGCCACCCATAAAGACAGGTAGGAAGGGTGTAGAGCAAATTTTAGAAGAGGGTATCGCTAGCCCTTTTCTATCTCCTAAAGATATAGTGCGTGCTGCTTCAGAAAATCACATTGCCAGCTAGGTAACACAGTGACAGCATTTTTTTCAATGAAGAGCAAAAGTGCGATCGCGCTCGTAGTTTTGGGTGTACTCTTCAACGTCAATGTCGGCACTTTCGCACAGTCTTCTGCGGAGATTGAGAGCACTTTAAATACAGGTTCCGATGCGTCCGACGCTGAATTCCGCGCTTGGGCCCAGCAATTTGAGGCTGGAATAGATTTAACCAACAGTCGGATCAATCCTTCCTCAGTACCAAACTCTGTGAATTCAACGGGTTTGTATGTCACTGATTTGTCTGCCGGACACCTACTTGCGGCCTCAGGAATAAGACGGGGTGATCTGATAGTAGAGATAGGCGGAACAGCCGTTACTAGTGAGTCAGATTTTAAGCGTCAGATTTTTGACGGGGTCAAAGCCGAAAAAAGTGCAATTTTGATCAAAGTAGTCAGAGAAGATCGACGCTTCTACGTAATCGTTGCGTTAAGATAGAAGATTTCTCTCCAAAGCCTACGTGGGAAGGAACTTGGCAACTGCTTCTGATGTTGGATCGGGCTCACCAAATTGGCCTACCTTGTTTGCTTCTTTCCCAACTATCACAATTCGGCGGGCTTTGACGTGAAATCGCTCGGTAAAACCGACGTCCGCACCACCACCATTCGCAAATTTTGATTCTGGCGAAAGATGATAATTGCGCAGAATATCTCGGTAGGTTTGGAGTTCAGCCGCCTCCACGGGCTTCCCAGATATACGATCAAAAGCCAATTTTGCAGCCGCGCTTGGATCATTGGTGAATGACGAAACCGGCGCCGCGCGATAGTACTTCGGCGGTCGCCCGCGACCACGCGCGCTATGAATTCCACACGGAAACTCGAGGTCAATTCGTCGCTTTGCGAAAAGCTGCGTCAGAAAGCCGAACGGCCGGAACTGCTCTCCATAGGCTTTGCTCTTCCCATCTGCGGAATTCCAATGCTTCATCCAGTCGACCAAACGCGGGCTTGTGCCGGAGTAGTGTCCGATGGCTGGTAAGCTAAGGGCCGGATGATAGTCCAAATCGACCCGCTCAGGATGACCAGCCAAAGCTGCATCGACAGTTTTGTACCAAAGATCGTATTGCCACCTGTCTACACCGATCTCTTTCAAAGGCACTGAGGGCGACGGAATGGACAGCGGCGCGTCGTGCTCTGAATACGGTGCTTTGAAGGGTCCTAAACCGTGCGCGGATGCCTTGCGGATGATCGGTTGGCCTGCCTCATCTACATTGAACAGAACGTAGCGCTTTGCAGAAATTGCGAGTGCGTAGAGGGGCTGACGAAGCTCCGGGTTTGAGGGGCTGAAGTTCTGCTTCTCAAGCTGCAATATCGAGCCCGGTTTTCGGTACGGGTTCAATGGCACGAACCAATTTACCACGTTGCGAACACGCTCCTCAAATTCATCCGCATCTATTTCTTCTGGCCGGGACATTGCGAGGCTATCGGTGTCACAAAACACCCAATCTAAACCTTGCGCTTTTGCTTGATGCTCGGCCAATGCAAGCATCAGGCGCGCCGCCGCCGTGATGAAAACTCCCAGAGCCGGATTGTAGAGTTTACCTGGCTCTTCGAGGCATTGCGTTTTGACTAGCTCTTTTTCGCAATCAGGCCTGTACAGCTCCAACGGCTCAGCTTTTGGCGCGTCGTCTCGATTGACTTCAATGGTCACGCCGTAGCTCGTTGCGTTCGCGATGATCTTGATCGCAAGCTCTCCTGGATCGCCAATTGATTTTGCGTGGTCCCTCAAGTCGATGAGCCGGACAAACGCGTCATCATTTTCTGGATCAACTCTGTAGTTGGGATTACCAAACAGCTCGATCGCTTTAAGGCCGCCTTGTATGGGTCCTGGCTTGAACGCAATGGCGTCGAGCACCTTGGGCGTTTTGCCCGAAAGGAACTTAGCTGAGAGGCAGTCAGCGAGCGTCACCCAAAGGTCGCCTGGATAGCTGAGGTAGTTCAGACCGATCGTGTAGCTCTTGCCGTTATACTTCGCCCTAGTGGGAAACAGGTCTTTGTCGGGTCGAACCCGAACGAGCATCGGAAACTGTTTCCACGCCTCTTCAGACTGAAACGAACCTGGCTTCGCATTTTCGAGAATCTTTTTGGCTTGGTCGGTCGCGTGCGACCATTCGAAACAATCGGCGATCATAAATCGCCAAAGGCCCATTAATGCGTTGCTTGTTGGGTACATCGACTTGAAGTCACAATAAGCGACTTCGCGGACCCGGCGCCGATCTCGAACTTCGGCACGTCCGCCAAAGTAGGCCCCCATCAACAAACCGAATATCTCTTCTGGCATGTCTGGCCGACATTCCAAAAGCGGCTTGATGCCCATCTCCGCCAGATAAGCTTTTCCCAAGCTAGCCTCGCTGAACAGCTTGTTCGGAGGCGCTGCTAATCCGTGCCTTGCGTAATCGGCAGCTAAAATTTCGTAGCACTCCCAGGTTGTTTGAACGTCTGCGACAGCGTACTCGATCAGCTTTCGATCGACCGGCCGGCCTAGGTCTCCGCGGTCATGTTTCTGTGTGGCAGTCCCCAAATCGGCGGCCAAGTCGCGCAAATTGTAGGCGCGGCTTCTGAGGGTTTTTGCGAATGTTCGGACATCGCAAAAGTGGCCTCTATGGGGATCAACTGGAATCCCCCGCTTCCGCATCCCGCGCGAGCGATCTTGGCCATCCGGTTTTGGAAAATTGATACGTGCTGACGTGGTGCTGAGATGCTTTATCCGAAGCTTTGGCGCAGTTTTGTCGCGCGAGAGATCGAATGTGAAGCCCCCACGCATATCGCGTCTTGCCGAAGAGTGGCCAATTGCGACGCGCGAAATGTCGAATGGCAGATTGAAGCCAATAACCATCGCTCTGCGATCATAGGCGTATCGCAGAAATACCCGGTCATTGAAGAATGCCCGATCAATGAACTGAAGCCCCGCCGATTGCGCGTAT
>CEOS01145949.1_pt1 | contig 23327 bp, 18 predicted proteins | sample 530601 | NCBI WGS metagenome assembly CEOS01 (sample SAMEA2620666, study PRJEB7988) | marine metagenome | biome: marine biome (ENVO:00000447); feature: mesopelagic zone (ENVO:00000213); material: "saline water (ENVO:00002010), including plankton (ENVO:xxxxxxxx)" | depth 1000 m
AAGGGCTCCTAGCGATCACGCTGCGGCCCTCACCGGATGGGTACTGTCCGCCATGGCTTTTGGCCATAGTTATTTTACTCAGGTAGCGGAAGTGTCCGAGGCATTCGCTGCCTGGCGTGTAACTGTCGCGTTCTTCGACCGGAACCTCAAACTGAAAGGCCAACGCTATCAGGACCGCCGATAATCAAGCATATAGATCCCGCGAAAAACGAGGATAGCCGCGCCCTCTCGAAGAAGTATTATAACAGGTTTCGCAAGGTGCCGCGCCGCGCGGGGAAGGTGCTGGCCGCGGGAAATCAGGCGTTGGCCGTTTGTCTAGAACGTATCTGTTATTACAGCGATTTCCGCATCGATGTGCTGGCCGAGGCTATCGGCCAACGCGAAATTGCGGGCGCGCAGCGCATTCAACTGATCCAAAGTGCGATCGGCGATGAGTTGAAGATTGCCGAAGCCGGTGCTTACCGTTTCGCCGGCAAGCGAAGCGCGATAGGTAGCCAAAGATTGCTCGAGCAGGCTTAGAACCGGATTGTCGATGATTTCCCAATCCAGCTTGATACGCTTGATCTGGGTGACAGGTTCGTCGAACTTCTGCTCGGCAGTAAGTCGGGTCATGTCGTTAAAGTCGCGCTCGCTCGCTCGCATTCCGCACAGGATTCGATTCGCGCGGCCTATGATTGAGAGAAGCGGGAAGAACTCCGCGCGTGTCAGCCCCGCCTTGCGGTATGATGCATTAAGCAGGCGGATCACATGAGCCGGGTGTTCGGGAAGGATATCGACGCCACCGCTCCGACCCAGACGGCACTGGACTATACCCTCGTCCTGAAGAATTCGCATTGCCTGGCGGGTTACTTGACGACTGACCCCAAGATTGGCGGTTATGGAAGCTTCCGACCGGGTGTGGTGTCGTTCCTCACGGTCAAGGCTCGCGATCTCCCCGGCAAGAAGGTGGACTGCATATCCCGCAAGGCTATGACTGCCACCGTATACTGCGGCAGTCTCGGCCAGGCCCTCGGTGCAAGCGTCAACCGTGTCGATCGCGCCGACAAAAATTTGCAGGCAATTTTCCCAAGGGATTTCTGACCTCAGTTTATAGTTCGCATTCTGGTCGGTGAAAGGGTTCCGCATTCCGATGCAGTAGCGAAACTCGCGATCGAGCGAACCGCTCTGATCCACCGGCCAATCGCGGCAATATCGTATCGCAAGATTAAGGATCGTGCGCGCTTCGTGAACCTGCGCCTTGCTCAGGCCTCTCAGCTGGAAATAGCGCGCCAGTTTCGCGGTAGGGGTCGTCTGTACATTTTTGACGACGATGAGGCCGCCTTGCGCGCCTCTGCGCATCCGCGCCACACCCCAGTTTTCAAGCAGTCTTGCCGCCTCCAGAAACGTCTCTCGGCCCAAGCCGAACTGTTTGCAGATATCCGGCGCCTTGCCGACGAGTTGGTGAGCGGAATACCCGCGTCGGCCGATTTCGTCTCGGATCTGTTCCGCGCAAAGCAAGGCGGCAGTCGCACGACTTTTGGGCTCGCAGACCAGTCCTTTATGAATTGCGCCCCAATCGAAGCAAATCTTCATATCCCTCATGGTCTCCCGACATTGGACGCATTAAATGCGCTCTGAGTTCTGGCAGCGTCTTTTTTCTATCTTTTTTGGCATTGCCAGTTTGCCGCATCATATACTCCGTCGGACGTTTGAACACCCTTGAACGTTGCGACTGTCGGGTACGGGCACAAAAGGAAATCACGTGACGATCCGGTGGGAGGCGGAACGATGACGCCCGAAACGGTACCCGATTGATCGGCGAACGCCATTTTTGCACGATCCGTCCCTCGATGCGCAACGACCGGGCCCGGCGCTTTGCCCTTCTCGACCCAATCGATTAGTTCCCGTAATAGTTGATCTGGCGCATCGGCGGGGCCCGTTCCACCGCCGCAATGCGCCATGCCGGGAATGCGGTAATAGGCCGCCATATCCCGGAAACCCGCCATGCCTCCATCCGCCTTGTTGCCGGCTTCGAGGAAATATTGCTCCGTTTCTATGTCGGAGCAGCACGGATCGCTCACGCCGTTCCAGAACAGGACCTTGCCTCCGTCCCGTTGGAACGGGCGAAGGTCGGTATTATAGGGGTAGCCGAAATCGAGCCGCTTCGCGGCAGCAAACCAGGCGTCTATGTCCTTTTGTCGCGACAGGTCGAAGTCTTTCAGGACATCATACTCCTGCCCGAAATAGGCGCGAGCCAGAGTGTCGACTATGACATAACCGGGACTGCCCTTTTGCATATTGTCCGGACTGGGCTCTGGCGACCACGGCGGCGGAGAGGCCCCGAGGAATCCTGACCACACCGAAAGATTGGAGATCGGGAAGCCTTCCGTAAGCTTGCCTTTGGGGCTGCTCGGCCCTTCGAGGACAGCCTCGATGCTACGAATTTCGGGCTGAGTCAGACAGTCCTCACCGTCGCCCGCCTTGCAGGCGATGGTCTGAAAATCGAAGCTGCACATGCGATGATCGTTGATCATCTGGTCCTTGGCTCCATCCAGTGCGTCGCATGCCTTCAATACGTGCCCCTCGGCCATTTGGAGCTTTGCCGGAGAGAGCCAGGCGCCCGGTTCGCGTATCATCTGACGTGTATTGTAAAGGAATTTCAGCTGCGTGGCGCTGCTGCGACCGCCTGGCGCCCCGATCAATACGCCATCGTAATCCTCTGGATGGCGATCGATCGCCATCATGCCCATGCGTCCTCCACCCGAGCAGCCCGAATGGTATCGATACATCGAGTCGACGTCATAATATTGCTTGGTGATCTGCTGCGTAGCGACCGTGACAACGTGTCCGCCACGATGGACGTGATCCATGGCCTTTGCCGGATCTTCGCCCATGAAACGCCAGTCGAGCATCGAGCCCTGCCGACCTGTATCGGTTCCTGCGACCGCGAAGCCCATGTTCAACGGGTTGCCAGCGGGAACCTGCGAGTCGGTTGGCACATATCCGGCCGATCCGCCAAGGCCGATGAAATAGAACCGACCCGCCCAATCCTTGTCGGGAAGTTGGAGGCGGAAATTAACCTCGTTGGGTCCGGGGTCATTCGTGGTTACGTAACCCTCGACCCTGCAATGGGCGACCGGCTCCACGATCGCTTCTGCCGACACAATGGTGGTGTCGGCAGGTGCCATCGCCTGGATTGCCGACACATTACATTCGGCCGCGGGCGCCATTGTTGACTGCGCGCTGGGTACGAGCACGCTTGCGTTCGTTGCCATCGAATCCGCATCGGCCGTGCTGCAGCTGGCCAGAACGAATACCAGGGTCAGTGAGCATGCCGCGCCCAGTCTGCCTGCGGTCAATCTTACCATAATCGGCATCCTCTGTGTCCCAATTTCCTGTTCCCGGCCGCAAAAATCTGATCCGGTCGGTTGTTCGGGGACCAACGTATTTCGGCGATGGAGAAAAAAAGAGTCTGCCAAAACATCCGTGGCTAATTCCGGCTTTCCAGCTTTCCCATCCCAACTCTTGCGTGCAAGCCTTGGGCCGTGCCCTTCTTTAAGCGGAAAGGCGAAGTAAATCAGCGGCCAAGGTTCAATCGCCAAATCGCCGTCTTTTTTAGCCAAGGCCCCACGCTAGCGTTTCCCGCAAGCTCCTCGAAAGGAGTCAATAGCTGGGAGGGATTATGAAAACTCTGGCCTTGGCCTTGGCATGCACGGCATTAAGCAGCACTACTCTATTCGCCCAGACAACAGTCGATGCATCAGGCCAGACGACGGAAAACGGTCCCAAAGAGATCATCGTGACGGCGCGGCGAACTGGGGAGAACATTCTCGACGTTCCAATTTCGATTATCGCCGTCAGCGGAGATGAACTGAACGAAAAGAACGTCAAGACGGCCAATGACCTCTCATTCGTCGCCCCCGGCCTAAGCATCCAGAATACGTCGTCAAACCGGGCCACTACTACCTTCTCGATGCGCGGGCAGGGCCAGACGTTTGGCCAGATCGCGCCCGGCGTAGTCGCCTATATGGCCGAAGTTCCGATCCCCGAAGGGAGCTCGGGACAGTTTTACGATCTTGAAAATATCCAGGTGCTTAAGGGTCCTCAGGGAACGCTTTTCGGTCGCAATGCCTCGGGAGGCGCTATCCTTTTTACTCCAAAAAAGCCCGGCAACGAATTCAACGGCTATGTCATTGGAAGGCTTGGCGATTACGGCCGGCAGGACGTGGAATTCGCCGCTGGCGGTGCAATCGCCGAAGACGTGGTGCAAGTGCGATTGGCAGGCCAGTTCCTCCATCGGAACGGCTTTACGACAAATCTGTTCGATGGTGGCAAACTGGATAACGAGGATCGAAAATCTGTCCGTTTCAGCGTCGTCGTGACGCCGTTCGAAGGATTTGAGAACCACACCATATTCTCATACGCAAAGTTCGACGATGATGGGTCAGGGCAATCGCTTGGCGGGATCGTGGAGGACAATCCCACTTTCCTGCTTCCCGGAACATTTACCGGCGTACCCTTGCTGCCCGCGCTTCAGGATGCGCTGGCAGCGCAGGAACAGCGAGGGCCGCGCGTTGTCGATCTGGACTGGCCGACGCATAACGGGCTCCGCTCGCGCGACCTGATCAATATCACGACATTCGACGTCACCAATTCCATCACGCTGAAAAACATCTTCAGCTATAGCTGGTATAAATATGAGTATTTGCGCGACCTCGACGGATCGCCATTACCTGTTCTTGGCGTTTCCAACCCGTTTCAGTCCAACTGGATCAATCAGAGGACCGAAGAAATCCAACTCCGCGGTGTGTTCGGCATCGTCGAGGGCGTGGTCGGCTACTATGATGAACGCTATGACACCGAGGCGGGAAGCGTAGGCTTTGACACGGAACAATATATCGCCGCTCCGTTAGGGCCTGTTTTCACATATGTAGGGCCGATCGGCGCGATCAATGTGGCCGCCGGCAGCCTGAACACCAGCAAGGCCTTCTACGGGGAGTTCAACCTGCAACCTGTAGACGACCTGACGCTCACGGCAGGAATCCGTCAAACGCGCGACTTCCGTTCCTCTTCTCAGCTGGGGACGACCCTGACCTTTCCAGATGCATTCGGTCCGGGTGCAGATCTTGTCATTCCCGGCACACCGAATGAAAGTTCCGGCAAATTCAAGGCAACGACCTGGAACCTGGCGGGACTGTATGAATTCACACCTGATCTCAGCGCCTATGCCACGGTGCGGCGCGGCTACAAATCGGGGGGTGTCAACGGAACCGCAATCGATCCTGCGGATCAGCTCTTCGCTCCCGAATATGTGACCGATTACGAAATTGGCGTGAAAAGCCGGTTTAACCTGGGGTCGGTCGATGTGTTCGCTAACCTTGACTATTTTTATGATGATTACACCAATATCCAGCGCTTTATAAATCTGAACACGGTGCCTGCATCCACCGTCACGCGAAACGCAGCCAAAGGCAGCATTCAAGGTATTGACCTGGAAATAGGACTGCAGTCACGACTGTTCGATATTACTGCCGGCTATAGCTATCTAGATGCCAAATACGATGAATACATCGATCCGACACGCGGAGAATTGAGCAACAGCGACTTCCCGAACACGCCAGAACATCAGCTTACGGTAGCACCGAAGTTCAAGTTTCCCGTGCCAGACGACATTGGCGAGGTCAGCTTCCTTGCGAACATCTATGCGCGCAGCAAGATCGCATTCGATCCGATCAACAAGCCAAACGGCAATCCAATCACCGATCTAAGCCCTCCGGGTGCAATCGGCGCTGGCTACACCCGGGTGGATTTGCGCCTTGATTGGAAACGGGTCGCCGGCAGCCAGTTCAGCGCGGCGCTGTTCATGCGAAATGCTTTTGACGAGGAATATATCGTCGGCAGCAATAACCAGCTCCCGACGCAGTTCGCTTCCGTTTCCTATCTCTATGGCGAACCTCGAACATTTGGCGGCGAAATCAGGTTCGACTTCTGATCGCACGGACGGCCGGCTCAAGTCCGGCCGTCCGCTACCGACTTGGGTTTGCGAGTCCCCCGTCTCCTGATTGTCGCAGCCAGTTGCAATTGAACGACTATTTTCGTGGGCCAAAGCCTTTAGATTGTGGAGGTGTATTGCAATCAGGCGTGGTGAATAATTGTCATGAACAGGAATTCGATCTTACAGATAGGCCCGGACCTTGTTGAGGTTTCAACTTATATTCCTCAAGATCCGTACTTTGGCCGTCCCTATATAGACCGCGATGAGATACGTGATGCTCCTGGTGTCCACCGCAACATACATGGCGGGTTTGAAAATACCGATACGCGTTTCAACTTCTACTTTCCTGCCATCGAAGTATATGGCGGTAGAATGTTCCAGCCGATGGAAGGTGGCCATGCCGGGCATGAGAATATTTTCGGCGAAGGCCCAGTCGCGGAGATTTCCGGCGGCATGGCGATGGCCTTTCGAATGGGCGGATACATGGTGGAGTCGAATTGTGGCCACATCGGCGACGATATCGACGAAAGGGCTGGGCCCGATCCCACGCTTTATGGCTATCGGGCGGCGATCGAATCCGCGCGCCTGTCGCGCCATCTCGCAAAGCAGATATATGGTGCCGAACCGGCGAATGGGTATGTCTATGGCGGAAGCGGCGGGGGCAGGCGCTCGCCCGCCTGCATCGAATATGGCTCCGGGGTCTACACAGGCGCCCTTCCTTATCACGGTGGGGGCAACATCGCGGACCATGGGACACGGTCGCGTGTGCGTAGTGAACAGCCGGTGCATTTCGGCCTGATGTTCAACGTCCGGCGGCTTCTGGGTAACAGGCTGCCCGGGGTGATCGATGCAATGCAACCCGGCGGCAGCGGCAATCCTTTCGAAGGATTGACCGTGCACCAACGCGAGGAACTGGCTAATCTATACCGGCTGGGTTTTCCGCGCGGCGCCGAATTCATGATGAGCCAGCCTTTTGGCCAGATATGGCTGTGGACGTCTATCGCGGACATGCTGCTGGAGGAGGACGAAGATTATTTCTCCGGTTTCTGGAGCAAGCCGGGTTATATTGGCCACGACGAACCGCAATGGGTTAAACCCGACCTGATCGACACCGAAGTTTCCGTCAAACGTGTGCTGACCGCGCGTGATTTGAAAGAGAACCCGGAATTCGCCGACGCGGCGATACAGGCTGCCGCCTATCCCGCGATATTTATTGCAACGCTGAACCACACGCTCGATCTGCCGATGGCCCTTGAAGTGGACTTACCCGCAGGGGGGTATCGGCAGGGCGCGGGCGTATACATGCAAAGCGGCGCAGCGAGGGGGCGCCGCCTCTACGCCATGGCCGAGGCAAGCGACATGCTGTTTTGCGATGGCCGGGGCGAGGCCAATCTGGAGCGGCTGACAGGAGTCGTGCCTGGCGACCGGGTCCGCATCGATAATCGCGCGTTCCTCGCCTATTGCTATTATTACAAATATCATCTGTCTGAGGAGCCAATCTGCGATTTCCTTCGCGTGGACAGACAGCCGATTTTTCCGCAACATGACGTGCCGCTTGCCTCGCCCTTGATGGGCGTGCCCTATTCGGGCCAGTTCGATGGGAAGGTGATGTGGATCCATGCGACGCATGACACATCACTATGGCCGCCCCAGGGCTTGAGCTATCATCGAGCGGTCGAACACGCGCAGGGTAAAGCAGGATTGCGGGACAATTTCCGCATACGCTGGACCGAAAATGCTGAGCACACCCCGCCCAACATGGTGCCGCCGCAACCCAACCGCTCGGGCGCCAATTGGCTGGTCAATTCTCAAGGGATAATAGAGCAGAGCCTTGCGGACCTGATCGACTGGGTTGAGAATGGGGTGGAACCGGCAGGAACCTCGTTTGCGTTTGTCGATGGCAAAATCGTCCTGCCGCCCGATGCCGCGGAGCGCGGAGGCATCCAACCCGTGGTCCACATCGCATCACCCGCTGGAGGAGAGCTAAAAACGAAGGTGGGCGAAAACGTCGAACTTATGGCCAGCGCGGAAGCGCCGTCGGGGGGCAAGATTATCGCCGTCGAATGGGACTTCGACGGCAAGGGGGTCTATCCTTTGTCCAACGACATCGCCGCCGGGCAGTCACATGTGGAGGCAAGGGGCCAGCATGTTTTCGATGCACCGGGAATTTATTTCCCGTCGGTTAGGGTTACGGCCCATCGCGACGGCGACTTGGGGGCTAAGCAGCGCAGGCTTGAAAATGTGGCATCGGTACGCGTCGTAGTAAGCTGACTTCGGCGCAATAACGAAAAAGAAGGGAGCCGTACAAGGCGTGCGGCTCCCTTCTTCATTTCAAGGGTGCGCGCGGTCAGCGCACGATAATTCTCGCAGATGCTAGATTTTCGATCTGGCGCCGAGCGTTTGGATTGCCTTCCCGGTTAAGCCGCACGCGGGCGGTTACGAAATAGGTACCAGGCTGAGCGAAACGGCAGGAAATGGTTTCGCTCAAGGCGGTCTTGCCAGGTTCGACCTTGCTTTCACGATCGAACGTGCCGCTTGGGTTTGTTGCCCAATGCAATTGCGTAAAGGTTCCGGCCTGTGGCGGTGCCTCCGCGTCTACGACGACGGTGACGTCTTCCCCTGCCGATACTTCGGCCAATGGCGCACCATTGGCCTGCACTCGCACGACGGGCTGCGTTCCTCCGCGCTCCAACGCAGTTTTGGGCAGACTGACCTTGCCGTCTGCAAACGAATAGCTCGTTTCAGGCGGCTCGACGCCCTTTTCGACCCAGGCTGCCAGATCGACCAGGCCCTGCTCGATGGAAGGCATATAGTCGATCAGCCAGGTGGTCGTTGCCCGCCGTGCATGGCTGGGCAGCAGCATGGGGGGAACGTGTTCGGCATTTTCAGTCCACTGAAGGCGGAATTTATCCCGCGCTTTCTCCGGCCCTTGCGCCTGCTCCACCGCCTGTTTGTAGATGACCCCTTGGGGCGGCCAGAGCGACGCGTCATGCGTGTGGTGGATCCAAAGCAACTTGCCTTCGTACTGACCCGAGTAGGGTACACCCATCAAGGGAGAGGCCAGCGGCACGCCATGTTGGGGAAAGACCGGTTGACCGTCCACCCGAAGGAAATCGTTCAGCGCGTCATTCGACAAATGGTAGCGATACATGTAGCAGAACGCGAGAAACGCGTGATTGTCGATGTGCACCAAGTCTCCGGCTTTCGCGCCGCGGAACCGTTCCAGATTGGCTTCGGCCCGTCCGTCGCAAAAGAAGATGTTGCCGACGCTTTGCATGCAATAGAGTTGCCGGCCTGCAATATCTCCGGTTTCGATCCTGACGCCTGCGCCCTGACGGTATCCGCCAGACAGCCCGTCAACCTCGATCCCGATCGGCAAATCCCACTCTCCAGTGGATGAGGCGCGCATGACCGCCATCGGCTTGGCATCGGCGAATTCGGGTCCCGAGAATTCCTCACCCATCATGTCCTGTACGGTGATGATGCGCGTGATCCGGGCCTGCGCGTCGATCAGATCATGCTCTATCCATTGGCGCTCGTCATGCCCGATGTAGCCGGGCTCGCTCCAGAAATTGTGGAAATATTCGGCATCCTCTTCCAGCAGCATCCCGGCGATCGAGGTCCACAGCCAGATTTGCCCCATCGGCTTAGCAATCATGAATTCGTCGCCGCGCGGATATCCGAGACGGTAGAGATTGGCGAGTTCCTCTCGTTCGTGGACCGACAGCCCATCGAACGGATTGCCGCTGCCGCCGGGTTGCATGGCATCGATAACCCGTTCCAGCTTTTCGCCCCGCAGAAGGCGCTGAACATTGAACATCGCTCCGAAGTGAACCGGCTGCTCGCTGCGGACCCTTGAATTCGTGCCGTGTGGCTCGACGTTTCCGCCGCCCATGAAGGGCAGGGCGCCATCATAGACGCCGCCGCAATATTCGAGACACAGAGGCGACCGGCGTCCACCTCCGCTGCCGCCCCAGACATAGCTGTAATCGGGTTCGCGCCCGTAAATCTGTCGGGCAACATACTTGGAGAAGCGGGCGCTTTCCACGCTGGCGCGATAGCCGTAGAGGCCCGGGTCCACTCCTGCGCGCGGATCGATGTCGTCCCCGATGTGGCCGCTATTCGATTCCACCATATACCCGCCAAGGCCGACCATCATTTCAAGTCCGCCAAGCAGTTCGCCCATCGCGCCCGCGAATGCCTCTTCATGCCCGGCATGCGCACCCTCCAGGGGATGATACATGCGTCCGCCCCATTCTTCCTTGGCGGGAAAATAGAAAGTGAACCTTGTATCGGTATTCTCGAAACCGCCGTGTACGTTGCGATGGGGATAGGGCTTCTCGCGATATTCGTCGCGATCGATGTAAGGCTGTCCGAAGTAACTATCGCGCACTTCGTAGGACTGCGTATCGAGTTTCTGGTCCAAGACTTGATCGGTCAAAGCATCCTCCTGATCATGAGCGCGCCTATGGCTGGTCGCGCCAATGCCCCGCCGCACCGGAGCCGGTTTCGGGTCGGGAGTGTGATGACCGTGCGTTGCACGGGAATAAAGTATGCCTAATCGGCGCAGGCGGTGCGTCTCACGTCAACCTGATGTATTGTGCAGGATCAACGGAGGAGCGGCTGCCTACCGGAACGTCCCGCGAAGATGGCTGATCGGTCATTGCCACTTGGGTTAACCGCCTGCCGCGTTAGCACGGCTTTCGGGCCCGTCCATGAAAAGGCTTGAGCGGAAGAACTCGATGATCTCGTCTCGTGCAGTCACAGTAGGCTGATCGGCCTCATCAATCAGGTGCAAGGTTACAACGCTGTGCGGCGTTTTGAGAGGGGCTTCCGGGTTTGCTGCGCTGTCAGGCAATACGGTGCCGACGAAGCGATCGCCCAGCGCCTTCTCATAGGCTGCGAAGCGTTGTGCCGGGCAGAACGTGTCACCCTCGAAACGATAGGCGCGGACCGTAAGGTCTTCGGTCTCCATGCGTTTCTTCACCTTCGCGAGATCCTCGGGAGATATGTGCAGGCCCGAACCATTGTGCATCGGCATCGAAGGCTGCGACAGCACGGGCGCGACCACCGCCTTTTCCAGCATCATGGACAAGGCGAAATTGCCGGTAAAGCACATGCCGATCGCGCCAACGCCTTTTCCGCCGCATTCACGGTGCGCTTCGGCAGCCAGCGCGCGCAGCCATTTCGTCACCGGGCTTGAGGAGTTCGAGGCAAAAGCATGGAACTCGCGGCTGATACAGGCGCGCGCCACGGTCAGCATGGCCTGACCGGCGCCGGGCATCTCACCGTCGCGTCCGAACAAGGAGGGCATGTACACCGTCAGCCCCGCATCGCGGACCCAGCGGGCGAAACGCGCCACATATGGTGTGATCCCGGGAATTTCGGACATCACGATTACGGCGGGACCGCTTCCGGCCACATAGACGGTCTTGGTCTTTCCCAGGAGCGTCACTTTGCGCTTTTCGAAATCGTCTAGCGGGTCCCGTATCTCGGGATCGAATTCTCGCATGTTTCCCTCCCTTTAGTAGAATCTGCTAATCGGCGGCAGCCAGTTCCGTGCCCTGTTGTCCGATCCGGATGGACCGCGTAGCCAGCAGAAGGTGCAATCCCCCCCAGGCCACGAAGATCATCGCAAAGCCGATGCCCCAGGCGACGCCTCTCGTCCCGCCAACTGCTTCACTTACGGCGCCGATCAGATAGGTGCCGGCGCCCACCCCGATAAGGTTGGCCCCCAATTGCACCAGCGATACGGCTAGGCCGCGCAGGCGCGGTCCCGCCTGGTGGACGATTACGGAATAGACCGGCCCGTTATAGGAAGCGCTGAAGAAGCCACACATCAGCATGGCTGCGATAACCTGCCCGAGATTGTCGAAATATACCGTCCCAAGCCCCGTCAATGCAGTGGCAAAGGGGATCATCGCCCCGAACAGTGCGGTCCGAACAGGATTGAAACCGCCCCTGCGCCGGTTCAGCAGATCCACCGCCCATCCAGCGGCAAGGCCGCCCGCCGAGCCAAGTACCCCATATGATATGGCGATGAGAAGTCCCGCATCGGCAATCGGCATGCCATGCACACGAATGAGAAATGTCGTCAGCCATGTACTCATCCCATAGATGCCGGTGGCGATCAGAATGATTGCGAAGATGCAATGGGCAAGTCCGGGCCGCGCCAGCAATTCGGCGATGCGGGAACGCAGACCGGTCTTCGTCGCAAGTTCGTTGCTGGCCGGATATTCGCTGGCGTCCATGCCCCCACGCACCGGTTCGCGCACGCCGAACAGCAGGACCGGCGCTAGCAGGATGCCTGGAATACCCGCCGCAATGAATGCCCAGCGCCACCCGAAATTTTGCACGATCGCGCCGCCCGCGACGAAGGCTATCGCCAAACCTACACCCGAACTGAGATACCAGATGCCGATTGCCGTAGCGCGGCGGTTCTTGTCGAAATAATCGCTGAGAATGGAAATACCGGTCGGCGATCCGGCCGCTTCCGAAATCCCGACCACGGCCCTGCTGGCGAACATCGACCAAAATCCGACCGCAAGACCACAGAACGCGGTCGAGGCGCTCCAGACGGTCAACGCGGCAGCCATGATATTGCGCCGATTGAAGCGATCGACCGCGACGCCGAACGGAATCGCGGCCATCGCAAAGAAAATACCATAAGCAAATCCCGCAAGAACGCCGAGCCGGCCATCGCTCAATCCGAACTCCCGACCCATCGGTTCAAGGATCAGGCCGATGATTGCCCGGTCGATACCGTGGGTGGTCTGAACCGCCGTCAAAATGGCAAGAACGTACCAGCTATATGCGGGGGAAGGGGTCGCCGACCGAGGTGGCTCTCCGGATTTCATCGAAGTTCGCCTGTCGTTCGCTTTTCTTGGGCACTCACCTCGCGGGATCCCTGTGGAAGTATCTTACGCGCAGAATATCCCCGTCGGCATGATAGGTTTCGATGCTGGGCAGAACCGTTTGGCCCGTCTCGCCTGCAATGATGTTATGCACCAAGGCCGCGGCTTCGTTGCCATTGACCAGCAAATGCACGAGTTCGGTTGTGCAGCTTGGGCCGTATGTCTCCCACATCTCCTGGACAGCCGCTTTGCCTTCGATAGGTTCGCTGCCGACATATTCGACCGTGAAGCCGCCAGGACCCAAAGCCTCGAATGCAGCTAATACGCCGCCAAGATTATTGGCATTCCACTCGCTGTAGATCGCGCGTATATGCGGTTCCATCTCTCTATTCATTGGACACTCCACTCCAAACTGCTCAGGCCGGCATTGCGCGCGCAGGTGCATAGCGCGGTCGGATTCTTTATTTTCATTCAGGTTGGATGGCGCCGAGCGGCGATGAACCTTTCTTACGAAAGGCACGTCACTGCATTCGATTCCTCCGAGAACCTGGGCGGGCGTTGCAAAGGCAACCGTACGTCGACACCAAGCGATGCTATTTTCTGAACGTGACCCGCAGTTCGACACCATACGTGCGGGGCGCGCCATAGAACCCGCTGTTAATACCCAGTGCGTTCGATCCGACGTTCGAAGAGGCCAGATATTCCTTGTCGAAGACGTTGCGCATGAAAAATGCCGCATCGATCGAGCTACCGGCAATGCCTTCGACGTCCAGACGGGCGTTTACGAGGTCATAGGCAGGCAGGATCGCGTCAGAGGAGCTTACCTTGCTGGAGTGGTAGTAGTCTGCCCCCAACTTGAACGTCCCGAACGCGTCCGGAACCGGCAGGGTCCAGTCTACACCGGCGGTCACCGTGGTCGTCGGCACAAGGTTGAAGGGCACTTCCGGGGTAGCAAGATAGGCGGCCAGAAATGGCTCGACGGTAAGTGAGCGTGACTTCAGGTCGAGGAATGTGGCTCCGATATCGAAGGAGAGGGACTGGCTGGGCGCGGCCCGAGCCGACAGGTCGATACCTGCCACACGTGTCTTGCCCGCATTGACTAGCAACGTGCCGCCACTGGGGTCGTTAGAAGCATCGCAATCGCCATCGGGCGAAGAGAAGGGGGGATTGCTTCCACCCGGCCCGGTGCCGCATGCGGCGTTGGTATTCAGGCCGGAAATCGGCACCTGTACGTTGTCGTACCAACCGATAAAGGGTGACGCATTCAGTCGGACACGCAGGTCTCCCGCTTCGAAATCGGAACGAACGCCCGCTTCGAGGTCAGTAACTTTTTCCGGCGCAAATGACTGGTAAGGCGTAAGGAGCCCCGCAAGCGTAGGGGTATTGATGCCGCCTGCGCGGTAACCGCGGCGGGTGACTACATAAACAAATAGATCCGGGTCGATCTGCCAATCCAGACCCAGCGTCCACGTCGGTGCCTTGGACGAGGTCTCGTTGATGCTTGAATTGACGATATCGCTCGTTCCTGCACGGCATTCCGCCGGAGAGACTTCCGGTTGGTTCGTGGTGCCGCCGCCGACGCACGCCTCGATGTCGTCCCAAGTGTACCGGAACCCCGCATTGAGACGAAGCCCATCTGTCATGCCATCCAGCGACAGGCCGAGATTGGCGAAGAGCGCCTTGCTCTCTTCTGTATAGAAGCTGTAGTTGAATGGCGCGTCCGTAATTCCTGGCAGGATAAACACGGGAATATAGGTTCCGCTCGGCCCGACCGGCTTGCTTTTTAGATAGAATCCACCAACCAGCCAGTCCAACCGGTCATCGATCAGCTTGCCCTTGAACTGCACCTCGTTGGAGAACTGTTCGACGTCAGACGTTTGTCGGCCCCCGACCACGGTAACGGGAAGTCCGGCCGGAATTGCGCCTGACCCGTCCGAAATAAGGGTCGGCAGTCCATCGACACTGGAGAAATAGTCGACATCGGTACTGCGGTACCCGAAGATGTTCACGAAACTTACGTCAGGTCCAAATTCGACTTCCGTCCGGTTGGTCACGCCGATCCGCTTTACGCGTTCGAAGGCATCGACATCCGAATTGATAACCCGCGGCCCGCGAGCCTCTTGCAGAGCCAGCTGCTCTTGTGCGGCCGCCAGTGTACCAGTGGCGGTCAGCGCGTTGGGTCCATCCAGTACGTTGTAGAGCACCGACGCGCCGCCGGTGGAACGGTTGCGGTAGTAATCGAAAATCATAGTGTTGCTGAATCCGTCAAAAGGTTCGAGCAGGAGGGACGCGCGGAATGCGCGCGAGTTTAAATCGTCGGCATCGTCGCCGATGCCGATGTTCTTCGTCCACCCGTCACGCTTCTGGTACTGCCCCGCCACGCGCAACGCGGCGATGTCGGCGACCACCGGAATGTTCAGAGCGCCTTCCAGGATGCGCGTATCGTAGTTACCGTAAGTCGCGGTCACGTAGCCGCCGATGTCGAAATTCGGAGCTGTCGGGTAATAGAGGATCGCGCCGCCGGTAGTATTACGGCCGAACAAGGTGCCCTGAGGGCCCTTCAGCACCTGCACCGACGAAAGGTCGTAAGTCGGGATGCTGGACCCAAGCGTTGGCGCGGGCACCTCGGCGAAATAGCTGATTACCCCCGGCGCGCTGTTCCCCGCGAGCGCCTTTGATTGGCCGCGGATCGAAAAGTTGGTGTTTTCGCGCCCTCCCGAACCGGCAAGAAATATGCCAGGGGTTTTGACCAGCAGATCCTGTGTGTCGCGGATCGTGGCGCTGCGCAGGGTATCGGCATTAAATGCCGTGACTGACACGGGTACCGACTGGATGTCCTCTTCAGTACGGCGAGCGGTAACGACGATCTCATCCCCGTACCCGAATACTTTGGCAGAACTGTCGTCGTCCCTTGCCTGATCGTCCACCGTCGCGTCTTGCGCGAAAGCCCCTTGGGCGGCGATAGTGGTCGAAAGCAGAACGGAAACGACAGTGCGAGTGGATAGGGTCCTGATGCGCATCCATACCTCCCTTTGGCGGTCGCTATCGCCGCCTTGGGCTTGATGTGCACGGGGCGGCTACCATTCTGACCTATCGAGGGGAGGGGTTGTCCGGCGCGATCAATCGGCGCCATCATCGTCGAAATTGTAGACAGTTACGTCGGGAAGGGCGCGGATCGCCTAGTACGTCAGGCGCTCTGGAGCTACAGCACCTGTAGCGTCTATTGGAATGTTCTAGCGGGCAGCGTCTCGCGCAGCTTGGGCGTATCGGCGATCCGAAAAAGGAGAGCCAGCACATCGACACCGTGGGGCTTCAATTCGGCCCAGGCATGGGGTTATTCCTGTTTATTGGGCGATGGAATTGCTGTGCGAACGGGAGGCTTGGTCCACATGCAGCACCACCTTGCCGTGAGAACTGTCACTCAGCAGCGCCCAGGCTTCGGCAATGCGTTCGAGTGGGAATGACCGAATTGACACCGAAAGCTTTCCTTCTCGATGCCATGCAATCAAACGGTCGAAAGCGGCGCGGCGCTCGGCGACCGGTCTCTGCCCGGTGCCAATGCCGTGAACCGACTTGCCGACCAGTTCGGCCAGCGAGACGGTGAGGTGCATGCCGGCTCCGACGCCGATGCTCATCATGCGCCCTCCCGCCGCCATCGCGCGCACCGCCGCTTGGGCGGGAGCGCCGAATACGCAGTCGAGAACAATTTCAAATGGACCGGCAACGCTCAGTGCGGCGTCGTCATTTCCGGTTCCTATTTGGACGACCGCGTCGGCGATACCGCGGTCGATCAGGATGGACAGCGCATCGGCGCTACGTCCCGCGCCCACAACTCGCCCTGCACCCAGTTGCCTCGCCACTTGCAATGCGATCTGGCCAAGCGGGCCGGTTGCGCCCAGCACCAGTACGGTTTCCCCGGGCTTCACCTTGGCCTCTTGGAGGGGGATCAGCGCGCCGGTTCCCGATATGGCTAGCGAAATAGCCTGCTCTGCTTGGACATCTTCGGGCAAGGGCCAGATTTCCTCGTCAGCTACTGCAGTCCACTCGCAGGCCGAGCCATAGCCCGCGATCGAGTGCCCGAAATAAACGCGCCGACCGTCCTCAAGTAAGCCGACTCCTTCACCTCCGATAACATAGGGGGACTGGGCGGATTATAGACGCCCTTCGACCGCATGATGTCGGTCGGCTGTAACCCGGCCGCAAGAACGCGCACAATCGAGGTGCCCGGCTGCGCGGGGGGAGCCGGAAACTCCCTGATTACCGGATCGCCGCCCAATTCACTGATGATCGCTGCCAGCATCAGCGGGTCTGCGGCAGTCGGACGTTCAGCGCAGCCTCGCCGATGGAAGTCGGCCCGAACAGTCGAAGGCGGCGCCCCTCGATCCGCGCGATCAGTTGGATCAGCGCCATGTCCTGATCAGGTCCGGCTTCCAGAACGCGATGTTCCAGCGCCGCCTCAGCGCTGGGCCAGTCGGCGAAGTGTTCTCCCAACAACTGCGTTACATCGGCAATATCCTGCCTGACGACCTCCGCCCCGTAGGCATCAGCACGCTCCGCCCACTCCACAAGTTCGAGGGCTTGAGCCCTTTGGGACCCCGCGAGCTCATCCGACGGGGTGATCGAGCCGACTGTATCGGCAAGCTTGGCCATCAAGGCAGCATGATCGCCCTTGCGCCGTGGAAGTTCGGGGAGATCCGGCAAGGGAACGTCGGCGAGCTTCGACAGGGCCAACAGGATCGAGCGGCGCAGGGCGAGATCGAACTGTAGGTAGACGGAGTGGGGATCAGCCGGTTCAGGGCTTGCCACCGTGCCGGTGAACTGCATCGTACCTAGCAGCGAGAACTGAAGCACATGGAAAAGGATCGCGTCGTGATCCACCGGCTGTCCGCTCGCTTCCTCGTAATATCGCACGAGTTCGGGCAGCGGTGCGCCTAACGGCTCAATGGTATTGCGCATGCCCATTGTGGCAAGGTCGACCATGGGGTCGCCGATCATGCTGAATTCGAAATCGTAGAGCTTGGTCATCTTGCCGTCCTCGACAAGAAACTGGCCCGAATCGAACTGGATAAAGCTGGCCTTGTCGCGGTGGCGAGGGACGTTGCGGCGGATCCACTGGATGACGAACTCGAGCAGCGGCTCGGGCCGTGCTTTCGTGCGCCTGTACTGCGGCATATATGCCTCAAGCCCAACCAAAGCGATGGCTTGAGCTTCTTCCGGTCGGTCCATACCGATAGCGACAAATGGCTCAAGGGGCAGGGCGTGCATGGCGGCCACGGCCTGCATGTATTCACGTCCGACGTTGCGTTTCTCATCGTCGGTCAGATCTGACAGGTCCCGTGTGCCCTTGATCGATTCCATGACAATGCACGGCGGATCAGCGACATAAGCATAGACCTGCGGCACGGGGATGCCGTGATCGTAGAGCACTTCGATTATGTCGGCCTCCCGCTTCAGGTCCGGAAAGATCGCGACATTGCCGCCCCGGTCTCCGCGGAGGTGGATGGTCTCGGTCGCTCCTTCCTTCTCGACCGCCACAAACCACGCAGGCCGCCAGCGGACCTGCCGCTGGGAGGAAACGATGCGACCGCCGACTGTCTCTTCCACCACCAGGTGAATGCGCGCCAATGCCTCGTCACTGTAGGCCGGATCGCCATTCGTAGAGCTCATGTCGCTGGGTCCTTGGATAAGCTGGGCAATCCGGCACAATTCGCTGCAGCTTAGCGTTCATGCCGGCGCCGTATCATGACGAACCTAGGCAGAAAGTTCGTCGGTTCCGGCAAAGTCCTGGCTCACGCCCATCTTCTTTGTCAGATCGGCCATGTCGAGATACTCGCGCCACTTCGCGATCTTGCCATCTTCGTCGAATTCGTAGATCGCGACCATCTGGTGCGGGCACCAATTTCCCATGATATAGGCGGTATCCGAACGTTCCTGCATCACCATGCGTTCGTTAGACAAGATGTTGACTTCGTTGCATTTATTATGCGTGGCGACTCTACTTTGCTGCTCGATCTCCTTTCGAAGCGCTTCCTGTCCTTTGATGACCGGTCCGCCCGGCACCCATAATTGCCACTCGGCGTCGTCGGACATCATCGACAGGATCTTATCGATGTCGGGCTTGGTTTCCGCCGTGCCATCGCCCCATGCGGCGTGGAATTCGCGGACATAGTCTTCTTGCTTCTTACCCATGAGGCGATCTCCTGGTTTCAGGCCTTTGCCTGCATCTTGCGCGTAACGCTTATGAAAGGAACGGTGCAGCTCTGGCCGCCGTCCACCGAATAAAGCTGTCCATTGACATATCTCGATTCGTCGGAGGCGAGGAAGAGCGCCATGGCGGCAATATCCTCTGGCTCGCCTATGAAAGGTGTATTGAGCACCTCAATGAAAGCCTCGTCCATTTCTGGCGTGGACCACTTTAACTTGGACGGGGTCTGGGTTGGGCCAGGCAAGATTGCGTTGCTGCGGATCCCTTGCTTGCCATAAGTCGCGGCGATTGCCTGAACGAACCAGTTCAGCGCGGCCTTTGACGATCCGTAGCTATACGCCGTAACGTCTCCGCCAAGCGAACTGCCCGACGACGTCGCGATGATGGATCCGCCGCCCTGTTCCAGCATATAGGGAATGGCGAACTTGCTGGCCATCACCGCACCGATCACGTTCACCCTTAGATTGGCGAGAAATATCTCCGGGTCAAAGGCCAGAAAGTCGGCATCGCGCATCGCCATTTCGGAGTTCACGAACAGGGCGTTGTTGAACAAGACGTCGACCCGCCCAAATTGCGAAACGGTTGTATCGATCATAGTCTTGGCAGCTTCGGTATCACCGATGTCCACCGTCATCGCCATCGCCTGACCGCCGTTGGCAACGATCCTATCGGCAACGCGCCTTGCACTTTCCGCGACGATGTCGGCGACAACGACGGTCGCGCCTTCCGAAGCGAACATCGTGGCGCTGGCATCGCCGATTCCGCTGCCACCGCCGGTCACGATCGCGACCTTACCTTTTAGGCGATCCATCATCCTCTCCGTATGCCGCTCCTGCTTATCGCGGAAAGTGCGTGCCCTTAGATGGTATGCAACCTACCCGATGGCCGGTTGCTGTTGGGGCTGAACGACGATGTTGGTGCAACGGCACGATGTGGTTCGGCTGCGCATACCTATCTTAAGAGAGGTTTTTACCTGGGGCGTGAGGGCACATCGTCGGCCGCTATAGGACGCGTCAATCTTCAGTCGCGCAGGCCCGCAAGATGTCGGCAGGGTTATCGATGACCCGAAGCGGCGGCAAAAAAACAAGAATGGTGGAGAAATCGGATGGCTAGCGCTGCAACCCAGGAAATCCCGGCCCATGTACCCGCCAAAAAGGCGATGCGCCTTCCGTTTTTCGCACGTGAGGAAGTCAAGGACTGCCCACAGGAAAAGATGATCCCCGAAATGCACAAGTCTCTGGGGCCAATCACCTATGTCACGAACATTTTCCCCGGCGACAAGCCGGGATGGCTACTTACCGGCTATCAAGACACGATGGCACTGCTGCGCGATCCCGAAAATTTTACCAAGAACGGGATGGGGCAGTGGTCGCAAAGCATCGATGAAAACTGGCTGGTGGTGCCTACGGAAATTGATCCGCCGAGCCACACCTTCTATCGAAAGGCGCTCAACCCCCAATTCTCGCCGCAGAAGATGGCGGCAATGAAGGACGATCTGCGTCGCCGCGCGCATGACCTTATCGATGTATTTAAGGGCCGCGGGTCCTGCGACTTCGTCAACGAGTTTTCGGAACGCTTCCCGATCTTCATCGTGCTCGATCTTCTGGGTTTGCCGCAGGATCGGATGGCCGAATTCCTCGTCTGGGAAAAGGACATGCTCCACACCAATGACTGGAAAGTGCGCGTCGCCGCGGTAACGCATGTGGTCGATTACCTTCGCGGCGAAATCGCCGACCGCCGTGCCAATCCACGAGACGATTACATCACCCGCATCTTCGATTTCGAGGTCGACGACGGCCGCAAATGGAACGACGAGGAGGTGCTTGGCCACTGCTTCAACCTGTTCCTCGGCGGCCTCGACACGGTTACGACGATGCTTGGCAACATCTTTTGTCATCTCGCACGCCACCCCGATCAGCAGAAGGAACTACGCGAAAATCCGGACAAGATTGTCCTAGCGGTCGAGGAGTTCCTGCGGGTTTATGGTCCGGTTACGGCATTCCGCATTGCGACGCGCGAATTGGAAATACATGGTCAGAAAATTATGCCGGGCGAATATGTATCGGTCTGCACCCCTGTCGCCAATCAGGATCCCGAACAGCACGACAACCCTTCCGAAGTGCGCTTCGACCGTAAGGCTCCTCACATTGCACTTGGCGGAGGCATCCACAAATGCCTCGGCATGCATCTTGCCCGGTTCGAGCTTCAGACGGCGCTTGAGGTCTTTCTCGCGGAAATTCCGCAGTTCCGATTCAAGGACGGGTTCGCGCCGTCCTACTTCGTCGGCAATATAACCTTTGTCCCGCGCCTCGAACTGCAGTGGAGTTGACCCATGCACTGGGTGCGCATGATGTGCTGCTGTCGAAAGATGCCGATGCCATGCAAGCGGCATTCGGGCGGTTCGACCTTGTACTCGACACCATCCCCGTAGCTCACGACATGACACCTTACCTCAACCTTGTCGGGCGCGACGGAATTGTGGTGCTGATTGGCGCGATCGACATGGTACCCCGCTTTCATTCGGGCAATCTGCTGATGCGGCGACGCTCCCTTTCCGCATCGATGATCGGCGGCATCGTCGAAACACAGGAACTGCCGGATTTCTGTGCCCACCACGGAATCCTGCCAGAATGCGAATTGATCGCCATGGCAGACATCAACGAAGGCTTTGGACGCATGGAGCGCAACGACGCAAAATATCGGTTTGTGATCGATATGGCTACCTTGGAACGAAAGTAACGCAGCAAAGCTATAGATATGAAGGATTAACTAGGTCAGTTTGGCGCCGTCGAGGTTGCGGACACATCGAATTTTCAACGTGTTATAGGGAAGCGTCTTACCGCGAGCTGGAACACCATCCCGCATGTCACTCACAATGACGATTTTGATGTCACCGCGTTGGAAGCATTTCGGGCAAGTTTTGGCCCGGATCGCAAGATTTCTCCCCTGATCTTCCTAATCAAGGCGCTGGTCGTAGCACTACAGCAGTTCCCGCAGTTCAACAGCTCCCTATCCGAAGACGGGAAGGAATTGATCCGAAAACGGTATTTCAATATCAGCATCGCGGTCGACGGACCTCTTGGACTGCTAGTCCCCGTACTACGCGACGCCGATCGCAAGACTGTCGACGAATTGGCCGCCGAGCTTAGCGCGACCAGCAAGCAAGCGCGTGAAAAGGGCTTGCCTATGGCCGCGATGGAAGGCGGGTCGATGACCATTTCCTCGCTGGGCGGTATCGGAGGTACGTCCTTTACGCCAATCATCAATCCGCCAGAAGTGGCGATCCTTGGCGTCACGCCGATGCGCAATGTGGCGCACTGGACTGGAAAAGAATTTGAACCCCGGCAGATGATGCCACTATCGCTCAGCTATGATCACCGCGTGATCAATGGAGACGACGCGGCGCGCTTCCTACGGTTCATTGCACAGGTAGTTGATAATCCGGCCAACCTCTAATGGAAATTTTAGATATTAGGTTTGTCAGTCGAGTTTTTAACATCATATTAGAAACATATGCGCAGAGTTCGATAGAACAGAGTACATAGACAGTTATGAGAACTACAAAGGGGATTAAAGAGACGGCGGTGCTAGACACTCTGGAAAACTAAGTCGTAATCATTGAGGTTTCGACAGAATGCTAGCGCGTGCAGCGAGTAAGACATTGTGATCCTCACGGAAAGGAGCACCGCGACCACGGCCTGAATATCAAATTCGAGGGCAATAAAGTTGAAGATTTACCAGAAGGGAGAGGTAAGATGATCGTTATCGCGTGGCTCACTCTATTCATTTTGGGATGGTCTTCGGATCGGTGGTCTATTGGTCTGACAATCGCACCGTTATCTGCGTCAATAATTACAGTATCGTGTCTTTTTATGACCAATAATCCAGCTTTGACGTCTATTGAGAGACATATTGAATTTACGGTTGAAAGCATTACGCTTAATTTTTTAGTAAAGATGCTTTATTCTCTAATATTTTTCACGATCGGGTATATCTGTCAGAAGGTTTGGGAACGTCTTATTATGCGCCGCAAGTTATAGGCAGCGAGCAGGTTTTCATATTAATACGGCAGAAGTATATCATCGTAACTGGAAGGGCTGCATTCGAGGTAATGCCTAAGGTGGCTTGGGAGAGATGCAGGCGAGAATGGCTTTTGCACTGATCGCCGGCTTGTGAAGGCGGCGCTCCGGAGACTGTTCTCAATTTGTCTGATCAAGCCATCAAAACACCACGGACCTAAAGAAAAAACTTGGTTTTACATAATGCGTATTATCAGCGCGCCGTGGTCCTTTGA